>ENA-ORBV01004850-ORBV01004850.1-microbial-mat-metagenome-genome-assembly--contig:-NODE-4850-length-25400-cov-5.573826_pt1 | contig 25400 bp, 23 predicted proteins | sample MGYA00237777_ERZ505514 | MGnify/ENA primary metagenome ERZ505514 (study PRJEB26160, sample SAMN06269048) | microbial mat metagenome | isolation source: Oligotrophic lake microbial mat | place... | reverse complement strand
AGATTTCACCCTTTAGCTAGATGTTTTGCCGGTGCCACCACCACTGGCTATCAGCCAATCAGTTTATGAAAGGAAAATATGATCAACTTCAAAACGGTCTCTGAGACCGTAGTAGTTTCGCGCACCGAAGAGACTTGGGACACTGAACCCCTGGCCCTGGTTGGGCATCTGCCTCTGGGAACTGAAGCGTTTCGCCTCTCGATTTTGGAATCAACCGTGGCCATCGAACGCGGTCGAGGGGACAGGCTAATCTTTGCTGAAGCAAAAGACGTAGAAAACTGGCAAGTGAACGAGCACGGCTTTAAACAAGTCAAAGCCGGTCGCGGCAGAGTGGGCATCGATTGGGGTGGAGGTTTTTGCGGCTCCAGCGCCCGACCCGATTGTGCCAAAATCTACGTGCCATTCACTTACGCCGGCGCTATCGAGATCACCGTCGGCGGCAACTCAAGACTGTTCATTGATTTCGCCAGCTGCAGCAATTTCAGTGTGTACGCTCGCGACCAAGCCAAGGTGGAGTTGGGGAGCGTGTACTGCACCGGAAAACTGGGCCTGACCAGCACCGGCAGTGCTGAAATCAATGGTGCGCTTCTTACTACCAGGGCATTCGAGATCGACTCAAAGGGAGGCATAACCATCAGAAAGGTCTTATGTACTACCGGAGAGCTCGATGTGGAGGGCTGTCCCATGGAATTACGCTACCCCGACGAGCCTTGCTATCAGCACAGCATGAGAAACAGCTGACCTGAGTCGGCACTGTTTCAAAAAAAAGAAAAGAGAAATGATCATGTCCAACATCGACCTGGAGCAGATTTATCAGGCCTGCACCAATAGAACAGAATCAGTGGAGAAGGTTTTGCAGGCATTGAAATATCGCTTGCCGGGTGCATTCGAACAAGCAAGGCTCACGGGCGTTAATCCAGATCTGCTGGAAGTCGCGTGTGATTGCCTTGAAGATGAAGTGGCCAAACTCGCGGTCAAGAGTCTGCGGGCCGACAATTGTACTATCTGGATAATTTCCTGGAAGAAAGGCCACTTTCGTCATCAGCGCATCTTCCGCTTTACCAGAAGAGTCCGTCGCAATTAACATCGCGAACTGGTGAAATTTGGTCGAGAGCCACTGCATGTGGTGACTCTCGACAGGTGGGACTGAAGAATTATTATAAAACCGCCTCTCTACTACACCATGTCTACATTGCAGATAAATTTGCCAATTACAGGATAATGGTGTCGACAACCGACCGCTCAAAGGAGAACTATTTGCAATTTGTGTTGACCTTGCCGGAAAACAGCAAGCAGCCCATTTACAAACAAGTATGTGATGCCTTGCGCCAGGCCATTGAAGAAGGTCGTCTGCGCGCCGGTGAAAAGTTGCCTTCTACACGCGAGCTGGCAGCTTCGGCCAGAGTGTCGCGCTTTACCGCCATTCGCAGCTATGAGCTGCTCACCGCCCAAGGTTTGATACAAACTATCGTCGGCAGTGGCACTTCCGTCACAGAAAAACCTCCCCAGGCAGAGCCCCTGGCGCCACAATTAGCAGAATCGACAGAGGCCCTGGCAAAGCCGCTGTTCTCGTCATTCGGCCAGAGAATGGCCCAGCCGGAGCTGATTGAGGCCGCCGACAGCGAGCTCTGTCAGGAACTCAATTATGGGGCCCCCAGCCTTGAGCAGATCCCGCTCAGGCAATGGCGGGAAGTGTTGAACAAGTGCTCTCGCTTTCAAGACAAGACTCTGTTTCAATATGTCAGCGACCCAATGGGTTATTTGCATCTGCGCGAAGCAATTTGCGCCTATCTCACCCGCTCCAGATCAATTAAATGCACGACCGCCAGACTGGTACTATTTTCCGGCGCTCAGAGCGCAGTAGACATCATTTGCCGTTTGTTGCTCGAGCCAGGTGATACGGTGGTAGTGGAAAATCCGGGTTTCCCCGGTGCCCGCAGAATTTTCAATGCCCATGGAGCCAAAATTATTACGGTTCCGGTTGATAACGACGGCTTGATCGTTGAGCAATTATATAAGCTCGCTGAACCAGTTAAGCTCGTCTACGTCACCCCATCCCACCAGGATCCCATGGGAGTAATTATGTCTATGGCACGCAGGAAGGAGCTATTGCAATGGGCGAAGCAAAGCGGGGCTTTTATTTTAGAAGACGATCATGACAGTGAATATCACTACGGCGAAAAACCACTGGCGTCGCTCCAGGGGCTAGATGGAGCCGACTGTGTAATTTACCTGGCGAGCTTTTGGAAAGTGCTTTTTCCGGTGGTGCGAATGGCTTTTATGGTGCTGCCAAAAAGATTGCAAGCACCGGTGCACCAGGCTAAGTCATATATTGAGCGCGATTTTCCTTTGCTGGAACAAATTGCTCTGACTGAATTTATTAATGCCGGCACTCTGGAGCGGCAAATTAAACGCACTAAAAGTATATACGCCCGTCGGCGAGCTGCTCTTGTTCTTGTGTTGGCAAAACGCTTCAAAGAACTTGTCACTATATATGGTATCAGCGCTGGCATGCACATGATTTTGCATTTCAATCACAGCCTGGCACCAGGCAAAATAATAGAGTGTGCGCAAAAGGCTTGCGTGCCCATGGTCAGCACTGCCAGGCACTATGTTGGTAGTGTCAGAGCCGACGAATTTTTAATCGGCTTTGCCCATCACAGCGAAGAAGAACTAACAGCGTGCATCAATCGTTTTGCCGATTTACTACTCACGGCCCATGCTGCCAGCTCACAGAATTAAGCATGCGATTGAATATTGCTTTGTTCTTTTGAAAATCCTCTTTGTCGCCGGACAGCATATAAATTTCTTCAATGCCCCAGGCCCGAGAATCTTTAGGGGCAAATACACCAGTATATGAGCTCTGCATAGGCTTACCCGCTGCATCTGTTTTCACAGTGCCGTCAGCATTGACTTGCCCAAAATGACCGTCTACAGCCAGAACAATCTTGCCATTGAGATTTTTCAGTTCCATCTTTTCAAGATGAAAAATAGGCGCTCTGGGATCGGGTGACTTATATGGATTGGAAAGCTGATTATCACCGACCAAAGTGGTGCCGAGAACGGCGTCCAGAGCGGTAACCACCTTACGCTCAAACTCTCCCGATTTTGCCCCTTCACTGTAAATAACTTTAGACTCAGATGGGCTCAAACCGCGAGCCATCAATGTCTTAAATGTATTGCTGGCGGTCGACTCTGGCAAATCACGATGTTTGTTGACGCAAATCAAAGTCGAATCATTGATGGAAGGCCGTAAGGTCAGCCGTGGAGTCCTGGTGTGGTCTCCCTCTTGCAGCCGCAACCAGTTGCTTGGCACGCTGATTTCACCGACTACAGAACCTGCCGGCAAAGGCAAAAATGTGAATTTCTCAGCATTCGCCTTAGCAGTCTCGGCTCGCCCCATGATTTGGAGAGTGTTGAAATCTCCAACCATCAGGCCGGGTGTGTGAGAAACATCTCTGTGGGCATCTTTTTCTTTAGTCATGTGATTGAGTTCTCATACAAGTCTTTAATGTCTATCCATTGATCGCTAGGGCTTCCCCATTGATTCGAAACTCTTACCCTGCCGGTCTTTTCGTCGTAGTCTCGAACTGAAACCACGTGTCCTCCCGAAACCGTGCCTGGAGCCCCCGAGCCGAAAGGCGTGGTGAGGCCGTTGACGGCTATCACTATGGGCAGTCTGTGTTGATTTTTTATCTCCACCAGTTTGTCGTGCAACTGCTGCTGGGTTTCGTATTTGACCACTCCATCGCCATCGGCGCGCTTACCAGCCGTAAGGTAGAAATCAGAAACCCCGAACAAGCGACTGCCCGCTTTGTAGATTTCACTATCATTCAAGGTGGGCTGAGAGAGAGGCACGTCACGATATTTTCTGGTAGCAGGAAAAGTGCTGAAATCTTCGTAGACTTCGCGTTCGGTCATGGGCTTGCCGCTGCTGCCATAAATTCTTTCGCCGGTATCATCAACAAGATGTGGATCGGGATTTTCCTGGCGATAGTAGACAGGCGGAATGCGCCTTTGAGTGGCGTCGTTAACCATGACGAGATTGAGCATGAGCACGGCGTAGCTGCGCTCATCATCTTTCGGCGGATTGTTTCGTTCTTCCGCTCGAGGGATCATGCTGCGTGGATCTAAAGTAATTACTTTGCCGTCCGCTGCTGTCCACTTGCCTTCAATGGCAGTGGTGGCAACCATTTCAGCCAGCTTAGAAGGGTGTCGACTGAATCCTCGCTCGGCAATGACAGTAACGTTGCAAGTACCGTGCTTGCCCTGATCGACCAGATCATCATGATTGAGATGATGGGCAAAGCTTTCGGCTAGCAAGAGTCGATCGTTTTTGTTTACCTTTGCATCGGTGCTACGCAAAAGTCGATTGAGTTGCTCATAAGTTTTCGTCACTTCATCGGGCGGCAGATGCTCTCGTTTAGCCCGATCTTCTAACTTACTCAAATTTTCTTTGAACAGTGCTCGATCTTTTTCAGGCATGTCGCGATCGGCAATTTTGTCTAATTCTTTGCGGCTTTTCTGTATAGTTGAGAAGTCTCGCGCACTATCGCTATTGTCTTTTTCGCCGGGTCCCCAGTGGTGCTCTGAACCATCCGGCTGGCGCACATAGCCGGATTGGTCGTGACGCTCAACCTTGACACCGTTATTAGGCCATTTGGTAGTTTTATCACCGCGGGCATCGACACTGGTGGTGATACCACTTTTAGCGTCAAATTTTTCTTCATAATTTTCTTCAGGTCGCTTGCCCCAATGATGCTTGACGTAGCCGCCCTGTCCATCAGGTTTTTGCGTATAGCCGACTCCAGATAAAAGATTATTTTGCTTAGTAGTGCCATCGGCCCATGACACGGTTTGATCGAAATTTTTGTCATAGCGGGTGACAGTGCCGTCTTTTCCTGTCTGCACCACGGCTAGATCACGGCGAAGTTGAACATTGCCGCCTTTAGAATCAGTAACTTGATATTCGCCAATGGTGGAGCCGCCCAGATGGAAGCGCTCGTTGCCAACACCGAACTCGCCATCGGACCGGGCGGTGTGCTTGAAGCCCCAGCTATCTTTCCAACATTTAGTACCGTCAACCAGTAGTTGATAGTTGTCTTCGAGTTTCGGACCCCAGGCATGCACTTCGCCGTCGGCATTCTTTGAGTAGCCGCGGCCGTCTTTGTATTGACGTACTTCGGTGCCGTCTTTCCAGCTGGTTGTGACGCTGCCGTCCGGGTGCGTGTCCAGTTTGGCGCCATCGCGCCCGCGGGTCCAGTTGTCTTCGTCTTTAGGCCCCCAGTGTTTCTCTTCGCCGCCAGGTTGGTGCATGAATCCACGTCCGTCTTTATACTCGGTGCGTTCTGAGCCATCAGCATAAACTGTCTGCTTAGCATTATCATCGCGGTGCGGGCCCCACGAATCTTTGGTGACGACGCCGTCTGCGCCGGTCCTGTGGACAAAACCTTCTTTGGTTTGCGAGTTCTCTACCCGAAAAGTGCTGGCGCCCAGATATTTATAGGTCTCGCTGGAGTCATCGGGATTAATCAGCGAAAATGTGCCGTCTTTATGTATCGTGGGCAAAAGAATTTTATCGCCAGGCGCCTGGTCGGTATTAATGCCCTTAACCAGTTCTGTGTAAGCCCTTAAAGACTCAGGGCTCGCCCCCTTACCCAGCTCTTTTTGGGCAATCGATTCAATCGTGTCGCCTTTCTTAACCGTATATTCTCGTTGTTGTACTTCTGCATGAGCTTGGCTCTGACCGCGTCCGTCGGCCCTTCTCTCGATCTGTTCGCCAGCGGGGCGGCTGTAGAGATTCTTTAAATCAGTACTAGAACCCAGGCCGGCAAAAACATTCGACTTGCGGCTGTCATGCTTAACAATTCGCTCAGCGTCAGGTGCTATCGACAATAAATTTAAGTGGTTGGTAGGTGGCGAAGAAGTGTCGTCCTGGCCCTCAAGATTGCGAGCCTGTGTGCTTGCTTCAGTTTTCTCTCCACTCTTTGCCAAGGTCTGCCTCAATGAGCTGACAAAAACAACTGCATTATTCATACCCGAAAGCAGGCCCACTCAACCCTGTCCACGCATTAACTACAGACAGTTTTACGTGACATTTCCGGGCGAGACATCAGCACCGTATGCGGTGCCTAAATGCGACGCTAAACCTCTAATTTATAACCGACACCGTGAATGGTGCGAATGATCGATTCTTGACCGGCCACATCGATTTTCTTGCGCAGCCTTTTGATACAGGTAGTCAGGGCATCGACGGTGGCTTCAGATTCGGCCACCCAAACCCGGTTAAGCAGAGCTTCGGCGGCAAAAACGCGATTAGGATTGCGCATAAGAAACTCAAGTAAAGCGAACTCTTTTGGTAAAAGCCGTATCTCTTCACCATCTTTTTTCACTTCATAGTTGGCATGATCGAGAGTAAGATTTCCGAACGTAAGCAAGTCGCCTACATAACCCTCAGGACGCCGTAGAAGAGCCCGCAACCTTGCTGTGAGTTCTTTCCCGTGAAATGGTTTTGTCAAATAATCATCAGCACCGGCATCGAATCCAGTTTCTTTATCGTCGATGGCACTGCGACCGGTGAGCACCAGCACTGGTGTCGACTTGCCGCGGCTGCGAAACTCTTTTAAAATCTCAATGCCTGAAACATGCGGCAACTCCCAATCTAGAATGACAATGTCATAGTCGTAAACCTTGAGCATTTCTTTGGCGTCAGCACCGTCTGTGACAATTTCGACTTTGTGATGCTCCATCAGCAACCAGTCGCGCACCATCTTGCCCAGCGCCACATCGTCTTCAACTATGAGAACTTTTGCCACTTCAACCTCATCAAAACCAATTCGTTCAATTCGCTTGTTCGCTCAAATCGCTCAACAATGGTCAAACCATTTTGCGTGGGATTTTAAACCAGAACGTGCTTCCTGTAGCTTCGCCTGTATGCGCATCTACCCCAATTGTTCCACCATGACGCTCGACAATTGCTTTGCAAATTGCCAGACCCAAACCACTCCCGCCTTTCACCTTGGCATCGGAAAGTTCGACCTGCTTAAATCTATCAAAAATCGCCTCTCGTAATTGCTCTGGCACACCACGACCCTGGTCGGTGACGTTGAATTTGACGGCGTCGCGTTCTTCAGATACCGAGAGCACGACAGTGCCGCCTTTAGGCGAAAATTTGATGGCATTGGAAACCAGGTTGATGACTACTTGAACCAGTCGATCCTGGTCGGCAAATATGGTCGGATTATTGTGCGGTGGTGCGCTAAGCCGCACTCCTTGCTGCTCGGCAAAACCGTGTACCGCCTGCATTGAGGGCTCGATAACATTGGCGGCCGTGCAAGTTTCGCGCATTAAATCGAGCTTGCCTGACTCCATCTTTTCTAGATCGAGCAGGCCGTTAACCAGGGCAATCAGCCTGTTCACGTTGGCTTCGGCGGCTTCGAGATTTTCATGGCCGCTGTCGCTCAACTGGCCATAAGCCTCAGCTTCAAGCAAAGAAAGCACCATTTGAATGGAAGTCAGAGGGGTGCGCAGGTCATGGCTGACCATGGCTACAAAATCGCGTTTCATGCGATCAACTTGCTTGCGCTCGGTGATGTCGCGGGCGACGCAGAAAAGTGTTTTGTCTTGACGCGACCAGTGTGCCGACCAGGCGAAATCAACGCCTCGGCCGTCGCGGCAGATGATGCGATTTTCAAAGGTGCCTGTGCCGCTATCACTTTTCACAAGCGCTTCAATAGCCTTAAATGTGGCTTTGGCATCGTCTTCGTGCACAATGACGTCAATTCCATCACCCACAAGATCTTCTTCTGAATAACCCCAGAGCTTTTCTACAGCCGGATTCACAGCAACAAAACGACCCTCGCGATCGAGTGAGCAAATCACGTCTTCGGCATTGTCGACCACTGCGCGTTCTTTGCGTCGCGACTCGTCTAAGGCCGAAGCCATAGCACGGAAAGTGTGATCTAGTGTGGCGATCTCATCTCGCCCCTTCAAGGGCGGATTGAGCGGCTGATCAACAGCCAGCCGCTTTGTGTTGTCGAGCAAGACATTGAGGCGATTGGTGGTACCGCGGTTGAAATAAAACGCCAGGCCCACCGCCAGAAATAAATTGAAAAACGCTCCCAAAGGCAAAAGAATTTCTACAGAGCGCCGGTAGCCGGCCTGAGCGGCTTTGCGCTCGCGCAAAACTTGCTCTTGGTAGATAACTATCTCGTCAATAGCCTTGAGCAGCAAGCCGATGTCTTTATCGGCTTGCATCCATATGCGAGCGGCCTCGATTTTGTTGCCTAGCTCAAGCTGTCCCTGGGCTCTCTGCAAATTTTCCACCGATTGGGTGAGCAAGTCGTTAATCTTGTCAACGGCGGCCTTTTCTTCGGGATAGTCGCGCACCAGGGCGTCTAAAGCCTCGATTTCGATACGAATCTTATGGCGGGAGCTTTCAAAGCGCTTTTTGAATGACTCGCTTTCAGACACGTGGTAGAGCACGCAGGAGGAAAAGCGGTCCAGCAGGGCCGTGAGGCCGGCGTTGACCCTGGCGCTAACCTCGCGCGCGTGGTTCTCACGCTGGCGCTCGTTGTCGACCAAGAACAGCAGGGCGCCAAAAATAACTACAAAGAGAATCTCAAAAGCTAGCGGAATAGCCACGAGAATTAGAGCTTTTTTGGAGAGGCTTAGAGACATGAGCCTATTATCGCAATGTCGGTGATCTAGTTCTACTTTTCGCGCTGCCAAAATTCTGCCAAAACTTTGCCCGGCTCCTGCCAACCGCCCCGCTTATATTGAGCACGTTGCCGGTTGAGGCAAACACCCCAAGGAGCAAAGAGATGAGAGCAGCCGCCAAACAAGCAATGAACCTGGTTCTGACCGCAGCCTTGTTGCTAGGCGTTGCCCTTCCTGCACAAGCTCAACAAAGAATCGCCAACAGCTTGAGAAATGGCCTGCCACCAACCACCATGGACAGCTTCGTCTACGAAGCAGGCGCCCATGCCGAGCACATCTATGGAGACGAAGGCTCCAACGGCCTGCCACCTTACATGGGCTTCGGCAAAGCTCACCGCATCAATGCCGGCATCATGGACCAGCGCGACGCCGGCCTCACCACCGGTCACGGCAGCTACATGCCCGATTCATTCGGTAAAGATGAATTCATCGCCCCTCCAGGCGAATGGGGCCAATCTGGTTACAGAAACCACACGTCAGGCAGCGGATTTTCAGACGATGGCACCCCTACAATCGGTGGACCTGGCGGCAGCAGCGGCTCGCCAACCGATTACGGCCCACCTCCCGGCGAAGGCTACAAACCTGCTACTACTTGCGAAGGATTTGTCGGCTGGTACAGCCCTGAAGAAGTGGCCCTTTCACAAACCAATTTTCCACAAGCTTTCGAAAATTTTGTATACAGCGGACGCTACACCGGCAGCTGGGCCAATGCCATGTATGTTCTCGAACAGCAAATGGGTAGACCACAAGGCGGCCGTCCTCGTCCTTAATCTGATGGGCTGGGCCGGGGCGGGATATGAGGAGATTTCGAAAAGCGGCATGTGGCGAGATTCGAAAAACTGAATAGGTAGCGAGACAGGTGGTAATTTCGCATGTATTGACCAAGCCGCCGGACGTCTTTTCTGGAGCCTACAATGAATAGAGGGCGAGCAGAAAAGCAGATGACGGTTTGATGCAGGCTTCACTCAAAAACATTGAGAAATCGAAAATTGACACTTCTGTGATAAGGAGCGCCGCCTCCTTGATCGACTTTGGCAATTATATGCTTGTGCCATTTTGCCTAGTTGTTGATTGGACATTTGATCGCCCAAATGACCTTGCAACAATTTCTCTGCCGTCATCGTGCTGCCATCCAAATTAGCAATTACTTTTTCCGAATATATCTGCACGTTGATCAGGCCATCTTTGCGCTCGGCCACGATTTGATGTGCCTTACAGGGATAAAGGTGTCTGTGAACAACCTTTTTTACTGAGCTTGGGTTCTCTTGAGAAAAACCATAACCGACGTAATAGCGCACTTTTTTCTTCTCAGCTTCCTTAATCAAGGCCGCAATATCAAATCTACATTCATTCCAGCCGTCAATCTTAGGGGAGAGCCACAGTTCACGCCGTCCGTCACGAACCGGCCGGTCCCAATTCAATTGCGCTAATAATGTCTTTATGACTAATCAACACAAAAGAAAAGCGTGCCGGCACTGGAGACACTAAAGCACACCGCACTACGAATTATTGTTGTCCAGTATTTCTTGCGATCGATCTTAGGGACAAAATAAACGAGTAGAGCAGCAGGCACGCCAATGGCACAAACTGTTGCAAGTAGAATGAGTGGTGCAGATAAAACGGCAAGAATTCCTGGAACGATGAAGTCCATGGTTCACCTCACAGGAACTGTACGCCCTTTTCTAAAATCAGGCCAATAAGTGAGGGAAAACCAGCTCTGACACCGACAAAGCAGCGTTTTGAAATGTTGATCAACCTTGCCGCAAGGGAACAACAGCTTTAACACGATAATTGCTGAGCCGATTTAATGAAGACAACGAACGATTTACCAACAAATATCGGCCTGGCACCAAGAGTTGGCCTGGCCGCTTATCGTTCACTAGCCCGCACCGAATTTTAACGAAACGTGTGCCTGGCACGCTCTAGCTCACAGTTTGTACGAAACAGATAAAAAGGAAGAAGGCATAAAAACACTTACTAAGGCGCTTGCCTATGTTAACTATAAACCGTCGATATTCGACGAGCGCGCCCGTATGTATTCAGAGATGGAAAATTTTGATTTGGCCATTAATGACTTTACGCAACAGATAAATCTATGCAATGACAAAAAGCATTGCGATTACAGAAGCCGCGGTCTGACTTACTTACGGATGAATCAGCAAGAAAAGGCTATAGCCGATTTCTCTCTGCAAATGAAATACAGCCCTGAGCCATTTGACTACATTTCTCGCGCCAAGGCCTACAAAGCGTTATGGAAATTCAAGGCGGCCGAAGCCGATATTGCCAAAGCGCGCAAAATGAGCACGGCCACAGGCCTGGAAGACTTCTAACTCTGGTTTAAAAACAGAACGTATACGTTCTGGATCAGAAAATAGAGAAACCAGCCATTTCAATTCAGAAAAAAAATAAAACGATAACGTTTCATTTTGCAAAATCATCTAGTGCCGCGTAAACGGTGCAAAAATTGTCTTGGTTTCAGAATCCAGCGACACTTTTCTAGATACCAGTTTCGCAGCAGGAAAGGCCAGGCGCAGGCGCCGCTGTTCATCTTTTGTGTAGTCACCGAAGTCTTTCGGTAAGGTGATGCTGGCCAAGCGAAGTTTGCCCAACTTTTGCAGACCGGCAACAGTAATATTCGAGTGCTTTACATTGAGTTCGGTTAGCTTTGGCAGCTTAAGTAAAATTGGCACAGCATCATCATCAAGCGTACTATTTTGTGATAGGTCGACTTCGATGAGACCCTTGCATTGCGCGACATATTCCAAGTGCTTCAATGAAAGATTGACGCGCGTCAGGCCGATGCGCTCAAGCTTTGGAAATTTGTTTAAATCACACAAATCATCTTTTTGCACAACTGTTGAACCAAGACGTAAATTGCGCAGATTCTTGCAGCCTAAGAAACTTTTGATACATGCTCCAGTTACCTGCGAATCGAAAGTGCTGATGAAATACACATTTGGCATCACTCCCAATTTTGCAATGCCCTTATCGGTAGTTTCTGATTTATCAAAATCAATACTTTTCAAACCGGAAAGTCGGTGTAGAAACGGCACAACTTTGTCGCTGAAATTATCTTCACCGTCTGCCATGGACATAAATCGCAGTTCGATGCAGTCGAAGGCATCGGGAGGCAAATTTAAAAGACATTCCGGATGTCGAAAAAATTCGCTACTGGGCTCAAATTTCAGAGATTTACCAGTAGGGACCCTGACGTCTCCCTGAGCATTGGCGATTCTCAAACCCTTGCACCTGGTTATGACTGGAGCCGGTGCGTCCAGAAGAACGATCTTTCCAACAGAGTAATGCCTGGGAAAATGTAAAACCCGATAGGCGGGAGCGGCCGTTACTCCGTTCAGGCAGGTGAAAAACGAAGCGGCGGCGAGGACGCTCAAAGCCATTTGAGTAATGCGAAAAGGCTTCGGCATAGTTCTTTTATTGGACGCGCTTAAGGTAAATATGTCAAGGTAAGTCGACAATGCTACCTCTCCTATATCGAGGCCGCTGATGGAAAGAATCATTGGTTTGACGCTTCTGTGCATTCTCGTGCCCTGCTCTGCCCTGGCAGCCCAGCCTGTGGCCGCCCCAAGCGATAACAAAGAATTCTCCGGCATGGCTGATTATTATCACCATTCCCTTTATGGCCGCAAGACATCATCAGGCCAGGTGCTGCAAAAACACCTGCTCACTGCCGCCCACCGCACCTTGCCGTTCGGTACCCTGGTGCACGTCAAAAATCATCGCAATGGCCGCTCGTGCGTTGTGGTCATTAACGACCGCAGACCTTTCACCAAAAGCAAAGTAATCGACCTGTCGCACCAGGCGGCCACCGAACTCAATATGATTAGCGCCGGGACCGTCAAAGTCGGTTGCACAGTAATCGACAAAACCAAAATGGCCAGTTTACAAGCGAAAACACCGGTAGAGCCGGCCGCCACGACCTTGCTTGCCGTTAAACCTGCAATCGTTATCGCATCTGCCAAACCTTCGTCCGGAATCAGTCCAGTGAAAACTGTGGCAATCCGGCACACGGCCCCGGTGGTGGCAAAAAATGAAATGACAGATGAGCCCGCTGAACAAAATCGAATCATGTGGACCACCGACCAATAAATTTTCCCACGGCCTCCATATCTTTGCAGCCACTTGCCGAAGCGGGGCAGAGATGCCATAAAGTAAGTGTGCCAAGGGGGATCCTATGATCAAAAAGACCGGCCTTCATCTAAAAATGGTGCCGGATATTCCTGTTCTTCACCAAATGCTTTCGCAATCGTTGCAAAAACCTGGCGAAAAGCTGCTGGCGACGTGGCGCAATAACGAAACCCTTTTGTTCTCGCTTGAACTGGTATGTTCACTCAAAGAAAGAGAGCCTCGCTGGCTGCTTATCTGTGAAAAGAGCGGACGCCGCAGCGTTCTTGTGCAATTGAACGGCCACGACATTTTACTTATTTACAAACAAATCGCCGCCGCCTGTGCCGACGCTCAAGAAGTGATCTCCAAAGCTGAAGAAGCCAGCAATCGTTTAGCCAAAGCAAGCGATAGCGTAGGTGGGGGCGCTCAGGCATCCAACACCGCTAATATCAGTGCACCGCCGCGTACCAGACAACTGGCATTTCCTTTGATTGGAAAATTGCAAGAATTTCCTTTGCCGAAGCTCTTAAATTTGATCAGCGCCGAAAAAATGACCGGCCGGCTGCAGCTTGAAGAAGACGGCAACAATGCTCACGTATTCTTGCAAGAAGGGCGGCCCATTGAAGCCAAACTCACCGATACAGAAGGCGAGTTAGAAGGCGACCTGGCCTTTGCTGAAATACTTTACTGGACCCAGGCAAACTACAATTTTAAAATTGGTGCCACAACCAACACGCGCAATCTGGTCAAAAACCAGGAAATCTTGCTCGAGCATATCCGGCCTCTAGCGCAGGTCTTGAACTCTCTGACCGTGTTTGGTATGACCGCCGACTCGGCCTTCAAACCTTCCCATGATGATATGACCGGTGAGCAATTTACGGCCAAAGCTACGCCTAATGCACCTGTCGACATGGAGGCCCTGGCCTCGCTCTACCTGCGTCTTGACGGCCATAGCACCATGTCAGATCTGGAAAAAGTACAAATATTGCCGCGGCCTCTTTTAGTCAGGTCAATTGAGCACTTGATCAATTGCGACATCATCAGCATTGTCTTCAATCCGCCGCCGCGTGTCTTGTCTGCCAGAGAGAAATTACTGGCCGAGTCGACACGTTCTGGAAGTCACAACAAACATACGCAAGTTGAATTCAGCCTATTTGAGGCTGCTCCCCGGCCCACACAGCCTACCCACCCTGATGTGGCACGCCCTGCCGACTCCACGCCTGCGCAAGCAACCCAAGCAACGCAAATATCGATGCCACAGCCTGCTCAGATATCGCAACCAACTCAAGCTTCGATGCCACGGCCGGCCCAGATATCGCAACCAACTCAGACTTCGATGCCCCGCCCGGCGCAACCGGCGGCTCAATCGTCGACGCAGCCTCAATCTTCCATCCAGCCTCACTCGTCAGCTCAGAGCCCGGCGGCAATGGATCGGCAACCCGAGCGTTCGGGACCACCGGTCAAACCAACATTTAAGCCAAAGGTCATTGATAGCGGCGCCATCGAATCAGTGATGATGAGCCTGCGCAGGCACGACACCGGTTTGTTTATTTATCCTGCTTTTCTGTATTTCTTAGAAGAAGAGTTTTTCCGCATCTACAGGGCCAAAGGAGTAATGTCGGTATTGCTCTTCGAAATGCGCGAAGTGGTGATTATCGACGGCAACGTACGGCGTAAAGCACTTTCGCCTGATGCTGTGGCTGACGCCGCCATTCGCATCAGCAGTAAGAAGCGGCACACCGACATTGTTGCTCACTACGAAGGTTATGATTTTGGCATTATTTTACCAAGCACCAAATCTAGTGGCGCGCGAGTCTTTGTGCAAAAGATTTTGAAAGCGCTTACCGACCTTCCTCTGGCAGGCACAGACGGCAAGCAAATCTCATTTGCCTTTGGTGTGGCCAGCATTCCCGAAGATTTCGTCAATATCAACTCAATGCTCGGCGCAGCAGAATTGGCTATGAATTATGCACGCGATCGCAATCAACAAATTCTCTTCTATAGAGATCTGTTTGTTTAAAGTATGACTACCAGAGCTCTGAAGCACGCCATACGCCTGGCTGTCTCTCTAACAATGAGGCTAGCAGTGGAACAGGCAGCGGTTGCCGCCTCTCCTCAGACAGAGGCAGAATTCAGACGGGCACAAGTACTTTTCAGACAAAGACATGGGCTTCAAGCTCGCGCAATTCTGGAGCAACTGGCCGACAAGCGTGATGCTAATGCTGCGATTTATTGTTTGCTGGCCGACACTTATCTGGCTGAGGGTAACGATATCAGCGACAATCTGCTGGCCGCCTGTGAAAACCTTGCCAACCGCGCCTTGCAACTAGACAGTCAGTGTTAAAAAGCCTGATCGCAAGGCACTTTTGCAACGCTGCCTGGCTTACCAGCAATTAAAAAAAACACGAAGCGGCACTGAAGGACATCACCAGCTACACAGAAAATGGCGATGACTCGTCTGATATGTTTATCTTAAAAGGCTCGGTTCTAACCAGCCTTGAACGTCATGCCCTGGCCATCGCCGCTTATCAGATCGCTCTGAAAAAACATTTTTCAGACTGGACAATTTATCGCATCGTCGAATGCATGGAGCATGAACGTCAGTACGACGAGGCGATTAAACAAGTAACCGAGCTGATCAAGCTCAATAGCGCTGACCCCGAGGCCCGTCAAGTGCGCGGCAAACTCAATGCTAAAGCAAAGCATTTTCAAGCTGCCATTGACGATTATTCAGAAGCGATTAAACTCGAGCCTCTGCCGCTCTTTTAATATTGAACGGGCAGCAATTGTCATTCAGTGAAAAACGAAAAGAGGGCCGCCGCCGACCTGGCGAAAGCAAAATTATTAGACCTGGAGCGGCCCTGACTGGTTGGAAGTCAACATCGTTAACTGGCAGCAGCAACAGTGCTAGATTTGCTTTTGATATAATGCCATCAGAGGCTTAGCCATGTGGTGTCTTAAATTCAAGGATATCCAATGTTAACGAGTCTGCGCCATCGTTTCAGCACTTTCAACGTTATTCTGTCAGCTGCAGTCGGTATTCTAGTGAGCAATCAAGCGATTGCCGCAACGGAGAAACACAACTATTTTTTCGAGCAGCAAACAAAATTTGGGCGCCAGAAAGTTTATCTCACAGACACAGATATCATAGTTGAAACTCCATATGATAGCCGCTTTGTACAGTACAAAGGGCAAGACAAGATAGTGACTATGTGGTCAGAAAAAAAGCACATCTACTGCACACTGCCTTACCAAAAATGGAAAACCGACTATCGCAATATGTACGCGGCCGCCACCTGGTATTCAGACATGACCAAACCTGCCAGTGCGGGAGTTAAGCAAAAAAATAACATCAAGCTACACACGTACGAATATATCGTCAGTTCGAACGTCCCCGACTATTATCAATCTGAAATTGGCAAAAAACAGGCGCAGAACGGGTCACAGAGCGCCTGGCTGACTACAATGGAATTGCCTGTTTTTCCAGAAGCAGCCGCTTTGATTGATCGTTTGTACGGTCTGCCTTGCGTGACCGGCATTCCGTACAGTCTCGACAAACCTCAAGATGCGAGTTTGCGAACAACTAAGTTTGTGGCTAATTCCACCACTCCCCTGCCTTATTTTGTGCCCAGCGCCAAATACAAAAAAGAGCCTTTTAACAGCCAGTTGTTCACTGTCAAATTTGACAGCAATATCACAGACATGATGCTGCCTTACTGACAGTTCTTGTTGACAGTTCTTATCGAACAGGCGGGGCCAGGACAACCTTAAGATGAGGAATTTTCTTTGTCAGAGAGGCTAACTGTTCGGCACTGCAACCGACGCTTGCAATCACAATATTTTTGATATGTTTCGATCGGGAAAGAAAAATCAAATCGTCCGGCGACAAATCACTGAAAGTAATGGACAGAAAAGTTAGATTTTTGCTGTCCACAATCGCTTGCAGCATGCGCTTACTCACTTTCATGCGGCACGAAAATAAAGATCGCAATGAAGTACATTTTGCTAACTGAGAAAAGGCGTCGTCATCAACGTCAAGATCGCGCAAATTTAAAAACTCAAGCTTAGACGAAGCGGCCACTGCTCTTATTAGCCGCGACATGTCAGAAGGCTCAGGTTGGTCTACAGTGAGTGAGTTCAGACGTAGAAGAAAAGGCGCAGAGGTAAGAACCGTGGTATCACCGCCGCAATGAGACCAGCTAAATTCTTGCAACGAATTCAGCCTGGCTATTTCGTCTACAAGTGGTTTAGTTTCGTTAAAGTTGTCGAGAACCAGCGCTCTAAGTTTGGTCCACTTTTGCACGATTTGCAAAATCTGTACAAGGCGATCGTCTAAAGTATTTTTGGGCACCTTATCGTCGATGTCATCGAAACGACCCAGCTTGAGCCGCAATTCTACAAATTCATCGACGCCAATAGATGAAAGTACTTGCGGTACGTCAAAAACTACCCGGTGATCCTTTTTAACCAGATTCAGAGCCAGGTCAGTATTGGCCACCTCAGTGACGCCTTTAGCAGGAGTGCCGATATTGCGCGCGTCCCAGATTTCACCAAGGCATAGATCTGGAAATTTGAATTGTTTATAGACTCCATCTGCTTTTTTGACCAAACTGGCTTTGATCGGGCTTAAAGTTGAAAACATTTCAATAGTTGGTTTGCTGTCTGTGACCGGCTGAGCCAGGTCAGCTTCGCGCGGAAGCGGAGTATCAAGCATTCCTTTGTCTACGATTTTTTTCGCCGGGTCGTGCTCTAAAACCCACTGCCTGACGACCTGAAATGTGCTGAAACCAAGCAGCACTGCAAAAGCGACCAGTGAAAAAAGAACGGCACCTATAGCCACTTTGCGCCAGAGCTGCTCTGATGCAGCAGATTTTGCATCTGCATCTGAGCAACCACCCTGTGCAGTTTGATCGCCCTGTGTTTCGACAGCCGAGCGGTCAATAGATTTCCTTTCTATCAAGCGCTGAATATCATGAGAGACCTGCTCCATAGTTTGATAGCGATCGTCCAGACGTTTGGCCATCATTCGACCGAGCAGCAAATCAAATTGTTGCCCCTTCTCTGGATCCTCGAAAATATCCACCAGCTTAGGAGTGGGGGCTTCCAGCTGCATCATCAGCGTTTCTACAGCGGTGGCACCTTTAAAAGGAGGCGCACCGGTGATGGTTTCAAATAGAGCGCAACCCAGTGAATAAATATCGGCCCGGCCATCAATGGGTTGTCCTGTGCACCGCTCAGGGCTCATGTAATAAGGCGTGCCGAAAACTTCACCGGTAGCTGTCAGTTGCTGGCCAGCAGCCTGAACTTTGGCCAATCCAAAATCTACAATTTTGGCCTGATAGCTATTTTTCAGCGGCAGCAAAATTATGTTCGAGGGTTTAACGTCTCGATGAACAATGCCTTTGCTGTGGGCGTAACCAAGAGCTGAAGCCATCTGACTGAAAATATCAAGACCTTGCTCAAGAGAAATATCAATGCCTTTTTTTATATAAGCAGACAGAGAGTCGCCGCTCATGAGCTCCATAACATAGTATGGGCAAGTTTGATTGTGCACGCCCATATTGAAAATCTTGACGATGTTCAGATGATTGAGTCGGGCGATTGACTGCGCCTCGATAGCAAAACGCTTAACGCTGACGGCATCGAGCACATCAGGATTGACGATTTTTAGCGCATATTCCTGGCCCATAGTAGTGTGGCGCGCGCGAAAGACAAAACCCATACCGCCCTGTCCGAGCAAAGATTCAACCTTATAGGCGTCGCCGACAAGTTCGCCCACCTGCAACATCTGGCCGCCAGTGCCGATAGACAGGGCAACGGTTTGATCGAAGCCTTCAGTGTTCGAATCATCTACCAGACTAAGTTCTCCGCTCAGCGTTGCGACTTAGCGCATTAGTATATCGAAGCTGCAAAGCATAATTGCTGCCCAGTCAAACTAAAACACTTCATAAACTGTGTTATTTGACTGAGCAGCATTGCTTTGCGGGAATAGACTGATTAGGTCGGCACAGCGATCAAATCCGTGCGCGGCTGTTCAAGAAGGTTAAATGAAGATCACCGCTGCCACATTGCCCGCCCAAAAAGAATCCTGGCTGCAGGCAGCCATGCGACTTCCCCTCGGCTTCAGCCAGGTACGCGAAGATGCCTTGCTCGACCTCAAGGTAGCCGAGCTGGCCGGTAGTGACGCAGACATCTGCATAGTGGCCTCTGGTGGCTGCACAGCCGCTTATCTTGCGGCCCGTGGGGCCGCCCGCAGCTTGTGCCTGGTAGATCCAAACCCGGCGCAGTTGAACCTGTCAAAATTAAAATTGCATTTATTGCAAACGAGCAGCCCTGAAGCCAGACTGAGCTTGCTTGGGCACAAGCAAATGAATGGCGAACAAAGGCTGTCAAATTTATTAGTTGAAGCTGCCAAAGCAAATGTAGAGATAGAATCTATCGCGCCGGCATCATTAGTAGCGGCTCTGGGCCTCGATTATTGTGGGCGCTACGAAAGACTATTTGCTCAACTGCAAGAAACTCTTGCACCTTATGGTGATGAAATCGTCGAACTTTTAGCCCATACAGCTCCATGTCAACAAACACTTTTAACGGAGGCCACGCCTCTGGGTCGCGCTCTAGACAACGCTTTTGCCAAAACTTTCGCGCTACCAAATCTGGTGGCACTATTTGGCACTTCTGCCACGTCAAATGCTGCCATGCCCTTTGCCAGGCATTTCCGCCAGCGTTTGCAAATCGCCCTGCAATCAATGCCTGCGCACAACAATCCATATTTGCATCAAATGCTTACTGGTAAATATCCTCAAAGCGAACTTGCTCCCTGGCTGACGCTCGATCGCACAAAAATCGGCACCGAGATTGAACTGGTGCACTCTGACATGCTCAGTGTTCTGCAAAATAAAAGCAAGCTCGATTTAATTTACCTCTCTAATATTCTTGATTGGCTTAACCCCAACGAAGCACAATCGACGCTTAAAGCTGCCTTTGATGCCCTTAGGCCCGGCGGCCACGTCTTTATTCGCCAGCTCAATTCTAATTTAAATATTAGTGCCTATGCCGGTTTTCACTGGAGTGAACAAGCCGAAATTCTGCACCGCACTGATCGCAGCTTTTTCTACCAGCACTTGCATCTTGGTGTGAAATCATGAAGATTAAAACAAGAAACAGAGTGATCACATTAGACCCACCGCCATCGCCCCCGCTACAGTCCGCGCTGGCCAAATTCGAACAGCAATTTACTTACCCGCTGGGCGCAGGCGGCAGCTTCAGCGTCGAGCACGGCCTGGATTATTCAGGCTTTTGCCGGGCTATGGGTGCGGCGCGTTCTTTCATTGTCGAAAACGACAATCAGGTCAAAGCTGTGATTGGCACAAGTATTCGTACTATGGTCACCCCTGAAGGTGAGCTGCAGGCAGCCTATATTTGCGATTTGAAAACGAGCCCCGAGGCAAACTGCGGACGCGCGCTTTTGTCTTGCATGCATTCTGCTCTGGCCTGGTGCAAGCCTCAAGCGCAAGCCGCCTACGGAGTGGTAATGGACGGCACCGCGGCTAATCCGGCGATCTATTCAGGTCGATTGGGCATTCCTCATTTTACGGCCGCAGGCAAAGTGGCCGTTTTGCAAATTGCCCTGAGAGCGCCGAATACAGGTTCGGCCTGCAAGCCAGAAGTTGAAATTGTTTCAGAAGCCGCGGCAAGAGCGCAGTTTGCCCGACTGGCCGGCGGCTTTCACTGCCCCTCTGGTTCGCCACAAGAGCGTTCTCAAATTTCCCCGCTCTGGCTTGCCACAACTGGTGCCAGCGGTTGCCTAGAAGACACACGCAAAGTCAAGCGACTGGTGAAAAACGACGGCAGCGAAATCGTCGCCGCCCACCTCTCCAATTTTGCCTACAGCGACGTAAATGCCGCCGCCTTAATGATCAACTCAGCGGCCACCCTGGCAGCATTACAACACTTTCAATGCCTTTTTGTCTCATTTCCCTGGCAAGATTGCCAGAGCATAGTGCAGGCCCTGCCAGCACTAAATATGCTGGTGGCCAGCGCCACCGTTTACGCCCACGCCCTGACTGCAGGCAACCCCTGGTTTGTTCACAGCTCGGAGATTTAAAATGACCAAAGCGCCGCACTTAAATGAATTTGCTCAAAAAGCTACCGAGGCTTCGGCTATTATGCAGAACAGTTATTTGACCGCACTGGAAAGCGGCGAGATGTCGCTTTCAGCCTTCAAAGTCTCGCAAGAGCAGTTCTATCACGCCGTCAATTTCTTTCCCCGGCCCATGGCTGCCCTGGTGGCGCGTATTCCCAGTGCCCGGGCGCGCATGGATATTTTGCACAATCTGGTGGAAGAGCACGGCGACTTTAATGAACAGGCTTTTCATTGCACCACTTTCAAACGTTTTCTGGCCAGCCTGGAAGGCACGAACAGCATGGAAGATACCATGCCCACACCACTGATATTGCCGGCGGTGCACTCTTTCAACAATGTGCTCATGGGAACATGTTCGCTGGACGAGCTGGAGACGGCCATTGCCTGCATGGGAGCGATAGAATTTACCTTCGCCCAAATTTCCGCTCGCATTGCCGAAGCGGTTGTACACCGCGGCTGGGTAGTGGCAGACAAACTGGTGCACTATAAATTGCACGCTAAAATCGACGAAAAACATGCCGATGATTTTTTTGCCGTGATTGAAGAAAGTTTTTGCACTGAAAAAAGGTTGCCCATCGAACAAGGTATCAGACTTGGTCTGCATGTATTCCACCGGCTATATAGCGACCTGGCCATTGTCTCGCGACTCTCGATGATTGAAGAATCAGCCGAACGACGAGTAATTGCTGAGTAAGACAATTTAACAGTCACTAAAAGCAACAATGCAGTTGTGAAACTGTTTCGGGGCAGCTCTGGTGGTTTGCACTTGAACCTATGATTATTTCATGGGTCACACAGGTGCAAATTCAAATGTACGACATCAATCTAAGTCTTCAGCGCCGGCCAATTAAACTACGCTCGAAAGCATGGGCTACCACGGCCGCTGCTACTCTCGTTAACCTCAAGGTTACGCCCAATCAAGTATCGGTAGCGAGCGCGGCCTTTGCCGCTTGTGGCGCAGCACTGCTGGTTCAAAGCCACTTTCAAGCCTCGCCGGCTCTCGTTGTAGCCGAACTGGTGATAGCGCCGATTTTCATTCAGCTGCGCCTCCTTTGCAATATGCTCGACGGACTGATGGCAGTAGAATACGGTCAGGCCACGAAAAGCGGCGAAATCTATAACGAAATTCCTGACCGTGTTTCAGATTTTGTTCTGCTGGCAGCCGCCGGGTATGTGGCCGGTGGTGAACTGGGGGTCGGCCTGGGCTGGGCCGCTGCCGGTTTCGCCGTCTGTACCGCCTATGTGCGTGCCTTCGCTGCCCGCTACACGCCGGCACAAGACTTCAGCGGGCCCATGGCCAAGCAACACCGCATGTTTGCCCTCACCCTGGGCTGTCTGGCTACTGCCGTTCAGTATGCTTTTGACGGCAGTTTCTCCGCCATGACCGCCACTTTAGCTGTAATTGCTTTCGGCTCTCTCCTCACCTGCGTCAACCGGCTGCAACACTTAAATGCAGCAATGGAGAAAAACTGATGTTAGGCGCCATTTGTGCTTTTATTCGCTTCTTTACCGGCGCTCAAGTGAGATGGAACGGCTGCGAGCCGGCCGCCGTGCAAAGAGTTTACTATGCAAATCACACCAGTCATTGCGACTGCCTGGTACTGCTGGCGGTGCTACCCGCTTACATCAGACAATTGGTCAGACCAGCAGCGGCAGCCGATTATTGGAATGCCACAAAGCTGCGCCGCTGGTTCTCACACAAAATTTTGCACATCATACCAATCGATCGCAGCAAGCTTACCCGGGCGAACAATCCGATCAATAAACTGTTGGGAGCCGTAGACGAGGGCTCGTCGCTAATATTTTTCCCTGAAGGCGGCCGCGGCGCCGAGTCAACCGTGCGTGAATTTAAATCCGGGCTCTATCATTTGAGCAAAGCCCGTCCGAACCTCGAGCTCATACCTACTTACATAGACAACGGCAATCGCATTTTGCCCAAAGGAGAGTTTATTCCAGTGCCGATTTTATGCTCAGTCACTTTTGGCGAGCCCATTAAACTGTTGCCCAACGAACGCAAAGAAGACTTCCTCAAACGCGCTCAGAGCGCCTTAGAAAAGTGTGCAAGCTAATGGAAATTACTCACGATAGACAACTTTTGACGATGCTGGGGGCAATTTTTGCCACCTTATCTTCAGCCACCATTGCTACATTGATTCTCAATTTGAAATCTAAATCAGAAAAAGTAGCGGCACTGTTGGCCAATCTTAACGCCCGCATGAAATCGTGGTGGGTGATGATTGCCATATTCTCTTTTGCCATTTTGACTGGCGGCACTGCGTCGATTTTACTATTTTCGATTGTTTCATTTCTGGCCCTGCGCGAATTCATAACGCTGACACCTACTCGTACAGCCGATCACCGTTCACTAAACTGGGCCTTCTTCTTTATTCTGCCAGTCAACTATTTACTCATTGCCGTGCACTGGTACGCCATGTATGCCATTTTCATACCTGTCTACGCTTTCTTGTGGATACCGATTAGAAGCGCGCTAGCCGGCGACAGCGAAGACTTTTTGGCTCGTACTGCGAAAATTCAGTGGGGCCTGATGGTATGCGTTTATTTCGTCAGTTATGCACCAGCTCTGCTAAACCTCGCTATTACGGGGCACGAACAACACATGGCTCGCTTACTCTGCTTCCTCGTGCTGGTAGTGCAAACCAGCGACATCATGCAATATGTCTTCGGCAAAATCTTCGGCAAACACAAAATCGTACCGAATATCAGCCCGAATAAAACCGTTGAAGGTTTTGTCGGAGGTGTGCTTTCCGCCACAGTGGTAGGCGCTTGCTTCTCCTGGGTGACACCCTTCCAACCCTGGCAAGCAGGATTGATGGCTTTGATCATCAGTCTGGCCGGTTTTGGCGGCGGCATCGTCATGTCGGCGATTAAACGTGATCGCGGCGTCAAAGACTACAGCGCGCTAATTCCCGGTCACGGCGGCATGATTGACCGCATCGACTCGCTCTGTTTCGCTGCGCCTATATTCTTCCACCTGACCCGATTTTTCTTCGCTCACTAGTTGTCGCCGTGAAACTGAAACGTATACGTTTTAGATCAGGAGATTTGATTTGCAGAAATGAAACGATAACGTTTCATTTCTGCAAATCAAATCACCGCACTGGCTAACGAAGCATGAAGTGGCAATATTAGCCGCGTCTCTGAATTAACTCAGTCGCTTTCATCAAAGGTTCGATTTCAGGATAACGCAGCAGATAGCCGTAATTTCCCAGCGCTCCAGAAAAAACGTCATTCAATCTCTCGTGGTGCATCATCATCTTGGAGCATTTCTCCAGAACATCTTGATGGCTGAGCTCATAGCAAATTCTATCTTTGCGGCCGACATAGAAGACAAGATTACTGCGCTTGCCCAGCGATTCTGTTTTGCCTTTGACGATCAAATTAGCCCAAGTGCGGTAACAATCTGCGTCAAAAGTATAATTCATCATATTGAGAGTGAGGCCGCCTGGTGGGCGAATATTCACTTCAAGTGGAGTAATGGTGCCATCATCTCTGAAAAAATATTCCAGATGGAAAAAGCGATTGCGCATTTCGAAAGCTTTCAAAGTGGCCAGGCCAGCGGCTTCCAGAGCCGGTTCAATTTCACGCACGGTGTAATAGTAAATATCAGAATCTTCATTGACTACATCCATGACGCCACGACTGTAACGCAGTGATGAAGAGAAGATTACCTGGCCATGGCCGTCTACCAGGCCGTCATAAGTGACAATCTGGCCTTCGCAATATTCTTCGATTATGTATTCTTCAGGCAATTTTTCAGCCAGATAATGATCGATATCGGCAGCCGAACAAATTTTAAAAGTTTTCGCTGCTCCCACGCCGATATTGGGTTTGCCAACCACCGGATAACCGACCTCTTTAATGAAGGTCATCAGCTCTTCTTTTGTGTTACAGACGCGGCCACGGGCAGGATGCAAATTGGCTTTGAGAAAAATTTCTTTCATCTCAGACTTGCGTTTGATCTTATTTATTTGGCTGGCATTGATACCATCGATATTAAAATCTGTACGCAAGCGCGCTTCAGTTTCAAGCCAGTACTCGTTATGCGAATCAAGGTGATCCATCTTGCCGTAGCGTTGGGTGAAATAGCCCATGGCCCGCACCAGTTCATCATAATTGTGCATGCTCGAAACACGATAATAATCGGTCAAGCTGCGCCGCACATCCCCACTGAGATCATCATAATGATCATCACCCAGGCCGAGCACGCAAGCACCGGCTTCGTTGAGCTGCACGGCAAAGTTAGCAAAATTTGGCGGGAAATTTGGTGACAGAAATACTGAATTCATAGTTTCGCCGATGATGACAAGGATGCTCTAGGAGCCTGAGTCAAAACTCCAGCTGTCAGGTCTAGCGAGCATGTCCAATTGAGGCGTTATGCATATCGCAGGCC
>ENA-ORBV01004849-ORBV01004849.1-microbial-mat-metagenome-genome-assembly--contig:-NODE-4849-length-25403-cov-7.153005_pt1 | contig 25403 bp, 16 predicted proteins | sample MGYA00237777_ERZ505514 | MGnify/ENA primary metagenome ERZ505514 (study PRJEB26160, sample SAMN06269048) | microbial mat metagenome | isolation source: Oligotrophic lake microbial mat | place... | reverse complement strand
CCTAAATCCCCTCCCCATTGCATGGAGAGGGGACTTCAAGATGCGTTTTTCTCCCCCTCTCCAAGTATTGGAGAGGGTGCCGGGGGGTGAGGTAAGCGAAAGTCCTGTTATTATGTCTGCACCATCCCATACGTAGATTTCTTCATTGCCGTTACGATTCGATACAAATGCTAATCGACCATCCCCCGACCCTGTTGGATTCTCATCCATTGCCAAATTGTTAGAGATAGTTGCCGATGTTACACCATCCCACATGTAGATTTCTGCTCTATTACTAGGGTCTGAGCCAAATGCTAATCGACCATCCCCCAACCATGTTGGTAAAACATCGATAGCGGGATTGTTAGAGATATTCAGCAGTGATGCTCCATCCCATACATAGATTTCTCGATTGCCATCACGTTCTGAGATAAATGCCAACTGTCCGTCCCCCGACCACACAGGGCTAAAATCTTCTGCCAAATTGTCAGAGATATTGACTAGGGTCACGCCATCCCATACATAGATTTCATTGTTGCTATCACGGGTTGATGTAAATGCCAGTCGTCCATCATTTGACCATACCTGAGCATAATCTGAGGCTCGAGTATTAGAGACATTCACTAACATCTCTTCATCCCATATATAAATTTCCGTGCCAATACGATTCCCTAACATAAATGCCAACCGCCCATCGTTTGACCATTGGGGATAAAAATTATCTGATGGATTGCCAGAGATACTCACCAACTTCATTCCATCCCATATATAAATTTCCCGATTGACGCTATGGGATGATGTAAACGCCAGCCGCCCATCGCTTGACCAAGCAAGCTGATTAAAGCTATCAAGACTGCTGCTGACGACTATATGAGATAATCCGCGCTTTGTATCACTTACAATCACTCTATTCGTGGTACCCAAGTTATACGCCCTAGAAACAAACGCCAGCACAGCCGACGGTGTAGCGCGTCCAACAGCATAGGCCGCCAGCGTGAGGCCGGTCATTATCAAGATCAGGATCGCCGCTGCTCGCAGCCAAAATCGGAACATCGGTATCGTCCTTTACATTATCCGCCAGCGGATTTGAGCGTTTTTGCCCAGGCAATCGTGCGGCGGATGCCTTCTTCTAGGCTGACTTTCGGCTGCCAGCCTGTTTCTGTCTGCAAGCGGCTGGAATCCAGCACATTCGACGGCACATCGAAGCCGCGTCCGGGCTGATAAATTACGTCCAACGGCGTTTCGATTTCGCCCCGCAAAATCTCGACAATAGCCTGAATCGAATGTCCGATTCCGCTGGAGACGTTAAAGACATGCGGTTTGCTGGTGGTCAATGCTGCCAATGCCGCCGTGACGAGATCATCCACGTAAATATAATCGCGCAGGGTCTTGCCCGTCCCCCAGATTTCCAGCGGCTTGCCCTGCAAAGCGCGTTCAATAAAAACGCCGATGATGCCCTGATTGATGTGCAATTTTTGCCCTATCCCATAGACGTTGGCAGGCCGCAAAATGGTATGCTCGATTCCGTTCAGCAGCGCGTACATGCCGATATATTTTTCGATGGCGAGTTTGGAGATGCCATAAGCGCTGATGGGATTCGTCGGATGATGTTCGTCGATCAGTGGGTGATCGCTGATTCCATAAACTGTCCCACCCGACGAAAAATAGATCAGCTTGCGGATGCGCGTGTCTGATAGCTGCGAAAGCCAGCCTGCGGTTGCGGCGATGTTGCTTGTCACATCATAAGCCGGGTCTTTCATCGATGAACCGGGGACAGTGGTATGCACCAGATGAAAGACCACATCCGAATCGGCAATCGCGCCCATCACGTCGGGCGTATGCAGCATATCGCCTTCCACAATTTCGACGCGCTGTTCGATGTCGCGGATGAGATCGCGGGCGGCGTAAAGCCGATCAAAGATGCGGACGGTGTAACCTGCGTCCACTAATGCGCGGCAGAGATGGCTGCCGATGAAGCCTAATCCACCTAAAACGGTGATGCGCTGCGGGGTTAAAACACTCATGATATTGACACATGCGTGGTGCTGCTCACCAAGCCTAATTTGGCTAATACGCGGCGTGTCCCCGTCCGATCAACGATTTCGCTGCCGAGCGTCCTCACCGCAATCGACAGATCACGGAAAAATTGTGAACGTTTCCATTTTCGATAATTCACCCATGCCGTCCGCCCCCATAACGTTTCCTGAACATCCGGCGGCAGCGTGTCGTCATCCCATTTCGCCCAAGTTTCGCGCATCATATTGGGATCGGTTGGTTGAAGATTGCCCCATTCGCGGTGCAAAAGGCGCACGACATTTTCTTCAATCGGCGTGTCTTGATGTGTCCACATGCTCAAATTGTTCCCATGCACGTAAAACGTCCCGCCGCTGGATGTGCCGATACAGTACGATGCGAATTTAACGGCGCGGCTTTGCCAATCAAAATCGCCGACGATGCGAAACCGCCCATCAAACCGCCCCGTCTGCTGATAAAGTTCCGCCGAAAACAGAAAAAACGGGCTGGCGCGGCACCAATCCACAGTTCCGGCGCGGGATTGCATATAAGGGACGGCGGGATTCTCAAACGAAATTTGCACAGGCCGTCCGTAAAGCTGCTTAAACGTCATTTCCAGCTTATAAGAAAAATCAATCAGATGGCAGCCGCCCTGCTTCAACTGATGGCCTTCCAGCAGTGCCGCACTGTTGCGTATATCATCGACATTCCAGATGCCGATGAGCGCCCCTGTCGCCACGTCCATCGCCCGTGACCATGAGGCATAAAGCGTCTCACGCGGTACTTGCAGCAGTTTAACGGAAAGCACTGTTCCGGCGGAAGCGATTAAGCGATTGATCTGTTCTAATTCAGCGGGGGTGGGATCATTGGCGACGATGATCGACTCAAGCGTAAGTCCGGCTTGGCTCACCTCGCCGCTGACTCGCAGCAAGTGATCGACAAAATGGGTGAGGAATTGTTCGGAACGATAAAGCGACGTAATCAGCGAAACGTCCATAAAAACCTTTTCTAAAAAAATTATGGCGAAGGTTAGTATAAACGAGGCGTAAGTTAGCTGAAAAGCCTAAGCCTGAAGAGGACTCCGGTAGGGTTTCCCCTACCGGAATATTTTAGAGAAGCTCAAAAATTACCGCTGCACGAGCGCGACAGTCCCCGGCCTCGGCACGAAAGCACAGGTCAAGTGTTCACTAACAGCGCTTGGCAGGTCGGTTTCTTCACGCGGACTTGTCGAGGCATCCAAAAAGACGATATGCCCCTCGCCTCGGAAGCAGATCGGCAGCGCGTTATCGAACTCACGCAAGGACTGTCCGCCTTCCAGACTGAAAACTTCAATCGCCAGCATCACACCGCGATCAATCACCGACTGTGGCACAGAACCGGGATTATTCACCCAGCCGCCATTACGCATCAGGACGCGGCAGTAGGTATCCGCTGGCGCTTCAAACGAGCGTAAGCCGACGCTGTTGAGTAGGTTACAATCGCCCTCGGCTGGCGCTTCGATGGCGACCAACGCGGGATAATCTTCACCGTTAATCTCAACAGTTTCGCCATCTTGTTCCATCTCAACCGCCCCAATATCGCAGCCTTCGCCTTGCGGCCTTTCGCTGCCGCGTTGATCGGTTTCCGCCGCGCAATCGGCTTCCGGCACAGCGTCTACTGCCAGACTATTAGGGAGCAGGCCGTAAAGTGTGCCTTCAAAAGCACTGAGTTCGGGCGAATCGTCCAGTAAATCCGTCGCAGCGAATTCAAACGGCGCGACAAAATCGGTGCTGCCGAACAGGTTATAGCCGTCGGAAGTGAGGCCAGCGGCATAATTGATGTCATTGCCATACTCTCCCCCATTCGCCGCAACGATGTTCTGCGCCAGCGTCAGGCTGCCGAAACGCGCCTTCAAAATACCGCCGCCATTAGCTGCATGATTGTCGGTGAGGGTGCTGCTAGTGATGGTGACATCGCCGCCGCTGATATTCACTGCACCGCCGCCATGAGCAAGATTGCCCATGAAGGTGCTGTTCGTGATGGTGACTTCGCCGCCAAAGATCGAAATCGCGCCGCCGAGATTGTCGCTGTTGTTCGTCACAAAAGCGCTGCCGTTGATTTCTACCGTCCCGGCGTTGATTAAAATCGCGCCGCCGCCGAAAGCCGAAAATGCGTTGTTATCGCGGAAGGTCACATTGGTGACTGTCAGTTCGCCGCCGTTGACGTAAATCGCGCCGCCGAGTCTGCCGCTGTTATTCTGAATCGTCAGATTTTCCAGCATAAGCTCGCCGCCTAAATCAACACGGAAAGCACGATGTTCGCCGCCACCGTCGATGATCGCACCACCGCCGTTGATAGCGAAGGCTTTGGTGAGCGCGGGAAGATCGCTCAAGAGACGGATAGTGCAGTCTTCGGGAAAGTCTACAGAATCGATGGTGTCTGCGGTGATAGCTGCGCGCAGGGCATTTTCGGTACAAGGGATTTCTTCCGCCTGAACAAAAGCGGTGGGCGAGGCGAAAGTCACGACCAGCAGCAAAAGTGCCGCTGCGGTCAGCGCTCCACCCCATTTTTTAAACAGATTTTGAGTCATCTTCAACATCACTCCTTGAAGATTAGTGAACAATATCGACGGACAAAAATGACTGCCGATAACTTCAGTATAGAGGATGTAAGCGAAATGTGGGGAGATTGAAGTTACGAAACGTTACTTTCGTCCTGATTTAATGAGGCGCGTCTTTCACCTTTAGAAAATTCGATGGCTTTTCGCACTGCATCACACAGATGACGCAGACGAATAATCGGCTCATCTGTGCTCATAAATTGTGACTGCTGTCTCAATAACGTGCTGCCGAAAGTAAGGGCTTAGCTCTTGCAGTGTACGTAAATCAACTTCGCGCCCCAAAATAGCACTCAGATCAATTTGTAGAGTGACCAGCTTAAAATAGCCTATTTTGGCTTCTGGCAGAAATTCTACCAGCATATCAATATCGCTTTCGGAGGTGAAATCCTTACGGAGAATCGACCCAAAAAGGGATAATTTTTGAATAGGATTCTGCTCACAAAAAGCAATAATGTTATGGATTGGAATGGTAATAGGGAGTAGCGGAAGAAAAACACGATCTGGCGACATAAAGCACCTATTTTTAACCCCATTATACCGTCATTTAGCGGACTTGTTCCCGCGCCCAAGCAATCGTTTCCGCCATGCCTTGCGTGATGTCGATTTGCGGCTGCCAGCCGAACAGTTCCCGCGCCCGTCTGATGTCCGCCGCCGCGCAGCGCATATTCCCAGCATGAGAGGGGAAATATTCTACCGGATACGTCGCCCGTGTATGCCCAAACGCCGCCAGCACCAGATCACATATCTGGTTCACGCTGAGCGCTACTCCTGTACCAATATTGATGACTTGCCCGTAGGCCGCCGGATTTTCCAGCGCGTCCGCCCATGCCCGCGCCACATCCGCCACATGCACGAAATCCCGCGCCTGTTCGCCATCACCAAAAATTTTGATCGGCTCGCCACGTAATACGTTGCCGATAAAAATTGCCAGCACCCCCTGATACGGATTGTTCAAGCGCTGACCGGGGCCATAGACATTGAACATCCGCAGCGATGTCGCATTAAACGTAAAATCCAGATCGGGGCGCTCGGCGGTGATATGCACATAGCGCTCGGCGGCATATTTGGTTACGGCATAAAACGAAATCGGATTCGGCGGCTCATTTTCCGGCGTGGGGATAGTCGGCCTATCGCCATAGACCGTCATGGTGCTGGCGAACAACAGTCGAGGGACACGATGCGCGATACACTGCTGCAAAACGCGGATCGTCCCGCGTGTGTTGACGTTTAAATCAGTATCAGGATCGGCAAATGAAACACGGATAGAGGCTTGCCCCGCGATGTGCAAAACGGCATCTATCCCCTGACTAAAAACCGCGCCAAGCGCCTCAGAATCGCATACATCGCCGGAAATAAACTCGACTTGTGGCGGCAGGTTCGCACGATTTCCAGTGCTTTCATTATCGTAAACGATGACGTGATAATCACGCGAGAGGAGATACGCGGCGAGATGGCTGCCGATAAAGCCCGCCCCGCCTGTGAGGAGGATACGCTTATTCATAAAAGACCGTTCAATTTTTTAACTACCAAATTAGATTAAATGTAGAGTCTCGAAAGAAATTGGGAAAAGAGTTAACCACAAAGAACACAGAGATTTAAGTTCAAATTCTTGGTGTTCTTGGTGACTTGGTGGTTCAATATTCCAACACCTTTCGAGATTCTACATTTCTGCGTCTTGGTAGTTCCAATTATTTTTCTGCTTTTTCAAGCACTGTTTCTAAAATGTCGGGCTGGGGAGCAACCCAGGGTTCAAATACGCCGCCGTCAGTCCGATAGGTATCGTGCTTGACGAGCATCCATTCAAACCAAACGGTCAGCAGGGTGAAAAGGTAGCGACTGCCCTGCTCCTTGAGCTTAAGCGCCGATGTGCCGTAATCACGATTGCGCCACGAGATCGGCAGCGTTTTCACAGTATAACCGCGCACAATCGCTTTCAGCGGAATCTCGATGGTCAGATTAAAATGCGGCGACACAAACGGCCTGCATCCTTCGATGACGTGGGCGCGATAGCCCTTAAAGGCGTTGGTGATGTCGTTGTACGGCAGATTAAACATCATTCGGATGATGAAATTAGCCAAGCGGTTAATCACCAGCTTGAACTTAGGATAATCATAGACGTTTGAATCACGCATAAAACGCGAGCCAAAAGCACAGTCGGCTTCATCGCGCAAAATGGCATAATACTTGACGACATCCTCCGGCGCATCGGACGCATCCGCCATGTAGATGACGACGGCATCGCCCGTGAAATGATTTAAGCCGAATGTGACCGCCCGCCCGAAACCATGCCGCCCGTTATTTTTAATCACACGGATGCGCTCATCCTGCTGATGCGCCGCCAACACAACCTCGTAGGTGGTATCACTGCTGCCATCATCCACGACTAGAATCTCAAAGGTTGAAATTCCCGCGCTGTCCAAATGATCGCGCAGGAGCGTAAGCGTTTTGCCGATATTTTGGGCTTCGTTCCGCGCTGGGATCACAATCGAAAGTTTCATTAAAATCAAACCTGAAAATAAGCGATTGGCTGCAATGATAAATCACCCGCGCCAAAAAGAAAACAGACAGGACTAACTCAGTTGGTCATCCATTGTAGGGGCGTAGCACGCTACGCCCTAAAAAAATCGTGTTTAACCAGAGGACTTCTAACAGATTTGAATCAAAAAACGAGGGCGATCCGCAGACCACCCTCGTTTCTATTATTGGGACTTTGGAAGCCCTTAATCTTTAGCCCACATTTCCACCGATGCGCGGCGGGACGTTGCCTTCACGGCTGGCGTTTTCTTCTGTCGGGTTATTTTCGGGATAGACATCATTCGCTTCGTCAGTCGTCATCTGATTCGCTTCTTCATCGACCACAATGGCGGGCGCTTCGATGGGCAGCGCGGGTGTATTGAAGATGTTCGGGTCTTCCGTTACATCCGATGTGAAGACCACAATCGGCGCACCGCAAATCCAGGTCGGCGCATAATCCGGGATGACGTTATCCGTCACGAGGCGGGTTTCCTCAGAGTCGAATTCGTAAACGTAGATGTCCAAATCGCCGCCTGCATCCGATTGGTAGGCGATGATCGAGTCATCGTAATACCAAGTGTGGTTAGAGGCATTGCCTGCTGGGTCAGAGATCAACTGCACATCGCTGCCATCCACATTCATGACATAAATGGCGCTGGTCGTGCGCCCGTCACGATAGGAACGGAAGGCGACCTTTTGTGTATCGAAGGAATAAGCCGGGTCATGATCTTCGCCTTGACCGTCGCTGATGAGGCGTTCTTCCTGCGTGGCGATTTCCATCTCATAAATCTGCCATTTGCCGCTGCGATCACTCTGGAAGACAACCTTGCTGCTGTCATCCGACCAGAAAGCATTGATGTCGCTGGAGTCGTCGGTGGTCAAGCGGCGTTCTTCGCCCGTTGCCAGATCAAGCAGATAGAGTTCCCAATTGCCATCGCGGTCTGTCTCGAAGATGATCGAGCGACCATCCGGCGACCACACCGGGTCAATATCGCGGGCAACAGTGTTATAGGTCACGCGGCGGATTTCGGAATTATCCACTCTAGCGACATACAATTCCCAATTATCATCACGGTTGCTGGTAAAGGCCACCCATTCCGCATCGGGTGAGCGCGTCGGGGACATATCAATCACATCCGTACCGCGTCCTTGTGACAGGTTCGGGTCTGCATTCGGGTATTCCGGTAGATCGCCGAGGCGGAAGACTTCCCAATCGCCCGTCATATCGGTGTGATACAAAAGCCAATCGGGGCAAATCGCGCCGCCTGTGATGATGCCGTCCCATGCTTCAGAACGTTCCAATGAAGGATCCACTGCACCGGGGGTTAAATCCAGCACCGGGAAGAAGTGGCGTACACCATTGACGTTAGCGCCATTGGTCGTGGGCAAAGGAAGGCCTGCTGTCCCTGCGCCATTCGTTCCGGCATCAGTCCCAACGCCGGGGGTCGTGCCATCGATACTCAGACGCGGCAGATTAGAACAATCGGTTGTCGAATTAACCAGTGTTGTGATGCCTTCAGCACCTTGACTTAGAAGGGTCAATGCGCCGATAGCGCCTTCGACACGAACAGCCTGAACGCCACCGTTGGGCGCAATCGTCAGCATACCCGCTTGCAGCAGGGTATTGTTCACATCAACCACTTGATAACGTTGGTTGGAAGGTGTCCCCGTGCTGATATTGCTGATATTGAAAATCAGAGTCGTGTTGTTTTCGCACACACCAGAAACCACTAGCATTGGAGGCTGGGCGCAGCGTGTATTGGCGGTCAGTTGGGTTGTAGCGCCTTGAGCGCCCACTGTCGTCAGCGTCAAGCTGCCATAGACCCGCTCGACCCGGATAACGCGCTGTCCGTTATTGCCTGCGACGGCAAGCGTCCCCTGCTGAACCAGTTGATTCTGTGCGCTGCGGACTTCGTAAAGCTGGTTAGCGCCGCGATCACGGCTGCTGTTAGTGATGGTGAAGATAGCGGTGCCGTCAATCGCGCAGGTTGTTGTCGCGCTCAAGACAGGCGGCTCGGCACAATTTGAGTTCATGGCAAGCTGCGTGGTCGCGCCCTGTATCCCACTGGTATTCATGGTGAGCCTGCCATAGACATTCGCCACACGCACTTCTTGTGAACCGCCGTTTGCTGGGATCACCAGCGAACCGGAAGTCATGATATTGCTGTTTGCGTCTACTACCATATAAAGCTGGCTGGCGGCAGTATCACGGCTGGTATTCGTGATGACAAAAATCGCCGTGCCATCAATCGCACAGCTTACCGTCCCATTGAGGATGGGCGGTTCAGCACAATTGGTATTGAGTGAAACTTGCGTGGTTATCCCCTGTGTGCCAGTGGTACTGAAGGCCAAGCTGCCATAGACATTCGTCACACGCACTTCCTGAGAACCCCCATTGACCGGGATCGCCAACAAACCAGAAGTCACGAGATTGTTGTTTGCATCCAAGATCGTGTAAAGCTGGCTGGCAGCGGTATCACGACTGGTATTGGTGATTGTGAAGATGGCAGTTCCATCAATGGCACAGGATGCGCTGCCACTCAGAACGGGCGGCTCGGCGCAGTTGGTGTTCAGCGCAAGTTGGGTTGTCACACCTTGTGAACCGCTGGTACTAAAATTCAGTCTGCCGTAGATATTCGCCACACGTATTTCCTGTGAGCCGCCGTTTGCCGGGATCGCCAGCGAACCGGAAGTCACGAGATTGTTGTTTGCATCCAACACAGTATAAAGCTGGCTGGCGGCGGTATCGCGGCTGGTATTGGTAATTGTGAAGATGGCAGTTCCATCAATGGCGCAGGTCGCGCTGCCGCTCAAAATAGGCGGTTCGGCGCAGTTGGTGGTGACATTCAAACTGCTATCCACTGTCCGCATGGTGATGATGCCGTAATGACCACTCACGGTATATGTCCGGCTTTGGTTCGCGCCCAATTGCAGGAAGTCATCCGTCAAAACGATGGTGCCAGCCGCGTTGATAATCGTCAGGCGATCCGGCAAGCTCATGCTGCCGCCTATGTTGCTGACGGTGAACGAAGCGACAATTGCATTCGAGCAGCTTCCGGTAGCGGCTAAGGCGGGCGGTACTAAATTCGTCCGCAAATCGACATCCACTGGTCGTCTGATTTGACCTGTGGTGGTGCCGTCGGTGATCCGCATCGTCACCAAATAGCTGCCCGTCATCGTATACCGATAGCATGGCGCATTGACAGCACCCGCTGTACCGCCTTCACCAAATTCCCAGCCCGTGACGCTGATGCCAGGATCAATAATGGCCTGGAAGCAGTAGCGCCCGCCGCCTTGCGGTGTGATGCGGAAGCTCGCCCGCGATTCAAGCACGTTATAGGTGCGGACGACGTTGGAGGCAAATGCGGAAAGTCCGCTGGTATTGCTGATGGTCAACTGGACGTTATAAGCAGTGGCGGGTGTGGTGTAATCCGCGCAAACCTCCGATGGGATGTTGGTATTGTTGTAGCTCAGGGTTTGCCCGTTGCCAAAATCCCAAGTCCAACTGTTGATGCCATTGCCGATACTGTTATCGGTGAAGCACACATGCAGCGGCGCTAATCCGCCATAAGTGGATGGGCGGAAAGCAGCGCGGACATCGTTGGAAGAAATCAATTCAAAGCGGCTGGCGGCAGTCGTCACACCCAGCGACCCGGTAGCACGGACTTCCGCCTCATAGCGTCCCGCCGCGCCAAAGTAAAAGCTGACGTTAGCGCCAGTACGTGTACCGAGGACTGCGCCTGTATCCACATTGCGGAACGTCCACTGATAAGGCGTATTCACATTCGTTCCAGTCGCGGAGAACGTCATCGTGGTCGGCGCGAACTGCTGGTTAGATCGCGTGAGGGCGATGCTCTGCGACCCATAGACCCGGAAGGTCACTGATCTGTTGGCGGAACGCAGCCCAGACGCATTCATCCCCGTGAGGACAACGTTATAAGTACCCGGCGCAGTAAAGCTGAAGCAGCCGGGCTGTTGATCGGTGCTGGTTTGGCTGTTCAAGCTGTTAGCGCTGGTGCCAAAATTCCAAGCATAGGTCAGCGCGTTAATGTCGTTATGGCTGGTGCTAGAAGTGTTGGTTAAGCAGATTTCCTGCCCAACTTCAATCAAGTTGTTGTTGCCGGTATAGGTGTAGTTAACCGTCAGCGTCCCGACCACAAGTGCCGACTCCAAGGAGCAGGTATGGGATGTCGCCGTCGAACTGACTTCAACGCGCAGAGTATAGTTATCCGCTGGCCCTAAATCCACACCGGAGAAACTCGGACTCGTGACATTCCCATCAACATCCGAACTATTTGTACCCAAAGTGCGCGTTCCGCTGGGGCCGACCAACAGCCAGACGAAATCCAACGGGAAGCGGCGGGTATTATCGACGGTCAGCGTGTAGCTGTAGCTGCCGCCGGAGCTTGCTGGAGAGAAGTTGCCGCCTGCCCAAGCATCGCAGGAGAAATCAACACCGACACCCGCCGCTTGAACCGTCTTCCAAGGGCTGGTGCAACTACTGGTTGGTTGTTCGACGGTCACGCTGTAGGCTACGCGATAGGTGGCACCGATGAGGCTAAATTGATAATCGAGTGTGCTGCCGCTGCCTGTCGCTTCATCAATCCAGCCGCCTGCCCCGTCTGAGCGTTGCAGTATCCACGATTGCGCTGTAATCGTCCGACCAAAGCGATTTTGCAGACTTTGCCCGAATGTCACGGTTTCATCCAAGATTGGCGTACTGTCGCCTGTTGCCATATTACAGGTGAGTGAGGGTACACTGACGTTGACGCTGGCGGAACGACTGCAAGACACAGTGGTGCTGTCGGTATTATCGACAACAGCAGTCACCGCAACGACATAGTTGCCTGTTTCATTCCACGCCCATGCGAGCGTTAAGGTGTTGCCTGCTGCGGCTTGGACAGCACCATCTACCGTCCATTGATAAGACGTAATGCTCCGACCTGCCAACCCACTGATATTAGCGGTGTAGGTATGAGAGCGGGTGGGGTTATCTGGAAGCTGCGGCAGTGCAAACAAACTCCCGCTGATGTTGCAGCTTAAGTTAGGCCACTGCACATTGAGGTTAGATGTGCTTTCGCAGTTACCAGTGCCATTAGTTGCCGTTACTACGACGCGCACAGTATGTGCGCCCTGCTGTGCGACTGCCCATGTTAGCGCGAGAACATTCGTCGTGCTGCCTTGCAGCGCCCCATCCACATACCATTCATAAGTGACGGTACGGCCTCCGAGGTTACTTACGATGGCAGTGTAATTGTTGCTGCTGCCATTCGGCGCTGGGTTGAGATTACCGCTGATGCTGCATCCAAGTACAGGCCAAGACACGTTCACCGTGCGGCTGGTCGAGCAGTTCTGTCCATCAGGTGTGCTGACGGCGAAGGTGACATAATAAAAGCCCTGCGTGGCAAATGTCGCGCCGATGTCTTCGGTAGAAAACGTCATCAGGCCGCTAGGACCCGTGATCGACCAGTTATAAGTGGGGGTGCGCCCGCGCAAGTTGCCCACCGTGCCGTCATAATTGGCGCTTGAACCGGGTGTCAGGGCAGTTGAACCCGTAAAACTGCATGAGAGCGAGGCGGAGGCCACCATAATAATCATCTCACGATAAGATGAGCCACCGGGTCCGGTGACAGTCAAACGCACGCGATTATTGCCGAGTGTTGAAAAAGCGATATTCGAGGGATTTTCTTGTGTGCTGTCAGTTGTGCCGTCGCCGTTAAAATCCCATGCCCAACTTACAATTGTGCCTGTGCTGGAAGTGCTGTCGAAGTTGACCGTATCGCCCCAAGTGATGCTAGTGGATGAAGCCGTAAACTGCGCGACAGGTGCGGCAGTTGCCTGAATGGTGCGATCTGCCGTTGAGTAAACTTGCGGATCACTCGCGGTCACACGCAGCGAAACCAGATAATCGCCTTCAGCGGCGTAATCGTGGCAAACTACTGCACTATTATCATTGACCGTCACACCGTCACCAAAAGTCCATTGATTCGTCACAATCGGACCGGTGCTGGTGTTGGTGAAGCACACGCGCACACCGCCGCCTGCGGTGTTGCCTGCCAGCGCAAAGGTATAATTAGCATTTACGGGTTCGCTCGCCGGAAAAACGCCAACCTGCTTACTGACTGACCCTGAGCCGCCGGGGCCGACGTAATTAAGCGTCACCCAATAGGTGCCGTCGGTGGAATACGTGTAATTGTGGGGGCCAATGCCGCTGGCTGTACCGATGCTATCACCGAAAGTCCATGACCAGCTTGTGATGGGGCCAGTCCCTTGATCCACACCTTGGACTTGAATATTCAGCGGCGCGGTGCCTGTGGTGGGTGAAAGCGTAAAATCAGCAGTTGGTGGCGAGGCAGCGACGACAACATTTGCTTCGGAAACTTGCGACTGCCCTGCGCCATCAGTTGCCGTCAGGCGGATAGTGTAGCTGCCAGGAACACCAAAGGTATAGGAAATATTGGTGTCGCTGCCGCTGGCAATCGTGCCGCTTCCATCGAGAATTTCCCATGAATAAGTCAGTCCACCGCCGCTGCTGGTGTTGTTGGTTGTGATGGAAAACGGTGCAAAACCGCTTAAGCCGGGGCTGACACTAAAGCCTGCCGTCACAATATTCGTGATCGTCACGCTGCCCGTTAAGGAAAGAGTGCCGCCGATGTCGGTAGTACAAATCAGTGCGATAGTAAAGCTGCCCGTTGATGTATAGGTATGGCTGACGACTGCCCCGCTTCCGGTGGTCAGATCGCCAAAATCCCAGTCATAACTGACTGTTCCTAATGTGTTGATGGCGGAAAACGTAAACGTAAACGGATTGCTGTCGTTGGCGTTGTTAATATCCAACTGGCAGGCATAAGACGGATCTGCAACCGGATCCGCAACGGGGTCAGCAGCGGGTTGTGCCGGAGCGGGCGCTTCTGGGGCAGCTTCGTCTGCCAAAACAGTAGGATTCCACTGTTTAATCGGCGCAGAGAAAAACGCGATAAAGAGCGTCATAATGAGACCATACGCCATAAGGCGTAAGATATGGGATTTAACCATTTGTAAACTTCCTTAGCTACGATTAAGAACTACAAAGTTGATATACGGTTAGAATAGGTTAATTGTTACAAAAAAAGAATTGAGGAATTAATCCTTATGAAATTTTTCATAAATTATCAATGAATCAACCTACTATTTTTAAGGAGGAATAGCTATTACAATGGTAAAAAGCATCCATGAAACATATTGTAAATAAAGTAGCCCTAGTGCGATGAAAAAACATCATGAAGACTGGTTAAGCATTGAAGAATCACACGCCTTCCAAACAAAACTCAAAGCACTTCATGAGATAACGCGCCTGCTTTCGGAAGCAGACTCGGTGGATGCCGTATGTCGTTTGGCAGTTGAATTGGGGCGCGATCAATTAGGGTTTAATCGTTTGGGCATCTGGTTTTTCGACGAGCATGATGAAAACTACATCATCGGCACATTTGGGATAGATGAGGAAGGGAACATACGTGATGAACGCGATCAGCGTATCAAAGTCAATTTTAAAGAACCCTTTCTTGAATTATTCCAAACGAAAGCGATAAAAGCACTGCGGCATGACGGAGATTTACAAGATCATGCGGGTAACGTGATTGGTCAGGGCGAACTCGTCGTGACGATTTTTTGGGATGGGGAGCGTAAGTTGGGTTGGCTTTCTGTTGATAATTTCATCAGCAACGAACCCGTGACCAACACAGATTTGGAGTTACTGGCGCTCTATGGCGCGACAATTGGGCAGATCATCGTGCGTAAACGCACCGAACACGCCCTCCATATCAGCGAAGCCGCCGCCCTGCACTTTCAGTCAAAATTGAAAATGCTGCATGAAGTCACGACAGCATTGGCACAGCCAACTTCGTTTGATGAATTTTGTTATCAAGCAATAGCGTTAGGCCGCAGTAAATTAGGCTTTGACCGACTGGGATTATGGTTTTTTGATAGTGATCCTGAGTATATCGTTGGATCATTCGGGACGGATGAAACAGGCGAAATCCGCGATGAACGGGGGCAGCGTGTTTCGTCAAAAACCGGCTTTGAAAATATGGTCGAGATGCTGGATGGTCGCGTTTTTGCGTCAACCCAAAATGGGTTATTGTATAATGACAGACAAGAAGTCATCGGCGCAGGTTGGACTGCGGCAGCGGTGGTTTGGGATGGGAACAACAGCATGGGCTGGCTTTCCACCGATAATTTTTTTAAGCAACAACCCCTCACCCATTATGAACTTGAACTGTTAGCGCTTTATGCCGATACCCTCGGTCATCTGGCAGCGGTACGTAAAGCACAAGATACCCTCACTTCAGAACGTAACATGCTCCGCACCATTATTGATACAGTCCCGGATTTTATTTTTGTCAAAGATCTCATGGGACGTTTTATGCTGGTGAATCGCGCTTCGTGGGAAGCGGCTACCAATGCAAATACAGAAAATGATCTTATCGGGAAAACTGATTTTGATATTCATGAAAAAGAGTTAGCAGAACATTATTGGCAAGACGATCTTCGGGTAATATCTACAGGACAGCCGATTCAGAATGTCGAGGAACCAGGCCATATAGCGGACAGAACAAGGTATCTCCTAACGACTAAAGTGCCGCTGTATGACCCTAGTGGCAAAATTATGGGATTAGTCGGCGTTGCGCGGGATATTACCCATCTTAAAGAAACGGAAAGACAGGCACATGATCTTGCGATAGAACGTGAGCGCATCCAGGTCTTAAAAGAATTTATCGCCAACATCTCTCACGATTTACGCACACCACTCACCGTGATTAACACCAGCTTATATCTCTTGGAAAAGCTGACCGATCCGCAAAAACAACAGGACAAGCTGCTGATTATTAAGCAGCAAGCCGCGCTTTTGGAACGGCTAATCGTTGATATTCTCACCATGTTCCGTCTGGAAAATATCGGCAAACCCTTACATAGGCCAGTAAATTGTAATGATTTGCTGCTCAATATTTGCGAAAATTTGCAAACATCAGCGCGTGAAAAGCAAATCATGATGACAATTAATTTGGCAAAAAATCTGCCGAAATTACAGGGCGATCAGGATGATTTACATCGAATGCTGGCGAACTTGGTGCAAAATGCGATTGCCTATACCCCCGACGGTGGGAAGGTCATCATTACGACCTATCTGCACGAGCCGACGAACAGCTTTGTGGCTGAGATTGCGGATACAGGCAAAGGCATTAGCCTAAACGACCTCCCGCATATTTTCGATCATTTCTATCGGGTGGATAAAGCACGTTCAGTAGAGACGGGCAGCGGGAGTACCGGGTTAGGATTGTCTATCGCCAAGCGGATTGTCGAGTTACATGGCGGCAAAATTGAGGTTGAAAGCATATTGGGGGAAGGCAGCATTTTTCGGGTGTTTCTGCCCTATCTTCAAAACAATCCATAAATGCGTTACAACCGCTAAACAAGTCTGCTAAAATAGAGACTATTAGAACAAAAATTTGGGCATAAAGATGATTCTTCCCTTTAAACTCAATAAAGACCAAAATAGCATCGCCCGCGCCAAACTCAAAACAACTATTTTTCTTGAAGGCGCTGCCGGAACGGGAAAGACCGCCGCTGGTGTGGCGCGATTAGCTCATTTACTCGAATCGGGCGTTTCCGCTGGATCAATTCTGATCCTGCTGCCACAGTTAACGCTTGCTGCCCCTTATTACGCCCTGCTCAATGATCCGCAGCTCGCAGCAGGCGGGACGGTGGAAGTTGTAACGCTCGGCGGATTGGCACGGCAGATGGTCGATATTTTCTGGCCTTTGGTGGCACAAGAAGCAGGATTCAAACATCCAGACCGCCGTCCGACGTTTCTTTCTTTAGAAACCGCTCAATATTTTATGGCGCGGTTGATCGAACCGATCATCGCCCGTGAAGGCTATTTCGAGACCGTCAGCATAGATCGCAACCGACTCTACAGCCAGATCATCGACAACCTGAACAAAGCCTCCCTCATGGGCTTCCCGCATACCGAAATCGGCGCACGGCTCAAAGACGCATGGATTGGCGACACGGCGCAGGAAAATATGTACGAGGATGTCCAGCGCTGCGCTGTGCTTTTTCGCACGTACTGTTTAGAAAACAGCTTGCTCGATTTTTCGCTGCTAACCGAAATTTTTATGCGGCATTTGTGGGACGCACCGCCCTGCCGTGCCTATCTGACCAAGCAATATCGTCATCTAATCGTTGACAATATTGAGGAAGATACCCCCGCCGCGCATCGTGTCTTAGGGGAATGGCTGCCTGCCTGCGAATCGGCGCTGATGATCTATGACAGCGACGCGGGTTATCGGCGTTTTCTCGGCGCGGATGCGGTAGATGCTTACGCCCTCAAAGCACTGTGTGAACGTCAGATCACGTTTGAGAAATCGTTTGTCACCTCACCTGATTTAGAAGCCTTCGCTACAGAATTGGGTAAGACAATCAACACCTCACCCATTACTGAATTAGGCAGCGTCATAGGGGATCAGCGTGCTGCACCCACGAAAAATAGTAAAAAAGCCGATGCACGCGCCGCGCTTGTTTATGATGACCATCGCTATCATCCGCAAATGGTCGATTGGGTGGCGGACGAAATCCGGCGGTTGGTTCATGACGACGGCATCGAACCGGGCGAAATCGTCGTCCTCGCGCCGTATTTAAGTGATGCGCTCCGGTTTTCGCTGATGAATCGGCTGGCAACCTATAATGTTCCGGCGCAATCGCACCGTCCTTCGCGCTCCTTACGAGAAGAACCCGCGACAATTTGCTTGCTGACTCTAGCACAATTAGCGCATCCGGCCTGGGGCATCCGTCCCGCCATTTTTGATGTGATTTATGCGCTGATGGAAGCGATTCAAGGGCTTGATCTGGTACGGGCGCAGTTGTTGGGGCGCGGGGTGTATAAACCTCACCCCCCGACCCCCTCTCCAAGCAATAAAGAGGGGGAGGCCAAAACAGGCATGACGTTGCAACCTTTCGACAAAATCAAATCCGATGAACAAGACCGCATCACCTTTGAATTCGGCAATCGTTACGATCATCTTCGGGCATGGCTGGAAAATTACGCCAACGAAGAATCTGTTGAGCTTGATGCCTTCCTCAGCCGCTTATTTGGTGAGGTACTTTCGCAAGAGGGTTACGGCTTCCATGATGATTTTGACGCGGCGGAAGTGGCAGCGAATTTAATCGATTCGGCGCGTAAATTCCGCTGGATCATCAGCGAAAGCGGCGCGACGGTTGAGGGGAAATCATTGGCGCAGGAATATGTCGAGATGGTCGGGCGCGGCGTAATCGCTGACCAATATTTGCGAAGCTGGGACTTAGATACCGCTAACGCCGTCCTCATCGCGCCAGCCTATACCTTCCTCTTGAGCAATCGTCCGGTGGATTATCAATTCTGGCTCAATGTCGGCGGACAGGGTTGGGCGGAACGGCTGTATCAACCGCTGACCAACCCCTATGTGCTGAGTTTGCAATGGCAGACAGGGGAAAAATGGACGGATAACGATGAAGTGCGCGTGAGCGCGGAAGCGATGCAGCGTGTGACGCTCGGCCTCATCCGCCGTTGCCGCAAACAGATTTATCTCGGCTTTAGCGAACTTGGTGAACAAGGCTATGAGCAGCGCGGCGCACTTTTAGAGGCCATCCAACGCATCTTACGCCGCCTAGCCGCCGCTGAATTAGGATAGAATTCGCCGTCAAGACACAAAGAACGCGAAGTTAGTTCAAGGGGAATGGGTGATGACCGAAACACTCACGCGAATCGGCATGAGTCTCGAAGACTTTATCAACAAATTCGACGAAGAAGGACCTTTCGAGATTCTGGATGGGGAGATTGTGCCGAAAATGCCTAACGTATTTGGACATACCGAAGCAGCCAACAATATTGCCTTATTCATCAATATTTATGCCTTGCCAAAGAAATTAGGCAAAGCCTACGTTGAAGGTACAGTCATCAAACCAGATTCATTTGACCGTAACTGGGTTAAAGGGTCGCGCATCCCAGATGTGCTTTATGTGAGTCAGGAACGGCTCAACGACTATAAAGATGCCAATCCCGATTGGGAAAATCGCCCATTAGCGCTCATTCCCGATCTGGTGATTGAAGTCGTCTCCCCCACCGACAGCTACACAGAAATCAATCAGCGCGTAAAACGTTACCTCAATGATAGTGTCCGCCTTGTGTGGGTCATGGATCCGCAGGAGCGCACCATCGTGATTTATGTTCCCAACAGCGACCAACAAACTACCCTTTCCGGCGAGGCTAAACTCACAGGCGGCGAGGTCATCCCCGGCTTTGAAGTCGCCCTAACCGAGATTTTCGCATGAATGAAACAAAACCTTCACTCAAAATGTGGGCTAATTACAGCTTACTTCAAATGCGCCCGTAGATTTCGCAGTTCGGGAAGATCGAAGCAAAACCATACCAGCGAATCGCATTATGATTGGGACGTTGGGCTTTTGTCGGCTGACCATCCACATAAAGAATCCCTTTGCTGTAACGGGCATTGGGGCTGAGTATAAATTCGCTGCCTCTTATCTCAATATGTGTCGGTTCATGATAAAAAGCAGTGGGCAAACCGATCTCTTCATCAAGAAGGATAACGACACCGCGCCCGTCTACCCGATCAAGAATAATATTGTGATTTGCATAAAGCTGAGACATCGCATAGTAACGTTTGGTCTGGGATGTCCAGACACCCAAGCCCATATCATAACGGGGTAAACGGGTATCTTCTGTTCCTCCTGTTGCCAAGAGACCCTCCCCTATTTTAGGCACTTCAGGTACGCGATAGGTTGAGTTCCAGCGTTCTGCTGTGGCTATTTCGTCTTCACTCATTGCATCCATCACAGCGACTAAAGCATCTGGATAGGCGATTAAGGCTGCCTCTGCTCACATTTGCAATAAAGTATTCAAGCGTTCTAAACTCGCGCCTGCCATCGCACCATGTAAACAAACGCCCGTGAGATTATTCCAATAGGATCCCGTCTGCTCATCAGCCATCAATACCATCACATCATAAAAGCCTTGCGCCGCAAAGTTATAAACTTGGCCTTGATAGCGGGCGTTAAAAATTGTCCCGGCATTACATAAACAGCAGAAGGCTGCCATCCAGGGCATATCGCCTAATCGACCCTGCGCGACATGGTGATAGACCATCGGCAGCATCGGCAGTAAAATAGCCGTTTCACCAACAGGCGCGACGATATAGGGTTCTTGGAGATGGATTTTACCTTGTGCGAATGCCTCTGCTAAAGGTAAATAGCGATTTACGTTATAAGGATGCGGCTCCGGCGATTCCAATAAGATTGCACGTTGTTCATCAAAGGTTTGGCTCATAATTGCCCTTTTTGTAGGTTCTACCTATAGTTTAATCGACTTTCTTTCAAAATTATTTCGCTATTATGATTAAGAGATGAGCATTGATTTCCGTCGTGGCGAAATTCATCGAAGGCAAGGTGAGTCCAGAAATAAGGTTAGATAAAAATCTCAGGAATCAAAAAACGGTGCAGGATAGTTTGTATCCCGCACCGTTTTCGTCAGCTTAGAGCCTCTTTGTGGAGGCTATGAGCAGATGGGATTAGCTGTTGTAACGTCGGTTGGATGAGTAACCGCCGCCGCCGCTGGAACGTTCTTCACGGGGACGGGCTTCGTTAACCGTCAATGCACGGTTATCGAGGGTGTAACCGTTGAAGCGGCGAATGGCGGCTTCAGCATGTTCTTTGGTCGCCATTTCGACGAAGCCGAAACCCTTAGTACGACCTGTTTCGCGGTCTGTGATGATGGCGACGCTGGTGACTTCGCCAATTTCGGCGAAAAGGTCACGAACTTGATTTTCGTTGGTGTCGTAAGAGAGATTACCGACGTATAGTTTTGTAGACATTTGATACTCCTGAATGGATTGAAAAGAATTTTATAGAGACGGAAACGGATTCAGCAAAAATCTGGAAACAGGGGTTCTTGTCAAAACAACAGGAAGCACGAGTGGAAGAATTAGGCTAAGAGCAGTTATGGACTCTATTAAGGGCAAGTGTCTCATAGTTCAAGATGATTACAAGGGTCAATATTATTGGCGCGAGAAATTCATCTTTAAGCAGGAAAAAGCCACCAAAACGCGGTAAAATAGAACAAAACAACTGAAAGACAAGTTATGTTCCAGCCACGACCCAAACAAGCAGAAGTCTTAAAATACACCAGTGGGAAGATGGGCGTTTCTGCCGTCCCCGGCAGCGGCAAGACCAAAACGCTCTCCTATCTCGCCGCGCAGTTGGTCGCCAGTACGCAACTGGCGGACGATCAAGAGGTGCTGGTCGTCACGCTGGTGAATTCAGCCGTCGATAATTTTGCGCGGCAGGTGGCGGAATTTGTGAAAGAGCGCGGCTTGCTGCCTAATTTTGGCTATCGTGTGCGGACTTTGCACGGACTCGCCAACGACATCGTGCGTGAGCGTCCGGGATTGGTCGGGCTGGCGGATGGCTTCCAAATTGTGGACGAACGAGAATCCGAGGATATTCTGCAGGATGCGGCGGCGGCATGGGTGCGGACGAACCCCTATGCTGGCGAAGCCTATCTGGATCGTGAGCTTGATGAAAACCGCGCTCAGATCATTCTGCGTGACCAATGGGCGGGTGAAGTCGTCAATATTGCACGCAATTTCATCAAACAAGCCAAAGATTTACAACTCACGCCGGACGACATTAAGCGCGGGCTAGATCGCTTCGGTCATCCCCTGCCCCTCGCCGCCATGTCTCACGCTATTTATATTGGCTATCAACGCGGCCTCAATTATCGCGGCGCAGTAGATTTTCAGGATTTGATTCGGCTGGCGCTCAAGACACTGGAACTCGACTCGGATTATCTCAAACGGTTGCAGCGTAAATGGCCTTACATCCTAGAAGACGAAGCCCAAGATAGCAGCCAGCTTCAGGAAAAAATTCTGCGTAAGCTGATCGGCAAAAACGGCAATTGGGTGCGGGTCGGCGACCCGAATCAAGCCATTTATGAGACATTCACTACTGCTAATCCCGATTTTTTGCGCGACTTTTTGAATGAAAAAGGCGTAAAAGCCCGCGAACTGCCGAACTCTGGACGATCAGCGCAGAGCATCATCGACCTCGCTAATTATTTAAGCGAATGGTCGGGGAATCGGCATCCGGTAGAAGCGATTCGCAATCGCAAACCGCTGCAACCGCCCAAGATCGAACCCGCGCCGAAGGGCGATCCGCAGCCGAATCCGCCCGATGAGCCGACCAAAGTGGTGCTGTATGCCGAAGATTTGACCGCCGAGGACGAAATCAACGTCGTGGCGCGGTCACTGGCGAAGTGGCTGCCGGATAATCAGGACAAGACTGCCGCTATTCTCGTCCCGCGCAATGATCGCGGCGCCCAAGTCGTCCGGGCATTAAAGGCACGCGATATTGACGTGGTTGAGCTGCTGCAAAATACCAGTTCCACGCGGGAAACTGCTGGCGCACTCACCCACATCCTCGAAGCGCTGAGTATCCCTAACGCTGCCCCGCCAATGTCGATGGCGTTTAAAGTCTGGCGACGGGCTGATCGTGACGATACCGCTGCGACGGATCGGCTGGAACGCATCGTCAAAACTTTAAGCGGATGCCGCAATGTTGAGGAATATTTGTGGCCTCGCGCCGGAAATGATTGGATGGACAGCGAAGCCGTGACCGCCCTCGTCGAGCAAGATGAAACTGTGCGCGATCATCTCCTGCAATTCCGTGCTTTAATGCGCCGCTGGCAAGAAGCGGTTGTGCTGCCGATTGACCAATTAATCCTGACACTGGCGCAGGATTTATTCGATACGACTCCCGATCTGGCTATCGCGCACAGCCTCGCCGTATTTTTGGGTAATGAAGCGCAGTCCAACACATTCTGGCGCTTGCCGGAATTCGCCGCCGAACTCAAAGCCGTCGCACAGAATAAACGCCGTGTGATCGACCTCAGCGAGGATGCACTCGGTTATGACCCGGAAAAGCATAAGGGCAAAGTGACCGTCACGACGATGCACAAAGCGAAGGGCTTGGAGTGGGATCGCGTGTATTTGATGTCGGTCAACGCTTACGATTTCCCGTCCGCCGAGCCGCAAGATCGCTTTATCGGGGAAAAATGGTTCATCCGTGACCATCTCGATTTACAAGCGGAAGCCTTAGCCCAGCTTAAAGCTGCCTCTGATGCCCTGACGTTTGAGTATGAAGAAGGCGAAGCGACGGATAAAGCGCGCGTCAATTACGCGGCGGAACGACTGCGCCTGCTGTATGTGGGCATCACACGGGCGCGGCGCGAATTGGTCATCACATGGAACACCGGACGCGACGGCACCATCGGGCAAGCGACTCCGTTTGTCGCGCTGCAAACCTATTGGGAAGGGCGGAAGAAATAAATGGCAACTAAAGTAGGTCAGATATTGAGCATACCAAATTTCGGTAGTCTCCCTTGACAGTATTGGTAAAATAATACTCAAAAACGACGAGTGAGACAAATGAGCGAATTAGCAGCGGTTGGGGACTTTTGTCCGAATCCTGAGTGTGAAGATTACGGGAAGATTGAAGCAAAAACCATCATTCGCTATGGTAAAACGAGAGAGGGTCGTCAACGCTTTCAGTGTAAGACGTGTAAACAGACTTTCAATGAGCGCAAAGGCACGATGCTGTACAATCGCAAAACGGATGAAAAGGATATTTTAGAATGCCTGGTATTGTTGGCGGAAGGCACTCGTATCAGCAGCATTAGCCGTTGGCTACAACGATCTCCTGCGATGGCGGCGGGCATTACTGACCATCTCTGGTCAATTCGTGACGTACTCATGACTGTTTCTGTCCCTGCCAACTGTGTTTAGGGAGACTGCCAAAAACTGCTTATAGGAAAAAGCAAAAGCATGGTATATTAATTAAGCTGTGATGATCTATACCCTAATGCTTCTAATCTCTACGGTCACACTTATAGAACAAATTTAGACTAACAGGGTTCGCCGTGTCGTATATCCTTATCGTTGAAGATGATCCCCATATTCGCCGCTTTATCCGCGTGAACTTGACAGCACGCGGCTTTAAAGTGATCGAAGTTGATAACGGGGAAGATGCGCTCAATTATATTTATGATGATCTCCCGGCGCTGGTCTTGTTGGATATTAAGCTGCCGGGTATGAGTGGGCTGGATTTATTAGGCATGATTTCGCAGGATGAGCGTTATAAGTCGCTGCCTGTCGTACTGATTTCGGCTTGGGTTAAAGAACAAGCACATGACATCCGCTTAACTTACCCGCAAATCGCGGCGATGATTCCCAAACCGTTAAGCGTTGACGACCTCTTAACTACCGTGCGGCGCATTATGGGCGACTAGCCACATTCTTAATTGGCTTAAGCAGCGTTTTATCAAATTGGGCGATTTCGTCCTCGCGCATGTTTTCTAATGCTGCGCGGACGCGGTAAGACTCTTCCCGAAGCTGCTGAACATCAATCCCCTGGCATTCATCCGGCAAAATCGTCAACCACTGTACACTCCGCAGCAGCATCTTACGCGCCCCCCGCGCATTCCCGCGCTGGATTTGATAATAGGCCACGCCGACCTGTAAAATCGCCCGGTAAAGATCGCGTACTGGGCTTTCCGTCTGCACCCACAGCGCTTCAAACAGATCATGCTGTTTATAAAATTCACCAGCGTTGAACATCTCGACTCCCTGCTGGGCTAAATCCGGCAGCAGCTCGCGGCAGTCACACGCCAACTGTTCAGCGCGGGCGGGGTCGATTACGCGGGCATAATCCGCCGCCAGTTTGATGGCATCTTTCAGGAGTTCGACGGGTAAAAGTGCCAAATCCGCCCCGGCGATGAGGGCGGCGGCGCGTGTTTCCGCAGAGTCGGACACCAAAAATATCGGAATCCGGCGGGTGGCAGGACTTGCTTTGGGCGTAGTCGTCCAAAACTGCCACCCGTCTTGGTCGCCGTCCACAATAATCAAGGCGGCATGATCGTCGGTTAAGCGCGTGATATATTCGGCATGATCTGTATACATGGCAACTGGATAACCAGCGCCGAGTTGTTCAGTAAACGCCTCCGCCCAAGCATGGGGAGAGGTGAAGTTAGCCAGAATAATTAAGGGCAAGGTCGTCATAAAGCTAGGCTTTCTTTTAAGTAGACGGCGCACTATAGAGAAATGGCAGGTACGAACAGGGCAATCGCATCAAAACGAGATTTAGGGTCTGTCTCTTATACACATCTGACGCTGCCGACGAATAGAGAGGTGTAGATCTCGGTGGTCGCCGTATCATT
>ENA-ORBV01004848-ORBV01004848.1-microbial-mat-metagenome-genome-assembly--contig:-NODE-4848-length-25404-cov-8.089944_pt1 | contig 25404 bp, 19 predicted proteins | sample MGYA00237777_ERZ505514 | MGnify/ENA primary metagenome ERZ505514 (study PRJEB26160, sample SAMN06269048) | microbial mat metagenome | isolation source: Oligotrophic lake microbial mat | place... | reverse complement strand
GAACCGACCCTGGGCAAGTGGTTCCTGAGCATTGCGCCCACATCAACTGCGGGATAAACAAGTTCTTCCACTTCCCTGAGTGGCAAGACCAGCGAGTCGCGGGATGGGATTTCACCAGTGGTTTTCTTACCGGCACCCACGGCAGCTATCGTATCGAACCCGAACGCGACGGGAGTCGTGTCATCATCCAAGCAAACTTCCATGTAGCTGGTGCTTTTGGCGTGCTGATGCCTCTGATGCGACAGATCGTACCGCGTCGCTTGGCTGGCGATTTGCGTAATCTGAAAGCCATCATGGAGGCGTGAGTGTGGACGTGGTCAGATTGATGGACAGTAAGCGTTGAGTTCGACCGAAACGTTCCTTGCAGCGGACGCCTGCGGCCCAAGCCGATGCGTTTTCCAATGCTCCTCTGCCGCAGGCGCCGCTGATAGGCAGGCGTTACGGTGACGACAGGCATAGAACATGCTCCGTAGCAAAGGCTGGTTGCCGCCCCGCACCCCGCTCTCCGCTGCGCAAATGAGCGCCCATCCTTCGCTAATACCCATCTGGCAGCGGCCCCGCGAGCGACCAGCCGCCGTCGACTACCAGGGTCTGTCCTGTGAGCTGGCCGGCCTCGGGCGAGACCAGGAAGCGCACTGCGGCGACGATATCGGCGCCCTGGCTGGGGCGCCCCGTGGGTGTGACCGCGCCCCAGTCCTCGGCGTAGTGCGGCGTCTCGGTGAGCGTGCGCTCGGTGACGGTGGCGCCGGGGGCGACCGCGTTCACCGTGATGCGGTGCGGCCCAAGCTCGAGCGCCAGCGCTCGGGCCATCGCTATGATCCCCGCCTTCGAGACCCCGTACGCACCAAGGCCCTTCACCACCCGTAGGCCAGTCACCGACGCGGTCAGCACGATCCGCCCAGCGATCCCCTGGGCGATCATCGCCCGCGCAGCGGCCTGGGCCGTGAAGTAGGTCCCACGCAGGTTCACCGCCATCAGGTGGTCGAAGCGCTCCGGCTCGGCGTCGAGAAAGGCCTCGAAGCAGGTAATCCCGGCGTTGGCGACGCAGATATGCGGGCCGCCCAGCTCGGCGCCTACCCGCGCGACGATGGCTCGCAGCGCGGCGACATCGGCGATGTCGCCCGGATAGGCGGCGACCTGAGCGTGCCCCAGCTGGGCGTGGATGCGGGCGACCGCAGCCGCAGCCAGCGCGGGATCGATGTCGTTCAGGGCCACGCGTGCGCCCGCACCCGCCAGCGCCTCGGCCACCGCGTAGCCGATGCCGGCGCCCGCCCCTGTTACCAAAGCCACCTGCCCGGCCAATCCTGTGCTCATCGTATTACGCCTTCTTGGCGGCGGCGCCCGCAGGCGCAGCGCTCCCCAGCACGGCGGCGCCTGCTTGGAGCAGGGCGATAATGCGGTCCACGTCGTAGATGCAGCCGCGCCATGCCCCGCCGCTGGCCGCCGTCAGGGCCGCCCAGAGGCGCGTATCGTCGGGGAGCCCAGGGTCGGCTGCCAGCTCCGGGTGGGGCGGGCGGGCGTCCAGCAGCGCCTGGGCGACGTCCGGCGCTAGCTCCAGGCCGTCGGGGCCAAGGAAGGCCACGCTGCCCGTCAGGTTCAGTCGGTCGATGACGATCTCCACCAGGTCGCCGTCGCGCAGGCGACCGATCGGCCCGCCCGCCAGGGCCTCGGGGCCGATGTGGCCGATGCAGGCGCCCGTGGAGACGCCCGAGAAGCGTGCGTCGGTGAGCAGCGGGCAATGCTTGCCCCAGGGCAGCATCTTGAGCGCGATCGTCACCTGGGCCGTCTCTTCCATACCCGTGCCTAAGGGGCCAACCCCGGCCAGCACGAGCACCTCGCCGGGCTGCACCGCGCGCGCGCTCTGCCCCTTGATGGCGCGCATGGCCGCCTTTTCGCTGGTGAAGACCCGCGCTGGCCCACGGTGGCGATAAACTTGGTCCAGGCCAACGAGGGTGGGGTCGATCGCGGTGGCCTTGACCACCGACCCCTCGGGGGCGAGGTTGCCGACCGGGAAGACCGTCGTTGAGGTGAGGCCGGCGGCGCGGGCCGCGTCGGGGCCCATAATCACATGGTCGGGATCGATCTGGCCGGCGGCCCCCAGACGCTCCCGCACGATCCGGCGGCGCCCACTCTGCGCCCACCAGTCCAGATTCTCGCCCAGCGTCTGCCCGCTCACAGTGAGCGCGTCGAGCTTGAGCAGGCCCATCTCCCGCAGGTGCAGCATCACCTCGGGCACGCCGCCAGCCATAAAGACCTGCACCGTGGGGTGGTTGCGCGGGCCGTTCGGCAGGGCGTCCACCAGACGCGGGGTGGCGCGGTTCACCCGCTGCCAGTCGGCGACGCTGGGCAGCGGCAGGCCGGCGGCGTAGGCGATGGCAGGGATGTGGAGCAGGAGATTCGTCGAGCCGCCGACGGCCGCGTGGACAAGCATCGCGTTCTCCAAGGCGTCGGCGGTAAGGATGCGGGCGAGCGGGATGCGCTTGGCCTCTAGGCGCAGCAGGGCCAGGGCCGAGCGGCGGGCCATGTCGAGCCAGACCGGCTGGCCCGAGGGGGCCAGGGCTGAATGTGGCAGCGAGAGGCCGAGTGCCTCGCCGACCACCTGGGCGGTGGCGGCGGTGCCAAGGAACTGGCAGCCGCCGCCCGCCGAGCCGCACACCCGGCAGCCCATGCTTGCCGCGTAGTCCAGGCTGATCAGGTCGTTGGCGTAGCGCACGCCGATGGTCTGGATGCTGCCGGCGTCCTCGGCGCCGAGCACAGGCAGCGTCACGCCGCCGGGGACCGCGATGGCGGGCTGGTCGCCGCAGCCAGCTAAGGCCACCAGGATGGCCGGCAGGCCCTTGTCGCAGGTGCCGATGCCCATCACGCCGCGGCGGGTGGGCAGCGAGCGGATGAGCCGGCGCATCACTATGGCGGCGTCGTTGCGGTAGGGCAGGCTGTCGAACATGCCGCTAGTGCCCTGGGTGCGCCCGTCGCAGGGGTCCGAGCAGGTGACGGAGAAGGGCATGGCGCCCTCGGCGCGCAGGGTCGCGGCGGCCTCGCGCACCAGCAGGCCTAGCTCCCAGTGGCCCGTGTGCAGGCCGAGGGCGACCGGGGAGCCGTCCTCGGCGCGGACGCCGCCGTGGGTGCTGACGATCAGGAACTGCTTGCGGTTCACCTCGTCGGGGTCCCAGCCCATCGCGACGTTCTGGGTGAGGCCGAAGAGGTTGCCGCTGGGCTCGTCGCGCAGCTGCGCGGGGCTCAGGGGCAGCCGACCGTCACGGTCGGGGCCGAACAGCTGCGTCTGCGCGGCCGCGTCCTCGCTGCCGAGGATCGCCTCTAGGCTGGGTGGGGGCATGCGTTGGCTCCAGTCAATCTGTGCAAGAGTGGTCAGCTAATCATACCTTGTAATCAGGCTGGCAGCTTGTCAACGTATGGTGACACGGTGACACGGTGACACGGTGACACGGTGACACGGTGACACGGTGACACGGTGACACGGTGACACGGTGACAGGCGCTTGCTTCGCGCGCTGACCGGGTGACACCTATCGGCACCGCTAGGTGTCACCCGGTCACCCGGTCACGCGGTCACCCGGTCACGCGGTCACCCGGTCACGCGGTCACCCGGTCACAGCAAGCATCTCGAACAAAAATCCGTACACATCTGCAAGCTCCTCGATCTGCTTCGAGGTTGGCTTGCCCATACCGTGGCCCGCGTTCACCTCCACGCGCAGGTAGCTGCTATTCTGGCCCTGCGGGTCGGCGTGCTGGAGCGTGGCAGCGAACTTGTAGGCGTGGGCCGGCACCACGCGGTCGTCGGTGTCGGCGGTGGTGATCAGTACCGGTGGGTAGGCGGCGCCATCGCGCACGTTGTGCAGCGGCGAGTAGGCGTACAGAAAGCGAAACTGCTCCGCGTCGGCCTCGGCGTTGCCGTACTCGCCCACCCAGTAGCGCCCCACCGTGAAGCGATGGTAGCGCAGCATGTCGATCACGGGCACGGCGCAGTGGACCGCGCCAAACAGCTCGGGGCGCTGGAGCATGCAGGCCGCCACCAGCAGCCCGCCGTTGCTGCCGCCCGCGATCGCCAGCCGCCCTGGCCGCGTGTAGCCGCTGGTGGTGAGCCACTCGGCCGCCGCGATAAAGTCGTCGAACACGCGCTGCTTCTGCCCCAGCATGCCCGCCTTGTGCCACTGCTCGCCGTACTCGCTGCCGCCGCGCAGGTTCGCCACCGCAAACACGCCGCCGCGCTCCAGCCAGTGCAGCCGCGAGACCCAGAACTGCGGCGTAAGGCTGATGTTGAAGCCGCCGTAGCCATACAGCAGCGTCGGCTGATCGCCGTTCAGCTCCAGCCCCTTGCGGTGGACGAGAAACATCGGCACCTGCGCCCCATCGTTGGCCGGGTAGAAGATCTGCTGCACCGCGTAGTCGTCCGCCGGGAAGCTTAGCGTGGGGGCGCGCAGCGTGTGCAGCGTGGCCGTGGCAAAGTCGTAGCGGTAGAGCGTGGTGGGCGTGAGAAACGAGGTGAGGCCGAAGGTCAGCTCGCGGTCGCTGGCCCGGCCGCTCCAGCCCACAACCGAGCCGATCATGGGCAGCGGGATCGCGCCAAGCGGTGCGCCCTCTGGGTCGAACACGCGCAGCTCATGCTTTACGTCGTGCTGGTAGGCCAGCACCAGCTTGCCGTCCACCAGCTTCGCGAAGGCGATCACATCCTCGCCCTCGGGCACGATCTCCTGCCACGCGGCGCGCTCCGGTCGCTCCAGGTCGATCGCCACGATCCGCCCGCGCGGCCCGTCCAGATCGGTCTGGAAGTAGCAGACGCTGCCGAGGTTATCGATCAGGTCGTAGCCAGCGTCGTTCTCGTCGAGCAGGCGCACAAACGCACCGTCGCTCTCCAGGGGGCGATAGTAGATCCGGTTGGTGGGGTCGGTGCCGTGCCAGACATGCAAAAACAGATAGCGACCGTCCTCGCTCACCCGTGGCTGGAAGCCGAGGCCCGGCGCGTCGGGGCGCTCGTAGACGAGGCTATCGTCGCTTTGGGGCGTGCCCAGGCGGTGCCAGTAGAGCGTGTTGTTGAAGCTCTCCTGGCCGGGCGGCACCGTGGCGGGGTCGGGGTAGCGGCTGTAGAAAAAGCCGGAACCGTCGGGGTGCCAGGCGGGCGCGCTGAACTTGCACCACGCGATCTGGTCGGGCAGATCCGCGCCGGTCGCCACATCGCGCACGCGCAGCAGCTGCCAGTCGGAGCCGCTGCGCGAGATGCCGTAGGCCATCAGGCTGCCGTCGCGGCTGGGTGCCTCGCTGGTAAGGGCGGCAGTGCCATCGGCGCTAAGGCTATTCGGGTCGATCAGCACGCGGGGCGGGGCGTCGGGGTCGTCCTGCACGTAGAGCACGGCCTGGTTCTGGAGGCCACTGTTCTCGGCGAAGAAGGTGCGGCCGCCGCGGCGGTAGGGCACGCCGTACTTGGGGTAGTCCCAGATCGCGCTGAGGCGAGCGCGGATGGCGGCGAGGTCGGGGCGGGCGTCGAGCAGCGCGCGGGTGCGCACGTTCTGGGCCTCCACCCAGGCCTGGGTCGCGGGGCTGGCCGCGTCCTCAAGCCAGCGGTAGGGGTCGGGCACGGGCGTGCCGTGAAAGTCATCGACCACGGCGTCGCGCGGGGCGGCGGGGTAGGCGGGCATAAGGGGTGGCTCCTTGGTGATGCTCGTGCGGTGCTTGTGAGCATAGTATACGCAAGCCTGGCGGCTTGTGGCGGGCGCTGCCGCACCCGTACCCTTTCGCGCTCTTCGCACCCCTTCGCGCCGTTCGTGGTCTAAACGGTTCCGGCCCGGCGGCGGCCCCGCCCACAAAAGTCTCCGTAATCCACCCTTAACCACAAAGCCCCACCGCGCACCGTTCTGGTCTGTAACAGCCCCCATTGCAGTACTACATTCTCAGCCTGGCCCCGGTCGCCTGCGGCGATACGAGCGATCGGCGCGCCGCGCACTGCTTCAGACAACACCGTTGAAAGGACATGCCATGCCCGTACACCGGAGCGCACGGCCCCGCCTTCGCCCGCTCCTGCTCGCCCTGGCCCTCGCCGCCATCGCCGCGAGCTCGCCCGCCCTCACGCTCGCCGCAGCCCGCAAGCTCAACGCCACCCTGGCGCTCGGCGGGCGCATTCAGCCCGTATCCCAGGCGCCGCTGCGCCCTGGCTACCAGATCAGCCCCGACAACAGCACGGTCGTCTTCCTCGCCGATCAGACCACCGGCGGCGTCTTTGAGCTCTACAGCGTGCCCATCAGCGGCGGCGCCCCTGTGCGCCTCAACGGCCCGCTCGCCCCTGGCGGCAACGTGATCGAGTTCGCCATCGACACCAGCAGCGCCCGTGTTGTCTACCTGGCCGACCAGCGCGAGGACGAGACGTTTGAGCTGTTCTCGGTACCGCTCGGCGGCGGCGCGCCCGTTCCGCTCAACTCCTTCCTGACCCCCAGCGGCGATGTGAAGGCGTTCGCCCTCAGCCCGGACGGCAGCGCCGCCGTGTTTCTGGCCGACCGCAACGACGACGAGGTGTTCGATCTCTTCACGGCCCCCATCGCTGGCGGCGCCCCCGACGTGCGGCTCAACAGCCGCGCCGGCCCCAGCGGCGATGTGCAGCCCGACTTCGCGCTCACCGGCGACAATCAGCGCGTGATCTTTCGCTACGACCCGCAAGTGAACGGGCTCTTCGGCATCTTCAGCGCGCCGCTGACTGGCGGCGCCACTGCCGACGACATCACCCTTGGACAGGCCGGGACGCCGGTTCTCAGCGTCAGCGTGGCCGATTTTGTGATCACGCCGAACGATGCGCGTGTGGTCTTTCGCTACGCTTCTCCCAGCGATATCGGCTTGAACCTCGCCCTTAGCCCCACCGTAGGACCGATCTTCTTCCTCAACGTCATCGCCTCCTTCGGCAACGGCTCCTCGGTGGAACTGCCGGACCTCAATGAGGTGGCCGACGGCCGCGAGGGCATCGACCCGCTGCCCTACGCCATCACTGCCGACAGCGCCTTCGTGATTTTCGTTGCCGACGGCACCACCGACGCGCTCTACGAGCTCTGGCGCACGCCAACGAACGACGGCCCCGGCGTCATCGCGCCCACCTCGCTCACGCCCGGCCTCGGCGCCAACGCCGACGTGGCTAGCTTCGCGCTCAACAGCGCCACCGACCGCGTGGTCTACAAGGCCGACGCCTTCCCCGACAACCGCTACGCCCTCAGCTCGGTGCGCGTGAACGGCAGCGATACCACACTCCTGGCCGTGCCTACAGCCGCCCAGGGCGATGTGTTCCGCTTCAGCATCAGCCCCGACGCTAGCCGCGTGGTGTTCCGCAGCGACTTCTCCGCCGACGAAAGCTTCGAGCTGCGCAGCGTGCCGATCGACGGCAGCGCCGCATCGCTCAGGCTAAACGGGCCGCTCGCCCCAGGCGGCGGCGTGGCGCGCTTCGCCGTCACACCCAACAGCCAGCGCGTGATCTACACTGCCGACCAGGACGTCAACGGCGTGCGCGAGCTCTACTCCGTGCTGCTCTCTGGCGGCACGCCCACGCGCCTGAACGCCAGCCTGGTGAACGGCGGCGACGTGGATGACTTCGCCGTTAGCCCTGGCGGCGCCAACAGCCGCGTGATCTTCCGCGCCGACCTCGTTACCGATGAGGTGTTCGCCCTGGTGAGCGTGCCCACAGCGGGCGGCCCCGGCGTGACCCTCAGCAACACCGCTTCGATTAGCGGCGACGTGGCCGAGCACCGCGTGGCGCCCAATGGCTCGCACAGCGTCTTCCTGGCCGACCAGGAGACCGACGAGGTGTTCGAGCTCTTCAGTCGCACCCTCGGCAGCAGCGGCGGGCTCGTCAAGCTTAACGCCGACCTGGGCGCCGACGGCGATGTGAGCCAGTTCCAGATCGACCCGACCAGCCAGCGCGTGGTCTACCGTGCCGACCAGGACACCGACGACGTGCAGGAGCTGTACAGCGTCTCCATCGGCGGCGGCGCCGTGACGCGACTCAACCCGCCGCTGGTTGCGGACGGAAGCATCACCGACTTCCAGATCAGCCCGGACGGCCTGCGCGTGGTCTACTTTGCCGACCAGGCCACCAACGACCAGTTCGACCTCTACAGCGTGCCGATCACGGGCGGCGCAGCGGCGCGGCTCAGCAGCCTGGCGTTCCGCAGCCTTGTGGGCGAGTTCGCGATTAGCCCCAACAACCAGCGCGTGGTCTACATCGCCGACCAGATCGGCAACGGCGTGAACGAGCTCTACAGCGTCGCGATCACGGGCGGCTCGCCCACACGTTTGAACAGCCTGCTTCCGGCCGGCGGCGCAGTCGCCACCTTCGAGATCAGCAACGATAGCGCCCGTGTGGCCTATGTCGGCGACCAGAACACGGATGATGTCATTGAGCTCTACAGCGTGCCGCTGACCGGCGGCGCATTGGTACGACTCAACCCGCCCCTGCTGCCCGGCCGCAGCGTAGAGCTTGGCACCTACTGCATCGGCCAGCGCAATCAGTGGGAGCAGGAGCATGGCTTCTACTCGCCCTTCCTGATCAGCCCCAACAGCCAGCGCGTGGTCTACTGCGCGGACCAAGATGCCAACAATGTGGGCGAGCTCTACAGCGTGCCGCTCAACGGCAGCTCGGCCGCCGTGAAGCTCAACATCCCGCCTGGCACGGGCGGCTCGGTGGGCGCGTTCGAGATCAGCACCGACAGCGCCCGCGTGGTGTTCGAGACGCTCACCTTTGTGGCGAGCGTGCCCCAGGAGCAGCTCTACAGCGCGCCGCTTGGTGGCGGCAGCCAGCCCACCCTGCTCAACGGCCCGCTGGTGCGGCCCAACAGCTCCATCGAGCAGTTCGCGCTCACGCTGGACAGCGGCATGGTGGCCTTTACCAGCGACAACACCACCATTGATGTGCAGGAGCTGTTCGCCACGCCGATCAGCGGCGGCACGCCAAGCCAGCGCAGCGGCGCCCTGGTGACAGGCGGCGATGTGCATAACTTCCGCCTGAGCGCCGACAGCACCAGGGTGGTCTACCGCGCCGACGCCCTGAGCGACGACGTGACCGAGCTGTTCGCCAACCTGCTGATCGGCGACCTCCCCCCGGTGGTGATCAGCGATCCGCTGGTGACGAACGGCGAGGTGCAGTACGACTTCGGGCTGCGCCGCAGCAACGACGGCGCCGTCTACCGCGCGGACCAGCTGATCGACAATGTGGACGAGCTCTTCGAGACGCGCTTCGACATCGCCCCGCCCGACGCCGTGCGCGTGGCCTTCATCGGCGATGTGGCGGTGGACGAGGACGGTGGCGCCACCACGCTGAGCGTGCGCCTGGACCGGGCGGCCAGCGTGCCGGTGACGGTGAGCTTCGGCGTGACGGGCGGCACGGCCAGCGGCGCCGGGGTGGACTTCAGCGTGCAGCCGGGCGTGCTCAGCTTTGCGCCCGGCGAGATCACGAAGACCATCCCGGTGACGATCATTGACGACCAGCTTGTCGAGGGCAACGAGATGATCATCGTGACGCTGGCCGCGCCCAGCGGGGCGATCATGGGCTCCAAGCCCAGCGGCACCGTGACGATTCGCGACAACGAGGGCGCTGCGGGCGGGCCGAACGCCGTGTACCTGCCGCTGCTGCGGCGGTAGCGCGAGGGCGCATAAGATAGCAATGCTGTCATCTTATGTCACTACAGCCTGTAGGGGTATCGGTCTTGCAGATGCTATTTCAGGCAACGAAGCTACAGCAGCGAAGTGAGCAAACACATGCCATCCACAGTGGACATTCTGGTAATCGAGGACGACCCGACGATTGGCCGGTTGCTCAAAGATATTTTCACGCTTGCCGGGAGCGCGGTGCGGCTGGCGCCCAACATCGCCGCAGCGAACGCACGGCTCTCTGAGGCGCGGCCCGCGCTGATCACCCTGGATCTGAATATGCCCGGCACAAGCGGGCAAACCTTTCTGGAGGGCGTGTGTATGCGGCCGGAGATGTGCGGCATTCCGGTGATCGTGATCACCTCGCAGCTGCCGGTGGAGCACATTGTGACCCAGCTAGCCGCAGCGGTAGTGGCAAAGCCCTTCGACCTCGACGAGCTGCTCGCGGCGATCGAGCGCGTGCTGCCGGGGGCGGGCTTGCTGGCGGTGTAGGGGCGCGAACGTCTGGATCACGAACGGCGCGAACGTCTGGATCACGAACGGCGCGAAGTGGCACGAACGGCGCGAACGTCTGGATCACGAACGGCGCGAAGTGGGACGAACGGCGCGAACGCGAAACCGCACGCGCGTGGCCGGATTCGCGGTGGTTCGCTACCGTTCGCGGCTTTGTGGTTCAAAGGCGCCACTCACGCTGCGGCGCAGCACGCCGACCGGGTGGCCCGCCAGCTTCGCAAGGTCGCCGACAAGCCGAATGACTGGCACAAGGCCAAGCGCGTAGGCCTTGGCGTGGGGCGGCTGGCCGCGCAGGCGTGGCCAGAGGCGCCGGTACGGTTTGCGGGTGTAGCCAGCGGCGCCGAGGCCAAGCAGTGTTGCGACAGGCAGCCGCGCCGCAGGCACACGGGCGGCAAGAGCGAGGGCGACGAGCAGGCCCGCGTAGGCCAGGTAGCGGGCGGCATGGCGCCGCGCCCAGAGCCCGGCCATGCCGTCGCCACGGGCGTAGAGGTAGTACTGGCGTGCGAAGGCGCGCAGCGAGCCGCGCGGGCGGAAGTACACAATCGCCCCCGGTGCGAAGGCCCGCCGAAAGCCCGCCCGCTCCGCCGCCATGTCGAAGACCAGATCCTCGCAGTGGCTGAGCCACTCGGGGAAGCCGCCAACATGCGCCCACAGCGCCTTGCGGAAGGCCATGGACTTGCCGAAGGGCAGGAAGCTCGCCGCGTCTACCTCCGCTGCGTCGGGGTAGTTTACAGCGCCGAGGGTGCGCTCAAAAAGCGTGCGGGGCGCAGGGGTGAAGAAGCCGCCCACCAGGTCGGCGTCGCCGCGCTCGATGGGCGCGACGATGGCGGCGAGCCAGCCGGGGTCAAGCGTGAGCCCGGCGTCGGTGCAGGCCACGATGGCGCCACGGGCAGCGCGCACCGCGCCATTGCGGCCCGACGAGATATTGTGCCCGCCGATGACCAGGCGAATGCGCGGGTCGCGCTCGCCGTAGGCCCGCACGATTGCGGGCGTGGCGTCGCGGCTCATACAGTCGTTGATCACAATCTCGTCGGGGCGACGCGTCTGGGCCAGCATCGAGTCTAGCAGTGCGGCGATGTTATCGGCCTCGTCGCGCACGGTACACACGAGTGAGATCTGCATTGGTCGCTCCGCGCGTGGGCGGGTGAGCAGGCGGAGGCCAGGCGCGCACGGCGGGAGATTATAGCATTTCCTTGGTCTGCCTTTTGCGTAAGGGGCGCGCGGGCGGCGTATGCTTTCGGGTTGCCCGCCACCGTGGCGTTTCCGTTGCCTGGCGGCTGAAGCCGCGGCTAGTAGGCAAAGCCCGCCTGCGCAGGCTGGTGAGGCCGCACCGGCGGCCTTCGCACACCGGTAGCCGCGCGCTTCAGCGCCACGGCGTGTAGATAATCCTGGCAGCGGCTTCGCGCCGTTCGCTGCCTTTCGCGCCGTTCGTGGTCCAAACGGCGCTGGTTCGGCTGTCAGGCTGCCCGGCGGGATTGGCTCGCGCCTGGCGCGCTTCCCCGACCCTGGGCGTGCGGGGGCGGCAGCGCCCCGCACGAAAGCCCCCTACACCCACTCGCCCACCGCTGGCCCCGCCTCAAAGAACATGCTCGGCAGCAGGTTGAGCCGGCGGCTGAGCCATGGCAGGGCCGCGCCCACCATGCGGCGGCGCATTGGCACAGCGAGTGCCAGGCCGGCGGCGGCCCCAGCCAGGGCCAGGCCTGCCGGTGGGTTGAAGATCAGCGCCAGGGTGAGCCCGGCTGCCCCTGCCAGCCGCACGCCTCCGCCGACGTGCTTGGTGCGCAGGCCGCGCACCAGGGCGCATGCCGCCCGCGCCTGGAGCCACACGGCCCGTGGGCGGCGCTCTAGCAGCGCCACAAACTGCTCCAGCTCGTCTAGCTCAAGGGCGGGGAAGTCTGCGCGGCCAGCCCAGCGCGCATTGTGCGCCGCGATGGCGGTGCGCGCCTCGCATGCCGCAGCGCGCAGCGCGTGGGGCGTCGGCGCGCGGCCCAGCCAGGCGCCCGCAAGCAGCGGCAGCATCAGCGCGCGCGTGGCGTGGGCCAGCGCCAGCGCGTCCGCCAGATAGCGCGCGCTCTCCACCACAAAGGCCACCTCGCCCTCTTTCGTCCTGCTCGGCTCGGCAATCTGCGCAATCTGCGGATACGCAAGGGCCAGGGTCTCCAGGCGCAGCGCGTGGGCGTCGGCGCGTCGGGCCGCCGCCTCACTCGCCTCCAGAGCGGCCCGCCAGTCGCCAGCGGCATGGGTCAGGTAGGCCCAGATCGGCAGCGACGCCGTTGGCCGCATCCACCAGACCCAGAGCAAGGGCGAGAGGTACACTCCCCCGATCTTGGCCGTGGCCTGCGGCAGCCGACCCATGTACCACCCCCGCTCGATCAGATCTTCCGAGTCCAGATACAGCTCGGCGACAGCCTCGGCAAAGACATCCGGCAGCGCTGTGCTATGTTGCATGTTGTATGTTGCATGTTGCATTCGTTCCCGGAGCCACGTCCCCACAAACGCCCGGCTATCCAGATCCGGCGCCTGTGCCAATGCCGCCGTAAGCGCGCTACCAAGCTCGGTCCAGAGGTTCCAGCCTGTGGTGCCGAGGGTAGCGGTGCCGCCGCCCCAGCCGCCCGTGCTGTTCCAGGCCCAGAAGCCCAGGCACTGCGGGTCGTCGGCGGCGCGCGCCAGGGCGGCGCCGTGCAGGCGGGCCACGCCGGCGGGCGCAAGCCCGAACAGCTCATACTCGCGGCGCGTCTGGAGCTCCACCAGCTGGCGCGGGCCGGGCTGGCCGAGCGTGGGGTTAGGCGGCAGGTGGCGGAAGAAGTCGGCGGGGCCATGCTTCACCGAGACGATCAGGTGTGGCGAGCTGTAGCCGCCAAAGGCCTCGGCGTAGCGCTGCGGCGACCAGATCAGGTCGCCTAGCGCGCCGATGCCCACGCTCCAGCTGCGCACGATCAGATCGCGGCCGTGGCCCTCGCAAACGGGCAGCAGGCTGTCGATCAGGCCGCGCAGCTGGGCGGGTGTGGTGTAGAGCATGTGGCCCGCGTAGCTAGATCCCTCGTTGTGGGCGCCGCCCGCCTCGCCCACGCGCACCACCAGGCCGCGCACCTGCGGCATGGCGGCGAAGAGCTCGGCCACGGCCCGCCGGTTGAGGGCCGCAAGCCGTGCGCTCTCGGCCCGCATGGGGCCGACGGCACGGCGCAGCTCTGGCGTGCTCCACTGCATGTCGCTGGTGACGTACACCTCCATGCTCAGGGCCGCCGCCGCGTCGAACAGCTCGCCGAAGGCAGCGCGGTAGGCCAGGGCGCGCAGCCGCGCCGGGCTATCGGGCGCGTACACCGCCTCGCCCGGCCCGTCGAAGGCCGTAAGATGGGCCAGGTTATCCAGCACGATGCCAGTGTAGCCCTGGGCGTGCAGGGCGTGCAGCTGTAGCTTGGCCCGCCCCAGGCCCGCGCGCAATTGCGCCTCGTCTACATACGGCGGCTGCGGTAGATCGATCTGGCTGAAGGGGAAGGACGACCAGTTGCGGAATGGCTTGTGCGGATCGAAGAAGGGCCCGCTGAGGTCGGCGAGGCGGCGCGTGAGCATCGTAGCGGTGTAGCTTTCTGGGGGAGGCGCGATCTCTGCATTAAGCAGACGTTAAGCAACCATTATAGGCTAGAATGATGGTGTTAAGGCTGCAAAGATTTATACTCAGCTATGCCTATTCTCAGAGCGTTCCGCTATACTTCTGCCATGATCCGACGGCCCCGCGCAACCCTTGCATTTCTGCCGCTCTTCACGGCGGCCCTGGTGGCCCTGATCGCCCTTGCCGTGCTCCAGTACTATTGGGTGGGCCAGGTGAGCGCAGGCGACCGCGAGCGCCGCCAGGCCAACCTGACCCTTGGCGCCGCACGCCTGGGCGAGGACTTTGATCGCGAGCTGGCACGCGCCTACCTGGCGCTCCAGATGGACGCCGCCACCCTGCGCGACAAAGACTGGGATCGCTATGCCCGGCGCCTCGACCGCTGGCAGGCGACGGCCCCCTACCCCGGCCTGGTAAAAGATGTCTACCTCGTCCAGGTTAACCAGATCGGCAGGGTTGGCCTCACGCGCTACAGCGCCGCCACCCGCAGCTTCGAGAGTCTGGTCTGGCCCTTCGAGCTGATGCCGGTGCGCCGCCGCATCGAGCGCACCTACCGCGCGATCTGGTCGCAGGACAGCAATGTTCGGATCACCGTGCCGCCGGTGGATCGGGCCGGGCCCTCGCTGCTGATCCCCGTGTCGCGCCCCTGGCTGCTCTCCAGCCAGCAGGAGCAGGGCATCAACGCGGATCTGCTCTTCAGCGATCTGGTGATCCCCGGCACCTTCAACCGCTGCATGCGCTGCCCGCCCGAGCTGTATGATACGCCACTGCTCGCCCAGATGATCGTCGTGCTTGACCGTGCGTATATCGCGGGGGTCTTTCTGCCTGCCCTCACCGAGCGCTACTTTCCTGTCGGGGAGAGCCTGGACTATCATATTGGCGTGGTCGATCAGAACGACCCTATGGAGCTGATCTTCAGCTCTGACGCGGGCCTGGGCGCCGCGAGCTACAGCAGCGGCGACGCGGCAGTGAGCATCTTCGACATCACCTACGACGAGCTGAACGCCCTGATCCTTACCAGCGACCCGCTGCTCGATAGCGGCCAGACTGCCGCGCGCGGCCGGGTGGCGATCGGTGTGCTTGGGCGCCCTGGCGAGGGCTCCAGCGCCGAGGCGGGCGTGCATGGCCAGTGGCGCCTGGTGCTCAAACACCGCCAGGGCTCGATCGAGGCGGCCATCGGCGGCCTGCGCACGCGCAACCTGCTGATCAGCTTCGGCACACTGCTGCTGCTCGGCGGCAGCATGGCCATGCTCCTAATCTCAACCCGACGCGCCCAACGCCTCGCCCAGCAGCAGATCGACTTCGCCTCGGCAGTCTCCCACGAGCTGCGCACTCCGCTGGCCGTGATCTGCTCCGCCGGCGAGAACCTGGCCGATGGGGTTGTCCACGATCCGCACAAGGCGCGCCAGTACGGTGCCCTGATCTCTAACGAGGGTCGTCGCCTCACCGACATGGTCGAGCAGGTGCTCGCCTTCGCGGGCGCCCAGTCGGGCCGCGAGCGCTACGACATCCAGCGCACCGATCTGATCTCGCTTCTGGAGAGTACCATCCAGAGCTTACAGCCTCAGATCCGCGCGGGCGGCTACGACGTGGAGCTTACAGCGGCGCCCGATCTCCCCCCGGTGAACGCCGACGGCGTGGCGCTGCGCCGCTCGCTCCAAAACCTGATCGGCAACGCCATGAAGTACGGCGGCGCGGATGGCTGGATCGGGGTCGAGGCCAGGGTGGCCCAGAGCGAGCGGGGCGCCGAGCTTCAGATCAGCGTGCGCGACAACGGCCCCGGCATCGAGCCGGCCGATCTGCCGCACCTCTTCGAGCCGTTCTATCGCGGCCGCGTAGCCCGCGCCACCCAGGCCCACGGCAGCGGGCTTGGCCTCAGCCTCGTGCGCCACGCCGTACAGGCCCACGGTGGCCGCGTAAGCGTCGAGAGCGGCCCCAGTGACGGCACGCGCTTCACGCTGCATCTCCCGCTGGCCGCTGGCTACCAAGAGCAGAGCGCAGGCTCCAGGGAGAGCGAGCCACACTACGCGTAGTATCCTTTGTGCCGCCCCCTATCATTACGAGCACGTATGCAAAAGCGCATCCTTCTGGTGGAAGATGAGCCGGGCCTGGTGCTGACGCTCACTGATCGGCTGCGCAGCGAGGGCTATGCGGTGGAGACGGCGGGCGACGGTGATAGCGGCCTAAAGCGTGCCCTCGACGAGGCCTATGATCTGATTATCCTCGATGTGATGCTGCCCAACCGCAGCGGCCTCGATGTCTGCCGCGACCTGCGTCAGCGCCGCAATCAGACCCCGGTGATTATGCTCACCGCGCGCGGCCAGCTGGTCGACAAAGTGCTCGGCCTCAAGCTGGGCGCCGACGACTATCTGAGCAAGCCCTTCGAGATGCTCGAACTGCTCGCCCGCGTGGAGGCGTTGCTGCGCCGCGTGCCCGGCGAGTCGCTCACGCTAGACGGCGACGCCTTCCAGTTTGGCACGGTGCGGGTAGACTTTCGGCGCGCCGAGGTGCTGCGCGACGGGGCGCCGATCGATCTCTCGGCGCTCGAGTTTCGGCTGCTGCGCTACTTCATCGAGCATCGCGGCGACACGCTCTCCCGTGACGAACTGCTGAACGAGGTCTGGGGCTACAACACGCTTGTCTCCACCCGCACGGTGGATGTGCATGTGGCCTGGCTGCGCCAGAAGATCGAGCTCCACGTGCGTCACCCCAAACATATCCTCACTGTCCACGGTTTCGGCTACAAATTCCTGGCCTGAGTGAGACCGGGAGACAGGGAGAATCGCTCGCTCGGGAGACAAGGAGACAAGGAGCGCCTGACGGCATAGAGGGGCTGTCACCTTGTCACCTTGTCACCTTGTCACCTTGTCACCTTGTCACCTTGTCTCGCATCTTGCGCTATACTCCCCGCGAACCGTTCAGCGCACATATCAAGGAGTACTAGGATGCCAGAGGCCACGATCGGCGTGATCGGCGGCAGCGGGCTCTACGCGATGCAGGGGCTCGCCGAGGTGGAGGAGCTGCGGCTGGAGACGCCTTACGGCACCCCAAGCGATGCGTTTGTGGTTGGGAGCCTGGATGGGCGGCGAGTGGCTTTTTTGCCTCGCCACGGGCGCGGCCATCGCCTCAACCCCAGCGAGGTGCCCAGCCGAGCCAACATCCACGGCTTCAAGCAGCTCGGCGTGCGCAGCCTGATCTCGGTGAGCGCCGTGGGCTCGCTGCGCGAGGCGTACGCGCCCGGCCATGTCGTGGTGCCCGACCAGCTCTATGACCGCACAAAGGGCGTGCGGCCCTTCACCTTCTTCGAGGGCGGGGTGGTGGCCCACGTGGGCTTCGACCGGCCCTTCTGCCCCGATCTGAGCGCGCTGCTCTACGCGGCGGCGGGCGCGGCGGGGGCTACGGTGCATCAGGGTGGCACACTTGTGGTGATGGAAGGCCCCGCCTTCTCCACTAAGGCGGAGAGCGAGGAGCATCGCCGCCGGGGCCACGCCCTGGTTGGCATGACGGCGCTGCCAGAGGCGAAGCTGGCCCGCGAGGCCGAGATCGCCTACGGCTGCCTGGCCATGGTCACGGACTACGATGTCTGGCACCCCGACCACGACGCCGTGACGGTGGAGGCCGTCATGAAGGTGCTCCACGCCAACGTGGCGCTCTCGCAGCGCATCGTGGCCGCGGCCGTAGCGCGCATCGGCGAGGATTTCACCAGCGCCGCCCACAGCGCCATGGCCATGGCCATCACCACCGACCGCGCCGCCATCCCCGAGGAGGCCAAGCAGCGGCTGCGCGTGATCGCGGGCAAGTATCTGTAGAGTGCTGAGTGCCGGGCAGAGTGCTGAGTGCTGAGTGCCGGGCAACGTGCTGAGTGTCTTTGGGGCAAGGCATGCATTGCCGCCGACAGGACTCAGCACTCAGCACTCAGCACTCAGCACTTGCTTAGACGAGCGTCGCCTCAAGCGTCATCGCCTCCAGGCCGGGGGCGAGCAGCTTGGAGACCGGACAGCCGGCCTTGGCGTCGTCGGCGAACTTCTGGAAGGTGGCCTGGTCGATGTCTGGGACGGTGCCCTTGGTGACAAGATGGATCTTTGAGATCTTCGGGGCGCCCTCGCCGCTGGCCACCAGCGTGACGGAAGCGCTCGTCGCGATCGAGTCGGGCACGTGGCCGGCGCCGCTCAGGATGGCCGAGAGAAACATGCTGTAGCATGCGGCGTGGGCCGCGCCCAGCAGCTCCTCGGGATTGCTGCCACCTGCGTTCTCGAAGCGCGACACATAGGTGATCGCGACATCGCTCAGGGCGCCGCTTTGCGTCGACGCCACCCCGGAACCGGCCTTGAGATCGCCACGCCAGGTAGAGGTGGCGCTGCGCTGGAACTCAGCCATCGTTGGCACTCCTTATTGATCGTTTTGCATGCGTGAAGCTTTGGTATTATAGACGAGGTTTGCCGCCCTGACTCAGCACTCAGCACTCAGCACTCAGCACTTTGCCCTCAGCACTCAGCACTCAGCACTCAGCACTCAGCACTCTGCCCGGCACTCAGCACTCAGCACTCAGCACTCAGCAAGCCTACGGAGCAGCTATGCAGTCCGAGATCCGCATCATTCCCGTTCGCGGCATCGGCGAGGTGCAGCCTGGCGCCGACCTTACCGCCCTCATCCTCGACGCGCTGGCCCAGGCTGGCCAGGCGCTTGAGCCCGGCGATGCTCTTGTCGTTACGCAGAAGATCGTCTCCAAGGCCGAGGGGCGCCTGGTAGATCCCGCCGAGATCGAGCCGTCCGCCTTTGCGCACCAGCTGGCGGCCCAGGGCCGCAAGGACGCCCACTTCCAGGAGGTGGTGCTGCGCGAGAGCCGCCGCATCGTGAAGATGACGAACGGCGTGCTGATCACCGAGACCCACCACGGGCTGATCTGCGCCAACAGCGGCGTGGACGAGTCGAATGTCGCTGGCGGCCGCGTCGTCTGCCTGCTGCCCGAGGACTCCGACGCCAGCGCCGCTCGCCTACGCGCCGAGCTGCGGGAGCGCACCGGGGTGACGGCGGCGGTGATCATCTCAGACACCTTCGGGCGCCCCTGGCGCGACGGCCAGGTGAATGTGGCGATCGGCTGCGCCGGCATCGCGCCCCTGAGCGACTACGCCGGCATCGACGACTCCTACGGCTACACCATGCACATCACCCTGATCGCTGTGGCCGACGAGCTCGCCAGCGCCGCCGAGCTGGTGATGGGCAAGATCGACCGCGTGCCCGTGGCGATTGTGCGTGGCTACGCCTACACGCCCAGCGAGGAGGCCACCGCCCGCAGCCTCATCCGCGACCCGCGCTTCGACCTGTTTCGCTAGCTCTAGACGGTAGACGGTAGATGGTAGACGGTAGATGGTCCGGCACCGTCCATCGTCCATCGTCCATCGTCCACCGACAGAGAATGGGCATCATGGAGTTTTTTGAGACGATTCGCGGCCGCCGCAGCGTGCGCGCCTTCCGCCCCGAGCCGCTTACGCGCGAGCAGATCGAGGCCGTGCTGGAGGCTGCGCGCTGGGCGCCCTCACCGCATGGCCGGCAACCCTGGCGCTTCGTTGTAGTCGCCACGCCCGAGGGCCGGGCGCGCCTCGCTGCGGCCATGGGCGAAGAGTGGCGCCAGCAGCTCGCTCTCGACGGCCAGGTGGCCGCGCTGATCGAGGATCGCTTCCGCAAGTCGCACGCCCGCATCACCGGCGCCCCCGTGGTGATCGTGCCCTGCCTCTACCTGGAGGAGCTCGATGTCTACCCCGACACAGAGCGCCAGGCCGCCGAGACGACGATGGCGGTGCAGAGCCTTGGCTGCGCCGTGCAGAACATGCTGCTCGCCGCCTACGCCCAGGGCTTCGATGGCGGCTGGATGTGCGCGCCGCTCTTCTGCCAGCCCGCTGTGCGCGCCGCCCTCGGCCTCGCCGATACGCTCCACCCACACGCGCTGATCCCGCTTGGCTACCCGGCGCGCGACCCCGTTCGCCGCCCGCATCGGCCCGTGGAGGAGCTGGTGGTGAGCTGGCAGTGACAGGTGCCGGGGGCTTGACAGGACCGCAAGCGTGTAGTACACTTGTTCGTATACGAATGTACGACACAGTCGGTGTATTGTGATAGCATGACCTACGTGGTTAGCACAGGAGCGCACACGATGGCTATCGAACGACACGCGGCGTTGGTCGAGTACCCGAGCAGCGACGGGGAGCCAATGGCGGACAACACGCGGCAGTTCCAGTGGATCGTCACGATCCAGGGTGGCATCGACGCGCTCTTCAAGGATGATCCCGCAATCTTTGTGGCCGGCGATCTGCTCTGGTACCCCGTCGAGGGTCGGCCCGACATCAGGCGTGCCCCCGACGCGATGGTCGTCTTCGGTCGGCCAAAAGGGCATCGCCCTTCCTACATGCAATGGGCAGAGGGCAACATTGCGCCCCAGGTAGTCTTCGAGGTGCGCTCGCCGAAGAACAGCCACGCCGAGCTTGAGCGCAAACGCCAGTTCTATGAGGCCTACAGCGCGGAGGAGTATTACCTCTACGACCCGGATAACGGCGAGCTTACGGGCTGGCAGCGCGCTGGCGGCAGGCTCAGCGTGATCGAGCAGATCGAGGGCTGGGTAAGCCCGCGTCTCGGGGTGCGCTTTGGCCTACACGACGGCGAGCTGCTGCTGAATTACCCCAACGGCGCGCCCTTCCTGAGCTACGTCGAGCTTGCGCGGCGGCGCGAGGCTGCCGAGCATGCACGAACGGCTGCCGAGCACGCACGAACAGCTGAACACGAGCGCGCTGAGCGCATGGCCGCGCGCCTGCGCGAGTTGGGGATCAACCCGGACACGCTCTAGCACTACAACGAGGATTGTCATTCCGAGCGTAGCGAGGAATCTGCTGCCGACGCCGCATAAGACTCCTCGCTGCGCTCGGAGTGTCACAAATACTGTGGCGCATTAGGAAGCTATCTACTAGCGAAGTCTCGTAGTAGTACTAGCACAAGGCATCAGATGATCGTCGTACTCGCCGGCGGCGTTGGCGCCGCACGCTTCCTCGAAGGGGTGGTGCAAGTTGTGCCACCCGCCACCGTCACCGCCATCGTCAACACCGGCGACGATATTGTGCTCCACGGGCTCCAGATCTCGCCAGACCTCGATATTGTCACCGCGACGCTCGCCGACGTGATCGACCGCGAGCAGGGCTGGGGCATCGCCGGCGACACCGCCGAGTGCATGGCCTGGCTTGGTCGGCTCGGCGGCCCCACCTGGTTCAAGCTGGGCGACCGCGACCTAGCGCTGCATATCCGGCGCACGGCGCTGCTGCGCGAGGGCCGCACGCTCACCGAGGTTGCCGACGCCTTTCGCCTGGCGCTGGGCGTTGCCGTGCGCGTGCTGCCGATGAGCGACGACCCGGCGCCCACGCATATTCTCACCGACGCCGGCGAGCTGCACTTCGAGGAGTATTTTGTGCGCGAGCGCGCCCAGAGCGCGGTGCTCGGCGTGCGCATCCACGCCGCCGGTCTCGCCCGCCCTACGCAGGCTGTGCTCGACGCGATCCACAGCGCCGAGCTCGTGCTGATCGCCCCGAGCAACCCGGTCGTCAGCGTCGAGCCGATCCTGGCGCTGCCCGGCGTGCGCGAGGCGCTACGCGCCACCGCCGCCCGCGTCGTGGCCGTGAGCCCGATCGTGGGCGGCGCCGCGATCAAAGGCCCCGCCGTGCCGCTGATGCGCGCCGTCGGCTACGAGCCAACAGCCCTCGGCGTGGCCCGCGTCTACGCAGATCTCATCGACGCCATGGTGATCGACGAGGTGGATGCGGAGCTAGCCCCCGCCATCGCGGCCCTCGGCCTGCGCGTCGCCGTCACCGACACGATTATGCGCGGCCCCGCCGAGAAGGCCAGCCTCGCCCGCGCGGCCCTTGCTGTCGGCGCCCCCTGATGCAGCTGCACGCCATTGTCCCTGTAAAAGCATTGGAGCGGGCCAAGGGCCGCCTCGTCGGCACGCTCTCGCCCGCCGAGCGGCGCCTGCTCGTGCTCGAAATGCTTGGGCGCGTGCTGCGGGCGCTGCGCCGCGCCCCGGTGGCTGTAGTGTGGGTTGTGAGCGCCGACGCTACGGTGCTTGCCTGTGCTGAGAGCTATGGCGCGCGGCCGCTGCTGGAGCAGGCCCAGGATCTGAACGGCGCGCTGGAGCAGGCCCGCCAGGCTGCCCGCGCCGCCGGCGCCGAGGCGCTGGTGGTGGTGCCCGCCGATGTGCCCCTGCTTGCCCCCAGCGACATTGCGGGGCTGGCCGCGCTGCTCACGGGCGGGGCCGCCGTGGCCCTGGCCCCCGACGCGGCAGGCCAGGGCACCAACGCCCTCGCCCTGCGCGCCGCCGTCGAGTTGCCCTTCGCCTTTGGCGTGGGCAGCGCCGCGCTGCATCTGCGCGCCGCCGCCGAGCGCAGCCTGCCCGCTAGCCTCTATCACTCCCCAACCCTTGCGCTGGATGTGGACGACGCCCCCAGCCTGGCCCGCTACCGCGCGCTCGTGTCCGAGCCGACCTGCGACGTTTGTGGGTAGGCTCCGCCCACAACGGCCGGCGGCTGCCCTAACGCGCCAAGCCGCGGGCGGCGAGGTACGCGGCGCCGCGGCGGATATCAGCCGGGTTCCGCAGCTCGAGGATCAGGCGCGGGCTGTGCGTGAGGCCGCCCAGTGCCTCGAAGAGCGCATACCAGTTCAGGCTGCCATCGCCGGGGGTCCAATGCCGGTCGAGCTGGCCGTCGCTGTCCTGAAGATGGATATGGCCGAGCAGCGGGCCGGCCTCGCGCACCCACTGGTCGGGGGTCGGGCCGCCAATGCGGTGCGTGATCAGGGCATGGCCTGTATCCAGGCTCATGCGCACAGACTCGGAGTTGAACGAGCGCACCACAGCCAGCAGCGGGGCCGGGTTGCTATCCTGAATATTTTCGATCACCAAGGTGCAGCGGGCCTGCTCAGCCAGCGGCACGATCGGCTCTAGGGTCGCGGCGATCAGCGCGATCTGCTCCTGCAAGCCGGCGCTCGGCGCGTGTGGCAGGAATGGGCTGCCGAAAAAAATGAACGGGCTGTGGATGACCATATGGCTCGCGCCTAGCTCGGCTGCCAGAGCGATGCCCTGGCGGAGCCGCTCTGTCACAACGGCGCGGATCTTCGGGTCGTAGGCGAGGAGGCTCAGGCTCATGAACGGCCCGTGGACGCCCAGGCGCCCGGTGTAGCCGTCGAGCTGGTCGCGGACGTGGCGCACCAGTGGCCGCCAGTCGCTATCGAGCATCTCCGACAAGACTGGGTCCTGGAGCTCAAGGTCGCGCTGCTCCGCAATCAGCCACTCGCGGTGCTCGGCTAGCAGGCGCGACGGCATAGCCGCGCCGACGACTGGAAGCTGATTCGCCATATGGTTGCTCCTTCTCTCGTGTGCTTGCTCACCGCGCAGGCCACATACGGCAGGCGCTTCAGGCGTTAACCATAGCAATCGCACGTTAAAGAAGCCGGTATAGGCAGTTAAGGCAAGGTTAACTCTCGGCGAAGCGAGTGGGGTAGGCGGAGCGTCGCGGCGGCCCTAGCCCGTCCCCTCCGCCTCAATGCGCTGCGCGGCGCTAGCGTCGAGCGCCGCGACGAGCGCCGTGAGTGCGCTATTCAGCGGAGTGGGCACGCCAAGGCGGGCGCCCTCGCGCACCACGGCACCGTTGATCGCGTCGATCTCGCTGGGCGCGCCGCGCAGCACGTCCTGGAGCATGGAGGCGCGATTAGCGCCCGTGGCGCGGGCCACGCCCTCCACGTGGGCCACCGGGTCGGCGTAGGGCAGCAGCACGCCGCGCGCGCGCGCAACCGCCACGGCCTCGTCCACGGCGGCGGCCAGCAGCGCGCGCGTGGCGGGCAGTTCTGCGAGGGCGCCGTTGGGCACGCGCAGCAGCGCCGCGAGCGCGTTGATGCCCACGTTCACCACGAGCTTGCCCCAGAGCAAGGCCTCCACATCGTCGCTCACGCCAGTGGGCAGCCCGGCGGCGCTGAGCAGGGCTGCCAGCGCCTCGGCCGGGGCGCGATCCGGTGCAGCGCTCAGCGTGGTCGGCCCCATCCCCGCGTGGCGCACCCGCCCCGGCCCAAGCAGCGTGCCCCCAAGGGCGGTGACACCTTGCCCAACACGGTGATCGCCGAGCACGGCGGCGAGCGCCTCGCGGTTACCCACGCCGTTCTGGAGCGTGTAGGCCACCGCGCCGGGCGCCAGCAGCGTGCGGCAGGCCTCGGCGGCCCAAGCTGTCTGACGCGCCTTCACAAGCACAATCGCCACGTCGCACGCGCCGGCATCAACGGGGTCGCTCACAGCGCGAGCCGGGCGCGCCACACTCACTCCCGCGTGCTCGCAGCTGATCCCGCCCGCGTTGATCGCGGCCACATGCTCGGCCCACGGATCGACCAGCACCACCTCGGCGACGGCGGCCAGGTAGAAGCCGACCACGCCGCCCATCGCGCCCGCCCCGACGATCGCTACGCGCATGCGCTCGCTCCCCCTGATGCTGACACGGTGACGTGATGACCAGGTGACACCTGTCGGCGAAGATAGGCGCCCACGAAAAACGTATGGCCCGCTGATAGCTCTGAGTGTCCCGTTAGGTGTCACCCTGTCAGCGCGAGCGCAGCAAGCGCATGTCACCGTGTCACCCGGTCACCCCCCGCTACCCCTCCAGCTCGCGCAGGATCGCCTCATCTACAGGGAAGCTATTCTCCGGGCCGGGGAAGCTGCCGGCGTGAATGTCGGCGACGTAGCGGGTGATGCCATCGCGCATCAGGGCGCCAGCATTAACGTAGAGGCGGCCGAAGGGCAGGCCGAAGCCGGGGAACAGCCCGAGCATCTCGTGGGTCACAAGCACCTGGCCGTCCACGTCGGGGCCGGCGCCGATGCCAATCGTGGGCACGCGCAGCTTCCGCGTGATGATCGACGCCAGCGCGGCGGGCACCGCCTCCAGCAGCACGGCCCAGCAGCCGGCCTGCTCCATCGCCAAGGCGTCGTCGATCAGGCTGCGTGCGGCCTGGGCATCCTTGCCGCCAACCACCGTCATGCCGCCAAGGCTTGCGGCCGTCTGGGGCGTCAGGCCGATATGGCCGATCACCGCGATGCCAGCTTCCACGATGGCACGGGCGATCGGGGCCTGGCGCGCGGTGCCCTCTAGCTTCACGCAGTCCATGCCGGCCTCTTTGATGTGGCGGGCCGCGTTGCGCACGGCCTCCGCGAGGTCGCCTGCCTGGTACGACATAAACGGCATATCGCCCACCAGCACGGCGCGGCGCGCGGTGCGGCCCACGGCCTTTGCGTGGTGAATCATCTCGTCCATCGTCACCGGGGCGGTGCCGGGGTAGCCCAGCATCACCATGCCGAGCGAGTCGCCCACGAGGATCACATCCACGCCGGCCTCGTCGACCAGGCGGGCAAGCGGCGCGTCGTAGGCGGTGAGCATGCTAAATTTCTGCTGGCCCTTCCAGGACTGGAGCGCGGGAATCGTGAGCTTGGCGGTCGGCATTGACGGTTCCTTATTGTCTACAGATGACACAGATTTCCGGCCCATGCAAGGGTTCCGGAAGTCAACTGACTGTCGCGTACACGCGACAGCTTGTACCTCACTCCGACGAGTCGGACGGATACGATTGGTCGGTTGACAACGACCC
>ENA-ORBV01004846-ORBV01004846.1-microbial-mat-metagenome-genome-assembly--contig:-NODE-4846-length-25406-cov-6.577243_pt1 | contig 25406 bp, 16 predicted proteins | sample MGYA00237777_ERZ505514 | MGnify/ENA primary metagenome ERZ505514 (study PRJEB26160, sample SAMN06269048) | microbial mat metagenome | isolation source: Oligotrophic lake microbial mat | place... | reverse complement strand
GGGAAGGGCGTGCCGCCGGGGGCGGAGTTGGCGACGAGGCGTTTGAGGGCGCCCTCCTGGAGGTCGGCGATGAGGACGTCGCCGTTGGCGGGGTTGAGGCCGAAGGAGACGATGCCGGCATCGGTGGCGAGGCGCTGCACGCGGGCGGCGGGCACGGCGTTGGTGCCGTCGGGGAGCAGGGCCCAGAGGCCGCCGGATTCGTAGTCGGCGAAAAGGTAGTGGCCGAAGAGGGCGGGGTAACGGTTGCCCCGCACGACGAGGCCGCCGGTGACGGATTGGCCGGAAGAGCGCGGGTAATCCCAGACGGGATTGGCGAAGGCGGCGGTCGCGGGAGGATTGGCGCGGGGGCCGGCGGCGAAGCCTTCGCGAAACGGCCAGCCGTAGTTGGCGCCGCGGGCGATGACGTTGATCTCCTCGCGCGCGCCTTGGCCGACGTCGGCGCACCAGAGCAGGCCGGTGGTGGCGTCGAAAGAAAAACGCCAGGGGTTGCGCAGGCCGGCGGCCCAGAATTCGGTGCGCACGGCGGCGGGATTGACGGCGACGCCGCTGAACGTGGAGGTGCCGATCCAGGGATTATCGGGCGGGACGGCGTAGGTGCCGGCGTGGACGGCGGGGTGGGGATTGGGCGCGAGCGAGCCGGGGCGGAGGTCGACGTCGAGGCGGAGGATGGCGGCGAAGAAATCGCGGTCGAGGCGCTGGCCGTTGGCGAATTGGTCGTTGGCGCCGCCCTCGTCGCCGAGGGAAAGGTAGAGGTAGCGGTCGGGGCCGAAGGCGAGTTCGCCGCCGTTGTGGTTGGAGGCCTCGTCGCGCTGCGTAATCAACGGCAGTTGGGAAGCGGGGTCGGCGAGATTGGGATCGGCGGCGGAGACGCGGTAGCGGGCGAGGCGGTTGTGGAGGCCGGAGCCGGCGGCGGTGGTGGTATTGAGGGTGAACCAGACGTAGAAGAAACCGTTGCGCGCGTAGTCGGGGTGAAAGGCGAGGGCGAGCAGTCCCTGTTCGCCGGAGCTGTTGCCGACGACGGCGGTGAGATCGAGAAAGACGGTGCGGGTGGGCGTGGTCGCGAGGGCGTTGAGGACGAGGATGCGGCCGGTCTTCTCGACGACAAAAAGGCGGTTGGTCTCGCCGGGCGGGGTGACGAGGGCGATGGGCTGGCTGAATGCGAGGGACGGGAAGACGCGCTCGGTGGTGTAGTTGGTCGCGGGCGGAGCGGCGGGCAGGCGCAGCGAAGTGGCGGCGACGCGGGCGAGGGGCTGGGCGGAGACGGCGGTCGCCAAGGCAACCATCCAAGCGGTGACGACGGCGGAGGCGAGGCGCGGAATCATGGGCACGCGAAAGACCGTAAGGAGCGGGAAAGGTTCGGCAAGCGGGCGCGACCGACGTGCGGCCAAATCATGGGGAATTAACGGATGTGCGCGGGCGGCCAGTGAAGAGGGAAGCGAGCAGGGTAGGGGCGCTTTAGGCGGGGCGCAGCGCGAGGACGAGGATCGGCGCGCTGCATCTGGTGCTTCACGACGTCGGCGTCGTTGGCGTCCACGGGATTCTCATGCCGTAGAAGCTTCGGTAGGCGAAGATCAGGCCCACGATGAAGATCTCTCCGCCGACGGCACCGCTTGAGGCCGCGCTGCATTTTTACGGTGATCTCGCCTAAAAGGAGGGCCGGGAAACACGGAGAGAAGAGTTGAAATGCCAAAGTGGCGGCCTGCGGTGCGCGCATGGTCGGCACGCTCAAGGTCAGTGTCCGCGGCACGATGGTTCTCCCGAAGCGGGTGCGGGAAAAATTTGGCCTGAAGCGCGGCGGCAGTCTGGTGATGGAGGAGACGCCGCTCGGCTTGCTGCTCCGCAGCGGGAGCAAGGGCGGCCCGGTCGAAAGTTATTCCCCGGCGCGGTTGTCGGAATTTTCCAAAGGTGAACGCGACTTGGAGGCGTTTCTGAAAAGCCGGACCCGGTGAAGGTTTTTTTGGACGCCAATGTGCTGTTTTCCGCCGCGAAGGCGGGCACGGCGCTGGCGGGGTTGGTGGAGCTGTTGGCGGTGAACGGATTTGCCGTGACGAGTGCTTTGGCCGTGCTGGAAGCCCGTCGCAATTTGACCGGGAAGCGCCCCGGCTGGGTGGCGGAATTTGATCGGATGCTGGTCAGAGCGAATCTCGTGCCGGGGGCGACGGAGTCGCTGGAGGTCGAACTGGTCTCCAAAGATCGGCCTATTTTGGAAGCGGCCGTGCACGCGCGCTGCACCCGTCTCGTGACGAGTGACCGACGTCGCTTCGGGCTTCTGTGTGGGCGTGTTGTCGAGGGCTTGAAGGTGGTTTCGCTGGTCGGTTTGGCGGAGGATTTGGTCCGATCGGGGAAGTTGTATGAACTAAAGCCGCAGCGAGGGCTGCGGCTTGGGGCAACTACGCCGGTCCCGGCGCTACCTCGGAGTGGGCGGCGGGGTTAGCCGCGCTTCATTTGGTGTTGGACGACGTCGGCGTCGCTTTCGTCCACGGGGATTCTCATGCCGTAGAAGCTGCGGTAGACGAAGACCAAGCCCACGATGAAGATCGCGCCGCCGAGCGTGTGCTTGAGCGCTTCGGGCATCTTTACCGAAATCTCCACCGCGAGCAGACCGAAGAGCGTCGTGAACTTGATCACGGGATTAAGCGACACGGAGGAGGTGTCCTTGAAGGGATCGCCCACGGTGTCGCCGACGACGGTGGCGGCGTGGAGCGGGGTGTTCTTCATCTTGAGCTCCACTTCGACGATTTTCTTGGCGTTGTCCCAGGCACCGCCGGCGTTGGCCATGAAGATGGCTTGGAAGAGGCCGAAGAAGGCCATGCCGATGAGGTAGCCGATGAAGAAGAACGGATCGAAGAACGCCAGCGAGAGGCTGAAGCAGAAGATCACGATGAAGATGTTTACCATGCCGCGTTGCGCGTATTGCGTGCAGATACGGACGACTTCCTTGGACGCCTCGACGGAGGCGGAGGTGGCGTCGAGCTTGATGTTCTCCTTGATGTAAACCACCGCGCGGTAGGCGCCGGTGACGACGGCCTGCGTGCTCGCGCCGGTGAACCAATAGATGACGGCGCCGCCCATGAGGAGGCCCATGAGCGCCTCGGGATGGACGAGCGAGAGTTTCTCGATGGTGTCGGGATAAATGCCTTTCAGCATCATGATGATGCCGAAAACCATGGTGGTCGCGCCGACCACGGCGGTGCCGATGAGCACGGGCTTGGCGGTGGCTTTGAAGGTGTTGCCGGCGCCGTCGGCTTTCTCGAGCTGGTGTTTGGCGTAGGCGAAGTCGGGGGTGAAGCCGAAGTCGCGTTGGATCTCCTCGGTGATGCCGGGCTTTTGCTCGATCCGGGAGAGTTCGTAAACGGACTGGGCGTTGTCGGTGACGGGGCCGAAGGAGTCCACGGCGATGGTGACCGGGCCCATGCCGAGAAAGCCGAAGGCGACGAGGCCGAAGGCGAAGATGGGCGCGGCGAAGACAAACGGCGCGGGCATCATCGCGATGACGGAGGCATGTTGGGAGAAGTGGTAGGCGCCCAACATCAGCGCGAGGATGCAGAGGCCGGTCCAGAAGGCGGAGAAGTTGCCGGCGACGAGGCCGCTAAGGACGTTGAGCGAGGCGCCGCCTTGGCGGGAGGAGGTGACGACCTCCTTGACGTGGCGGCTCTCGGTCGAGGTGAAGGCCTTGGTGAACTCGGGGATGAGCGCGCCGGCGACGGTGCCGAGCGAGATGATGGTGGACAGGACCCACCAGAGCTCGGGATTGCCGGCGAGGTCGTGGAGGAGCGCGTAGCTGGCGACGTAGGTGACGGCGATCGAGACGATGGAGGTGAGCCAGACGAGGTTGGTGAGGGGCTGCTCGAGGTTGAAATCCCGGGAGCCGCGGTAGAGGAGTTTGCTGACGTTCTCGTTGACGAGGTAGCTGACGAGCGAGGTCACGACCATCAGAATGCGCATCGCGAAGAGCCAGACGATGAGCGTGGCACAGAGGGCGGGGGCGGCGGCGAGGGCGATGGCGAGGAAGGCGATGAGCGCGACGCCGGTGACGCCGTAGGTCTCGAAGCCGTCGGCGGTGGGCCCGACGGAGTCGCCGGCGTTGTCGCCGGTGCAGTCGGCGATCACGCCGGGGTTACGGGGATCGTCCTCGGGGAGGTTGAAGACGATCTTCATGAGGTCGGCGCCGATGTCGGCGATCTTGGTGAAGATGCCGCCGCAGATGCGGAGGGCGGCGGCGCCGAGGGATTCGCCGATGGCGAAGCCGATGAAGCAAGGGCCGGCGAGGTCGGACGGCACGAACTTCAGGATGCAGATCATGAAGAACAATTCGGTGGCGACGAGGAGGAGGCCGACGCTCATGCCGGACTTGAGCGGGATGGCGAGGGTGGCGAGGGCGTTGCCGCGGAGGGCGGAAAACGCCGAGCGCGAGTTGGCGACGGTGTTGATGCGGATGCCGAACCAAGCGACGGCGTAGCTGCCGAGGATGCCGAGGACGGACGCGAGCAGGATCATCGTGACGGCCCCGGCGGTGTTCCCGGCGAGCCCGCCGAAGTAATAGATCATGCAGGCGGCGATCAGCAGCCAGAGGAGCGCGAGGAACTTGCCCTGCTGCCAGAGGTAGGTCTTGCACGTTTCCCAGATGAGCTGGGAGACGGCGCTCATGGAGGCGTGGACGGGGAGCTTCTTCGTCTGGATGTATTGGAGCCAGCCGTAGATGACGCCGACGACGCAGACGACGAGGCCGATCAGCAGCACGTTGGTGCCGGAGAGCGCGCCGCCCATGAAGGAGACGGCCCCGAGATCGGGGATTTTGATGTTGGCCTCGCTGGCGCGGGCGGCGGAGGGGGCGAGCAGGGGAACGAGGGCGGCCAATGCAGTGGCGCCCGACAGGCGGGTTTTGGGAATGAGCATGGAGAGGGTTTCCGACAAACGGGGGTTACTGACTGAAATGAACGTGGGACCGAACGCGGGGGTTGGGCGAGGATTTTTTGGCCGGAGAGCGGGGCAGTGGGGCCGGGGCGCCTCTGCCGGTTGGCGTTAGGCCGCTCGCTTGCGCGCGCTCCGGTCGTCGAGCGCTCCGGTCGCCAAGCGCTCGCAAGCGAGCGGCCTACAAAGGCGGGTGCGATGCACCGCCAACTCGGAAAGCGCCCGTGGGGCAGGGGCGGGGGAGCGACTTGACCCCAACGCGCTGCGGGATTCGGCGTGCTCGAACCAGCGCGTTGGGGTCAACGCGCTCCACCTCGAGCTCGGACTGCGGCGTTCCGGTTTAGGGCCGGGGGAGCCAGGTGAGGACCTGTTTGTCGGCGAGGAGTCGGGCGCGGAGCAGGGCGCGGTCGATGGCTTGGACAGAAGAGCGTTGCTCGATGGCGTGGGCGGCGGCGGTGGCGGCGCTTTGGCCGAGGACCATGAAGACGGGCTCCATGCGGATGGAGCCGTAGGCGATGTGCGTGGCGGAGAGGGCGACGGGCACGAGGAGGTTTTCGCACTCGGCGGCGTGCGGGACGATCGCGCCGTAGGCGACGGGGTAGGGCGAGGGGACCTTCACCTGGACGTCGCCCTCGTTTACGACGTGGCCGGCGGCGTTCACGTAACGCCGGGTGTTATGCGAATCCATATTGTAGGCCCCGAGGCCGACGGGGTCCGGGGCGACCGTGCGGCCCATGCAATGGTGCTCGGTCATCACGACCTCGCCGGTCATGCGCCGGGCTTCGCGGACGTAGAGTTGCGAGGGCCAGCCGCCCGTCTCGGTGAACTCGTCGCGGGTGACGCCCCAAGCGGCGGCCTCGGTGCGGATTTTTTCGGGGACGCGCGGGTGCGACGCGAGCGTCCAAAGCAGGCCCTGCACATAGGCGAGGTGCGCGGCGCGGATGCGGTCGCGTGTGGCGTAGTCGGCCTCGGGGTAGGCGTAGTTCTCGCCGATGAAGTCGGTGGAGAAACCGGTGTTGTTATTGGTGTCGGTCTTGAAATTGGGCATGCCGGCGTTGTGGAGCGGGAGGATTTTCAGGCCGGCCTCGAAATTGCGGAGAAGGAGCTCGTAGTGGCGGGCGTCGTAGTTGGCCGGTGCGGTGAACGGGATGCGGTTGGCGGGGTGGTTGGTGAGACAGAGACGGAGATTGTAGGCCTGCACGCGGGCGTCGCCGGAGCCCTCGACGCCGGGGCCGGTGGCGGCGATGCCGGGGAGGAGGCCGCTGCCCGGATCGCCGGGGACGACGTGGGGCGAGACGCCGGGGAGAAATTGGTGGGCGGTGGCGCGGAGGGTTTGGACGCCGTTGAGGGTTTCGCCGAACTCGGCGTTGGCCTCGCGGCCGACGCGGTAGGCGACGCCGGCCTTGGCCATGAGGTCGCCCTCGTAGGTGGCGTCGATAAACATCCGGGCGCGGATGATGCGGCCGGATTCGAGGCGAATGGCGGTGAGACGCGGGCCGGATTTTTCCACGGCGCGGGCGAGGTCGAGGCTCTCGCCGCGAAGCACGGTGAGTTGGTTTTCGCGGACGAAATCCTCGAAGATCCCCGCGGCCACGTGCGGCTCAAAGGTCCACATCGCGGGCTCGCCGGGATCGGTGGCGGATTGGCCGACGCTTTTGTAGGTGCCGCGGGCTTGGTGGTTCCACGCCTCGGGGCGAGCGTAGTGGTGGGCGACGCGTTCGTAGAACTCGCGCGCGAGCCCGCCGATGGCGCGCTTGTTGCCGATGTCGGTCTGGCCGAGGCCGCCGCTGCTTAGCCCGCCGAGCCGGGCCTCGGGGCTGACGAGAATGACGGAGCGGCCCATACGGTGCGCCTGCACGGCCGCGATGACGCCGCCGGCGGTGCCGCCGTAAACGCAGATATCGGTTTCGAGCGGGGAGGGGGAGTGAGTCGGAACCGCAGCCCCGAAAGAGCCGGTGGTGAGAGCAAGGTAGCAGACGAAGGCACGGGGTTTCATGCGGCCGGGATGGGAAGCGCGAACGGAACCAGGGTCAACCGAAGGCTCGCGAGAGCGGGCTGGGCGCGCAAAAGGATTTACTGGCGCGGGGTGGGTCGGGGCGCTTGGCTCGTCCTCGTCACGCACCCGCCCGGGTGGCGAAATGGTAGACGCATGGGACTTAAAATCCCCTGACCGTAAGGTCGTGCCGGTTCGAGTCCGGCCCCGGGCACCAGGCCGTGCGTTGGCGTGATTGTTTGCCCAACCCGCTCAAACCCCGTAACCCGAACCGCACCCGGCAACCGAATGACTCCCCGCCCCTCGCCCGCTATGCACATCCCTCGCGCCTTCGCCTTCCTTTTGTCGGTAGCCTTCGGCGTTGGCCTGCGCGCCGCCGTGCCGGCGCCGGTCTTGTCCCCCGGCCAGCCGAGACTGAACGTGCTCTTTCTCGCGATCGACGATCTGCGCAATGAACTCGGGGTGCTCGGCGTCTCGCACGCGCGCACGCCGAACATCGACGCCTTGGCCCGCACGTCGCGGGTCTTCACGCGCCACTATGTGCAGGTGCCCACCTGCGGCGCTTCGCGTTGCGCTCTGCTCCGCGGTCGCTACCCGAGCGAGCCCGCCCACGTCGGTAACAACGGCATCCGCGACACGCAGGCGACGTGGGCGGCGCAGAGTCTTCCGGCCATCTTCAAGGCCCAGGGTTACCGCACGCTCTCGCTCGGCAAGATCACCCATTACCCCGGCAATCTCACCGGCAAGGGCTGGGCCGCGGGCCCCGAGGAGATTTCCGGCGTCTGGGACCGCAGTTGGATTCCGCGCGGACCCTGGGCCACGGCCGAGGCGATCATGCACGGTTATGCCAACGGCGTGGCCCGCGTGCCCGGCCGGTCGCCCCCCGTGGAGATGTATGACGGCGGCGACGAAGCCTATCCCGATCACTGGGTGGCCAACGACGCCGTCGCCACGCTGCGGGAACTCGCCGCCCAGAAACAGCCGTGGTTTTTCGGCGTGGGTTTTTTCAAACCGCATCTGCCGTTCAATGCGCCGAAAGCTTGGCACGACCTCCACGCCGCCGACGTCGCGGACATGGCGGAAGCCGCCGCCGCCAAACCCGCTTGGCCCTCGGGCTGGCACGAGAGCAACGAATTGCGCAAGAATTACGGCAACTCCGGCCGCGACCCGGCCACGGATCCGGCCTACGCCCGCCTCCTCCGTCGCGCCTACGCGGCGAGCGCCAGCTACATGGACGCCCAAGTCGGCCGCGTCCTCGCCGCCCTGCGCGAGACCGGTCAGGAAGAAAACACCGTCGTCGTCCTCTGGGGTGACCACGGCTTCCTCCTCGGCGAGCACGCCATCTGGGGCAAACACTGCCTCTACGAAGAAGCCCTCCGCGCCCCGCTCATGATCCGCACGCCCGGCCTGCTCCAACCGGGCGGCATGAGCGCCGCGCTCGTCGAGACGGTGGATATTCTGCCGACGCTCGCCGATCTCTGCGGCGTGCCCGCGCCCGCCGGTCTCGACGGCCGCAGCCTCCGCGCCCAACTCGCCGATCCGGCCGCGCCCGCCACGAAGCCCGCCCACGGCTTTTGGACCGGCGGCGCGCGCACCGTCCGCACCGAGCGCTGGCGCCTCATCGTCGACGGCACGGGCGGCCGCGCCGAACTCTTCGACTACGTGGCCGACCCGCAGGAAACCCGCAACGTCGCCTCCGCCGAACCCGCCGTCGTGCGCGAGCTCCTCGTCCGTCTCGACCGTGTGCCGCCGCCGGTAGCTGCCGACGACGCCGCGCCCAAGAAAAAATCCCGCGTCGAGAATTAGGCGCCACGGCCCTTTATTTTTCGGATTCTAACCTGTCACGTTGTAGCCGGGGTCGCTGACCCCGGCCCGAGGTCGGCGACCTCGGATACAGCCAACGTATGAATCGATAAACCTACGGGAAGTTCATATCACGCCGTCGTCGCCGGGGCCGGAGTCGAATCCCGCACGCAGCGGAAACCGAGATTGGTCGTCCCGCTGTCGGGGAAATTGGCGCTGCGGGCGTCGGTGCGGTAGCGGTTGCAGTAGGAGGCGTGGCAGAGATACGAACCGCCGCGCATCACGCGACGCTCGCCGGTCTCAGGGCCGAGGGGATTCTCGCGCGGACTGCGGCGGTAGTAGTCGGGCTCGAACCAATCCCAGCACCATTCCCAGACGTTGCCGGTCATCTGGTAGAGCCCGTGGCCGTTGGCGCGGTAACTCTTCGCGGGCGCGGTGCCGTAGTGGCCGTCGGCCTCGGAGTTCTTGGTCGGAAACACGCCCTGCCACACGTTCATGCGGTGCTTGCCCTCGGGCTCGAGGTCGTCGCCCCACGGGAAACGTTTTTGCGTGAGCCCACCGCGCGCGGCGCATTCCCACTCCGCCTCGGTGGGGAGGCGCTTCCCGGCCCAAGCGGCGTAGCTGACCGCGTCGTGCCACGACACCTGCACGACGGGATGGGCCCAGCTCTGCTTGATGTTGGACTTGGGGCCCTCGGGATGCCGCCAGGTCGCCCCCTCGACGCGGCACCACCACTCGCTGCCGACGACGCGGTGGCGCACGGCGGCCAGTTGCGCGAGGCCGAGGTGGCCTTGGAAAACAAAACTCCAGCCGAAGTGCTCCGCCTCGGTCTTGTAGCCGGTCGCGTTTACGAAGTCGGCGAATTGCGCGTTCGTCACGCAGGTCGCGTCGATGAAGAACGGCGCGAGAGCCACGGAGTGCGCGGGGCCCTCGCCATCGGCGGCGAAACCATAGTCGCCATCCGTGCCCATCAGAAACTCGCCGCCGGGGATGGGTTGCATCCCGTTCGTCGCGACGGTGGCGGTGCGGGTAAACTTCGGTTCCACGCCCGGATTGGCAGCGGCTGACGGCCGATGACCGGGCGCGCAGCAGGCGGAGGGAGTGCCGTCGGGATTCTTCTTCATGCGGACCCGACCAAGCGAACAGGCGCGCGGCCGGCTGGCAATGTTCGCCGCTTGCCCGCCGCCGGGGCGCCTTGTTCAAACGAGTCCGCCATGCTCCAATCCGGCCTCGTCAAAGCCTGGGAATCCCCCGAACTCACCTCGCTCAACAAGCTCCCGCCGCGCGCGACGTTCACGCATTTCGCCACGGCCCGGCAGGCGGCGGCGGGCGTGCGGGAAAAATCCCCGTGGTTCCGCACCCTCGACGGCGAGTGGCAATTTCGGCTCGAGCCCACGCCCGAGGCGGCGCAGCGCTTCATCGCGAGCCGGCCCTTCGCCACCGACGCTTGGGCGCGCATCCGGGTCCCCGGGAATTGGGAAACGCAGGGTTACGGCCGGCCGCACTACACCAACGTGCAGATGCCCTGGCCCCACGAGCCGCCCACCGTGCCCGCCGCCAATCCCACGGGCGTTTACCGGCGAACGTTCACCGTGCCGACCGCGTGGCGCGGCCAGCGTCTCGTGCTGCACTTCGGCGGCGCCGACAGCGTGCTCGCCGTTTACGTGAACGGCGTCGCCGTCGGCCTGAGCAAAGATTCGCGCCTGCCCGCCGAATTCGACGTCACGGCGGTCGCCAAGCCCGGCGCCGACAACGAACTCGTCGCCGTCGTCATCAAGTGGTCCGACGCGAATTTTATCGAGGACCAGGATATGTGGTGGCTCGCCGGGTTGCACCGCGAAGTCTTCCTCTATGCTACGCCCCGCACCTATCTCGCCGACATCCGCGCGCGCCCGCACGTCGCGGCCGATCTCCGGAGCGGCGAACTCGAACTCGATGTGCAACTCGGCTACCCGGCGGAGTTACACGACCGTGCCGTAGTCGAGGTGCAGTTGCTCGACCCGCGCGGCCGTGCGGTTTTCAAGACACCGCTGCGGCGGAAAGTTTCCATGGCCCGCGCCATCCACGCCTACGACCGCGGGATCGCGAAGTTCCGCGCGCCCATCCCCGCCGCGCGTCTCGCGCTTTGGTCGCACGAATCGCCCGCGCGCTACACCTTGCTCGTCACGCTCCGCACCCCCCACGGGACGAGCGCGACCTCGGTCCGGATCGGTTTCCGCCGGCTCGAAATCCGCGACCGCGATCTGCTCATCAACGGACGCCGCGTCCTTATCAAGGGCGTCAACCACCACGACCACCACCCGGACCATGGCAAGGCCGTGCCCTACGCGACGATGGTGCGCGACGTGCAACTGATGAAGCGGTTCAACTTTAACGCCGTCCGTTGCTCGCACTACCCGAACGACCCGCGCTGGCTCGATCTCTGCGACGAATACGGACTCTACGTCATCGACGAGACCAACGCCGAGGCGCACGACTTCCACAACCAGCTCTGCCACGATCCGCGCTACGCCACGGCGTGGCTCGACCGCGCGATGCGCATGGTCATCCGCGATCAGAACCACCCGGCCATCATCTTCTGGTCGCTCGGCAACGAGTCGGGTCACGGCCCGGCCCACGATGCCGCCGCCGGCTGGATCCGCCACTTCGATCCGACGCGCCCGCTCCATTACGAGGGCGCGATCTCGCGCGACCAGACGAAGCTCACCTTCGCCCACGGCTCCGCCGCGACCGACGTCATCTGCCCGATGTATGTCCCGATCGCCGACCTCGCCGAGTGGAGCGACACGGTGACGCGCCACTATCGACCGGCACCCGGCTCCCAGCCCCAAGGCGCCGCGCTCCTCGCGCTCGGCGAACGTCACGCCCGCGCGACCCCCGCCGCCTACCCGCGCCCCGCGATCCCGACGCCCCTGCACCCGCTCGCGCGCCCCGTGATCCTCTGCGAATACTCGCACGCGATGGGCAACTCCAACGGCTCGCTCGCCGACTACTTTGAACTTTTCCGCACGAAGCCCGGCCTCCAGGGCGGCTTTATCTGGGAATGGCTCGACCACGCCCTCCGCCAAAAAACTTCCGACGGCCGCGAGGTGTTTTTTTACGGCGGCGACTTCGGCGACACGCCCAACGACGCCAACTTTGTCTGCGACGGCCTCGTCTCCGCCGACCGCGAACCGCATCCTGCGCTCTGGGAACACAAGTATCTCGCGCAACCCGTCGCCGTCACCCTCAGGCGCGCGACGCGCTCGGCCGCCACCGTGCGCATCCGCAACGACCACGACTTCACCACGCTCGCCGGCCTCCGTGGCAGGTGGGAGCTCGCGCTCGACGGCATCGTGAAGCGAAGCGGCGCGCTCCCGCGTCTCGCCCTCGCCCCGGGTGCGACACGCGACCTCACGCTTGCGCTTGGCTCGATCCCGGCCGGCGCGGAGGCGCACCTCACGCTGCGCTTTTTCACGGCCCGCACCACGCTCTACGCGTCGGCCGGCCACGAGGTCGCGTGGCAACAACTCGCGCTCCCCGTCGCGCCGCGCGCTCGGTTAGCTGCGGCTCGCGCCGTCCGCCAACCGGTTGAGATCACCGAGACCCTCGCCGGGATCATGCTCCGCGCCGGCGCGGTCCGCGCCACCTTCGACCGCACCACCTGCAGCCTCGCCTCGCTCGCGCGCGACGGCGTGGAGAGGCTCGCGCGCGGGCCGTTGCTTCAGCTCTGGCGCGGCGCGACCGACAACGACGGCGTCAAACTCATGGCCTCGTGGACGCCTAAGCCGCTCGATCGTTGGCGTGCCCTCGGCCTCGACCGCCCGTTGCAACATCGGCCCGAGGGCTGCACTTGGCGGATGAACCGCAACGGCTCGGCGACGGTGACGCTGACCCACGCCGCCAGCCCGCGCGACCGTTGGCGCGACGCGCTTCACGTGCATCGCTACACGCTCCATCCGGACGGCCGGCTCGAAGTGGCGAACGACATCCGCCTCGCGACGGAGTTTACCGATCTTCCGCGGGTCGGCGTGCGGCTTGATCTGCTCCCCGGCTACGACGATGCGCGCTACTTCGGCCTCGGTCCGTGGGACAACTACAGCGACCGCTGCGCGAGCGCGCGGCTCGGCGTGTATGGGTGCACGGTCGATGATTTCTACGAGCCCTACGTGATGCCGCAGGAGCACGGCCACCGCACGGCCGTGCGCTGGCTCGAACTCGCGACGCGCGAGCGCCGCACGCTGCGGATCGACGGTGCGCCGACTTTCGAGTTCAACGTGACGCGCCTCACGGCGGAGCATCTCTATGCCGCGCGGCACACGACCGATCTGGTTTCGAGCGCGGAGACGATCGTTTATCTCGACGCGGCGCATCGCGGGTTGGGCACCGCGAGTTGCGGTCCGGATACGCTGCCGCGCTTCCGTGTGACGGGGCGTCGCCATGCCTTTGCCTACACGCTGACTTTGGGCGCGTGAGGCGAAAGGGAAGGCCCTTTCCTCGCGTTAACTGCGGCAGCTTGCCATGGCTCGGCGGATTGGTTCGCTCATCTCACTCCCCATGAAAACATCCCCGATCCGTCCCTTGCCCCGTCGCACCTTTCTCGGCCAACTCGCGCTCGGCGCGGGGGCCTTCGCCCTGCCGGCCTTCAACGTCCGCGGCGCCCCGGCCGTGCCGCGCAAGCTCGGCCTCGCCCTCGTGGGCCTCGGCAGCTACGCGACCAACGAGCTGGCGCCGGCGTTGCGCGAGACGGAGTTCGTGCGGCTGGCGGGCGTCGTCACCGGTTCGCGCGAGAAGGGCGAGAAGTGGTCGAAGGACCATGGGTTCCCGACGACGAGCATCTACGACTACACCACGATGGACCGGCTCGCCGACAACCCCGAGATTGACATCGTGTATGTCGTGACCCCGGTGAGCCTGCATGCCGAGCACGCGATTCGCGCGGCGAAGGCGGGCAAGCACGTCATCTGCGAAAAACCGATGGCGATGAACGTCGCGGAGTGCGACGCCATGATCGCGGCGAGCAAGGCGGCGAAGCGTTCCCTCGCGATCGGCTACCGCCTGCACTACGATCCGTATCATATGGAACTCATGCGGCTGGCGGCGACGCAGGAGTTCGGGCCGTTCATGAAGATGAACAGCACCTTTGGCTTTAAGCTCGGCCTGCGCAACGGCGTGAAGCCCTGGCGCGCCGTCGCCGCGCTCTCCGGCGGCGGACCGTTGATGGACGTGGGCGTTTACTCGCTCCACGCGGCGTGCATGGCGGCCGCCGCCGACCCCATCGCGATCACGGCCAAGGAAGAACCGAAAGTGCGGCCGGAGTTTTTCATCGACGTCGAGGAGACGATCAATTTCTCGATGGAGTTCGCCAACGGCGCGCGTTGCGACGTGACGACGAGCTATGAGCGTGGCGGGAATATTTTCCGCGCCGAAGCCGCGAAAGGTTGGTATGAAGTGAGCCCGGCTTTCAGCTACCGCGGGCTCAAGGGCGCGACGCGCCTGGGGCCGCTGAATTTTCCGCCCCTGCGGCAACAGGCGAAGCACATGGACGCCATCGCGCGCAGCATCGTCGAGGGCGCGCCGACCCCGACGCCGGGCCCGCTCGGCCGGCGCGATATGACCGTCGTCGAGGCGATCTACGCCGCCGCGAAGAGCGGGAAACGCGAGTTGGTCCGCGCGTGAACGCGCGCGCCTTGGGCGGTCGGGCGCTGGCCTGCGCGCTGTGCGCATTCGCCGTCGCTCCCGCCGCTGCCGCCAATTCGCCCCTGCCCGCGTCGATCTCCCCCGCATTCGCCGCCGAAGAAAATCTCTCTCGTCCGCTCATCACCGGGCGGAACGGGATCGTGACGTCCCTGCACCCGCTCGCCTCGATGGCGGGAATGAAGCTGCTGCTTCAGGGCGGCAACGCCTTCGACGCCGCCGTCGCCACCGCCCTCGCCGTCGGCGTGCTCGATCCTAAAAACTCCACGCTCGGCGGCCAGGGCTTCGCGACGATCTACGTGGCGGCGGATAAAAAAGTGCGCGCGCTCAATTTCTTCGGCCCCGCCCCACGTGCCGCGACCATCGCCGCCATCGCCGGACGCGAATATCGGCACGGCTACCTCTCGACGCCGATCCCTTCCAATCTCAAAGGCTACGCCGCGCTCCACTCCGCGTATGGCCGGCGACCTTGGCGCGAGGTCGTGCAACCCGCGCTCGAGTTGGCCGAACACGGTTTCGTCGTGCAGGAGGAGTTTGCGCAGATCGTGAACCTGTTGCGCGGGGAACTCGATTTCCCGTCGAGCCGGCGCGTGTTTTTCCCGGGGGGGAAGGCGCCGCAGGTCGGGGAAATATTTCGCCAACCCGACCTCGCGCGCACGCTGCGGCGGATCGCCGAGGAAGGCGCCGACGTCTTCTACAAGGGCGAAATCGCCCGCGGCATCGGCGAGTTTTATCAAAAGCATGGCGGTCTCCTCGCCTACGAGGATCTCGCGAACTACGAGGCCAGCTGGGTCGAGCCGGTCTCGACCTGGTATCGCGGCTATGAGGTTTTCGCGCCGCCGCCCAACAGCAGCGGCATCGGCGTGCTCCTCCAGTTGAACATCCTCTCGGCCTACGATCTGCCCGCCCTCGGCCACAACTCCCCCGCCTACCTCCATCTCATGGCCGAGGTGCACCGCCTCGGCATCGCCGATCGCAACCGCTTCGTCACCGACATGAGCCTCACCGCCGTCCCGGTCGCCCGCCTCCTCGACCCGGCCTACGCCGCCGAGCGCCGCCGGCTCATCTCGCCCGAGCGGGCCATGCCCTCCGTCCCCGCCTCGGCTATCGCGCGCGGCGCCGATCTGCCGCCGAAACACGAAAACACCACGCACCTCACCGCCGTCGACGGCGACGGCAACATGGTCTCGCTCACGCAGACCCTCGGCGCGTGGTTCGGCTCGGGCGTCGTCGCCGCCGAAACCGGCGTGCTCTTCTCGAACCAGATGCGGCACCTCCACACCGACCCCGCCAGCCCCTCGCGCCTTGAGCCCGGCCGCCGTCCCCGTTCCAACCAATCGCCGCTTATCGTGCTCAAGGACGGCCAACCCTGGCTCGCCCTCGGCTCACCCGGCAGCGAGGGCATCTGGCAGCGCCTCGTGCAAGTGCTCGTGAACGTTATCGATTTCAAAATGGACCTCCAGCACGCCGTCGCCGCCCCGCGCATCGACTACGCCGGCGGCCGGGCGAATCTCACGCTCGACCCGCCGCCGGTCTTTGAAATCGAGGAACGCATCCCCGCCGCCACGCTCGCGGCGCTGCGTGCGCGCGGGTTCACGGTCACGCCCACGCTCTCCGAGGGCGGCAGCGTCAACGGCGTGATGCGCGACCCCGTGACCGGCTTCCTCACCGGCGGCGCCGATCCCCGCCGCTGGAGCAGCGAGGGCGAGTGGTGGGGCCCGGCGGTCTCGGTCTACGGCATCGGTTGGTAGGCTTTCGCAAACCGGCGCCGCGTCCGCCGTGCGACGTTTCGACTTGGATTCACTTCCGGAACGGGTTCTTTTCGTCACCGTTTCGTAACCCCTCCCCCCGACTCCATGAGCATCCCACGTGTCCGCCTCGTTGCTGCCGCCGTCCTCGCCTTCGCTTCACTCCCGCCCGTCGCCCGCGCCCAGACGGCCGCGTCCGCGACTTCACGCGCAGCGGCCTCGGCGGCAAGCGCTCTTCCCCCCGTCACGCTCGAGACCTTCAACGTCTCCGGCCAACGCACCCAAAGTTACCAGATCGAGAACGTTCAGATGGGCGCCTTCCGCGACGTCAACCCGGTCGACGTCCCCCTCACGCTCAACGTCCTGACCCGCGAGGTCCTCGACGCCCAGGCCGCCCGCAGCCTCTTCGACGCGCTGCGCAACACCGCCGGCGTCACCCGCGCGCAGATCACCGGCTCCGCCTACGACAACCTCGCGATCCGCGGCATCGTCGTCGAGAACCGCGGCAACTACCGCCTCAACGGCTCCCTCCCCATCATCAACCTCGCCGACACCACGCTCGAGAATAAGGAGCGCGTCGAGGTGCTGAAGGGCACCTCCTCGCTCTACTACGGCTTCATCCCCCCGAGCGGCGTCATCAACATGGTGACCAAGCGCCCCCTGCTCACCCCGCTCACGGTCTTCTCCGCCAACGGCAACTCCGCCGGCGCCTACGGCGGCTCTTTCGACGTCTCGCGCACCCTCGGCGACAAGCGCAAGGTCGGCCTCCGGCTCAACGGCGCCTCCGGCCAGGAAAGCCAGGGCATCGATCGCACCACCGGAAACCGCGACTTCTTCTCCGCCGCCCTCGACCTCCGCCTCACCCCCCAACTCATCGTGCGCAGCGACGTCGAGGACCTCCGCAAGAACGTCACCGAGACCGTCTCCATCACCATCCCCGCCATCGCCGGCGTCTCCGTGCTCCCGCCCATCCCCGCCAACGACGTCAACCTCGGCAACACGTGGCAGAACTACAAAGCCACCATGGTAAATTGGTGGGTGCGCGCCGACTACCTGATCAACGACCGCTGGACCGTCTTTGCCGAGACCGGCTACGCCCACACCAACCGCGACCGCCGCGCGGGCTCCTTCGTCTTCGCCGCCCCGCAGGCCACCACTTTCAACACCGGTGCCGGCAACGTCCAGACCGGCTACTTCCCCGGCCAAGACTTCCGCAACTCCAACCACCGCGTCGAGACCTTCGGCCGCATCCTCACCGGCCCCATCCGCCACGACCTCACCCTCGGCTACACCGCAAATACTCGCAAGGTCCAGTCCCGCCAGCAGGGCTCGCTCGTCGGCGCCGGTCCGGCGGTGAACTTCAACGTTCTCTCCCCGCAGAACTACTACCGCCCCGCCGGCATTCCCCTCGTCCCGCCCACCGGCACCGCCATCAATCCGGTGCCCTCGCAGATCGAGGACCGCGGGGCCTACGTTACCGACCGGCTCTCCGTCTGGGAAGAACGCGTGCAGGTCACCGTCGGCCTGCGCCGCGCCGACTACGTTCTCGAGACCACCACCTCCGGCGTCACCGCCACACCCTACTCCGACAAGGGCCGCATCAATCCCATGGTCGCCGTCGTTTTCAAGCCCACCGCCGACACCTCGGTCTACGCCAGCCGGCTCAAGGGCCTCGAACAGAGCGCCGCCGCCCCCGCGACCGCCGCCAACGCCGGAGCCGTCCTCGCCCCGCTCACCTCGACGCAGACGGAGATCGGCGCCAAGGCCAAGGTCCTCGGCGGTCTCCTTATCCAAGTCGGCTATTTCGAGATCGAGCGCCCGACCAACTTCACCGATCCGGCGACCAATATCTTCGGGGCCAACGGCCTCGCCCGCTACCGCGGCACCGAGTTGTTCGCCTCCGGCGAGATCACCAAGCAGATCTCGCTCATCGCCTCGGGCCAGATCCTCGACGCCAACCAGACCAAGGCCCTCAACGCCGCCACCCTCAATAAAATCCCCGAGGCGACCGCCAAATACACCGGCTCGCTCTTCGCCGAGTGGCGCACGCCCTTCCTTCGCGATTTCTCCGTCTCCGCCGGCGCCTACTACACCGGCCGCCGTCCCGTGAACAACACCAACCAGGTCTTCATCGGCGGCTACACCACCCACTCCCTCGGCGCCAGCTACCGCTTCAAGCTCGGCTCCGTCCTCTACACGGCGCGCGTCAACGGCGACAACCTCTCCGACAAGAACGCCTGGGCCTCCACCGGGGCCAACATCCTCGGCGTCACCGCCCCGCGCCTCGTCAAATTCAGCCTCACCGCCAGCTTCTGAGCGCCGCTCCTTCCCCATGAAGAAATTTCTCCCGCTCTTCCTCGCCGCCGCCACGACTCTCGCCGCCGCGCAGGCCCCTTCCGTGCCCGCCGAGGGCACGCTCAACACCTTCCTCAACCGCAATCCCAAGGAAGTTACCGACCAAGTCGCTCTCCTCATCCAGGAAACCTACCAGCTCAAGACCGAGCTCATCGTCTCCAACTTCCGTCAGGAGTATGCGGGCCGTGTGAGTATGCAGCGCGTCTCCTACCCGGCGAACACACCCGACCGTGAAGCCATTCCCGGCTACGTCTTCACCCCCGCGAAACTTCCCGAGGGCAAAAAACTCCCCGCGATCGTCATGGTCCACGGCGGCAATCACGTGCAGCTTACCGCCGAGTGGTTCCCCTGGATTGCCGCCGCCGTCGAGCGCGGCTACATCGTGATGTATCCGGAGTATCGCGGCAGTTCCGGCCACGGTGATCTCATCTACGAAAACAACTACGGCGTGACCGACCTCGCCGACGTGCTCGCGGCCTCCGCCTACCTCGCCGGCCGGGAGTTCGTGGACCCCGCGCGGCTCGGCATCATGGGCCACAGTCGCGGCGGCATGATCACGCTCCGCGCGCTCCAGGTGGAGCCGAAGCGCTTTGCGGCTGCGGTCCAGCTCGCCGGCCTCTCCGATCTCGTGGCCTTCATGGGCTACAAATCCGAAGCGCGCCGACAGGACATCGCCGGACAGAAGAATTTTGGCGGCAAGCTGCCCGACAAAAACCTCCCCGCCTACATCGCCGTCTCCCCCGCCTTCTTCATCGAGCAGATCGAGACCCCCGTTTTTCTTATATCCACCACGGGCGACAAAACCGTGCCCTACCAACTGCACAACAAGCGCGTGATCGAGGCGCTCAAGGCCTACGGCAAGACCTACGGCGAGCAACTCTACGACAACGCTCCCGGCGGCCATGAATTCCCCTTCGTGGACAGCATCGAAGGCCGTGATTGTCAGAAACGCGCCTTCGAGTGGTTCGGCCGTTACCTCAAACCTTAGCCACCGCTCAAGAACCCAAAACCCCAAACCCAAAACCTCCGCCCCCATCCGCCCCATGCGCTCCCTCCTAGCCATTCTTCTCCTCTCCTGCATCGCACCGCTCGCCACCGCCGCCGGCGACAACCCCATCAGCGTAGTCCTCACCTACCGTGCCCGGCCCGAGTCCCGCGCGGCGTTCCGCGAATGGGTCGCCACGAAAGGCGCCGCCCAGTTCGCGGCGTGGAAGCGCGACGGCGTGATCGCCGACGCCCAGTTGTTGTTCTCGACGTTCCCGTCCGCGGCCAATCCCGACCTCGTCGTGGTGCTCGATTTCCCCCGTCTCACCGCGAGCGCGCGCTGGCGCGAGATCGAGCGCACCAGCCCGGGCGGTCTGACCCCGGAGGCGCTCCGCCTCGCCAGCGTTGAGTCCGGCAACTACGGCGAGCAGATGTCGCGGGCTCTGGCGGCGAAACGCGATCCGAGCCGCGCCGTTTACCTTGTGGTCTTCTACGCCACCCATGTCTCGGCGGCGGCGTATGCGAAATATGTCGCGGGCTACACCGTCCCGCAGATGAAGGCGTGGATGGAAATGGGCCCGCTCACCGGCTACGGGATGTTCTACAACCCCACATCGTTCAACACGCCTTGGGACTCGATGCTCATCATGGAATACGCGGACCTCGCCGCCTTCGGCCGCCGCGACGAAATCAAGTGGGCCGCGCGCGCCAAGCTCAACGCCGCCGACCCGGTCTTCAAAGCCTTCACCGATTCCAAGGCGAGCATCCGCGACGACCGCGCGGTCTTCCACGCCGACGCCATCGTCCTGCCGGAAACGCCGTAGGCCAACGTCTCCGAGTCGTGCGTCAGAACCGCACCAACGCTTCAAGCTGAAGGCGCGTGGTCCCGGTGTCGGTGGCGTTGCCGGGCATTCGGCGGAGGAAATCGTTGATGAACAGGTTGGCGCTCAACAGCAGGTAGTCCTCGGGCGAATAGCTGCTGCGGATCGAATGGCTGCGGATGTTGGTGCCGCCGCCGTGGCCACCGGCGCGCGAAGCCGCGTCGTTGTTCCAGCCCGGCGGGACGCTGCGGTAGAAGGCGCCGTAATCGGCATCCAGCATCTCTTCATACCAGGCGTCGGCCCCGATGCGGAGGTGGCGGTAGGCGATCTCCCACTGGCCGGCCTTGCCCGCTTTGCCCAAGGTGAGTCCAGCGCTCCAGGCGTCGTTCGCTTCAGGTGCGCCCGGGTTGTGCAGGAGGTCGGCGTGAAGCGTGATCGGAAACTTTCCGGTGTAGCCCGGCGCGTCATTAAGAAGCCGGGTGACCCCGGCCTCCGCATAGAACGGCCGATAGGCATACGCCGGCACCCCTGCCGCGGTCCGCGTGTTACCGCGATTGTTGTTCGCGACATTGGCCGCCGTGAGCCCCTCGGCGTGGGTCAGGCCGAGCCAGCCACCGCCGAGTGTTGAGGACCACGCCGGCGTCCACTGCGCTTCCCAGCGCGTGCGGACGGCGATCATCCAGGGGTCGCGCGCCGAGGCCGTGAGGTCGTCGATCAAGTATTGTCCGGCCGCCCACCAGAACCGGTCGCGGGCCGAGGCCTGGTAGAAAAACTCCTGGGTAAGCCCCTCCGGTGTGTAGTCGCTGTCGAAAAGAATGCGCGACGGCGTGTAGAAGAGATTCTCGGATTTTCCGAACGTGAAAGCCGCCTTTGTTCCCGGGGCCGACGTGGGCTTCCACCGGATAAACGCCTGGTCGAAGAACACGTATTTCTTGGAGCCGTTGTCTGCGGCGGAGAACTGCGCCGCGAGCGGCGTGCCGCCGAAATTGGCGTTGAGGTCCCCGGCGCTCAGGCGGAGGCCGGCATCGAAAGTCTCGCTCACGGCCGCCACGAACCCCACCCGCACCTGAAAGAAAAACTGGTCCCGCGTCGCCGCCTCGTCCGCCTGATACATCGTGCTGGAGAAACGTCCGCGGATATCGCCCGTGAGCCGAATGCCAGGGGCCGTCGGTTGAACCGGAGCCGGGGCGGCGGGCTTAGCCAGCCCGTCGCGGCCCGTTTCCCGGCGCAGGGCGGCGTTCTCGCGTTGCAGGCGCGCGACGGTTTCTTCGAGCGCGTGCAAGCGCTGTTCGACCGAACCGACGTCGGCCGCCGGCAGGAGCGAAGCTCCGGCGGCGACCAGAAGTGCGGCTAAAAACTGCCGTGGTCGGTCGCAGATTCCGGGCGAGACCGCGGTTTTTTCAGGTTTCATTCCGGCGGGAATAAGACCGCGGACTCCCGGGGATTCAAGCCGTTATCGCTGCGCCGGCCGGCGGCGGCGCGCACCCACCCGGAGCGGGAAAACTGCCCGCCCGTAGCTGCCGTGACACGCGCGGGTTTGTGGAGCGCGGGCGGCGGCGCGGTTGGGTGCGTTCACGAGCGTGTTTCTTTGGCGAAGCAATCCGGTGCGGCGCATGTTTCGGGACTTGATTGCGCAGGGGCTCATGCCAGCAGCGCTTGATTTTTTGATTGCAGGCCCGATCGCAGGTCGGCGCAAGAAAGCCGCGCGGGTAAGGCGCGGCTTGAGGAGGGGCATGCGGCAGGATGCCGCAGCCACGGCGGACGTTTACCGGCCGAGGTATTTGTCGCGGCCGAGGACGAGGGCTTCCATTTTTCGGTCGGCGATGGAGCGCTTGAGCATCCAGAAACCGCAATCGGGGTGGACCCACTTCACGCGCCCGGGGCCGACTTTCTTTTCCACCGCCTCGATGCGCGCGGCGACCTCGTCGGCGGTCTCGATGTGGTTCACCTTGATGTCGATCACGCCGACGCCGAGGGCGATTTTCTTGTCGATGTGCTTGAGCGCATCGAGATCGCTGGCGGGACGGTGCGCGAGTTCGAGGACGAGGTGGTCGGTGTGGAGTGCGTTCAGGAAATCGAGAAGGGCCTTCCAGTTACCCTTCTGGATCGTCTGTCCGCCGTAGTTGCCGAAGCAGAAGTGGACGGCGCGCTCGGTCTTTTTGTCGATGCGGTCCAGGACGAGGTTCATCGAGGCGGCGGCGAGGGGGCCGTCCTTCGGGTTGCCGGGGATGTTGGCTTCGTCGACCTGCACGCAGGCGGCGGGGAGGCCGGGCATCTGGTCGGCGAGGATCTCGCCGAGGGCCATGGTGAGCTTGTCGAAACTGCCGTAGTGGTGGTCGAGCAGCGTGCGCGCGAGCATATAGGGACTCGTGACGGTGAACTTGAAATCGCCGCCGGCGACGGACGCGGCGCGTTGGCAATCGGCGAGGAGATTGAGCGAGCCTTCGCCGAGCGGGCCGGTGACGACGCCGGCGGGCTTGCGGCGGAAACCCATCGGGTGATGGCGGGAAAATTCCTCGGTGATCGAGCGGCCGACCTGTCCGTCGATGCCGGCCATGGGACGGATGAAATACTCGATCATGCCGTTTGTGTCGGGGTGGTTGACATCGAAACGGTAGAGCTCGCCGTCGGTGGGGAGATCGATGCCGGCCTGAGCCTGGATATCGAAAACGACGCGGGTGGCGTCGATGACGGCCTGCTCGGAGGGGAGCGCGGCGAGCCAGTCGGGCACGGGATAAGAACCGACGGTGGTGGTGAGGATGCTGGGTTTGGCCATGGGAGGGAGCGGTCTGAGTTGAGGGTGAGTCGAAAAGGAAGGCGAGTTGGCAGCAAGCAAGCGGAGGGTGGCGAGCGGGATTATGCTGATTTTTCAGCGGGGGCAGGCGGAGCGGAGGTGGCGGAGGATCTCGCGGTGAGCCAGCGGCGGAGTTGTTTCTGGAAAGTATTGGCGAGGGTGTCGCCGGGCATCACGAGCACGCCCCATCCGCCGCGTCCCGGGTTGATGGGGACCTCGGCGGGTATCTGGTTCTCGCACATGAGGCGGTCCTCATCGAGGACGCGCACGGCGAAATCGAGCTGAGTGGCGGGCGGCGGGCCGTCGAAGTTGGGCGAGATCGCGAGCGACCAAAAAACCGTGCAACTCGTCCGCGTGCGGGGCGAGGGGACGTGCAGGAGCACGCGCTCGTCGCCGTCGGCGAAGCTTTGGCGGATGGTCGTGAAGTTGGGCAGATAGCCACGCTGCTTGCGATGGTGGGCGCTCTGGAGTTTGCCCGGCGGCTCGGCAGGGGAGGCGAGGGCGGGGAAGGGGGCGTCCATTTGGAAACCACCGTCGGCCGTCTCGGTGATTTCCATGGGCGGGAGGCGGTGATCGGCGGCTTTACCCAGCGTGGTGGAGTGCGCGAAGGCGAAATGGGTCATGTCGAGATAGTTCTCCACCTCGCGGCGCCAACCGGCGGCGAACGGCATGGGCGGACCCACGACGTAGTTCCAGCGCGGGTCCTCAAACTCTCGCACTTCGGGCAATGTGGCGACGGTTCCGTCGGCGGCGGGGGTGGAATCGAGAAGCACCCAAATGAAGCCGTAACGCTCCTGCACGGCGTAGGTGCGGAGGTGGGAGAGGGCCATCTTGGCGGCGTTGGGCTCGACGAGGGACGGGATGGACTGGCAGGCGCCGTCGGGATCGAAACGCCAGCCGTGATAAGCGCACCTGAGTTCTCCGTCGTGCACGCAGCCGGCGGAAAGCCGCGCGCCCTTGTGCGGGCAAGCGACGTCGGCCGCGAGCAGTCGTCCGTCGGCGAAGCGCACGAGGACGAGCTCGGTTTCGAGCAGCGTCACGCCGGTGACGGCGCAGGGTGCGAGGGCGTCGGCGTTGGCGACCGGCTGCCAGGTGGCGCGGAGGGCGCGGAGGGCGCGGAGGACGTGGTCTTCGTCGAGCAACATGAAGGTCGAAGGAGTCTAGCGGAAGGCTGCGGAGCTGTCGTGGCGCGGCGGGCAATCGGGCTTGGCAGATCGGGCAATCGGCACAGGCTGAACGGACGATGTTTGAACCCCATGCGCGCAAGCCGATCGCCGTGAGTTTCGCCGCGGCGGGGATTTTCGTGCTGGAAAGCCGGCACGACCGGGCGTTTCGGATGGAGGACACGGCGCATGATTTCCCCAAACTGCTGCTGGTGCTGGCGGGCACGGGGTCGCTGGTGCATGGAACCAAGCGAGAGCCGCTGGGGCCCGGCGCTCTGGCGTGGATGCCGGCGGGTTGCCGGCACCGGATCGAGGACGAGGCGCCAATCTCGCTCTACGCGCTGTGCGTCGAGGCGCGGGTGCTGGCGTCGCTGCCCGGCAGCGAGCGCGGACTGCGCGGAGTGCGCGTGTTTCCGCAGGCGGCGTGGGCGGCGGACGCCCGAGGTGTTTTTCGGCAGATGTTGCACGAACAGACGGCCCGCCGGGCCGGGGGCGAGGCGTTGTTGCTTGGGTTCGCCTTTCAGCTATTGGGACTGATCTTGAGGGCTGCGAGCGGGCGGGGCGCGGCGCACCGGATCGAGCCGGCCGGCCCGGGGCTGGCGAAGAGCCGCGTGGAGGCGTATGCGCGGGAACTGGAGCGCACTTTTTTCGAGGAGCGGCAGATCGACGGGGCCGCGGCGCGGCTGGGTTTGAGCCGGCGGCGGTTCACGACGCTGTTTCGCGAGGCGGCGGGCGACACGTGGTTCAACACCGTGCGTGCGCTGAGGCTGGCCCACGCGCGACGACTGCTGCGCGAGACGGGACGCTCGGTGACGTCGATTTGCTACGAGTGCGGATTCGAGGACGTCTCGAACTTCTATCGGGCGTTCCGCGCGGTGGAGAAGGCGAGTCCGGATGCATGGCGGCGGACGACGCGCGAGGGCAAGCCGGCGCAAGTTCCGCGTTGACCCGGCCGGGGGTGAACCGTTCTTTTGGCACTTCGTCCATCGGCGGACCCGTTTTTTTCGGGTCAATCGAACACCGGAGAGGTGGCAGAGTGGTCGAATGCGCGCGCTTGGAAAGCGCGTGTTTCCGCAAGGGAACCGGGGGTTCGAATCCCTCCCTCTCCGCCAGTTTTCCCGTATCAAGAACCTCTTGTTGCGGGATTAAATTTTTGCA
>ENA-ORBV01004845-ORBV01004845.1-microbial-mat-metagenome-genome-assembly--contig:-NODE-4845-length-25409-cov-6.296937_pt1 | contig 25409 bp, 19 predicted proteins | sample MGYA00237777_ERZ505514 | MGnify/ENA primary metagenome ERZ505514 (study PRJEB26160, sample SAMN06269048) | microbial mat metagenome | isolation source: Oligotrophic lake microbial mat | place... | reverse complement strand
TGCGAACATTAGTCGCCGATTTCTTTGGATCCCATTCGAAGGCCACTGTGTACAAGTGTACATCAGCGCTCCTCAGTCAGTCGATGTCAGCCAGGATTTCGTGGAGACAAACTGCAGGGTCTATGCTCTTCCTTCGTGTCAAGGCCGGAAATGAGTGCGTCAGCAGCCAACGTAGACTCTTCGTCATCGAACGAGCCCTAGTCAAACGGCATCTCCCGGCGCAGGAATTCCTCGGCGAATAGGCGTTTTTCGTCTTAGGGTAACGACTCGAACGCTTCAAGAAGCTGGATGGTTTGCCTGCTCATACCCTTAGGCTAGCGTAAGCTCAATCCAGGCTGAGGCTGCCCCACCGTTCCGTTTCAGAAAGTCGCTAGCGCACGGATAGTGCCAGTTAGTTTTGGCGCTTGTTTCAAATCGCTCCAGTGTACATCCGGGTAAGATTGGCGGGCATTTTGAGTTGAAGAAAACGGTCTTGTGGCCAGTCCACCGGGAGGTCAATTTGCTAAAGAGCTCAAGATAATCTTGGCCACCAAAATAGACAATCTCCTCTTCCGTATCTTGGGGAAGCATGCAGAAGTCCTTAAATTCATCGTGTCGTCGGCGACGTTTGTGCGGATCTGCTTGGCTGCTGAAAGTGATGTCGTAGCACGGCACTAGGTAGTCCGACCTTATCAGCCCCCAGCCTGCCGAAAGGATGAATACCTTTTTCGGGCCGAATCGGTCAACTAGCTTCCCATAGATCTTGTGCTTGTAAAGCTGATAAGCCGGAAACAAGCCCCAGGGGTTGCTCCCGGATTCGCGGTTGTACTTTTCCAGACCTTGCCGCCACGACATACCCGAATCCGATGCGTCGTCCGGCCGGGCGTATTCAAACGATGAATCCGTTGGTGCCCTTTGGGGATTGGCTACAAAGCAAACCGGTTTGCCACCTGGCGACCGCATCCTGCCAGCGCCGGGTGATTTGGTTGCTGCACACTGGATAACGATAATCATGACCCGCCACCGGTGGCGGAAATCAGGCGGTCAAGGTCATCCAGAAAGCCAGGATCGTAGTCTTCCTTGTCCACATGAATCGAGTTCCAAAGGCCTGACCGTCTCACTTTATCCCGGTCAGAATTGTTTCCCAGCCATCCGTTCGACGGTGGATCAATTACGGAGCGATCAAAGTTACTCAATAGTGCGATGGAGTTTCGTTCGATAGAGTCCCGTAGGCTCTCAGGTCCAGCTGGATCATCAATCGCCAACCAAAGAAACGGCATTTGTCCGATTTGTTGGGTCACCTCGCGCTCCATTGGAAGTTCGGCTTCTCGAATCTCACCCTTCGCGGTCTCTCCTCGCCCCCACGTCGGCAACTCACTGCTGGTTCGGCCTAGCAGAGATGCTCCGACAATCAACCTGAAAATAGAGCCTCGATGATTCCCACCACCCGTGGCCGGGGTGCCTTTGTGCTGCGCCATCCGTTTCCAGAGGGTTGCCCGAGAACCTGACTTTAGCGCATGGGTACCGACCCTGACAATGCGCGGGCCACTGCCAGTGTCTGAACGTTTCTCGCCGGGTTCACGAAAGAAATACACGCCACGTGCTGGCCACAAGCCCCTACCGCTGCACTGATCGAGGGTTCGCGCCCCGCCAATGTTTGCTTCGAGCTTGTCCAGCATGCCGTAATACCTGAATAGATCTTTGTGTCGAGTTGTTGGCATGTAGCCCTTTCCGCGATTGGAGGGTGAAGGTCCTGGCCTTATGTCCCTGTAAGTCGATACAATGATCGGCAGCCGGTAATGAAAACTTCACGAATCTTAATTGGCTTCGCCGCCCTGCTAAGCGCCGCCGCTGAGCCGGGCGAGTTCTTTGAGACTAAGGTCCGGCCCGTGCTCGCGAAGAACTGCTATAGCTGCCACCGCGACGCCGCGCTCGGCGGACTCCGGCTCGACTCGCGCGAGGCCATGCTCAAAGGCGGCAAGTCTGGGGCGGCGATCACGGTGGAGCAGCCCGAGCAAAGCCTCCTTTTAAAAGCCGTCCGCCAAGCCGATGACAAGGTGAAGAAGATGCCGCCCACCGGCAAGCTCACCGATGCCGAGATCGCGGACCTCTCCACCTGGATCCAACAAGGTGCCATCTGGCCCGCCTCCGCCACCATCAGCAAGGCAGGGAAGGGCATCACGCCCGAGCAGCGCGCCTTCTGGTCCTTCCAGCCGGTGAAAGCCCCCGAGATTCCCGCCGGTGCCAATGCCATTGACCACCTCGTGCAAGCCCGCCTGGCCAAAGACGCTCTGCAACAAGCGCCGAAAGCCGATCAGCGCACCCTCATCCGCCGCGCCTCAGTCGACCTTACCGGACTCCCCCCCACGCCCGAAGAGGTCGATGCCTTTCTGGCCGACCAAGCCCCCAACGCCTACGCCAAGCTCCTTGACCGCCTGCTCGCCTCGCCCCGCTACGGCGAGCGCTGGGGCCGCGTCTGGCTCGATGTCGCGCGCTACTCCGACGACCTGCTCAACTCCACCAAGGAAGAGCCCTACCAGAACTCCTTCCGCTACCGCAATTGGGTGATCGACGCGCTCAACCAGGACCTGCCTTACAGCGACTTCGTCAAAGCCCAAATCGCCGGTGACCAGACCGGCCACCCCGCCGCACTCGGCTTCTATGCCTTAAGCCCCGAAATGCAGGACGACCGCGTCGACGCCACCACCCGCGGTTTCCTCGGCCTCACCGTCGCCTGCGCCACCTGCCACGACCATAAGTTCGACCCCATCCCCACCCGCGACTTCTACTCGCTGCAAGGCATCTTCAACAACACCAAGCTCGCCGAAAAGGAACTGGCTTCCAAAGAGACCGTTGCGCAGTGGAAGGCGCTCGAGAAGCGCGTCAAGGAGATGGAGGAGGACGTCACCCGCTTCTACACGCGGCAGACCGAAATGATCGCCGAGATCGAGGGTGCCAAGACGGCTAGCTACCTGCTCGCCGCCCGTGAAATGGGCCCGAAAGACGGCCTCGACGAAGAGATCCTGAAGCGCTGGAAAGAGTATCAGTCGGAGCCGCGGAAGGACCATCGTTACCTCGACGCCTGGTTTAAAGATCCTGGCGAGAAAACGGCGCACGACTTCCAGGAGGTGGTGCTGGCCATCAACCGCGAGCAGCGCGAAATCGAAACCCGCAACGACTATAAGAAAGGCGGCAAGACGGCTAACCCGGACTTGGCTCAGCTTGAGCTTGAGTCCATCGAATACTCGAAGTATGTGTTGTGGCGCAGTCTCTTCGAGCGCTCCATCCGTGATTCAGCCGGCTTCTTTGCCTCCACTGAAGGCGTCTACTTCTTTGGCAAAGGCAAGGTCGATCGCTTCCTGCCCGCCCCCTGGCAAGCCCACGCCAAAGACCTTGAGCGCCGCCTGGCCGAAGCTAAGAAAGCACTGCCGCCCAAATATCCTTTTCTCCAGATCATCGAGGACAAAGAGAAGATTCAAGACACCAAGATCTCCGTCCGCGGCGACCGCAACAATCTGGGCGAACTCGCCCCGCGCGCCTTCCCGCAGATCTTAAGCAAGCAGCAGAAGCTCTTCACCACAGGCTCCGGTCGCCTCGAGTTGGGCGAAGCGATTGCTGACCCGGAGAATCCGCTCACCGCCCGCGTCATAGTCAATCGCATCTGGCAGCAGCACTTCGGCCGCGGCATCGTCACCACGCCCAGCAACTTCGGCCAACTGGGCGAACGTCCCACCCATCCCGAACTCCTCGACTGGCTCGCCGACCGCTTCGTGAAACAAGGCTGGAGCCTGAAGCAACTACACCGCGACATCATGCTGTCGGAGACCTATCAACTCGCGAGCGCCGGCACCGACCAGATGGCAGCCAACGTTGCCAAGGACCCCGACAACGTCCTCCTCTGGCGCTCGCCCCGCCGCCGGCTCGATGTTGAAAGCATGCGCGACGCCATGCTCTATGTCAGCGGCGAACTCGACCTCACCCCCGGCGAACTGGCCGTCAAACTCGACGAGCCCAGCTTCAAGAAACGCACTGTCTACGGCTTCGTTGGCCGCCGCAGGCTCGACACTATGCTGGCCCTCTTCGACTTCCCGAATCCGCTGGCCACCAGCGAAGCCCGCATGCCGACCAACGTGCCGCCGCAGCGCTTGTTCCTGATGAATAGCCCCTTTGTCGAAGCCCGCGCCCAGAGCCTTGCGGCTCGCTCCGAAGGTCCTCTCGAAGCTCGCGTGACGCGCCTATACCGGCAGCTTTTCGGCCGCTCGCCGGAAGCCAAGGAACTGGCCCTAGCCAAGGACTTCCTCGCCAACGGCGACTGGACTTCCTACACCCGGGCCCTGTTAGGCTCGAACGAATTCCTGTTTGTGAATTGATCGGAGATCCATCATGAATCGACGAAGCATGCTCGAAACCATAGGCGCTGGCCTGGCCCTGACGGGCTTCCGCGCTCTGCAGGCCGCTGACGACCCCCTCGTTGCCAAGGCCCCACACTTCACGCCCAAAGCCAAGCACGTCATCTGGCTCTTCTTGAACGGCGGACCCTCCCAAGTCGACACCTTCGACCCTAAGCCGATGCTCGACAAGTACCATGGCCAGCCCATGCCCACCGCCAATCTGCGCACCGAACGCAAGACGGGCACTCTGCTTAAGTCGCCCTTCTCGTTCAAGCCCTACGGCCAAAGCGGCATCCCGGTGAGCGAAATCTTCCCGAAGCTCGGCGAACGCATCGACGAGTTCACCGTCATCCGCAGCATGCATACTGACCGGCCGAATCACGAGCCCAGCTTGATGATGCTCAACACCGGCGATCGCCTCAGTGGCCGCCCGTCGATGGGCTCCTGGCTCACCTACGGCCTCGGCACCTTCAACCAGAACCTGCCCGGCTTCGTGGTGCTTTGCCCTGGATTGCCCGTGCTGGGCCCGCAAAACTGGAGCGCCGGCTTCTTGCCCGCCGTCCACCAGGGCACCTACCTGCCGACCACCGAGAAGGATCCCAAGCAGCTCATCCAGTTCATCCGCAATCCGAAGCTTGAGCCCGCCGCCCAACGCCGCGAGATCGACTTGATGCGCCACTTGAACGAATTGCAGATCGAGCGCGAAGGCCACGACCGCCAGTTCGAAGCCAGCATCCAATCCGCCGAAATCGCCTTCCGCATGCAGAGCGAAGCGCCCGAAGCCTTTGATATCTCCCGCGAGCCCGAAGCCGTCCGCGCCCGCTACGGCGACTCGGACTTCGGCCGCGGCACCCTGGTCGCCCGCCGACTGATCGAGCGCGGCGTCCGCATGGTGCAAGTCTACTTTGGCAACTTCCAGCCCTGGGACAACCACGACGACATCATGCTGCACCAAAAGCTCGCCAACCAGGCCGACGCGCCCATTGCTGCCTTGATCGACGATCTGAAATCCAGCGGGCTCCTACAGGACACCATCGTCATCGTGGGCGGCGAATTCGGCCGCACGCCCGCCGTTGAAGTCGGCGGCTTGGTGAAGACCCAAAATGGCCGCGACCACAACAACCACGGCTTCACTTATCTCGTTGCCGGTGGCGGCTTCAAACGCGGACATATCCACGGCGCTACCGACGACTTCGGCTTCGCCGCTGTCGAGAATAAGGTCTACATCCACGACTTTCACGCCACCCTGCTGCATCAACTCGGGCTCGACCACACGCGCCTCACCCATCGTCACTCCGGCCGCGACTACCGGCTGACCGACGTAGGCGGCGAGGTGGTAAAAGCGATCCTCGCGTAACAACTTCGCTACCCGCCTCCAGGGCGGCTATAATCAAGCAGGAACTCACTATGATACGCCGCTCATTTTTGGCCTCGCTCGCGGCTAGCTCCGCGGCTCCCGTGCTTGCGCAACGTCCTCAGGCGGCGAAAATTCCCGCCATCGTCGACGCCTTGAAGGTCTCGGTGAGTGAGGTGATCGTCCCGGTCACCGTCACGGATGACAAAGGCCGCTTCGTCTCCGATCTCGACAAGAGCGACTTCACCATCCTCGATGAGGGCCGTCCGCAGACCATCACTTACTTCAACCGCGAACGGCAACAGCCCGTCGTCGCCGGCTTCCTGCTCGACATGTCGAACGCCCAGCGGCTCCACTGGTCTAAGTTTCTGGATGCGGCGCAGGAACTGGTGCTGAGCCTGCTCCCCGGCGATCCGCGCTTCGCCGGCTACCTGATCACCTATTCGAACGAAGCCGAACTCGCCGTCAATACCACCACCGACAGCGACAAACTACTGGAGAGGATCCGCAAGCTGAAGCCCGGCGGCGGCGCAGCCATGTACGATGCCATATATATGGCCTGTACTAGCCGCAACCTCGTCAAGGGCGAACCCATCGAGCCGCGGCGGGTGATCATCATCATCGGTGACGGCCATGACAATGCGAGTAAGAAGGGCCTGGAAGAAGTCCTCGAACTGGCGCAGCGCAATCTGGTTACCGTTTACTGCGTTTCCACCGCCGCCTTTGGCTTCGCTTCGGATGGCGAGAAGAACTTGAACCGCCTTGCCGAAGAGACCGGTGGTCGCGTGGTGTCCCCCTTACAGGGTGTCTATAAGGACGTCTCTGGCTACCTCTCTACCCCTTCCGACGAAGGCAATTACGCGCTCAAAGTCGGCACCGGCGGCTACGCTTCGGCGATCGCCCAAGGCCTCTTCCGCGCCGTCGCCGATACGGTCGGCGAGGTGGTAACGCAGTACATTATCCGCTACGCGCCCGAGTCCACCGACGACAAGAAGGCCTTCCACCGCATTGAAGTGAAGCTGAATCAGCCGGGTGTCACCATCCGTGCACGCAAGGGGTACTACCGCTTCCTCCCCTAAAGAGGAACTGCTTTTGGTCGATAAGCCTGACGGATCTTCGCAGGCCGCCCCAGGAGATTCCGGCCGTCGATGCCCTCCACCAAGTCCACCACGCAACTCGAATTCGGCGAAGCACTCCTGCTCGAACTGGCCCTGCCGGGGGAGCGCCCCGTGGCGATCGGCGTGGCCTTGCACGAGCCTTCCACTGGCCACTTGCACTTCCGTTTCCGTCAGGACTGGGAGACGTTCGTCCCCGAAGAGGACCTTGACTATGTCGAGGCGCTTGAGGCCGACCTTCAGGCCAAGGCCCGCGAAATGGGTGGCACGGCGCTGCTCGAGTGGCTCGAAGAGCACAGTTCACATATGCTCCGGCTCTCGTCGCGCGAGCGCGTGGTGGTTAGCCGCCCGGAAGCCACCCTGGGGCGCCTCTACCGGGAGCAGGTCTCCTCCACCGTCCAGGAATTCCGCACGCACTTGCCTTTGTTTGGCCTGCGCGCGGCGGCGGGTCACTTTAGCGGCCAGCAGTCGGTTGAGCCTGAAGGCTGGATCGAAGTTCCCCACCAGAAGCTCAAGAAGAGCCAGTTCGTCGCCACAGTGGTCGGCAAGAGTATGCTGCCCCTAATTCCCGACGGCAGTCTGTGCGTCTTCGAAGCCAAAGTCACCGGCTCCCGCCAAGGCCGGCTGGTGTTGGTCGAAAATCGCGCGGCCGGGGGCGGGGAACGCTACACGGTGAAGCGTTACCGTTCGGAGAAGGTGCAGAGCCCAGACGGCGAGTGGCGTCACGAGCGGATCCTGCTTGAACCCCTCAACCCGGACTTCGAAGCCTGGGAACTCACCGCAGGCGACGACCTCGCCGTCATCGCCGAGTTTCAGTACGTTCTCGAATAAAATCAATCACTTACGGCCTAAAAACAGAATCCGACTCAATTCTAAGTCCATTAGAATCAATGCTTCAGCGGGAAATATCGTTTTTTGGCGGTCGGTTCGATCTTTATAAGCTATTGAAAATAAATAACTTGTCCACTTTCTGCGCGCGAATTCTCCCTTTCCTCGGCGCCAATGCGACAATGAAAGCTCGATGAAAGTACAAGAACTTGTGGAGGCCGAAGGTCACCTGATTGACTCCCACATCATGGAGCAGATCTTCGACACCGTCGTCGAATACGAGGCTCGCTACCATGTGGAGCACTTCAGCATCGGCCGCACCAACTCCGAGCCTTCCCGCCTGCGCCTGCAGGTCGAGGCCGACTCCCGCGAGTCGATGAACCTCCTGCTGGCCCAGTTGCTGGGTCTGGGCTGCTCGCCTGTCGAAAGCGGCGACGCCGAAACCAAGCTCGTCGAGCGCGACCGCTGCGCGCCCGAGGACTTCTACTCCACCACCAACCACCGCACCTCCTTGCGCTACGACGGCCAGTGGATCGACGTCCAGAACCAGCGTATGGACGCCATGATCGTCGTCGACGGTGCGCAAGCCTTCTGCCGCCGCCTGCGCGACATCCAGGCCGGTGACCAGGTCGTAGTCGGCATGCACGGCATCCGCGTCACCCCGGAATCGAAAGAGCGCGACCGCATGAAGTTCTCCTTCATGTCGAACGAGATCAGCTCCGAGCGCCAAGTGGAAACCGCCGTCCGCCAGACTGTCGAGCTGATGAAGCAGACCCGCGCCGAAGGCAAACGGATCGTCGTCGTCGCCGGACCCGTCGTCGTCCACACCGGTGGCGTGCCCGGCCTCTCCACCTTAATTCGCCAGGGCTGGGTGAACGCCCTGCTGGCCGGCAACGCCTTGGCCGTCCACGACATCGAAGCCGCCGTCTGCGGCACGTCGCTCGGCATCCGGCAGTCCGACGGCCGTCAGGAAGAGCATGGCCATCGCAACCACATGCGCGCTATCAACACCATCTACCATGCGGGTTCCATTCCCGCCGCGGTCGCCAGCGGGAAGCTCACCACCGGCGTGATGTACGAGTGCGTGAAAGCCGGCGTGCCCTTCGTCCTCGCCGGCAGCCTGCGCGACGATGGCCCCTTGCCCGATTGCGTCACCGACATGAACCTGGCGCAAGACCAATACGCGGTGCAAATCCAAGGTGCGGGCCTCGTGCTCTGCCTCAGTTCCATGCTGCACACCATTGCCACGGGCAACATGCTGCCCAGTTGGGTGAAAATGGTGTGCGTGGATATCAACCCGGCCGTGGCCACCAAAGTGAGTGACCGCGGGTCCGGCCAAACCGTGGCCGTCGTCACCGACGTTGGCCTCTTCCTCGACCACTTAGCCAAAGCCCTCCCTTACTAACATGGCCAAAAAAACACGCGAATATACCGAACAACACGCCGCTTCCGGCATCGATGCCCCTTTTCCCGCCATCGAATGCTGGGAGAATCAATTTCCTGGTTACGAGATCGAGGTGCGGACGCCCGAATTCACTAGCGTCTGCCCCAAAACCGGCCTGCCGGACCATGGCACCATCGTCATCCGCTATGTGCCCGACAAGCTTTGCTTGGAACTTAAATCGCTCAAGATGTATTGGCTGGCTTACCGTAACCTGGGTATCTTCCAGGAAAATGCCGTCAATTGTATCTTGCGCGACTTAGTCAAAGCCTGTAAGCCGGTAAGAGCCACGGTCACCGGCGAATTTACTCCGCGCGGCGGCGTATTTACCACCGTCACCGCGACTTACCCCCGGAGTAAGCGTTGAACCCATCGCTCGACGAGTTACAACGCGCTCTGGCTGAGATTGAGGAGCGGGTCCGCGCCCGCCATCCCCAATCGATCGCCGGCGGCGAAGTGCCGTTGCCTAACCTCTGGCCGATCCTGCATGCCCGCGACGCGGCCGAAGCCAAAGTCGCCGCCATTGGTCACGTAAATCCTCGTCCGCCGGGCTTACTCAATAACTTAATCCAAAGTGTCAAGCAGACTGTCGCTCGCAGCCTCAAGTGGTTCGTGCGCGACCAGATCGAGTTTAACCGCGCCACCGTGCAGTGCATGGAGGCGATCCTCGAGGCCATGAACGAGAGTAACCGCACCCACGCCGAGTTAGCCAGTCGCATCGCCCGCGTCCCCATTTCCGAGTTACGCGAGGAAGCCCGGGAACTCCGCGACATCCGCAGCCACTGGAGCCAATGGCGGCAGGAGTGGGAACGCAAGTTGACCATCAACGAAGCGCAATTTATGCGCGGCCTGGCTGACTTACAACTCGCCAACCAACAACGTCTCCTGCTTGCCGAGAGCGACTTCCGCGACAAAGTGCAAACCCAGCACACTGACTACCTCGGCGCCCTCGACCGGGCCACCAGCGTCTTACAGCAACGCCTCTCGGCGGACCTCAACCAAATGCGCGACGACCTGCGCCGCGGCTCGGAATCCTTAATTCATCAGGAACTGCGCTTACTGCGGCAGCGCCCGGTCGTCGCAACTGTAAGTGCCGCCACCAGTGAGCCCGCCATCGACTGGTTCACATTCGCCCACAAGTTCCGCGGTCCGGAGCCCAAGATCCGTGCCCACTTTGCCCGCTATCTGCCGCACTTCAAAGCAACCGGTCCCATGCTCGATCTCGGCTGTGGTCGCGGCGAGTTCCTGCGCCTTTTGCGCGATCACGGCATCGAAGCCCGCGGTTTGGACCTCACGCCTGAGAACATTGCCCTCTGTCAAGCCGATGGCCTGCACGCCGAACTCCAGGATTTCTTCACTTACTTGCCCGGCCTGGCCGACCAGTCTTTAGGTGGCATCTTCTGCGCCCAGGTGATTGAGCACTTGGCTGCCGCTAAGTTGCCCGAGTTGATTCGCCTGTGCGCGGCCAAGCTCAAGCCCGGCGCGCCGATCCTTTTTGAGACGCCCAACCCGGAATGCCTGGCGATCTTCGCCACTCACTTCTACCTGGACCCCACGCACGTGCGTCCCGTGCCACCAGCGCTCATGGAGTTCTACCTGGCCGAAGCCGGCTTCACCGAAATCACGGTGGAGCGACTGGGCACCGCCGCGAACGAGTTTCCAGAACTCGCCGGTTTACCCGAGACTTTTCGGCAGCGGTTCTTTGGCGCTCTCGATTACAGCATCCGGGGCATTCGGCTGTAAGCCCGCATTTTTGGGTGCTAGGCCTTCGCTCCCGGCCAAGTGTCGGCTGAGCTTCGCCAGGTCGTCTACTCCGGCCAAGGTCTCGGCGAGTTCGATGCCCAAGGCGAACTGGTTCTCCGCACCCGGCACGCAGTAACACACGTGGCCGAAGACGATCTGCTCCTGTAGGGTCAGGCGCACGTAGGTGCCCTCGGGCAACTGGCGGTCGAGTTCGACGCGGGCACCCCGCGCGGACACTTCCACGATGCGGGCGGCAATCGCCGTTTCGTCGCGCAATCGCAGGACAGTCAGATGGTCAATCGGTTGGCGGGGGAACGCTCGTCTTTCCACGAAAGGCATATCGGCATTGAGTGTACATCCTTGAGACCCGGATTAAAATAGTACCGATGGCCATTCCCAAGCCCCCGCTCCCCGAACTCCCTTTCTCTTCGGAGAAAAGCTTTGAAACCTGGCTTCGGCGCAACCATGCGCTTTGCCCCGGCATTTGGCTGCAATTCGCTAAAAAAGACTCGGGCCTCGCCTCGGTCACAGCCACCGAAGCCGTCGAAATCGCCATCTGCTACGGCTGGATCGACGGCCAAATCCGGCCCCGGGACAGCCAAACCTACCTCGTCCGCTACGGGCCCCGGGCGAAACGGAGTATTTGGTCCAAAATCAATCGCGAGCGCGTCGCCGGGCTGATCGCGAAGGGACGTATGCAGCCTGCGGGCCTCCTGGAAGTCGAACGTGCCCAAGCCGACGGCCGCTGGGATGCCGCCTACGATTCGGCCCGCACCGCTACCGTCCCCCCGGACCTCGCCGCCGCCCTCGAAGCCGATCCCCACGCCAAGGCCTTCTTCGCCACCTTGAACGCCCTGAATCGCTACGCCGTTCTCTTCCGTCTCCAAACCGCCAAAAAACCAGAAACGCGCGCCCGGAAGCTCGAGCGCTTTGTGGCGATGTTGCGGGAGCAGCGCAAGATCTATCCTTAGTTTCACCCCCGAGGGAGGCGGCAAGACTTTTGATCGTTCGCAGTGGTGTCAGGAGGTGATCGACCAGGAGAGCCTCTTCATCGACCTTGACGACAGCCTGCCGCCGGAGTTGCTCATTTGCCGCTGGTAATGTTACGAAACGAACCCGGGAGTTGTTGATTCTATTGGGTCGTTTCAAAAAAAAAGGCCGCCAGTTTTCTGAAGGCGGGCGAATCGCTCACTTAGTCCAGCTTACCATGTGCCGGCAAGGGATATTGGGTAAGTAATTGATTCTAAATGGTTATTGTGATCGGACCCCTTGCCGGCTTCGCTAGACGGCTTGTGGTTCGAGACTGCGTTTGTGATCGGCCCTGACCTGGGCGACGACTGGCTTTTATGTCATTCATTAGAAATCGGTTATCCACGAACGGGGGCATCCACGGGCTGCCCCGGGTTTCCCCGGGTTTCCCCGGGTTTCCCCGGGTTTCCCTGTAAGCGAAAGAAATCAATTAACTTAGGTGCAATAGTCATCCCGTGGTCTTGATGAGCCGCACCGGCAAATGCGGCAGATTCCTTCACCCATGGCCTGGAGCCAGGGCCCATCTGTTTTGTCGACGAGGTAGCCCCTGCTTTGTGGAGGCACGTTGGGGCACGTAGGTGAAGCCGCCGCTAATGCGAACTCCTAGCGAATCGTCACGCTGAGGCGTTGGGCGTTGCAATGCTCGCCGAGACAGGCCTGCACCGGCAGTTCGCCACGGGGCAAGTCCGGCATGGCGAACTGTATCTGGCAAAGCCCGGGCTGGCCGGGGCTGGCATAGGCGTTCGCGGCGATCGTAAACGGCCCCAGACGCACCACCGCCGGTGCGGGGCCGGTGAGGGAGCCACAGCCGGTGGCATACCAGACCGCAACCCGTCCCGCCGACAGCGGTTCCAACTGCGGAAACAGCGACAGCGACGATGCCTGCACCCACACCGAACTGTTGACCACGCTGCCGTTGCCGTTCTCTACTTCCAGTATTTGCCAACCCAGTGGCGTCTGCGCGGAGAGACGAACGTTAATTTGCGACGCGCTGCGGAAAGCGATTGCCGCGGCCCGTCCGCCCACCTGGACCGCCTGCGCTCCAGCTAACTGGGGGCCGTAGATTTCCACCCATGCCTCCGGCGAGAGCGATCCACCGCCAAACGGTTGTCGAACGCTCAGGGGCCCGGCCGGGCGCGCCGTGAACGAGCGCAGATAGATCTGGTCGCCGAAGCCGTCGCCAGAATCGTTGGCCGCATTGGCGGCCACGTAAAACTGAACCGGATCGTCGCCAGTGGCTGGCGGGTCCCAATCCACTTCCCAGCTTCGCTCTGGGCTCGGACGGCGATGCTCGATATAGTCGAACCCACTAAAGCGGGAGACTCGCGTCCGCCCGTCAGCCAGCGCTTCGAGCCTTCCGCCACGGGGGGTGAGCTGAAAACCGAATACCCCGCGATCGGGCTCGCGGGTTTCGCCTGTCACGGTAACCAAAAGCCGCTGCCGCACCCCGGGCCGATAGAAGGGTCCATTCGGAAAGTGCAGTTCGATCCCTTCGTTCGGCAGGGCTGCGCCGTTATGACAACTGCCGCCGGCGCAATGGCCGGTGTCGCCTGGCGCGCCGGTCCTGCCGGGTCCAGGTCCGGTGCTGAAGGAGAGGAGGATCAACGGCACCAGGGCCGCCAGCAGGGTAAGTACGCAGGATCGCATTATCACAGACTGCCATTAACAGGTTTCAAGAATGTGAACTATTTCGTCACTAAACTTTATTCAGATTGAAATCAAATAAACAATATGAGGTTGATACTTTTTAGGGTTAAGGAAATAATACCCTTAAAGGAGAGTTTATGAGCGATCAAAAGAATATTGGCGATTTAATTCAGGAGCGCTTTGACCGGCGTCGTCTGTTGGGTGACCTATTCAAGGCCATCCCCGTGGCGGCCCTAATGGGGAGCCAGGCCGAGGCACAGGAACTGCCTGCCATGGCGCCCGAAATGGTGAAAGCCGCCGGGCCGGTTCCGCGGGAGGCGCCCAAGGATTCCCGCCTTGGCTTTGAATCGATCGGCGCCTCAAAGGACGATGCGATTAGCGTTCCGCCCGGGCACGGCGTCAGCGTGGTGATCAAGTGGGGCGATCCGCTGTTTGCGAACTCGCCGGCGTTTAGCCCCCTGAACCAGTCCGGCGCGGCGCAGGCGACGCAGTTTGGCTACAACAACGATTGGCTCGACTTTTTCTCGCTGCCCTCGCCCGAGGTGAGCAATCCGGCCAGCGGCCTGTTGGCCGTCAACCACGAGTACACCAACCCCGAACTCATGTTTCGCAATTGGACGCTCGCCGGCCAGACCCGTGAACAGACCGATATCGAATTGAACGCCCATGGCCTGACGGTGGTGGAAGTCGCGCGTGACCGTACTGGCGATTGGAACTACATTGCTGGCGCGCGTCTGAACCGCCGCATCACCGCCTTCACCCCGATGGACATTACCGGTCCGGCGGCCGGCAGCGAGTTGCTGCGCACCAGCGTTGACCCCACGGGACGCAGGGTGATGGGCACGCTGAACAACTGCTCCGGCGGTAAGACGCCTTGGGGTACGGTGCTTTCGGGCGAAGAGAACTTCCACCAATATTTTGCGAACTTCTCCGCCGTGCCGGCCGGGCCTTCGCGCGCCAACAACGCGCTCTACGGTATGCCGAATACCACGGGCAGTTACCCCTGGAACCGCCACTACGATCGTTTCGACATGGCTAAGGAACCCAACGAGTCGTTCCGCTTTGGATGGGTGGTGGAGTTCGACCCCTATGACGTCAACTCGGTGCCCAAGAAGCGCACGGCCCTGGGACGTTTCCGTCACGAAGCCTGCACCATCCAGATCGCGCCGGACGGCCGCATAGTGGCTTATTCCGGTGACGATGAGCGCTTCCAGTTCGCGTATAAGTTCATTTCGAATGGACGCTATAATCCCTTTGACCGCGCGGCGAATTTTGACTTACTCGACGACGGCACCTTGTATGTCGCCAAGTTCAATGCGGACGGCACCGGGGAATGGCTGCCCATGATTCAGGGCCGTGGACCGCTGACGGCGGCCAATGGCTTCCCGGACCAGGCCACCGTGCTCATTAACTCCCGCGGCGCCGCCGCCCGCCTCGGCGCCACGCCGATGGATCGTCCCGAGGACATGGAAGTGAATCCGGTGAACGGCAAGGTTTATCTGGCCCTCACCAACAACACCTCCCGTACCGACCGGGACATCGATAAGGCCAATCCGCGCAGCAACAACCGCTTCGGCCACATTATCGAGCTCACCGAAGACAACGGCGACCACTCGGCGCTGCGCTTCTTTTGGGAGATCTTCATCCTCTGCGGTGACGGCAAAAACCGCGCGCACGGCACGTTCTTTGCCGGCTACGATCCGTCCCAGGTGAGTGCCCTCGCCAATCCGGACAACATCGCTTTCGATTCCAAAGGCAACCTCTGGATCGCCACCGACGGCCAGCCCAACACGCTCGGAATTAATGACGGTATCTATGCCGTCGCCACCGACGGCACCGAGCGGGGCAACGTGAAGCAGCTCTTTAGCGGCGTCGTGGGCGCCGAAGCTGCCAGCCTGGTCTTCAATCCCGACGACAGCGCCCTCTTTATCACCATTCAACATCCCGGTGAAGGCGGCCGCTGGACCGATAACCCCGCCGATCTCACTTCGCGCTTCCCGGACGGGGCGGCACCCAACAAGCCGGCGGTGGTGGCGATTCGCAAGGTTAGCGGCAATCCCGTCGTTGGCAGTTAACGCCGGCCGTTAGTTCAATGGGACAGGCCCCCTCGGCCTGTCCCAAGCCAACGATTCTGAAACCAGCCCCCCCCCCGCCAAGAAGATCGCGCCCGTCTTCATTGCTCTGTAACTTGAACCCGCTATCTTCAAACCTTGTTCCTCCGGACCTTCTGCCTCACCTGGTTGGCGTACTGCGGCTATTACCTCTGCCGCAAGAACTTCAGCGTCCTGATGCCCTATTTGAAGTCCGAGCAAGGGTACTCCACCGACGCGTTGGCCCAGGTCCTCTTTTTCTACAGCCTGGCCTACGCCGCTGGCCAGTTCCTTATGGGCTCCCTTGCTGACCGATACGGCGCTCGTATCGTCGTTACGGCCGGGGCCTTCGTCTCGGCCTTGGCCTCCGCGTGGACTGGTACCGGATCCTTCCTCGCCGTCTCCCAAGGCGTCAACGGCGTCGCCCAAGCGTCCGGCTGGCCCGGCGTCATCAAGATGTCCCGCGATTGGTTCCCTAGCGCCAACCGAGCCATCATCATGGCCTGGTGGGGCACCCACTTGGTCGTCGGTGGCTTCCTCGCTACCAACCTGGCCGCCATGGCCACCACCGGCGGTTGGCGGCGCGGCGCCTGGATCCCGGCCATCGTCCTCTCCATTATCGGCGTGCTCTTTGGATGGCTCTCCCGCGACAAAATCACCGCACCGGGGCTCATCCGCGAACGCGGCCCCCTCGTCATCACCCCGGCTCTACTTGCCATCGCTGTGATGTACTTTTTCGTCAAAACGACCCGCTATTCGTTTCTCTTTTGGCTGCCCCTCTACATGACCGAGCGTCTGCACTACACGCCCATCCACGCGGGCTACGCGTCCTCCATCTATGAGTTGGTCGGCTTCCTCGGCGTCCTTCTTGCCGGCTACGCTTCGGAGCACTCCGGGCGTGGCGCCCGGTTCCCGGTCGGAGCGATGATGATGGCCGGACTCGCCGCGCTGTGTGTCGCCTACCCTTACTTGAGCCAACTCGGCCTCGCCGCCAACCTCACCGGCATCGCCCTGATCGGTGCCTTCACCTTCGGGCCTGACACCTTGATGGCCGGCCCCGCCACTCAGGAGGCCGTTCCGCCCGAAGCAACCGCCCGCGCCGGTGGTTTCGTCAACGGCGTGGGGTCGATCGGGCAAGTCGCCTCGCCCTATGTGGTCTCGCTCATCTCCAGCCACTTCGGCTGGGACGCACTCTTTTACTCGCTCGCCGCGGCCTCCGTCGTGGGCGCCCTGGCTTTAGCGACACAATGGAGAAAGATATGAAATCGGTCTCAATTATCGGCGCCGGCATCGTCGGCTTAGCCCACGCTTATGCCTACGCCAAGCGCGGCTGGCGCGTTCGCGTTTTTGAACGCTCGCCCCGTGCCTCCGGCGCTTCCATTCGTAACTTCGGCATGCTCTGGCCCATCGGCCAACCGGCCGGCGAACGCGAACAACTCGCCATGCTCAGCCGCCGGATTTGGCTTGAGTTACTCGACGCCACCAAGTTACCTTATTCGCCGCAAGGCTCGCTCCATCTCACTTACTCCCCGGATGAAGAAGCCGTCGCCCGCGAGTTTGTCGACCGCGAACCGCTTCGGGCCACCTGGATTTCGGCCGAAGCGACTTTAGCCAAGAGTCCCGCCGCCAATCCCCAAGGCCTGCGCGGCGCGCTGTATAGCTTCAACGAAGTCATCGTCGACCCTCGTCTTGTCCTCTGGCAACTGCCCGAGTATCTCGACGAAACCTTCGGCGTCGAATTCGCCTTCAATCACGCCGTTACCGATATCCGCCAAGTGGTGGCCGACCGCATCTTAGTCTGCACCGGTCACGACTTTGCCACCCTCTATCCTCGTCTGTTTTCTGCCAGTAAGTTGATCTCCTGTAAGTTACAAATGCTCCGCACCGCGCCCCAGCCCGAGCCCTGGAAACTCGGCCCCGCCCTCGCCGCCGGACTTACCCTTCGTTTCTACCCATCGTTCCGCGCTTGCTCTTCACTAGCCGCCCTCGAACGCCGCGTCGCCGAAGAAATGCCCGCTTACAACCGCTGGGGAATTCACGTCATGGCCTCTCAAATGGCCGACGGCTCCATCACCCTGGGCGACTCCCACGAATATGACCTCGCCGTCGATGTCTTCGACAAAGACGAAATCGACCAGTTGATTCTTACTTACTTGAATACCTTCGCCATTTTCCCCAACATGCGAATCGCCCAGCGCTGGCACGGAGTCTACGGCAAACACCCGGACTTACCCTACTTCACCGCCGAACCCGAGCCCGGCGTCCAAATCGTCACCGGCCTCGGAGGCGCCGGCATGACCCTCTCCATGGGCCTCGCCGAAACCCTCGCCACCGACGCCGACGCTTAACTGGCCACGGTACGCTGATAGACTTGCCTCGTGCGGTGGATCCTCTGGCTAATTGCGGTGTCGTCCTACGGGCAACGCGTTTGGAGCGGCCCGGCAGTGAACCTCTTGGGCGGCCCTTCACCCGACGGCCAATGGCTCTCCTACGTCGAGTCCGCGGAGCTCACCGTGCGCAGTGCCGGCGAAACCCGCCGCCTTACGCATCGGCCCGCTGGTTCGCGCGAGTTCGCTTACTTCTCGGTCTTCGCGCCGGACTCCCGGCGCCTGGCCTACGCCTGGATGAACAGCGAAGGCTTCTACGAACTGCGCACCACTTCGGTCGAAGGCGAACCGCCCAAGGTCCTCTACCGCAACGAGGAGACCGGCTTCGTGCAGCCGTGCGCCTGGTCACCGGACGGGTCGCAGATTTTGACCTTGCTCTTCCGCCGCGACAACACCAGTCAACTGGCCCTGGTCCCCGCCGCCGGCGGCCGCCCCAAGGTGCTGCGCTCGTTGCCCTGGATCTACCCGAAGAAGATGGACTTCTCGCCCGATGGCCGCTGGATCGTCTACGACCGTTTCCGCGCGGAAGGCCAGCCCGAACGTGCCGTCTACTTACTCGCCGCTGACGGTGGGAAGGAGCGGCCTCTACTTGACTCCGCCGCCAGCCACCTGTTCCCGCTGTGGTCGCCCGATGGTGAGCGGGTCTTCTACGTGAACGAGGCCGATGCCAGTCTGTGGTCGGTTCGCGTCAACGATGGTATGCGCACAGGAACTCCGCAACTTGTCGCGAAGGACCTTGGCCGCCTGCTGCCCATGGCCATCACCAAGGCCGGAGAGCTCTACTATGGTCTGCGTGGCGGCAGTACCGATGTGATGCTGCCGGACGGTCCGCTGAAGTCGCGATTTGCCGGCCTCAACAGCGCGCCCGCCTGGAGCCCGGACCGCCGGACCCTGGCCTACCTCTCGCGCCGCGGCACCGAGAATTATGGCCAGGAGAGCCGCGTGATTGTGCTGCATCGCGAAGGTGAGGAGCGCGAATTGCCTGGGTCCATTGCACTGCTTGACGCCGTCGGTTGGGACGGGCCGGAGCGCCTGCTACTCTCGGGAGCCGATAGCAAGGGCCGTGAAGGGAGCTTTCGCTTGGAACTGGCCACCGGCGCTATCGCCTGGCTCAACGCCGACCGGCCCCAGCGCTTCGGCGACCCCAAGCTCGCCTGGACCGTGGGCGAGCAGAAGAGCGCAGTGTGGAAGCTGAAACTGCCTGCGCCAAGAGTGTCGATTCCCGCCGGGCTCGATGCCTTTCTGCCGGTGCCTGAAGGCAATCCGCTGACGCCCCAGAAGGTCGCGTTGGGCAAGAACCTCTTCTTCGATGCGCGCCTGTCGCGCGACGGCACTGTATCTTGCGCCACCTGCCATCGGCCCGACTATGCCTTCGCCGATGCCCACCCTCTGGCGGTCGGGATCGGTGGCCAAGTGGGCGAACGCCGTACGCCGCGTATCGCTAACCGCGCCTACGGCTATCGCTTCTTCTGGGACGGCCGTGCAGCGGACCTCGAAAGCCAAGTGGTGCAGCCGATCGAGAATCCCAAGGAGATGGGCTTGCCGATCCGCGAAGCGGCGGCGAGGGCCGGCGTGAGCGTTGAGGCTTTACAGCAGTCACTCGCCAGCTACGTCCGCACCATCTTATCCGGCGACTCGTCCTACGACCGTTACGTATTGGGCGAGAGCGACGCCCTTACGCCCCAGCAGCGCGCGGGGCTCAAGCTCTTCCGCGGCAAGGCCCAGTGCGCCACCTGCCACGTGGGCCCGAATCTGACCGACGAGAAGCTGAACGACGATGGCATCGGGGCGAAGCCGATGAAGACGCCTTCGCTGCGCGACGTCGCTCGCACGCCGCCGTACATGCACGATGGGTCGTTGCCCTCCCTCGACGCGGTGCTCGCTCACTACGACCGCCGCCTGAAACTGGCTCTGTCCTCAGACGAGCGGGCGCAACTGCTCGCCTTCCTCAGTTCGCTGAATGGAGCAATTTCCGACGGCCTGCCCTAATTTCGTATATACTCTCATGAGCACAGTTTCCGCTCTTGGGGGTTCTTAGTGGATAATCTTCGTATTCAGTTCCTGGCACTCAGCCTATTGGCCGCGCCGTTGTTCGGGCAGGATGTCCGGGCGCGGGTGCAAGGCTTGGTCAGCGATTCGTCCCAGGCCGCCGTCGCGGGCGCGCAAGTAGTTTTGACGAACACCGGCACCAACGTGACGGCGCTGACGAAAACGAATGGGAGCGGCCAGTACCTCTTCGACTTTGTCATCGCCGGCGACTATAGCGTCACCGTGGAATTACAGGGCTTCCGAAAATTCATCCAGAAGAACATCCTCGTGCAAAGCCGCGGCGACATGACGGTGGACGCGCGGCTCGAATTGGGCGCCGCCTCTGAGGCAGTCACAGTGGAGAGCACTCCGGTGTCGGTGCAGTTTAATTCCTCGACGATGGGCATCACCATCGATAAGAAGATGACCAATGAACTGCCGATCATTAACCGCAACCCGTTCCTGTTGGCGCAGTTGAACCCGGCCGCCGTCCTGCGGTCGACCACGGAACAAAGCCCCTATCATCACTGGGCCTCCACGCAGATTGACGTGGGCGGCAATACGAGCACCAAGAATGATGTGGTGGTGGATGGCTCGCCGAACATGGCCTCGGAGAAGTCAGCCTACACGCCGGCCATGGACGCGGTGCAAGAGGTAAGTATCCAGCAGAATGCGGTTGACGCGGAGTTTGGCCATTCGGCAGGCGGGATTATCAGTGTGCAGATGAAGTCGGGGACGAATGCCTACCACGGCACCAGTTACTATCTGGGTCGCAATCCGAGCATCAACGCCGTGGCCGACCAGATTACTCGTCGAGCAAATCTAACTCGCAATCATATCTATGGGGGCACGTTGGGCGCTCCGGTGGTGAAGAATAAGGTATTCAACTTTGTTTCTTATGAGGCGTGGCGCAGTCAGAGTCCTTTGTCGGTGAACTTCACTTTGCCAACGGACCTTGAACGCACCGGTGACTTTTCGCGGTCGATCAATGCGCGCGGGGGATTGCGAGCCATCTTCAATCCCTTCACTACGGTGCTGAATGCAGACGGCACGGCGACTCGCCAACCCTACCCAGGTAACATCATTCCCGTAAGCCAGCAAGACCCCCTGGGTCGCCGCGTGATGAATGACCTCTGGAAGCCAAACCTTCCGGGCACAGGTAGTGACTTAGTGAATAACTATCGCCAAGGCTTTGCCGAGCGGGTGAAGTACTGGAACTTTTCCGATCGCGCCGATTGGAACGTCTCTGACAAGTTGAAAATCTTTGGACGTTACTCGATGTTCAAGACCTACGTGGCGCAAGATAACTATGCCAATTCCGTGGCCACGCAACCCAACGGTAGCGAACGGCACGCTTGGACCACAGTTGGCGACGTGGTATACACGCTGAATGCCAACACGGTGCTGAACGTGCGCGGCGGTTACAACCGGATCTTTGATTCCTTCTCCGTGGCCGAACAGCAGATTACGAGCGCCAAGCTTACGGAAATTCTTGGCGGAGACTGGCATACGCCCTATACCAAGGACGCCCCGGCGCTCTATTATCCAGGCTTTACTGTCCGCCGGGGACCGTCGGCGACGAACCTGGGCCGCTCCGGCTTTTGGTTTCAAGATCCTGATACTTACAACCTGCAGTCGAAGGTATCGCGTTCGCAAGGCCGGCATTACTTCAAGGTGGGCGGCGAGTGGCGTTTGCAGCGGGTGGTAGCAGTGCGGCCGCGTCCGGTTTCCTTCGACGTGCGGACGGAGTTGACCGCCAGCACCTTCTTAAATCCCGACTTAAACCTGAGCGGCGACGCCTGGGCCACTCTGCTGACGGGTGCCTTGGATACGAACACCCTGATTCAATCCTTGCCCGTGCAGCGTCATCGCAACCGTTTCTACAGCCTCTACTTCCACGACGACATCAAGGTGTCGAAGCGGCTGACCGTAAATCTAGGCTTACGCTACGAATATGGCTCGCCGATGGTGGACCCGGAAAATCGACTTTCGCGCTTTCTCGACCTAACCTCGCCAATCCCCGAGTATCAAGGCGCCAACGCGCCAGTAATACCGGCGGCGGCGGCGGGGTTACGCACCTCGGCACCGACTTACAACGGCGCGTGGATCTTTACGGATGATAAGAATCGCGGCTCCTGGAATGCGCAGAAGACGTTGTTTATGCCTCGCGTCGGTATGGCTTATCGTCTGAATGATAAGTCCTCGTTCCGCTTCGGTTACGCCCGCTACTTAGTCCCGGCGACTTTGACCGATGGCCTCGACGTCCTCGGAAGCGTTTTCTATCCGGGCTTCGAAGCCACTACTCGCGGTTTGCCCCTGCTCACGGGGGTGCCGCAATCGAGGTTGAGTAATCCATTCCCCGGCGGCCTGGTGCCCGTGAGCGGCAAGAGCTTCGGCCGCTACACCGACTTGGGCGGTTCGCCGATCTTCTACAATCAGGCCTTCGAAGTCGGCGTGAACGATCGGATCAACTTTAGCCTCCAGCGTGCTTTGCCGGGCAGTATCGTGGCGGACGTCACTTACTTCATCAACTTTGGGCGCAATAACCCGGTGACCCGGAACCTGAACCAAGTCGACCCCCGGATTGGCTACGCAAGGGGAGCGGTGACGGTGGCGAATGTGGCGAATCCGTTCTTCAATAGTTTGCCCGCCAATAAAATGCCCGGACAACTCAGAACTCAGGCGAACGTACCAGTCTCGCAGCTACTGCGGCAGTATCCGCAGTATGGCGATATTCAGCAACGATTAAAGGGCGCGGGTAACAGCCGCTATGAAGCCTTGCAAATTCAGCTGCAGCGGCCTTTTGTGAAGGGATTCAACCTGGTGCTGGGCTATAACTACAATCGAGAACGCAACCAGGAATACTACGACGAACAGGATAACTTCCTCGATAATCTCACCTTTCAGCCAGGGATCAGTCCGCGGCACCGGTTGACCGGCGCGTCGATCTACCAATTGCCCTTCGGTAAGGGCCGCACATTCCTGTCGAGCGCGAATAAGTATGTGGATGGCGTGCTGGGCGGATGGAGTTTGAGCGGACTCTTCTCGATCAACTCTGGCCAGTACCTCCGTTTCGGCGGCTTGCTCGTGGATGGCGATCCGTCGCTGAGCACCACGACCCGTGACCGGACCTTCGACACCTCGAAGTTCGCCCGGCTGCCTCCATTCACTCGCCGGACAAATCCCTTGCAGTATTCAGGGGTGAAGTCGCAGGTGTTTAAGAACGTCGATCTGACCTTGGCCAAGAATTTCGCCATCACCGAAAAACTCAAGTTCGAGTTGCGCATGGAGAGTTACAATGCCACCAATTCGTTTAACGGCGATTTGCCGAGCACGAACTTTGGCACAACTTCTTTTGGAGCGGTAATCGCGCAACGGCCGGGTTACTTCGGGCGGCAGATGCAATATAGCGGCCGCTTTACTTGGTAGCGATTCTCTACCTCCTACTGACGGCGCAGGACTTCGCGGGAGCGAAAGCCTGCGCCGTTTGCCATTCGGAGATTGCCGCGCAGCAGGCCGGTACGCATCATGCGGGGGCGCTGAAGCCGGAAACGAAACGCTGGGCGTTTGGATCGGGCGCCCAGGCCATCACTTACGTGTCCCAAGTGAATGAAGATACTTACTTGGAGCATGGCCTTTCCTGGTACAAGAAAACCGGCTCCACGGCGTTGACTCCGGGTCACCGGTCGGCGACGGGGGTGACTTACTCGACGTTTGCTTCCGACGCCGCCCTGTTGCGTTGCTTTCAGTGTCATTCCACCGGTAAGTTGCAATTAACGGCCGGGCGCGCGATTCAGCCGGCGGAGTTAGGCGTGCGTTGCGAGGCCTGCCACGGCGCGGGTTCCGCCCACACCGCCGCGCCGGCCAGGACCAATATAGTGAATCCCCGACGGCTGACCGCGGTGCAAGTGAACGACCTTTGCGGCCAATGCCATCGCATGCCCTTGGTGGCAGCGAATTTCGAGAACGCCTGGAATGTCCGGCATCAGCCGGTCTATCTGAGCCAAAGCGCTTGTTTCTTGAAGAGTGGGGGGCAGCTTTCTTGCCTGAGTTGCCATGGCCCCCACGAGGACCGGCCGGCGGTGGCCAACTGTAGCGGCTGCCACGCAAAACCGAAACATACGGCGAATGTTTCAAACGCGACTTGCGTTTCCTGTCATATGCCGTTGGTGCGGCCTTCGCCCTTGCTGGGCTTCACGAACCATTGGATCGGCGTCTATCGCCTAACGGGCCCGGGCGCGAATGTTTTGCGCCCGCTCGAGCAGCGGCCGGGCCGATGATTCACGACCGGTTTGGCGGAGAAGGTCAGCGAGATTCTCGAGGGCACTAGCCGTGAAGGGCGAGTTGGGCCCGTGGGCTTTGTCCGCCAGCGTAAGGGCGCGCCGAAACATCTGCTCCGCGCCGGGGACGTTGCCCTGTGTGGCATAGACGGCGCCGAGGATGCCGCAGGCGGCACCGGCCCGTGCGTCTGAGGTGCCAACGAAAATTCGCAAGGCGGCAAGCGCCAGCGGGCCGGCTTCCGTGGGCTTCGTGGGCAGGAGGAGCCCGGCCAAGTTCAGCCGGGTGGAGGCGAGTTCGGGATCTTGTGCCGGAAGCAGCCCGGCGCGGAGTTGGAGCGCCTTGCGATAGAGCCGTTCCGCGAGCGCAGCGTCGGACTCTTCGATGGCCACGGCCCAGTTGTGCAAAGCCGTGGCGGCTTGGGTTGTGTTGGCCGTCGCCAGGGCGGGCTCGAGGTAGTCGGCTGCCCGCGCATGGTCTCCGCGGTCGGCGAGATAGAGCGCTAAGTCGCGGGCGCTTTGGCGGGTGAGCGGAGCCTGGGGTCCGAGCGACTGGGAGCGTTGAGCCAAGGCTTGGCGAAAGAGGGGCTCGAAGTCCGGTTGCTGGGCGAAGAGAAGAATCAGAAGGGTGGTCATGCGGTTGGTTAGGTGCTAGACGTTGTTTCCGAAGCAGTCAGCTAGGGCACTCTGAAGGCGGACGCGGCGGCTTTCGGCCGAGAAGGCTTGGTCCACGTCTTGGGCCGTCAAGGTGGGCATAATTTACGGTACATCGAATTGGGGGAAGTGCTTGGGTACTGGGGCAAATTGCGCGGGCTATTCGTCTTCACCGCTGGCAGTGGCTGAGGGTGCTTTTTTGTGGGTGATCAGGGTGCCGAAAAGCGAGTTTCTTTGCCGAAACACGTTTTTAGGTGGTGGTTAAAGTACTTATTTTCAAATATTTGCAAGGAAACCCAGGAATGCGCGTGGATGACCCCGTGTGACGACCCCGTGTGACCAGACGCGAGAGCGAGCGGGCGGCCTGTTCGGCGCCGGGCAGGTCGCGCTCATACAGCTTCTTGCGAACCATCATCTCGAGCGCGGGGCCGAAATCGGGCTTGATC
>ENA-ORBV01004844-ORBV01004844.1-microbial-mat-metagenome-genome-assembly--contig:-NODE-4844-length-25410-cov-7.135752_pt1 | contig 25410 bp, 23 predicted proteins | sample MGYA00237777_ERZ505514 | MGnify/ENA primary metagenome ERZ505514 (study PRJEB26160, sample SAMN06269048) | microbial mat metagenome | isolation source: Oligotrophic lake microbial mat | place... | reverse complement strand
GAGTCGATCGACAAGGCTTCGTGGCGCAGGTGCTCCCGCAGCATTTGCGGATACGGTTGGAAATAGCCGCTAAAGCCATACGTACTGGCAAGCCACTGTATGTGTTCACGGCGCGTCCGGGCCCGCCTGGAATACTCTCGTATCTCCGCCGGGGCGACCGTCAACTGCTCGGCAACACACTCCAGGAGATTGGATGGCGGCATCTCCCCGGGCTTCAGCGGCCAACCAGGATATCGCAGAAGACACAGTTGAACCGCAAATCCGAGCCGGTTGTGTTGTCTGCGGCGCTCGTTCACAAGGGCAAGGTCACGCTCGGTAAGCATCCAATGACGCACCATCTCGCGGCGACGGAAAACGTAGTGGCCGGTTAGAATAGAGGCTCTTTGGCGATCAGTTAGTTGGTTTGCGGTGGACATAACCGCAAGCATACGGGACCGCTCTCAATCAACCCGCCTGATGGTGCCCGGATATTCCTTAGCGGCCCTTTTTTGCCAACTTGTCCTGCCTGGCCTTCTTCGTCCATGTGCAGGTCGATTTCCTACACCGTGTGCGCGCCGTGTCGATTCTCTTTCATCCCTCCAGCTGTTTCTTCGGCGCTCCTAGCTGAAGCCGTCGCCTAAAGGCGAGGTTTTGAACCATCCCAGATGGGGACAATCAACTGGGGAAAATCATTGGGACGAAAACGGCCGACCTCGGCGCTCACCAAAACTTGACCACTTGTGCTCCGATAGAGTTGCTCACCCCCGGAACCGAGTCCGCGCCGACAAACCATTGATGGGCAAGGCATTATCATCCCCGGCCCCGCCGGGCCGGTGGGTCACTCTCCGTGAGCATACCCGGGTCATTTCTCGCGAGTGCCGAAGCTTATTCGCAGTTGTATGAGGTGCGTGTGTTGACCAGCCATGGCGCGCGGCTGACAAGCGAACATATTCAGTTCCGGCAGGGGCAGATGATAGAGGTTCACATGCCGAAATCGGTAATGGATGTTCCTCCGCCGGGAGGGCCAATCAGCGCCGTGCGACTGGGGCACAAGCCAGGGAAGGCCGCAAGGAAGCTATTCCGCGAGGCAAGTTCCCTGGCCGCAAAGGGAAACCTGACGGAATCCGCGGTACGGATCGAGCAGGCGGTAGCCGCGGACCCAAACTGGTTTGAGGCGTGGAACAACCTGGGAGGACGGCGGCTGGCGTTGAGCCAGTTCAGCGAAGCAGCGGAAGCTTTTCGACACGCACTTTCGATTGATCCGAATAACGCGACGGTCCACTCTAATTTAGGGCTCGCACAGCTCTTTTTGCGGCAGCCGCTGGAGGCTGAAGAATCGGCGCGCCGGGCGTTGAAACTGGACCCGGGTGCGCCGCGCGCTTCGTACGTGGCGGGGATGGCTTTGTTGCAACAGAACAAGCGCATTGATGAAGCACTGGAGGCATTGGGCCAATCTTCCAAGGCTGTCCCGCGAGCGCTGCTGGCCATGGCTGAATGGCAATGCAGGAACCAGAATCCGGGAGCGTGTGAAACGGAGCTGAAGACGTTTCTGAAGACGCCGCGTGGGCCGAACCATGAGGCGGCGGAGACCTGGTTGAAGCGGGTGAAACAGCATCGGAAGGAACACCGTGAATGAACACATCGTCGTCCTGATGCAGGAGAACCGATCTTTCGACTACGCCCTGGGCGCCTTTCGGGGCGTCCGGGGATGCAACGATCACGGGCGGTGACGCTGGCTAGCCGGCAACCGGTCTGGCGGCGGACGAACACCGCCGGCGAGACCTAGGCGCCGGTTCCGGCTGAACGTCAAAGAGACGACGAATAGCTGACTGGGAGGCTGGCGTAGAGTCAGCGCTGGTATGATTTCAGCGTTGCCATCGACGGCGCCGCGGGGTACCGGCGGCGACATGCGGGCCACGTAGATGCGGGGCAGCCGGGAAGTAGGGATCCGGCTATGGGCGGCGGTGTTTAGCGCAATTTGGAGGGATCGTATTTGGAACCAGCCGAGACCTGAACCATGGTGATGCGGACTTTGGTGGGAAAGAACTTTTCGTGATCTTCGCGGCGATGGGCGTGGCCGCGTCCGCCGCTGGCGTCCTTAATCACCAGATCCATTTGTTTGATGCCTTCGGTCCAGACGATGGAGCCGTTTTCCCACCACGACGTCATTGGGACGTCTTTTTCGTAGACGCCGGCTTCCTTGTATAAGTCCGTGCCGGTGCAGCCGTAACCATTGCCCTGGCCTTTGTTGGGGATGTAGCAGAGGGTCCATGTAGTTGGTTCTCCGCCCGAAGGCTTTTCGAGAACTTCAAGACGGATATGGACGGCGCCGTGGCGATAGTCGATCGGCGCGGTCCAGTCCGTGGGCCGGTCGGGATTGATGAGGGGGCCTTTAACGTAGTAGTGGGATTTGCTGGGAGTGGAGTTGTCGGCGTCGGCCTTGGTGTAAGTGAAAGTCGTGTCGAAGAGGACGAACTGTTCGGCTGGCGCGAGACCCGACGCGAATAGGCTTAACACGGCGATTTTGATCATTTGATTTTTGCTTTCTTAAGGCGTTTTGAACCGGCCCAGTAGAGACTGACTTCGTGGCCGTCGGGATCATTGAGGCAGGCGTGCTTCCAGCCCCAAGGCATCAATTCCGGCAACTTGGTGAATTTGACTCCGGCCTTTACCAGCTTGGCGCAAAACCTGTCCAGCAAGCGGACTTCAAAATAGAGGCGCACGCCGCCGGTTTGCAGTGTTTTGCCTTGTTCCAGGAGATGGAGGGCGAAGCCGAGGCGGTCGCGATAGAACTCGAGTGGCGTGATTAAAGTCAATCGGCGAGCATTTTCTCATCGAAGGATGAGCCTGAAGGAGCGCGGTAGCGCTCCGGGTTCCTTTCTGTTGGGTTTTGTCGGGGAAGGTTAATATCTCGTCGTCGAGGCTGTGGGAATGTGGAAATCGCGTAGCGATTTCCAAGGGCGGTGGAAAAGAAGGAAAACCTGGTTTTGGTTTTCCTTCTTTTCCTCGGCCCGTCATTTCCACAGCCGGGTTGGTTCCGGGTGTCTTCATGCCGATCGCCTTGCCGGATGCAGTTCTGCAAACAGAATTCCTTTGGCTTGCTGCATCCGTTTGGCGGCCTCCGTGTCGCTCTCGGCACGAGCCTTTTCTTCGAGCTTCCGCAATGTGTGACCTGCCTTCAAATAACTCCCAGCTTTCGGCAGTTTCTGGTACGTCTCCCAAGGCGTTTGGTAGAGGCGATAGACGCGCCGTTGTTTTCCTTTGGCGTCGGTCAGTACTTCGGCTTGACCGCACGGACGGTGGAAGTTCAGATAGTCGTTGAGGTGGTCCTCATAGAACCGCTGCACTCGTTCGGCGTGCGCCGCCGCAATGTGGGTATAGCCCATGTGTTTCCGAATCACTGCTCCGTTCTTAGCTTCCACCAGCCCGTTGTCGTTGGATCGCCGCGGGCGGCTCTTGGTCTGTTGGACAAGTAACTTCTTGAGTAACTTGGCCACGGTGTGATTGATGAACTCACTGCCGTTGTCGGAGTGGAATCCCCGGATCTTGAATGGAAACTGCGCCAGCATCGATTGCAGCGCCGGCTCCAGCCAGGCTTCACTAATCTGGGGCACGCAGGCCACGACTTGCCACTGCGTGACTTCATCCACCGCATTGATGTGATACACGCCTTTGACTTCGTCCCGGTCCCCTTGATGGACCGTGTCCACACGTAAGTATCCAGGGCGTCCTTCCGGTTGCGGCCGGCGCCGTTCTCCGATCGACACCGGAGTTGGCTTTGTTTTGGTGAATGTCGCATAGCGGGTGCGGTAGGTCTTGGTTTTTTCGCAAGCGATACAAATGGGCGACCGAGATCCCGGCCAGCCGTTCGTATTCACCATTGCCATATTGGCCGTGTTCCCGCTCCAGAATCTTCTGGGTCGCCGGCCCGCTCAGCGTCTCATGGGCTTCATCGACGGTCGCCAAACATGCCGTGTCCGCACGGGTATAGCGAACCGGGAAACGGCGTCTGCGGTAGACGGTCGTTCGCACCTCCCCGTTGGCTATGTACTTGCCGATCAGTGTAACCTGGTGCGTCGCGCACACTCCTTTCCGAGCATGTTGTCGGAGGGCTTCGCCGTCTTGCTTTCGCGCCACGACGCCTCCCAAGCTACGAGGCCTGAGTCTGTTGGCCTCGGCCGGTCTCTCATCGGCTGGACGATGTGTCCTTGTCTGGACACGCCTATTGGCGGCGTTTGATGAAGAGCGGCGGCTATCGCTTCTCGATGTCGTGGGAATGAGCATCGGATTTCGGAGTGGGTGGGAAGACGAGTGGATCTGGTGGAAGAGGGGCGGCTGAAGCCGAGAGTGCGGGCTGCCGCCGGAAGTGAGGCGGTGCGTGCCTTCTAGTGATCCGGTCCAACGGCTGGAAGATATTCTGGCGAACTTGGATCGGATTTTATCGTTCACCAGTGGAATGGATTTGGAGGCATTCCGCTCCGATGAAAAGGTGTGCCATGCAGTACACCATGCGCTGCTGAGGTACGAGGCCTTGGAATCCGATTGCGGCATGAGTACGATCTCGTTGATCCGGTGCGGAGAAGGATTTGCCGGTGCTGCGGGCGGCAGCGGAGGCCGCGCTGAGGGATTTACCGGGCAGCGGGCCGACATCGGCAGGTCGACTTCCTTGAGAATTTCGCGAAGGGTGAAGAGGCCGCGAAAAGTCGCGGCCTCCGGTGTGTTGGCGATTTGAACTACGGTGTGCCGGAGTTGGCGACGCAGCTCTGGATTGCGCCCTTTTGCTGGCCGGTGATGACGCCGGCTCTGCGGAGGGTATCGGTGGCATCGGCGACGCAACGGGCAAGCCCACCGTGGTTGTCGGCGTTGGCGCTGCAGCGAGCGATGTGGTCGGAGATGGTACAACCGGTCCTTAAAAGCGTGTTTGGCACACCCGTCTGGCAGGAGTTAACGACTACACTCGGGCTGAGATTGGAATTGGGACAGGCATCGAGGTTGTCGGCGAGGCCGTCGAGATCGGCATCGGGGAACCAGCCGACGTCGCGCATTAACGGCAGCGTCAGGTCTTGGGGGGGACTGACGCTATGCGTCAGATCGGGATTGATCGACGGCTCCATCAGTTGGTTGGGAGAAGCGATTGGGTCCCAATGCGAGATGGAGGAGCCGGGCTGCACTGGATTCGGGGCGTTCATTAACGCGCGGCCGTTCGCATCGGCGCCGGCACGGATTGTCAGGTCGAGAATGAGTGAGCCGCTCACGCCTGCCCCGAGATTGGCCTTAATCGTGATGCCGTCGGCGAGTGTAATGCGCGCTGCGGGGATGGTGATGGTGGGGTCGGCGCCACCCAGATCAGCCGGGGGGCCACCTGCAACACTGTCGGCAATGACAACGGCGATGGCGCCGGCGTTCTGCGCATTTTTGACTTTGACGGTGAACGCGCAGGTTCCGCGGTCGATCAGTGCGATCTTGCCGGCAACGGCAGCGGCATTGGTCAGGGCTGTGCAGCCATCGGTTGTGGAGGGTCCGGAGACATTCGCCGCGTCGAGGGCTTGTACGAGAGGGCCTGTGACACCGGCGCCAGTGAGCGCGGGTCCAAACGCCGCGGTTCCGACAGCGTAGTTCCCGGCGATTCCGAGCGGCGACGCGATCCTTAAGAGCGGAGTGCCCTGGCTGAGTACAGCCGGCACGGCGCCCGAGACATTGGTTCCCGTCCAGACAACCTTGCGGCTGTTAATCGCGGACGCGGCGCGCTCAGCATTAGTCATCTGGTCCCAACTTTTGCCGGCGGTTTTGTCGAACAGATTCCGGCCATATACGTCGGTAAACCCCAAAATCTGGGACCCGGTCGAAACGCTGGCGAACTGGGAAAAGCCGAGGCCATGGGCGAACTCGTGCAGCAGAACCGCCACCAGGTCTAATCGGGACCCGTGATTCGCGTCCAGGCCGAGGTACCACCCGAAGCCGGTCAGGCAGCCGACATTTCCGAGATTGACATTGAAGCGTGCGCGAATGTCGGACTGAGATGGGAGGAGGTCGAATCCGGCACGTTTATCGGCGAGGGCCGAATGGTACCAGGTGTTCGAAAACTCCGGCCCAGGAAAGAGCCCGAAACTGGGATTGGGCGGGAAATTCGCGAAGATAGAAATCGGCCCGGCGGACCCGAGCACGGCCGCTGTCGGCGTGCATGAAAGGGGTTCGAATGTGGCGAGAACCCTTATATCCACATTACTCGACAGGGTGGCGCCCCAGATATTCGCAGCGCGCTGGAAGGCTATCAGCCGTTGCTGCCCAATCGTGGTTCCTGTATTTCCGCCGATCGGAACGGCTGGAGCCGGGTCATTGAAGCCGACTCCGGGGTTATTGCCGTTGACGATGGTGACGGTGGCGTTGGCGAAGGCGGGTAGAGAGGCGGCGAGAACGAGGGCGCAGGCGGCGGCCGCAAGCCGAAGAGCGATTCGACTATTTTTCATCGAGTTTCTCCTTGGCGGCGTTCCCTGGCGCCGCTTTCAAGACCGCTTCGTTGGCCTTACTCGTTCCTGTAACGCACCGAACCGCCAACCTTCCGTCGGGACGGATGCTAACAATTGTCGCGTCCATAAACTCCTCGGAGAGTTCCACTTTCAGAGTTCCATTGGGGAGCGTGACGACCTGGAGTTGGACTGCCGGTTTGGCCGGCTTCGCGGAGGCGTTCGAAAGCGCCTGTTCCTCTTCCTGTTCCGGATTCTTAATCTTGCCGGTGGACGGGTCAATGAAAACCTTCACGCCGGAATTCCCAGTGGGCGGTGCGGCAATGGGTTTCCCCGGTAAGTTCTTGGATGGAGAGGGTGCCTGGGCAAAACAGCCGGAGGCTAGAAATGCCAGGATCAAAATTGGGGCATAGTTTCTTAACTTCATGAGCAGCTCCTCAGGGCGGGATTCCGATGATGGGACTTCCCATCCGCGAACAGTGTATACCAAATTCTCTGCCTTGGCAGTACTAAATTGGCCTATTGTCAACGCCAAGTAGAAATGTCCGCTTTCCCGCTTGCCTGAAACTGCGGCAGAACAGTCTTGCCATTCCCCTCATCACGGTGCGTTCTCCCATCGCGGCCTGGTGCCGTCAAGGCCGCGCGGTTCAATGCGCCGAAGGGTAGCCTTGACGGCTGGCCGCGATGCAACACCATGCATCCAGAGGGGAATGGCGAGGGGCGGCCCAATCCACGAGTAGGACATTTCTACTTGGCAGAATAGGACATTTTCATTTGGCTGCGACATACTGAATTGGCCTATAGATCGGATGGTACTTTGCCGGCGCCTGGCCCTCGGGACCGGGTTGAGACGGGTTACGGAGGCAGTTACTTCCGAAGGTCGACTTCCTTGAGCATTTCGCGTAGGGCCATGAGGCCGCCGGATCCTTGCATTAGCTAATGAAAATAGCTGATCTGAGTTCAGTATGCAGGTAAATGTGCATGAGGCAAAAACGCAGCTTTCCCGGCTCCTGGAACTCGTGGAGAGCGGGGAAACGGTGATTATTGCGAGGCAGGAGAACCCGGTCGCTGCATTGGTTCCGACGCGTAAGAGGGCGGGTTTTCCGTTTGGGATCGCGCGGAATTCGCCGTTGGTTCCGGCTGGGGACTCCTGGCGGGGGCCGTTGAGTGACGAGGAAGCCGATGCATGGGTCAACGGGAAGTAAGACGCCCCCGGCGGCCAAGGTGTTGATGGACACGCACGCGCTTGTGTGGGCGTTGAGCGAACCGGAATTGTTGAGCGCCGAAGGCCGTCGACTGTTGCCGGATTCGGAGGTGGCGGTAAGTGTTGCGAGTTTGTGGGAGCTGCTGCTGAAGAAAGGCAAGCCGGGCGCGTTGGTGGCCGACCCGTTGCCGTGGTGGGAAAAATTCGTATTGCGGCCGGGGATTCGTGTGCTGGGCATTCGGCAATCGCGTGTGATTGCGCTGGGGCGGTTAGCCTTTCAACAAGTCCTGATGAATGAGCGGTGACATGTGGGGGCACTAGCGCGTTTGCTGCGGCGTATCTGAAAGCTGTTTCGCAGAAAACCGCCAAGATCTCCTACTGTCCCGTGCCCGCCACCAAGGCAGCCGCCTAGACCGTCCCCAAGGTACACACCACCGACGAATATCGAAGGCGAGTGCAAATTAGACAAGAAAGCGATCAACTATGCGGAACTCAGGCAGTTGGCCGGCAGTTCGGGCTTAACTGAACACCATTGGGATTAAACGACAATCGTTATGCCGGGAGCGGTTATTTAATAAGACTCGTAATTTGGCGAATGGCGCGCAGCGCCTCCCTGATTTCGGGTCGTCCATCGGGAGTGCTTCCATAACTTGTCCGATACGGCGACTATACGGCTAAGTGAATTCCCAACTTCCCAGAACGGGACATATGGCCCGCGGCCAGCCATTTCGGCGGGTTGCGCGTTACTCGTCGAAGCGGGAAAGACTGGGGCCTACGCATGCGCAAGTCACATTTATTCAAATACTCACATTATCCGTCAGTTGGCCGTACTGCCATCATCATCGTCGTCAATAAGGTTCGATTCGGGCGACGCCTTCTCAAGGTACTCTCTGCGAATGGATGCAAGTGATTTCTTGGTTTGTAGATCTGTCAACCAGAAGCTCCACCCGTTCGTGGCTTTCTTTCGTAAATGGTATGCCGCCCCGGAGGGTGTCTCGAATAGCTGCCCGTCCGCATCAATCCGTCCGTCAGGAAGGATCTGCCCGATGTGTTCTCTTAGATTCAGCGCTTGTGGAAAAATCTTCTGCCCGGCAGTTATTAAGCCGGCAGACAGCAAATCCGAAAGATCAACTGAATGACCCGCAAGAGGGACATCCCGAACTGTAGATGACTTGTAACCAGGAGGGACCTTCCAAACATCAAGGACCCGCTGGATCAGCGCGCCGGTTCGTTTGATGATTGCGGCGTCCGTCCATCCGTCGGCTGAAAAGGAATCCAAATCTCGGTTCAATATGAGTAGGTCGTGCTTTTTAAGAGCCGCCTTTTTTCCGGTATCACCAAGCCACGGGCCATTTGATACGGCACTATTCAGCTTGGCAGTCAAAAGAGTGAGGTTCCCTAAGGTGTGTAAGCGTTGGGCGCGATCTTGAAGAGTTCCCTCTGTGGGAGGCTTCCATGCTGCTTCCCAACTCTGGGGCATAATGTGTTCAGTCCAGAATCCGTTTCTGGGCACGCGCATACCCGCATATTCCTTCCCGCCTGGGCGATAACCACGTCCGTAGTCCTCAATCGCCTCGAGCACCATACGAAGGCGCGAGCGGCTAACCTTTCGATAAACAGGCATCTTTGCCAGCTCAGAGTACATCTCGTCGTCATCCGGCCAGTACTTAGCCTCGGCGGTTTGCGACGTTAGATAGGATCGGACCTTTTGGTCTATCAGGTTGGGGACCGCTTGTCTAATAATGGCCACCAGCTCCGCTGCCACCTGCGTGTACGACTTTGTGGTCGCGCGTACCAGCATCCTCCGGGTGAGCCAGCTTTCGACTGTCTCCAGCGTGGCTTCGATGATGCTGGGCGGGACGGCCGGCTGTTCAGGATCCAGAAGTGCGAGCAGGGCTGATTTCATCACGTCGCTTTCCATCGCCTTGATTCGATAGGCAAATAAGCCCACGCGGTCAATCTGACCAGAGGTATTGTCCCCTTCTTCGGTGATTCTGCGATACACGAGAGCTGCCCGCGACATTTGCTGCAGCAGTTCGTCCATGGGGACATTGGCCTCATGATCTGCGAATGCTTTGAACCGAGAGAAGACCTCGCGCGCGACGATCTCCTCCCCTGTGCGGGAGATCAACCAGTGATTAATAAAGAGCGATGATCTCTGATATCGTAGGCGACCTGCACTAACTTCTGTTTCCCAGAACGCAGTTTCGAAATTATTCCAGTGTTTCTCATACGCTTTCTCAATATCGGCGCCGACTTCCTGTAGTCTTTGAAAGACAAAATTCTTGATCAGGTCAGCTGCCGTTAGCTGCGCGCCACGCGCATTCAGAGTTTCGAAGATTTCCTGTGCATTCTCATCGACGGAAAGATCGATTACGACCAATTGTAAGAGATCCCGCACGCTACGCTCAATTGCATCGGCCCTTTGGTGACGCTGTTCTATTCCTTCAGAATTGAGCCATTTTCTGGCCTGTTCTGAGAAAAAACGGTGCGATTGAACAAGTCGCGTTGTCTGGTGCTTCAATACTTCGTAGTCGACGGGACAGGGCGCAGACATGACCTCATTAAATGCCGGGCGATCGCGATTTGTCGGCCAGACCTTGTAGCGATCCTCGTTGCTTTTGCAGAAACGCCGGTCATTCTCGATCAGGTACTCTAGTCGCCCAGCTGGGACAATTGCGTCAATCCGACAGAGCTCACCGTGTAGAGCATCGAAAAGGATCTGTAGCGTCGTTAGTCGCTGCTGGCCATCGATGACCATTCGCTCTTGGAGTTCGCCGGTTCGGCGCTGCACCTGCTGCAGAACTACCGCGCCGAGAAAGTGTGGTTCGTGCTGAGCTCCAGGATCCTTCAATAGGCGAAGAGCCACCCGCTCGACGTCCCTCCATAGGGGCTCCCATTGTTGTTCCTGATTCCATACGTACGGTCGCTGAAACAGCGGCACCAAGAACCGCTGCGGCTGACCAAATATCGTGTTTGGAGTTCGGACCTGTGTTTCCATTGGCAGGCTACCAGTTTAATGCAGGCCAAGTGGAGTCCGACTGCAAATTTATGCAGGGTCGCAGTGCGAGGCCGGTTCAACAGAGCGGCGAATCCACTTGGCTGGCTTGTCGGAATGTCGGACTTGTGACGCGGGCCGGAAACGCCGTTCCGGGAAGTTACCGGCAACGATTCGAACCGTGTCTTAATCCACTTGGACGTAACACGCCCAATCCGGAAAGTATCCACTTGGACGAGTCACGCCTATCCGGAGAGCTGAAAAGTCTGGCCTCCCGCGATGCCCCTGTCGCGAAAGTTGACAGGCGGCTCTCGAACTGCCCGTTCCAACTGCGGCACATCACACCTGCAGTCGTTATGCTAAATGAACCGTATTGCGTTTAAGCCCGCCCTACGCTCCCGATTCTGGAGTCCGGTACAACACCCGCCTTTCCACACGAATTTCGCAATCCATCAGGTACGGCCGCAGCCCTTCAACACCAACCGTCGTCCCTAGTCCAGCCTCCCTGGAGACCCGCAAATCGCCAAGAAGCAAGTGATTTGGCGGCGCTAAACACACCGAACCTCTCCCCCTGCCTCAAATAATCGAAGCGTTCCGACCCTTTGTTTGTGCCCCCAGAGTGAATGTCAATGTCGCGCCATCGATCGCGGGGCTGTTCACTTCGCGGTAGCCTTACGCTTTTCGTTGTCGGCGGCGGTCAGCTTGCGAAGCAGTTCGATGGTTGGCTTGGGGGCTTCGAATTCGGCCTCTTCGACAGGTGTCCGGCCGAAGCGGTCGCGGACGGTGAGGTCGGCGCCGTGATCGACGAGGTATTGAATGATGTCGAGCGCGCCGAAGCGGGTGGCGGTGTGAATGGGGTTGATGCCGAAGCCGGCAGTGCGTTTTTCATTCACGTCGGAACCGAGTTCCACCATGAATTTGACGGCTTCGAGTTTGCGGCTGCCGGTGGCGAGGAGCAGGCCGCCGGCGCCGTCAGGGGTCTTGGCTTTAGGGTCGGCTCCGAGCGCGATGAGTTCTTTCATCATGGCGAGGTTGCCGCTTTCGGCGGCGGTGAGGAAGGGCGTCATGCCGGCGGAGGAACGGAATGGGCTGGCGGGCACGCCGGGAGGCTGGACGGTGCGGGCATGGATATCGGCGCCTTTGGCGAGCATTTCGCGGACGAGTTCAACCTTCCCTTGGCGCACGGCTTCATGGAGCGGAGTGCCGCCGTTGCGGTCGCGGCTGTTGATGTCGGCGCCGTTGGCCAATAGCAGCTTCGCCACGGGTTCATAGCCGCGGCTGAGGGCGATCTGAAACGCAGTGCTGCCGTCGGGAGCTTTGTAGAGGGGATCGGCCTTGGCGGCGATTAGCGATTGCATGGCGGAAAGGTCGCCGCGCTGGGCGGCGAAGAGGATGGCGGTGAAGCCAGCGGCGGAGGCGGCGTTGACATTCGCTCCGGCGGCGATGAGGGTTGCGGCGATCGCGGTGCGGCCCTCGGCGATGGCCCACATGAGCGGGGTTTGTTTCATGCGGGCTTCGGCGACGTCGGCCTTGGCGCCGACGTCGATCAGGAGTTTGACAAGGCCGGCGTTGCCGGCTTCGACGGCGGCCATCAGGGGCGTCTCGCCGTTCCATTTCGTCGAGTTCGGATTGGCCTTGGCGTCCAAGAGCAGGCGGGAGGTGGCGAGGTTGCCATTGGTGCAGGCCAGCGATAACGGTGTTTCGCCGTTCTCGTCGGCGGCGTTGACGTTAGCTCCGGCGCGGATAAGCGCGGCAAGGATTTCGGCATCGTCACGACCGGCGGCCCAGAGCAGCGGCGTGGCGCCGTCGGGGCGAGCCGCGTTGACGTCGGCGCCGCTATTCAACAGGGCAAGAACGGCCCGTTGATCGCGCTTCTGGACGGCGTCGAGGAGGCGCATTTCCGCAGCCGCGAGGACCCCGGCGAGGAGTAGAAAAGGAAGCCGGCTCATACCCTTGAATGATATAGTGTCGGAGGGCAACGTGCTTCACAAAATTCTCTGTTTGGCGGCGGCGGCGGCGGTCGCGGGCATGTATGGCCAGGCGGCGCCTACGGCGCCATTAACAATCATTGGCACTTACTGTCAAGCCTGCCACAATGAGTCGAATCGGTCCGGCGGAGTTTCCGTGGAAGGACTCAAGACGATCTCGGCTGGTGACGCGGGCATGACGTGGGAGAAGATTCTGCGGAAAGTCCGTACTGGAGAAATGCCGCCGTTGGGACTGCCGCGTCCGAAACCGGCCGACACCGCGAATCTGGTCTTGTGGCTGGAAAGGGAGCTCGACGGACACGCGGTTGCGAAGCGCGATCCGGGTTCGCCGCCGGTTCATCGCTTGAACCGCGCGGAATACTCGAACGCGATTCGCGACCTGGTGGGGTTGCGGATGGATCATGCGGCGAGCCTGCCGGCGGATGATTCGGGCTACGGGTTCGACAACATTGGCAGCGTGCTCACTGTGTCTCCGTTGTTGATGGAGAAGTACATGGCGACGGCGCGGCGCGTGAGCCGTTTGGCTGTAGGAACGGTGAAGGCGAGCGCGGCGATTGAGCGGTTCAATCCCGGCAGGGGTCCGGCGCTGGACGCAAGCGACGAGCTGCCGCTGAACCTGCGCGGCGGGCTGCTGCTCAAGTATCACTTCCCTGTTGACGCGGAATATTCTTTGCTGGTGCGCGTTCGCGGGACGCCCGCGGCGAAGGCGCCGCCGCCGAAACTGGATGTCCGAATTGACGGGCGGCGCGTTCAATTGCACGACGTAATTATCGACGCGAATGAAGAGGCGCAGATCACTCGCAACTATGAAATGAAGCTGCCGGTTAAGGCGGGCTTGCATGCCATTGGCGCATCGTTTTTGACGGAGACTTTAAAGCAAGAGGCAGGCGTGGTGACGCGGAGCCGCTTTGGCGGGACGCCGCCGTCCGGCAACGTATCGGTCGAGTATCTGCAGATTGGCGGACCGTTCAACGCGGCCGGCCCCGGTGATACGGAGAGCCGGAAGACGATCTTTGTTTGCCGGCCCGCGGCGGGCCAAGCTGAGACGCCTTGCGCGCGACGGATAATTACCGGCCTCGTCAGCCGGGCTTACCGGCGGCCCGTAACCGCGGCGGATGTTACGCCATTGTTGAACCTTTTCGCTATTGGGCGGAAAGACGGCGGATCCTTCGACACGGGGATTGAAACGGCGCTGCGGGCGATTCTGGTGTCCTCGAGTTTTCTGTTTCGAGTGGAGCGGGACGCCGTTGCCGGTGTTCACGCGGTTAGCGATTTGGAACTGGCGTCGCGGCTATCGTTCTTTATTTGGAGCAGTATTCCCGATGAAGAGTTGCTGCGGCTGGCGGGGCAGAAGAAGTTGCGGACGGTGCTGCAGGCGCAGGTACGGCGGATGCTGGCCGACGTGAAGGCGCGGTCCCTGGTTGAAAATTTTGCCGGGCAGTGGTTGCAGTTGCGCAATATTCCCAGTTGGCGTCCGGACCCGGAGAAATTCCCGCAGTTTGACGACTCGCTGCGTTCGGCGATGCAGCGCGAGACAGAACTTTTCTTTGCGTACATCGTGCGGGAGGACCGCAGCGTTTTGGACTTCATCAACGCCGACTATTCGTTCCTGAATGAGCGACTGGCGCGGCATTACGGAGTAGCGGGCGTGAAGGGAACTTACTTCCGAAAAGTGACGTTTGGGGGAGAGGAGCGCGGCGGGGTGTTGACGCATGCGAGCGTGCTGACAGTGTCGTCGTACCCCACGCGAACATCGCCGGTTTTGCGTGGCAAATGGATCCTTGAAAACATTCTGGCGACGCCGCCTCCGCCGCCTCCGCCGAATGTTCCCGACCTGGCGGAGAAGGCGGCCAATTCGGCGAAGGACCTGCGCGCGGCATTGGAAAAACACCGGGCGAGCGCGGGTTGCGCGTCGTGCCATTCGCGACTGGATCCGCTGGGGTTTGCGCTGGAGAACTTTGACGCGATTGGCAAGTACCGCGCAACGGAAGACGGCGCGAAAGTGGATGCGTCCGGATCGCTGCCGGGCGGCATCCACTTTGTTGGGCCTTCCGGTTTGAAGAAAGTGCTGATGGAACGGCAGGATTATTTTGTCGAGTGTATATCGGAGAAGCTGCTGACGTATGCGCTGGGGCGCGGATTAGAGCATTACGACCTGCCGGTTGTGCGCCAAGTCCGGCGCGAGGCCGCCGCTAAGGGGCACCGGTTTTCGGGGCTCGTTTTGGCGATTGTGAATAGCGTACCATTCCAGATGAGGAGATCACCCGAGCGATGATTATCACCAAAAAGTCCCTGTCGCGGCGCGCGCTGTTGCGCGGTTTTGGCACAGCGGTGGCGCTGCCGTTCCTCGATTCGATGTCTCCGGCGCTGGCGGCGGCGAAAAAGACGCCGGTGCGGATGGCGTTTCTTTATGTCCCGAATGGCATCATCATGAAGGACTGGACGCCTGCCGCTGAGGGCGCCGGGTATCAGATGACCAAGACGTTGGAGCCGTTGGCGGCGTATCGCGAGAAGATGCTGGTGTTGTCGGGGTTGGACCAGTACAACGGGCAATCGCTGGGCGATGGGGCGGGGGACCATGCGCGGGCCGGGGCTAGTTGGCTTACCGGCGTGCATCCGAAGAAGACGTTAGGCGCCGATATTCACGCGGGCATTTCCGCGGATCAGGTGGCGGCGAAGGAGATTGGGCTGTCTCTTATACACATCTGACGCTTCAGGCTATAGCTGCGCGTACAGCAATACGGTTTGTTGGGCGTCTCCGACCACGCCGCTGCCGCCGGAAATTAATCCGCGGGCGGTGTTTGAACGGCTGTTTGGCGATGGGGAGACGACCGATCCGGCGGCGCGGGCGCAATTGGCGAAGCAGGACCGGAGCATTCTGGATTTTGTCCGCGCGGACGCAGCGCGGCTGGGCATGGGGCTCGGCGCGGGGGACAAGCGCAAGCTGAGTGAATATCTGGACGCGGTGCGTGAGATTGAAATTCGTATTCAGAAGTTGGAGAAGCAGGATCCGAACGCGGTCGCGCTGCCTTCGATGGACCGGCCAGGGGGCATTCCACCGACGTTTGAAGAACACATCAACCTGATGTTCGATCTGATGACCATCGCGTTCCAGGCCGATTTGACGCGTGTGATCACGCTGATGATTGGGCGCGAGGGCGGCAACCGGACGTATCGAAACATCGGCGTTCCGGACGCTCATCACGGGCTGTCGCACCATTTTAACGATGAGGCGAAGATTTCGCGGCTGCAGAAAATCGACCAGCACCATGTGGCGCAACTGGCCGCGTTCCTGGGCAAGCTGCAGGCGGCGAAGGACGGCGACGGGACGCTGCTGGACCACTCGATGATCATGTATGGCAGCAGCTTGAGCGATGGCAACCGGCATGAGCATTTGGACCTGCCGGCGATTCTTGCCGGGGGCGGCGATGGGCGCTTCCATGGCGGCCGGCACATCAAGTACAAGAAGGGCACGCCGATGACGAATCTGTTCCTGTCGATGCTCGATACAGCGGGTGTGCAACCGGAGAAGATTGGCGATAGTACGGGCAAAGTGGAGCATCTCAGTAATTTGTAATGCGAATTCTATTGGTCCTTTTCGTTGGTTTGACATGTTTCCCGCAGACAAGGGAAGAGCGGGTTTCGAAAGCCGCGGATGCGTTGGCCGATAAGTTGATCGCCCAGCGGCGGGACTTCCACATGTATCCGGAGTTGTCCAACCGCGAAGAGCGCACGGCGCGGGTGGTGGCGGAGAAGTTGCGCGCTTTGGGGCTGGATGAGGTGAAGACCGGGGTTGGGAAGCATGGCGTGGTGGCGTTGCTGAAAGGGGGAAAGCCGGGCCCGGTGGTCGCCTGGCGCGCCGATATGGACGCGCTGCCGGTCTTTAGCAGCAGCGAAAAGGCGCACAAATCGAAGAACAACGGCGTGCATCACGCTTGCGGGCACGATGCGCACATGGCGATTGGGCTGGCCGTTGCGGAGTTGCTGAGCGGAATGCGCGAACTGATTCCGGGCACGATCAAGTTCATTTTTCAGCCGGCGGAAGAGGGGGCGCCGCGTGGAGAAGAAGGCGGCGCGGCGCTGATGATCAAGGAAGGCGCGCTGGATAATCCGCGGCCGGCGGCGATCTTCGGGCTGCATGTTTTCAGCCCCTATCCGGCGGGCACCGTTGGGTATACTTCCGGGCCGGCAATGGCGTCAGCCGATAGTTTTTCCGTTACGATTCGCGGTAAGCAGGTACATGCGGCCATGCCCCATATGGGTATCGATGCTATTTCCGTCGCCGCGCAGTGCATCTCCGCTTTGCAGACGATCCGCAGCCGGCGTATCGATCCGATGGAGGGAATGGTGTTGAGCATTGGCTCGATTCACGGCGGGAACCGGAACAATATCATCACTGGTGAAGTGAAGATGGAAGGGACGATCCGAACGTTTAGCGAGAGCACGCGCGAGAGCGTTCGCACGATGATGAAGCATACGCTGGCGGGCTGCACGACCGCGGGCGATGCGAGCTTTACGCTCGATTTCGATGGCGCTTCTTATCCCGTGACGGTGAACGATGCGACGCTGACAGCCGAGAGCGTGCCGCAGATGCGGCGCGTTTTGGGAGAAGCGAATATCATCGCGACGAAGCCCGTTACCGGTGCGGAAGATTTTTCGTACTACCAGAAAATCATTCCCGGGTTCTTCTGGTTTCTGGGCGTGCGGAATGAGAAGCTGGGCATCACGGGCGCGCATCACACACCGGAGTTCGACATTGATGAGGCGGCGCTGTTACCGGGGCTTAAACTGGCTTCGAACCAGCTCCTCGATTACCTCGAACGCCACCGGTAGGGCGCTTCCGCCGAGGCGATGCTCGATAATAGAAATGAACCGGAGTTGCAGATTGAAATCCAACTGTCTCCCAAAGATCTCGCACGGCTTACTTACATCGCCGAGAAACTGCGCCGCGCAGAAATTTAGAACGTGCGCGAAGTTATGAGCGCGTACTTGGAATGCGCGTATGAGGTCAGGGACTGCTTAACGGCAAGCTGAGGATATTGAGCGCATCCGAACACTACGGTTTACCGCCGATGAACTTTTGGAAAATCTTGCACGCGTTAACGAGCCTCTCTCCAGCGGCGATCATAATTGGCGGTTGCGAGATAGCAATGGTTCATTTGGTTGGCTTGACGGGTCTCTTTCAACCTTCGTAAGCGCCGAAGCTGGTTGCCCGGCATCCCCCGGGGCGCTGTGGCACCCAACACCTGCTGTCCTAACGCGATGAATTCAAATTCCGTTCAATCGCGGAGACCATTACCCGGAGCAAGCTTTGCTAATACGAACGGGCAATTCCTTTGGGCAGGAAACCACAATTCTCAGAAACGAGTTCTCAAGCGCATCGCCAGCGACCCATGGTCCACGTTTGTACGCGTGTCTCTTGCTGGTCGGGCAATAGCGAACTATGCTAATGATCGCATCCGGCCCACTGTATACCGACATTTCATCTTGAAAATACGCTTGATTTCGCAAAAGACGGTCTCGCTGGCTCAACGTGCTGAAGCCGTCTTACTCTTCTTAGGTGCATGGGAAGGAACTTGGACTGGTTTCGCCATACCCGAACGATCAATCGTTTTGTCGGCGGAGGTCCACCAGTTCTGTGGTTCATCAATAATCGTAATGTACCGCTGCGATTGACTTCGCCTCTTATCCAATTCGGCCGCGTCGCCCTGAATATACTGACCAATGTCGGCGGGCATTTGTTCGAGGCCGACCCGACCATATTGCACATTCTCACAATTTCGAACAATTCTGGTGATGTCTCGCGGACCAACTTGTTTCTCTAAGTTTCTGAATATCCAAAGAACGTCAGCCGAAACTTGAGTTACGTCTTGATACACGTTCCGGATCGCTGCAACGCCCATATAGACGCGTTCCACGCGGTGAAGCTCGTCGTCGGCACCAGTCGCACCACTCAAGACCATCGGCTTTCGCGCCAATCGTGACTCGAAATCACCTACCTTTAACGATGCCGACGTTGTTTTTGGAAACTCGGTTCCAGCAAATATCCAAAAGGCAGGAAGTAACCTGTGTGCAAGCCCATGTTGAGTGTAGGCCCCGTCGTCCATGGGTTCCAGAAAACCGCCAAGATAGTAGTTTTCGCCAACCTTGGCATTTAACTCATCGAAGAAAAGTAGCAACGGCACCGTCTTGTGGCGCTCCTGTTCGGAACGGATTTTGTCGAAACACGCCAAGAGGTCCTGTAGACCCGTCAATTGGGTTAAGTTGAACTTTAAGACATTCATCTTGAGGGATTCCGCTAGCCGATCTATCAGATAACTCTTCCCGGACCCAGGCTTGTCGACTATAACATAGGACTGGTGCTTTCTCTCATTTCCAGCGCGTCCGACAAATCGCCGACCATCACGTAGGATCTGTTGGATGTGCTTACGCTTTTCTGGAATGCACGATATATATCCTGACAATTCTGTCATCCCGCGCCATAGGTGCAATTCCTCACGCGGGGCATCCATTCCAGTGCGCTTAGTTATGACGCCGCAATCCTTCGAAGCACTCTCCCAGTCATGAACCATTTGCCCCCAGTTGAACGACAGCCACTGCGGATCCCGGATTTTCAGCCTATAGTCGTAATGGAGATCCGGTTGTTTCTCCTGTGTCCAGCCCTCAAATCGAAGCCTAGCTTGATCAAGTATCCGCCAGTTCTCGGTATACGCCAAAGCATGCCCTAGTGAGTCTCCGAACGCGTTCGTTGCTGGATTTCGCAGTTGATGAGCTATTAAAGCCGGAAGAAACACGGATGCCATCTGAGTCAGTTTCGTTTCATCGGAAGGCAAAGACGCGGTTTGAACGTACCCTGAAGTTTGACCATCGAAGGCAAGTAGGCGGCTATTATCCGGCAACACCACGACGCGTGAAGCGGGGAAATAGTGGCGAAGAAATTCGAGGGCTTCTTTTGATGGAACCCCCGCAGGTGTAAGCCAGCAGTCGACGTTTGTGTTAGAATCATTAATTGCTAATTGAGCTGCGACCTGCGGGATAAGGCAAATCGCAATATTCTTAACTGGTATTACATTCAGCCAGCTGGGTCTCCAGTTCTTCGACGACACGTACCACCTTGCCTTTGAAAATTGTTTTACGAGCGCCTCAATCAGATCACCCCGCACGACGCCCTTCCCCAAATCTTTAACGACAATGTGCGTGATGTCTTGGGGAAACACCTGGAGTTGCTTCGCCGCGTTCTTGAAAAGGATGTCTAGTTTGTCTTGAGGTAAAGGTGCATCCCAATCTATTCGTTGCTTCAGTCGCGGTCGGCCATGATGTCTTTCATAAATACGAATAACACGGGTTGTGCCGACAAAGAAATCTGTGCCCGCCAGATCATTTAATGAGAAGAGTTTATTGTTTACCTCGCCGTTCGTTGGTGTTGTCGACAGCCTATGATGGGTTCTGCCGTTGGTGAAGGCAGGGTTGAGCATTTGCTCGAGAACTTGCCGATCAGCTGGATGCCAAAGACCGAGCCCCCAGACTTCAAAGTTTGGCGGTACCGGCGGTGCATGATCAGCAGACGTTTGAGGCGACGAAAGGATGCTCGCTACGAGTCCGGCACCGCACAACGACTGAATGTTGGAATCGGGGCTACTTAGAACTCGGCAGTAATCGTCGCTTGTCCGGCTACTGGTTGTCGTACGATGCTGCCCAGTGATCCAATGTTCATCTACGATCCAGTCGCCGACAACGAGAACCTTGATAGTTTGCTTCGGGTTATGTGCCATGAGCGGATAGAATATCGCATATCGTTCAAGGACACAATCCTAGCGAGTGCAGCGAGACAATGGTAAGCCGCTACACCCGTTTCCTTTCATCAGCGAGATGGCTCTCTGATCCGATCGCGTCGAGTAGTTAAGATTGGCCAGCAACGCGCACCGGATCGGTGGTCAGTCGTCTTCGCCAAACCCACGTGAAGGCGGAGCAACCTGGGTGCCTGTTTGTTGGGGGCTATCGTGACATGCGACGACGCCGTAGGGCTCGTCCCCGGGATTTCTGCAGAGGATTCCCAGACAAACGCAGTCGCTAAAATCTTCGTCCTTAGACTCCATCTTGAACACTCCTATTTCCGCTTCATGGATCATTGCTGATTTGCACACCCCGCCAGACCCGCAAGTCTCTTGGAGTTTCGTGCGACGTTGTAAGGAACTGGCGAAACCATCCGACTTCAAACCGCCTTTCCCACTGACAAATTCAAGTCGGAGGGGAGGGTTAGCGCCCACTTCATCTCGATGATGCACCTCCCCCGCAATGGAGTCAATCGAATTCTGACGATAGCGTGACTTTTTCAGCTTGTCACGAACGAAGCTGACTTATCTCGCATTTTCGCAGGCAGGCCAAACAGCCGCCGGCGATGCGAGCTTTGTGCTGGATTTCGGTGGCACGGAAGACTTCTCGTATTTCCAGAAAATCATTCCCGGGTTCTTCTGGTTTCTGGGCGTGCGGAATGAGAAGCTGGGCATCACGGGCGCGCATCACACACCGGAGTTCGACATTGATGAGGCGGCGCTGTTACCGGGGCTTAAACTGGCTTCGAACCAGCTCCTCGATTACCTCGAACGCCACCGGTAGGGCGCTTCTTTTTAGCGGGCGCCGTCAGGATGACGGCCGCGGGAAGCGGCGCGCGGCGGACAGCTTCCTGGATGAATTTGCGTACAAAGAAGCGCTCTGTATCGGCTATCGATGAGACGCGGATGTATCGAACGTTCAGTCCATCGCCGCGAAGGATGCGACCCGGATCCGGGAAGTCTACTCCCTTGTTGAAGCCCAAGTTCACCCAACCTGAATAGGCCGCGATGTGGATGAAGACCTGGGCTGGCCTACCGGTGAAAGTGTACCCGGCGGCGACGGCAAGGGTGGCGTCATAGGGGAGTTCAAACGCTCCTGGCGCTTCCTCCAGCACGATGGCGCGAACGACCAGAGCGAGGTCTGTGATGCGCGGCTCGAGGGCCGCGAGGAGGTCAAGAAATTCTTTGGTGGGAGGGGGAATCATTTAACTATTAACTGGCGTGCATAGATCGCGTTACCAGGATATCGGGTTTCCTCCCCGCTGGCGGATTTATGATTCGAGGGCTTCGAGGAAAGCACCGGTATTTGCCAGATTGATATAGCGGCAGACCTTGCCATCGCGGAAGCCGAAGTAGTGGGCGACGGGAGTGTCGACTGTCTTTCCGGTGGCGTTGACGATGACTTGGCAGCGGCCGAAAGCGGCGACGGCGTCCGGCTTTTCGAAGAACTCGGTCATGGCCAGTTTGGGGTCGCTATGCTCGGCGGCCAAGCCGTTGAAAAACTCGGTGGCGCCGGCGATTCCGCTGCGAACGCCGGCGAAGCTGAGGCGCGCCGGACCTTCCGCCTCCCAACTGATATCTTCGGTAAGGTGGCTGAGGATCGAGGCGAGATCGCCGCGGCTGAAGGCGGCGTACATTTCTTGTACGGTCTGGATGTTGGTTGACATGCCAGTTTCGGCGGACTCGAGTGCGCGCTGGATTCATGACGCCGGGATTTTATTTTGGCAGCCGCCATTGCTCATCGAAGAGCGTGGCGAAGGCGATGTCCGGCGTCTCTGAGCCTGCTTGTACTTTCAGGATGGCGAGGTCGCCGAGTTTGGGCATGCTGTAGTCGCTGTGATACTCGCGCTCGTCGATGGTGAGGCCGGAATTGATGACGACGTAGCGGGCGGGACTGAGTGGGTTGGGGTAGATGAGCGCGGGAACGTGCGCGGCGGCGGAGAATGTTTGCGTGCCGGCGGTGATAGCGTCGCGGGTCCAGCGTAGGGGGAGTTTCGCTTGTAACTTGGCGATCCATTTGTTGCTGCCAGGATCGCCGAAGAGAGCAACGTTGTACTTTGCGAAGTCCTCGGGCGTGACGTCTTTGTCGTCTTTGGTTCGCGGGTGCGATCGATAGTAGCGGGCGTACACGCGCTGAAAGCGGGCGAGCATGCGGAGAGCTTGCTCATGCGACTCCTTGTTCCAGGGCTCGCCGGTGGGGCGGACAAGGAGGAAGGGATTCAGGAAGGCGTCGTCGATGGGCCCTTGGAGCGCGTGGGACTTTTGCAGGCCGGGAAGTTTGGGCGAGGAGACGCGCCACGTTGACCCCTTGCGCGCGAGATGGATTTCGGCGGCGGGCTTGACGCGAAGCGTTTGGCCGTCAATGCGGATTTCCTTGGCGCTATTCGTCTCGCGGAGGGTGAGGCGGGTTACATTATTGGTGGTCAGATCGTAGTTCGATTTGGCGGCATCGCGTTTAGCGATGATGCCGCTGCGCTCGTAGTGTTTGGCGAGGTTGTTGAGGGAGATCCAGTGGGCGCGGTTATAGCGCGTGGTGTAGGTGACGAAGCGGATTTCATCGGGAGAGACGATGCCGCGATCACCGTATTCTTTCAGGAAGACATCGACGCGCTGGCGAACGAGGGGGCTGATGCTGTGGCCGGTGTTTTCGGAGATCAGGAAAATGGATGGCGTGCCTTTGGCGCGCCAGTTGTTGGTTTCGCCTTCGGAGGGGAAGCCCTCTTTTTCGAGTTGCGCCCGGACGCGGAGGGAGGATTCGAGCTGGCCGCGGTTGGGCTTGCCGATCTCAGGCGGGATGCCGGATGCGCCGCTGTCGCTGTCACCGTCATGGGCGGCGATGGGAATGTTAAATGCGTTCAATGACCAGTCGATGATGTTTTCCCAGATGTTCAGAGGACCTTGTTGATAAGGGGGAAAGCCGCCGATAGAGGCGCGGCGGGGATAGGTGCCGGCGCCGATTTCGGCGGCGGCGAAGCGGTCGGGATAGTGGAGCGCCACGTGCCAGGCGCCCGCGCCGCCGAGCGAGAAGCCGCGTAGGATGATGCGGTTCTTGTCGATGTTGTAGCGGCGGCTAACGTCGGCAATCGCTTCGAAGATATCGACTTCGCCGGCCCAATGATTGGCGTTGTTCCAACGGCCGTAACAGTCCAGAACGATCTGGCCCACATCGGCGGCGGCATAGGTCAGGCCTTTGTTGGGCTTGGCGAATTTGGCGATGAAACTGGCTTCGGTGAGGGTTTGGTCGCGGCCATGGAGCCAGACGTAAAGGCGGTTGGGTTTGGCGGGATCGTAGCTCTCGGGAATGGTGAGGCCGTAGGGTTGGACGGAACCGTCGAGGGCGGAGCGGTAGGCATGAATGTTGCGGCCTTTGGCGTTGGCCCAGGTTGGCGCATTGTTCCGCAGTTGACGGGCTCTGGCGAGGCCTTCGTCGAGCACATCCATTGCCTGCTGAATTCCCTGTTGCGTGAAAAATGTCTGAGGAAATTCAAGCAGGAAGCGTCCGGCTTTGGCGTAGACCTGGACGTCGGTGAGGAGGTCAGCGTTGGCTTTGTCAGCGGCAAGCGCCCGCAACATCTTATTGAGTTCTTCGACTTTGCCGCCGATAGCCGCCACTTCTTCCGCCTTGGGAACGATGGGCGGCGGGGCGGCTGCTTTCTTCTTTGCGGCCGGCTGTGCCGAAAGCGTCGAAACAAAGGCTATGAGGACTAGGATTTTGCGCATGCAACGATATTCTATTTCACCTTGACAGGCGCGCGGAACAGGCGCACACTGCGGGTAGAAGTCTAAACCGGAGGTGACTATCGAAACGATAAACGAATACGATCCTTGGGTTCAAGGGGCGGCACGCCGTAGATTCCCCGAGTAGTTTCGTGCACGGCCGGATGGCGCAAGTTTGCGCATGCCTTTTGAGGCTGAAGAAGGCGTCCACGCGGAATGAGAAGGGAACGCTTTGCGGTGAAGCCGCCCCGTAATATGCTGTGAAGATGAATCGACGCTGGTTTTTCCCGGTGATGACGGCGATGGGGTTGGCGGCGGGTAAACCGCGCGGAGTTTACGCGGAGTTGGGACTGCGGCCGGTGTTGAATTTTCAGGGGCCGGTGACGACGGTCGGCGCGTCTAAGATGTGGCCTGAGATTCAGGGGATCATGGCGGAGGCGGCTCGCGAGTTCGCGGTGTTGGAAGAGGTGAAGGACGCGGTGGGTGAGCGGCTGGCGAAGCTGTGTGGAACTGAAGCAGCGCTGGTGACTTCCGGGACGGCTGGGGCTATTGCGTTGGGTACTTACGGGTGCCTGACCGGGATGGATACGGCGAAGGTGCGGCGGTTGCCCGATTTAACGGGGATGAAGACGGAGGTGGTGATCCAGAAGCCGCACCGGAATGGCTACGATCACGCGGTGCGGAGCGCGGGCGTGCGCATTGTTGAAGTGGATTCGCGCGATTCGTTTGTCAATGCATTGGGGCCGCAAACGGCAATGATTTACTATCTGGGCGGGACGAGGGGGGACTGGACTTGGGAGACTCCGGTGCCTTTGCCCGAATGCATTGGGCTGGCGAAGAAAGCCGGAGTGCCGGTGTTGATCGACGCGGCGAATCTGCTGCCTTCCTGGGACAATATTCCGCGGGTGGCGGCGACGGGCGTCGATATGATCGCCTTCAGCGGCGGCAAGCATATTCGGGGACCGCAGAGCGCGGGCGTGCTGGCGGGGCGGAAGGATTTATTGCAGGCGGCGTGGCTGAATTCCAGTCCGCATTCCGATTCGCAGGGACGCGGGATGAAGGTGAACAAAGAAGAGATGATCGGCTTGCTGGCGGCGATTGAACGGTATTCGAAATTGGACTTTGCGGCGTTGGATCGGGAGTGTGAACGGCAGGCGGCTGTCTCTTATACACATCTGACGCTGCCGACGAATAGAGAGGTGTAGATCTCGGTGGTCGCCGTATCATT
>ENA-ORBV01004842-ORBV01004842.1-microbial-mat-metagenome-genome-assembly--contig:-NODE-4842-length-25416-cov-4.716998_pt1 | contig 25416 bp, 23 predicted proteins | sample MGYA00237777_ERZ505514 | MGnify/ENA primary metagenome ERZ505514 (study PRJEB26160, sample SAMN06269048) | microbial mat metagenome | isolation source: Oligotrophic lake microbial mat | place... | reverse complement strand
GTCCTAAATCATCGGGCAAAGCATCGAAATCCACTTGTGTTACAGAAGCAAAATCCCCTACATTGTTGCGGTCAAGCGGAGGCGCTTCTTGAGCGGCACTTCGTATCACCAGTAGTAAGGTCAACATAAGCAAAAAAATGCTGTTTAACATCATTTTCATTATTCAATACACCCCTTAACCGATTATCCAACGCAATTCTACACCCGCTACAGCGAAAATTTATACCCTCACGCCATCGCATGAAGCTGATATAATCCTGACCACTGATGTCTTAAAGGTTTTAATTCTAAGGACAACTATGCGTATTCGTGTCGAGGGGGGGCATCCGCTTAACGGACAATATCGCCCTTCTGGAAATGCCAACGCTGCGGCGCATTTACTGGCGGCTTCCCTGCTGACCGATCAGCCTATTACGCTGCATAATTTCCCTCACGCCTCCAGTACAAAAACGATGCTGGAGATTGCGGAACGGCTTGGGACACAAGCGGTTGAAACAGAGAACACCCATTTGGCTCTGCAAACGGCACAAATTACCCGCCGTACCCTCACGCTGGAAGGGACAAACGCGCTCTTATTTCTCGCGCCGATTCTCGTCCGGCGGCAGTACGTGCGCGTCGAGATGGATTTCCCCTTAAATCGCATTCGTACCCATCTGGAAGCCCTGCGCGATTTAGGCCTTGATGTGCAAATTGTGGATGGGGCGGTGGAATGTCGCGCCACAACATGGGACTATAAGGATATTATCCTAACGCAGCCAAGCGTGACCGCGACTTCGCTTGTGATGATGCTTGCGGCTTGCTTTGGGCAGGAAACGATTATCCATAACGCCGCCTGCGAACCCCATTTACAAGAACTCGCCAATTTGCTGGAATTAATGGGCGTACAGGTACAGGGTGTCGGTTCGAGTATGCTGCGGATTTTTGGCAAGCCCCAGCTTAACGGCGCGGAAGTGACGATAGGCCCCGATCACATCGAAACTGCCAGCATCGCAGCGATTGCTGCCCTCTCACATGGTCGCACCCAAATCACCGAGACACGCCAAGCAGATTTACGCATGATCGGGAAGATTTACCATCGGCTTGGGATTCAACTCGATATTGATGAGCAGTCAATTTTTATTCCGCGTCATGAACAGTTGATCGTCTCGAATCGGGAGGAAGATGTGGACGCATCCATCGAAACCGCGCCTTGGCCCGGTTTCCCGTCGGATTTAGTCGCAATCGCCACGCTGATCGCCACCCAAACACGCGGCACCTCGCTCATTCACGAAAAGCTGTATAACAACCGCCTGATTTTTGTCGATAAACTCAATGCGATGGGCGCACAAATTTTGCTATGTGACCCGCATCGGGCGATTATCGTGGGCGCAACCCCGCTCCGCGCCATCTACATGGATTCGCCTGATGTACGTACCGGATTAGGAATGCTCGGTGCTGCATTAATCGCCAGTGGAGAATCAGTCATTGACAACGCACAGGTACTTGGGCATTCCTTTGAAGGTGTTCTCGGCAAATTACAAGCGCTCGGCGCGAAGATTATCGTCGAATGAGTGTATCATCTCCAACAACCGCTTTGACCGAAATTAACGGCTTACGCATCACCGAAGCCGTCATCGGAGAAGGCATACCGCTTTTGATGCTGCATGGCTGGGGCGCACATATTGATTTGCTGTGGCCTCTTGCCAGTCGATTAGCGCCTTTGGGCTATCGTATCTATATGCTGGATTTACCCGGCTTTGGCGCGAGTGACTTACCTCCTGTGGCCTGGTCAGTGCATGACTATGCCGATTTCGTGCTGGCTTATTTAGCCCATCATCACTTAGATCGGGTTCATCTTTTCGGACATTCCTTCGGCGGACGTTTAAGCCTGATTCTGGGCGCAGAACATCCAGAAAAACTTTACAAAATGGTGCTGGCAGATAGCGCTGGAATCCGCCCCAAAACACCGCTGCTCACGCGGATTCGTTTGACCGCTTATAAAACGCTACGCGACGGATTAAATAGAACTGGATTAACGCGCTTATCTGATGGGCTAAGACTGCGCTACAATGCCCGTTATTCCTCTACCGATTTTCAAGCCGTTTCCGGTGTAATGCGGGAAACCTTTGTCAAAGTCGTCAACGAAGATTTAAGCGCCTTTGCTGCACGGGTTAAACCGTCTACGCTGCTGCTGTGGGGCGATCAAGATCAAGATACCCCGTTATGGCAGGCAAAAATCCTAGAAAAGACTATCCCTGATGCAGGGCTAGTCGTTTTTTCCGGCGCGGGGCATTATAGTTATCTGGATAAATTACCCGATACCATCCGTGTTATGGATTATTTTTTAAAGCAGAAGTGAATTATGCTAAATGACATTCGTACTTATCTACCCATTTTGCTTATTTTTTACTGCCTGCTGCCGAGCATACTTATCGCCATCATCGCTTTTTTTGCTTTTAGGCGGCTGACCAAATATGTCTCCCCCGATGTCGGCAAATTGCAACACCAGCTTGAAAAAATGCGGGCTAAAAATCCAAATGCAAAGCATGAGGACTTAGTGCAAAAAATCATCCGCCAGCAGTCGTTCAAGTGCGGGCTGATTGGGGCAGTAACCAGCATCGGCGGGTTTTTTACACTGCCAATTGCCCTACCCGTTGATATTTTCTTGTCCCTGCAAGTGCAAAACACAATGGTGGATTTTATAGCAGCGAGTTACGGCAAAACACAAGTCAGTACGGTTGAAGAAAAACTGCGAAATTATATCGTGCTATCAGGCGGAATCCGTGCGACAGAAACCACAACCACGCTTGTCTTAAAAATGTTCACCCGCGTCTTGGAAAAATCATTTTCTAAGCTGATTCCCTTTATTGGCGCGGCGATTGGCTTCGGCGTGAATTATGCCATCGCACAAGGCACGGGGCGGTTGGCAGTACAATGGTATTCCGGCAGACTCGCCAAAACGTTGCCTTTGCCGCGAAATTCCTAAACCTGTTTTAAAATGATGGATGAAAGTTGATCGCTGAATGGTTCGTGTTTTACTAGTCCTCATCGCGCTCATTTGGCTCGGCGGTGCGCTCGTCCGAGTTTATAAGCAAGCACGTTTTTATCAGATTGAAGAATATAAGAGTGGGCGCTATGCCCGTTGGGTTTTAGCCAAGCAGGAACGGATTCTTCCTCGTCACCCGCTGATCGCGTGGTTTATGGGCGCGGTGTTAGCCTTTTCCTCTCGGAAGCGCCCGATTCATTCTTACCCCCGTTGATTGGCGCAATCGCCAGCGTTATCGCCGTTTGGCCTCCCGATGAAGGTGAGATTAAAAAACGCTTTAACCGAACGCCTCGTGCTACCCGCCTTCTGGGTGCGTCATTTTTCAGCATAACCATCATCATGGGGATCAGCTTAGGCATGATTGCCATTATCGCGCTGGATTCCCTAGAACTTCAGGTGATCGCGGTTATGCTGGTTGGATTAATCGTCTATCTGCTTGCGCCGCTGCATCTTATCCTCGGCAACCTGCTCATGATGCCGATTGAAGCATTCTTGCGCCAACGATTTATCGCCAACGCCAAGCACATTATGGCACAAATCCAGCCCAAGGTGATCGGTATCACAGGCAGTTATGGCAAAACGACGACCAAAACTTTTCTGGCAGAGATACTGAATGGACGTTATAAAACCTACGCCACACCAAAAAGCTATAACACGATGATGGGTGTGTGCATCGCCATCAATAACGATCTATCCGATGATTACAGTGTCGAATATTTCATCGTTGAGATGGGTGCATATATTCAGGGCGAGATTCAGCGCATCGCGCAGCTTACCCCGCCTGACATCAGTATTGTGGTCGAAGTCGGGCCGCAGCATTTGGAGCGATTCGGCAGCCTAGAAAATATCGCTGCCGCCAAATACGAGATTATCAAAGCGCTGCCGCCGGACGGTGTGGGTATCTTCAATTGGGATAACCCCTATGTCCGCGAAATGTATGAACGGGGCTACCCCAAAACGCGGCTTGCCGTCAGCAAAACGATTTCGCCCGACTCCGTGCCGCACGATGGGCCACGCTTCATCGCTTCCGATATTATAGAGACTCTCGAAGGGCTGCAATTCACCGTTACCGATACCCAGACGAAAGCACAAGAACTCTTTACAACGGCTGTAGTCGGCGAACACAACGTTATGAACATTTTGCTGGCGACTGCTGCCGCCGTTCATGAAGGCATGACCTTGCGCGATGTCGCGGCACGGGTTCGGCTGCTCAAACCAGCGGAAAGCCGTCTCGTCCGTCAGACGACAGCGCAAGGGATCACCATCATCAACGATGCCTACAGCGCCAATCCCGCAGGCATCGTCAGCGCTTTAAAAGTCTTGGGGATGCACACCACAGGACGACGATTAGTGATTACGCCGGGAATGGTCGAACTTGGCGATCTACACGAGAGCGAAAATCGCAAACTAGGCGAAATCGCCGCCCACTATGCCACCGATGTTATCCTCGTCGGCAAAGAGCAAACACGCCCGATCAAAGCCGGATTGGAAAGCGCGAACTTCCCGCCTGCGAATTTACAGATCATGGATGCGCTCGGAGATGCGGTAAAATGGTATCAAAACAATCTCAAGACAGGCGACACAGTGTTGTTTTTGAACGATCTTCCCGATACGTATTGAGAGAAAGTCATAATAACAAATAGTAGGCGCAGGAAGAATAATGCTATGGTCGCATATCAACATTTTCGAGACGAATTAATCAGTATATTGCACATCTTAGCTAATATGCAGTACCAGCAGGAAATTTGGGCAAAAGGCAGACCGCCTAAAGACGGAACAGAAGATTTTGATTGGCCAATGCACTTTCTCTTAGATGATTTTTCCTTAGCCGATAACCCTGCCGCAGAAATTGGCGGTCTTTTGGAAGATAATAACGAAGCCGAGGTTGTAGGAAAAGTAACTCGCCCAATGCTGGATGTCTTTAAGGAAATTGGCGGAACTCGTGAACCCTACGAATATATCAGTCATCCAAAATGGTTGGAGGTAGTCGAAGCGGCAAAAATTGCAATACAGGTCATCAAGTGAAAACCATACAAACCGAACAACAAAACCTTTCGCGTTACGAAGTAGCGATAGCAGCCTCAGCGGATTTTCCACTTGACGCTATTTTGACGGAACTGCGGCAAAAACTTGAAGTATTGTATGGCGCTCATTTGCGACATGTGGTGTTATTTGGTTCACGAGCGCGGGGCGATGCAGCGCCGGAATCAGATGTTGATGTGTTAGTTGTATTAAAAGATCAAGCCGATGAACATCCACAAGAAGTTAAAGATATTTGTTATGAGGTCTCTTGGAAGTATGATGCGGTTGTTACTTGCCTCCAAGTTACCGAAGATGAATTTTTAAACTGGAAAAGCCCTTTGATGCTTAACGTCCACCAAGATGGCGTTTTTATATGACACCTCACCAAGCAGCACTGATTAGTAAGGCTCACAAAAGTCTTGAGGCAGCTCGAATGCTGTTCACCAATAATTTTTATGGATTCGCTGCTTCTCGTGCTTACTATGCCATGTTTTATATCGCAAAAGTATTTTTGCTGGATAAAAATTTGACCTTCTCAAGTCATGCCGCTGTCATCGCAGAATTTGGAAGAGAGTTCGCAAAAACGGGGCAAGTCCCTGCTCACTTTCATCGCTATTTGATCGACAGTCAAGCGGTGCGCTTCATAGGAGATTACGACACAAAAAAAGAAGTTACAAAAGATGATGCCGAGGAAGAAATTAAACGCGCAGCCGAGTTTATACAATTTGCTGAAAATTTCTTTAGTAAACGCACCAATGATGAAGAAAATCCAAATGATGAAACCTAAAATTGGCATCACAACCAGTTACGCCGATGGTAGACAGAGTGTCGATCATCACTATATTCATGCGATTGAATCGGCGGGTGGTCTGCCATTGATCGTCCCAATGTTGGACGATGAGCAAACAGCCCGTGAATTCTCCGCCTTATTAGATGGTTTAGTCATCACGGGCGGCCCCGGCATCGTCAATGGCTTGATCGGCGATTTGCCAACGGATATTGAGCCTGTCCATCCCATACGCGATACAGCGGATCGGTTGATTTACGCGGCGGTGGAAGATCGTCCAGTGTTGGGCATTTGCTACGGGATGCAGTTCATCAACGCCCAGGCAGGCGGAACGATTTATGCCGATGTGATGGCGCAAAAAGAAGGTGCGCTCACCCACAGCGCCGGACGCGGCGGCACATCCCATCCTGTGCAGTTTGATTCTGACTCGCATTTATGGCATCTACTCGGCGAAAATCTGACCGTCAATACCTATCACATTCAAGCCGTCGCGGAAGTCGGCGCAGGGCTAAAAGCCGTCGGATACGGGACGGATGGCGTAGTTGAAGCGCTTGAATCCGTCGATGGACGACTGCTGGGGGTGCAGTTCCACCCGGAGCGTATGCTGGAAACAACCTACCCACTATTTGCAGATTTCGTCGCTCGCTGCGGTGAAAAAATGAAAGCCTAAATTGCCCTATCAACGGCACGCTGAACTGCGCGTTATTGACATTTTGCCTATTTACCTGCATATTTGCGGGCGTTCTTAACGAAATCTCTCAGCGGGGATGTGATGAGCGCCAAACGCAAAACAACCGTCGCAGTCATTTTTGGCGGACGCAGTGTAGAACATGATGTATCAGTCGTGACCGGAAATCAGGTCATGCGGGCTTTTGATGCGGAACGCTATGAGGTCATCCCGGTATATATCAACCGCGATGGACGCTGGTATACGGGCGAACCCCTGCTTGATCTTAAAAATTATCGAGATGAGATCGTTAGCTTTAAAGGCGTAGAGAGTGTTATTCTCTCGCCCAACACCCAGCATCATGGATTGATTCTCAATCCCATCTCCAAGCTGCTGCAAAAAAGCGAAATCAAACGGCTGGATGTGATTTTCCCCACGGTACACGGGTCACATGGTGAAGATGGCACACTGCAAGGGTTATTTGAACTGGCGGATATTCCTTATGTCGGCTGCGGCGTATTGGCTTCTGCTGTAGCGAATGACAAATCCCTCACCAAAGATGTGCTGCGCCAGCATAACATTCCGGTGATTGAAAGTATCACCTTCACCCGCGCTGATTGGCAAGAAAACCGTGAGGAAATTTTGCAGCGGATCCTCGCCGAGTTTGCTTTTCCTGTCTTCATCAAACCCGCGACTTTAGGCTCCAGCATCGGCGTAGGCCGGGCAGAAAATCAATCGATTTTGGTACAATCAATCGATTTGGCAATACATTTTGACCGCCGAATCCTCGTAGAACGCGCCATTGTCGGCGGCGCAGAGATTAACTGCGCGGTTATGGGCAATGGGAATGCTATAGAAGCCTCAGTATTGGAGCAACCCGTTTCGTGGGATCAATTTTTGACTTACGAGGAAAAATATATGCGCGGTGGCGAAGGCATGAAAAGCGCTGAGCGCATCATCCCTGCCCCGATTAGCGCCGAACTCACGACGCGGATTCAGCAATATGCCATTGATGCCTTTAAAGCCATTGACGGGCGCGGCACGGCACGGATGGATTTTCTCATTCATCAAGACACTGGCGAGATTTATCTCAACGAGATTAATACCATGCCGGGTTCGTTGGCGTTTTATTTATGGCAAGAAACAGGCTTATCAGCGCGGGAAGTCGTGGATAAGCTGGTCAAGCTGGCGCAAGATGCTGCCGCCGATAAACGGGGCAACACCTATGATTATCAAACCAGCCTGATTGAGCTCACGTCATCACGTGGTTTAAAGGGCATGAAAAACCAATCCAAACCTTAGCAAGGTAAGATTTGACAAACAAAAAGTTTGATTCTACGAATTCGCCATATAAGACGAATCCCCTTACAATCAAAAGGAGATTTGTGCCGAGATACAAGTGGGAGTGGGCCTCCGTGAATAGTCACCCGAAGTTAGCGCAGTGTTTTTTGCTTCTTGTGCTTTTACTTGCCGCTTGTGGTGGCGATAATACAGTCGCAAATACACCAGAACCTGCAACTGCCACGTTGCAGGGTGCGATTGTGCCAACGCGCATTACACCTACCCCTACCAACACAGCCACACCAAGCCGCACACCAACTGCGACACTTACCCCAACAGCTATTCCGACGGAAACGCCGTCGTCTACTCCTACCGAAACACCAACGGAAACGCCGTCGTCTACTCCTACCGAAACACCGACAGAAACGCCGTCGTCTACTCCTACCGAAACACCAACGGAAACGCCGTCGTCTACTCCTACCGAAACACCCACCAATACCGCAACTGCGACAGAAACGCCGTCGTCTACGCCAACCGCGACACAGACGGAAACAGCGACCGCAACAGAAACTGATGTGGCAACATTCACGCCAACCAGTACAGCCACGTTGGAGGCAAGCCCGACATCAGCACAAACACAAAGTGACGATCAAATTGCTTACGGGCAGACTATCTCCGGCACAATCGGCAATAATGCGCCAGAATTCCGCTATACCTTCGAGGCCAATGCAGGAGATGTCGTCAATATTGAACTGAAGGCGACTTCGGGCGATCTTGACTCCTTCCTGATTTTGCTCGATTCAAACGGCGACCAACTGGCTGAAGATGATGATGGCGGCGCAGAAGGATTCGACTCTTTCCTGCGTAGTTTCACAATGCCTGAAAGCGGCATTTATACCATCGTGGCGACTCGTTATCAGACAGGCACAAGCGCCGGAGATTTTGAATTAACACTCAATTCCGGTAGTCCTGTTGTTATCGTCCCCAGCGGCGCGATGAGTTATGGGGAGCGCGTGGCTGGACTATTGAATGATGTCACTTTTGAGCAACGCTATACCTTTACAGCAGATGCAGGCGACGTAATCGGCATTCAAATGAACGCCATTACAGGCAATCTCGACACATTCATCATCTTGTTAGACGAAGCAGGCAATCAACTTATTGATAACGATGATGACCCTCAAGGCGACGGCTTAAATGCTTACCTGCGTGATTTCACCATCCCTGAAGCAGGTACTTACACGATAGTGGCGCAGCGCTATAATGGGGCGCAAGGATCAAGCGAAGGTCGCTTTGAACTGACGCTGACGAGCAATAGGCCGTTTGAAAGCGTTTCCAGCGCAATCTCCGAGACCCAATCAGTGCGTTTTTACACGTTTGCGGGAGAGGCCAACCAAACTATCACGCTCTCGATGGAAGCGACTTCAGGTAATCTCGACCCGTTACTGATTTTGCTTAACCCTGATGGGCGTGAAATCGCACGTAACGACGATCAGCAGCAAGGCAATCTCAATTCACTCATCGACAACGTAACCCTGCCAGAGACGGGTGTTTATACCATTATCGCATCGCACTTCTTCCAAAATTACGGCACATCAACCGGTAACTTTGACCTGCAACTCGCACCCGGCAGAGGCGAATCAACCGTTACTATCTTCCCACGTCCGATTGACTATGGCGCACAAGAAACAGAAACAATCTCGGCAAACGAGAATCTGTTTATTTATACCTTCCTAGGAAGTGCCAACGATGTCGTCACGCTGCGGGTCGCTGCCCAAGATGATTCGCTTGATCCACTCTTGATTCTTTATGACAACAAAGGGAATGAGATCGCTCGTAACGATGATAACCCGCTTGATGCCGACCTCATCACTAATTCGGGGTTGCAAGACTTTGTGCTGCCTGCCAACGGTTATTACAGTATTTCCGTGACAAATTCTACCGACGGTACAGGCGACTTTGAACTCAGTTTGCAACTAGAACAAGCCGGGCAAGCCAGCGAGAATGCACCACGTTATGCCCAACTCTATCCAACTTTCATCAGCGAAACGTCGGTTTATTACGCGGCAGGCGATTGGACGACAACTGACGGCGAAGAATATGCTGCCGATGCTTATCTAACTTTCTTCCTGCCCGAACTCGCGCCGGGGCAAAGTGTTGATAGTGCCACGCTTGATGTCAGTACTTGCGTCATGGTTGCAGAAAATCAGCTCGCGCCAAATGCCAACATTTTTGATGATTTAGATGCCTTAGAGATTAGCCTAAATGCGACATTCGCTACAGTCGCTCAAATAGCTAACGAAGCCAATAATTCAGCAGATACAATAGGGGAAATTTCGGAGTGTGGGACGATTGATGTCTCGACTGCTATTACCCAAGCCTATGCCGACGGCACTTCAATTGTCCAATTCCGCCTGACCTTTGGTAATGATCCTATCCGCAACGATCAAATTGATGCCGTGATTTTCGCTTATCCGAGGTTGGAAATTACGCCGCGCTAATTGCAACGCGGCGTAAATGTGGCTTATTAAGCCTAACGTGTTTTCCGTGCGACAAAACGATACCCGACCCCATATTCGTTATGAATATAGGTCGGGTTTTTTATATCGGGTTCAATCTTGCGCCGCAAATGCGATACATAAATGCGCGGATAATGATGCTCATTCTTATACTCTACGCCCCAAACCTGTTCTAACAATTCGCCAAAGGTGAGCACTTCGCCGCGATGCTGGATAAATGTCGCCAACAAATTGAACTCGGTGGGCGTAAGGCGGATTTCACGCGCATCAATTTTGACACGCCGTGTGGTCAAATCAATCTTTAAGTGACCGTCGTCATAACCCGCGAGTTGCTTTTCTTTCAATTCCGCTAGGCTCGCCCGCCGCAGCAGCGCCCGCACCCGTGCATGAAACTCTATACTCCCAAACGGTTTGAGCATGTATTCATCCGCGCCGCTGTCTAGCCCTTCCGCGATTTCCTCTTCGCTGACGGCATGGGCAGTCATCATCAGAATCGGCACATCTGATTTTTCCCGGATTCGCTGGCAAAGCTCCAACCCATTCATCCCCGGCAAAGCCACATCCATCACCACCAAATCGGGATTATTCGCCTGAAACATACGCAATCCATCCTGACCATCCACCGCCGTTAATACGTCGTGGGAATTCCGTTCCAGATCAAGTTGAAGTAAGCGCAGCAGTTCGCGGTCATCTTCTACAATTAAAACACAAGTGTTCATAATCAAGAAACTCCTAATGAATTAGAAGTTACGCAGTTCACAGTGATTAGTTTTTAGTTAAAGCAGGGTCTACGGGGAAATTTTTATCCTTACTGATGTAGACACTCGAAAGTAATTTGAAATTCTTTAACCGCCAAGCCCACCAAGATTTTGAACTTAAATCTCTGTGTCCTCTGTGGTTCAATGATTTTTCAATTTCTTTCACAACTCTACATAAGTACTATAAACTAACAACTTTTACCGCAAAACTTGTTCAACTGCGTAAGTCCTATGAATATTTCAATTTTATCATCACCCTGTCTACCGCGCTAAAGCCCACTTTAGCCTACGCAACCGCTACACTTCATCTCCTGCCTGTGCTATGCTTGGCGCTTATCAAGACACACAGAATAGGTTTAGCTTATAACGTGTCATCTCCATCAAGCCGTAAATCGCGCTTTCCAACCCAGGTTGAGAAAAAAAAGTATGTGGAAAAGACCTTATTTTCGGCTCGTGAGCGATTCTTAAATCGCCTTCCGGGATGCCTCGTATGGATGGCCTTCAGCTTTTGCATTTTGGGAGCGGCCTACTTCCCACGAGATTTATTCACCATTGCGGTTGTCCTAGCATTCTACTCGATGGTGCGCTTCTTGCTGGCGACTTTCGCAACACTCAAAGGCAGCCAAAAAATCCGCCGCTGGCAGCAGATCAATTGGCAAGAAAAGTATCAAGCGGATCGCAATACGCCCTCATTAGCTTGGGAACACATCTATCATCTTATCATCATCCCAAATTACAACGAGCCGCTGCCACTTTTGGCACAGACCCTGCAAAATCTCGCATGTTCGCCTCTGGCAAAACAGATGATCGTGGTCTTGGCGATGGAAGCAGGGGAAAAAGATGCCCTGCAAAAAGCCGCACATTTGCAGCAACGCTATGCCGCCCCTTTTGCCCAATTTCATATCACGCTGCACCCTGCCGGGCTTCCCGGTGAAATTCCGTGTAAATCTGCTAATCAGGCATGGGCGGCGCGGTGGATTAAAAAAGAATTGGTCGACCATCAAGGATTCAACATCAATCATCTGATCGTTACGACGATGGATGCGGATACGCTTTGGCACAAAGACTATTTTTCCGCACTTACGACGCTGTTTACAACTGATCCGGCACGTCATAATCGCTTCTGGCAAGCGCCCATCCGCTATCACGCCAATATCTGGCAGATCAACCCGCTCCTGCGCCTTGTTAATGCGTATTCCGCCGCTTTTGAATTGGCTTACCTCAGCGGATTCTGGTGGCGACCCATGCCAATCTCGTCTTATTCGCTCAGTTTACGATTATTGCATGAGAGCGATTATTGGGACACCGACGTGATTGCTGACGAATGGCACATGCTGATAAAGGCTTTTTTCGCTAAACGAGCAAAAGTAAGCGTCGAACCGATTTATCTGCCCTTTCTTGCTTATGCCACCACAGGCGAAACTTTCTTCCAAACCCTCCAGAATCGCTACCTTCAAACCTTACGTCATGCGTGGGGCAGCAAAGAAATCGGCTACAGCGTGAGTCAGATTGCCCAACAAAACAAGACACCTCTCATTCCAGCATTCACGTTAATCATACGGGTTGCCCACGATCTTGTGCTTTCTGGTACGGGGTGGATGATCGTCACAGTTGGGGGACAGCTTCCCTTTGTGTTTCATCCCGATTTAGCAGGCGTATTTCTTAAAGAAGGGCTTCATAATCCCGCCTTCGTTCTGATGCAAACCGCCCTTTTAGTCACATTTATCTTGAGCATCTTTATCTGGGTGGTGGATGTTCGCGCACGTCCGCCCCGCAGCCATCCGCCAAGAATACGCGAGCAGTTGCTCACGGTGTTGAGTTTTGTGATGCTGCCGGTGATGATCTCCGCCTTTGTCGCGCTGCCCGTGATCCATGCCCAAACATCCCTGATGCTCGGTAAACGAGCGACTTTTCGTGTCTCACGAAAATTATGACGGATCATTGATGGAACTTGGAGTAATCTGACTTACGACAACAACGGCATTCTTTGGGGGTCACTACAAGTATTTGCTGTACTTACACTATTAAGGAGTATAAAATGATCCAAGAAATAAATTTTTTCGTGAATGACGCATTACCCTATATTAAAGAGCGATTATCATATGGTGGCAAATTAGCCAAAATGTTATTAAATACATTGAATTTGGATAATGGTAATATTAGCATCTATCTCCCAGAAAATTTGCAGACTGAAAGATACCTCCAGTTTGAGTACGGCGGAATATTCCATAATAAAGAAGCAGAAGAGAAACTTGCTAACCTCGTCTTTCAATTTATAAAAGATCATGAGGAAAATTACGTAATCTTTCAAGAAGCACTTGCAAGTATGGATACTCTTTGGAGTTTAGATAATACTAAAAATGAATATATTACTCATGCAAATGAGGTGTATTATTTACTTAATCAAGATAGCAGCTTGCAATATATTATGCGTATGCTAGGAGCAGCCAGATATCCAGGTATAGGGATTTTAACCTCGCACAAAATAAGACTTACTAATAGGCAGTCGATTACAACTAGTGATATTGAAGAATTAGCTCGAAATACACGATATATTCTTGTTGATGCCTATGATCAGGAAAGCTATTTGATATGGACAAGGAAAAGTATAGTGTAGTGCGTCAAGAATTCCGCACAACCCAACAATAGAGTATTGTCCTAGAATTGTTCACGGCCTTAGTTTTATACGCTGAGGCCGTTTTTGTTTTTCAGGTATCCCTCTTAATGGTTTCACAGGTGAACAAACCGACAGCACCGGACTCAGCAACCGGCTGTGGTCATTTATGTGCAAACAAAATGGCCGTTTAATTCACCCAAAAATTGCAAGAGAATCGGTTGATTTCTCTTACAATTTTATGTTAAAAATAGTGTCGTAATGACCTTTGTTTTGCACAAGGCATTTTATGACCACCATTGGCTACTTTTATCGAAAATGATGAGCAGTTATTGGGATACTTAAAGAAATAAGATAATTTCAATGCTATAATGCTGCTTCAGAAATCATTTTTAGAGGCTATTGTGAAAGAACGAGTACAAAAAATTCTGGCGCAGGCAGAATATGGATCACGCCGCGCCTGTGAAGAAATCATCAAAGCGGGTCGCGTGCGCGTTAATGGGCAGGTCATCACCTTAGGTGATAAAGCTGATGCCACCAGTGACATCATTGAGGTCGATAACGTTAAACTCAACTTTATGGATGCCGAGAAGGTCTATTACGCCTATTATAAGCCGCCGAATGTGCTTTCCAGCACCAGCACCAATTACAAAGATGATCGCCCTGTTGTGCGGGATATGATTCCTGTCGAAGGGCATCTGTTCATGGTCGGGCGGCTCGATATTGAAAGCGAAGGGCTGGTCGTGCTGACGAATGACGGCGATATGGCGAACCGTTTAGCACATCCGCGTTATCAACATACCAAAACCTACAAAGTGACTGTGTATGGTCGGCCTAGCGCCCAAGCATTAGAAGAATGGCAAAACGGCATCTTCCTGGAAGAAGGCAAAACGGCACCGTGCTTCATCAAAGTGTTGGATACAGCGCCGGATGTGACGACCTTACGTATTGTGATGACTGAGGGCAAAAAACGCCAGATTCGGCGCGTCGCCGCGCACTTTGGACATCCAGTCAAGCGCTTGGTCAGAACCTACATCGGACAGCTTGGGATTGGCACGATGGATCGTGGCGATTGGTTCCAGCTTACGCCAGAACAAGTCACAGCGATGCAAACGGTTGCATGGGAATTGGATAACATTAAAAAGCGCAAAAAAGCCTTACGCGCCACACGATGGCATCCACGTCCAAGCGCAACCGCAACTACAACCGCTGCCAAGCCTAGAGTTATTGTGAGCGCCGTGCCTAAACCGAAGGCAAAAACAAAATCCAAACGCCGCCGTCCTAACCCGCGTGATCGAAATCCGGGCGGCAGAAATCGCGGGACACGCGGTTAAAGGGCAAGCAGAACGCGCATGAGTACCCTCACTTCTGTTCAAGAGTATGTCGTCAAACAGGAAAGTTTCGGCTGGCGGCGGGCGATTTTACGCGGATTGCTTCGTAATATCGGTTTTACGCTGCTCTGTAAAGTGGAAACGAGGGGATTGGAAAACATCCCCGCCGCTGGCCCCACGATCCTGATGATGAGTCATATCTCGGCAATTGATCCAGCGGTGTGCCTTGGCGCAGTTACACATCGTTACGTGATTCCAATGACCAAGATCGAAAATGCCCAATCGCCTATTTTGGGCTTTTTCGTTTGGTGGTGGGGGGCATATACCGTCAATCGAGACGAAGTTGATCGGGCGGCGCTGCTCAATTCGATTGAACTGGTCAAAAGTGGGCAGCTCATTTTGATCGCACCCGAAGGCACACGCCATCCTGAAGGGTTGGCACAGCCTAAAGATGGCCTGACCTATGTGGCAACCAAATCTGATGCGGTGATTGTCCCCACAGCACTCTATGGCGCGGCGGATTTTAAGCAGCGTTGGAAACGTCTGCGACGGGCGTATGCCGGGGTCGCGTTTGGCAAACCCTTCAAATTCAAGATAGACGGACGATCACGTATCCCACGCGATGAATTGGCGTTGATGACGCAAGAAGCCATGTATCAGCTTGCCATCACGCAGCCCGACCCCAATTTGCGCGGAATCTACAGTGATTTAAGCAAAGCCACGACCAACACCTTAGAATTTGTGAAATCCTAAACTTGCCAAACACACTTTCCGACTTTATGATGCGAGAAGACTTCATCATCAAGGAGAATGTTTCGCGCCGTAATCGGGGGACTGGATAGCGCATGGGCCTGTAAGCAGTTGTTGGTGCAGAGTTTTTAGCAAAAAGTGAATACTTCAACTTATCGCTAAAAGCTAATCGCTAACTGCTCAAACAGGTTGACGAGGTGACGGTTGCTCATGTCAAAGTGAGTGTAAAGGTGAACTTGTTTCGCCCTTTATCGAGAGATCAGCGGATGCCGTCAGGGTGTGTCCACCACCCTTTGTCTAACCCCTCCGTACAATAAAAGCGACCCACGAAAACCGAGCGGTAACTTTCGGGACAGGTGGTAAGCATGTGGCGATTTTCGGCTTGAGCGGGGCTGTCGCGTTTGGCGCTGCATGATAATCCCTGCTTAGTTTGAACTTACCCCAAAACGGAGGGACTCTTTCATGTGTGGAATCGTCGGTTATATTGGTTTTCGTAATGCCACGCCCATCATCCTTGATGGCTTAGGACGCTTAGAATATCGCGGTTATGATTCGGCAGGAATCGCTGTCATCCGCGATGAGCAGATTACAATTCGGCGCAACGTCGGCAAACTCGCTAATCTGCGCGAAAATGTCGCCAATGATCCCCTTACTGGAAATATCGGCATCGGTCACACCCGCTGGGCAACACATGGCGTTCCCGCCGAGCGCAACGCCCACCCCCACTTGAGCATGAACGGGCAGTTTGTTGTCGTCCATAACGGCATTGTCGAAAATTATCTGGAACTGCGTGAAGAACTCGTGGCGGAAGGGATTCGGTTTGATTCAGATACCGATACCGAAGTCATCGTCCAGCTCATCGAGCGTTATGGCAGCAGCGGTGGCGACATCACCGACATCACCCGTCAGGCTGTAAAACAACTGCGCGGCGCACACGCTATCGTCGTGATGAGCAAAGCGCAGCCTGATCGCATCGTGGTCGTGCGGATCGGTAATGCGGGCGGTGTAGCAATTGGCTTAGGCGAGAATGAAAACTTTATCGCTTCGGATATTCCCGCCATCCTCGAATACACCCGCCAGATGATTTTTCTGGAAAGCCATCAAATCGCCACTGTCATGCAAACCAGTTATGACATCCAAACGCTGGATTGTACGCCTGTAAAAGCCGATGTCCATACGATTGCGTGGGATCCAGTCAGTGCAGCGAAGGGCGAATATAAGCACTTCATGCAGAAGGAAATCTTTGAGCAAGGCCGCAGCATCACCGACGCGATTGGCGGACGAATCGACTTTGAACATGATCGAATCTTGCTACCGGATTTGAACCTCACGGCGGAAAAAGCCCAAGCACTCACCCGATTAGTCACAGTCGCTTGTGGTACGAGTTATTACAGCGGCTTAGTGGGGAAATTTTTCATCGAGAAGATTGCCCGGTTGAATGTGGAAGTCGATTACGGCAGCGAGTATCGCTATCGCGACCCGATAATTGACGAAAATACGGCGGTATTGGCGATCACTCAAAGTGGGGAAACCGTTGATACGTTAGCCGCGATGGAAGAGGCTCATGCAAAAGGCGCGACGCTGTGGAGCATCATCAACGCTATCGGTAGCCAAGCGATGCGCGTCGCGGATGGCTACATCAGCATGAACGCAGGGCCAGAAATCGGCGTGGCCTCGACTAAAGCCTTTACCACCAGCATTGTGTGTCAATATTTGCTGGCGGTGTATTTAGGGCAACTGCGCGGCACCATCACCCCTACTCAAGCGCGAACCTATATCCACGATTTAACGACTCTGCCCGCGCTGGTCGGGCGGACACTGGAATTGGAAACCGAAGGCCATATCGAAGCCTTAGCCGGACAATTGTATCACTATACCAATTTCCTCTACTTGGGGCGCGGCATCAATTATCCGATTGCCCTAGAAGGTGCGCTCAAGCTGAAGGAAATCAGCTACATCCACGCCGAAGGCTATCCAGCAGGCGAGATGAAACACGGGCCAATCGCCCTCATTGACGAAAATATGCCGGTGCTGGCAATCGCGCTCAAAGATCATCTCTACGAAAAGATGATTAGCCAGATCGAACAAGCTAAAGCACGGGGCGGAATCGTCATCGCTGTCGCGACGGAAGGCGATCAGTTTATCGCCAGCAAAGCCGATCATGTATTGTATATTCCCCAAACGCCTGCCCTGCTTTCACCGATCACCGCCGTACTGCCCCTGCAACTGCTGGCTTATCACATCGCTGTGTGGCGGGGCGCGGATGTCGATCAGCCGCGAAATCTTGCCAAAAGTGTAACTGTCGAGTAAAAAAGTATATTGGGGCGTTTTTATCACGCCCCATTCTTATTAAACAGATTGATTAAAGGTTATCAAATTGAAAGATCAACAAAATGAGTCGGGTATTGGTTTAGATGCTCGTCGATCTGAAATAATTCATATTTGGGAAGCTAATCAATGGCTTTATATTCTAATTGGAGTTCCTATTGGGCTACTACTCGCCCCAATTATAAATGGATACGTAAGTAATTTTTTTGAATTTCTAGTAAATTTGATACCTGAAGCAACTGGCATAGCGTTTGGCGTATTTGTTATAGATCGTTTATATAAATACCATGAAAGGCAACGCATTTTAAAAAGTGTTAAAAATGAAATTGTCTTCAATATCTCCCAGATGGTTTCACCCATTGGTAATCAAATTGTTCCATCCATTAGTTTTGCCTATACATTTCGAAGTAATTATGGAAAAACCGGACTTAGCGGTACTACAGAAGCAGATAGTAAAAGTATAAGAAGCTTAGTTCATTTTGTAGTATTGGGGACAAAAGCTCCGAATTTCGAAACTCATTTTATAGATAGTGCACTAATATCAGATGTATTTTTAGCAAGCAATTTTTTAGCCGATGATGACACTATTTCAATATATGAAGCATTATTCGAACTGAGAAAAAACATAGTTGAACGTAAAGACTTTGAAAAACAACTCAGTTCAGCCAGAAATCTTATTTTAGAACTCGCCGGACGTATGGACGATAACGAAGTTCGGTCAATAAACAACTATGATATGCTAATTCCTATGGCATGTGCTAATTGTGAAGAAAATATTCTAACGTTGGCAGCAGCAATAATTCAGGCTTTCGATAAGGGAACTAACGTAATAAAAAAGCCTAACTTAAAGCCTAGACATCCGATTAAGGAACAGGCCGAAGAAATTGCGAAAGAATCGGCTAATATGATAGATACCCTTAATTGGCTAAGAAGTCAAAAACAATCTAATTCTTGAGCCAAACCGCCACTACAGTTTACAAACATTTTGCGTTATATTTACGCAAAATTGCACAAGAGGCACTAAAAATTATGCCTCTTTTTTGTATTTAATTACTTTCAATGGAGAATTTCTCAAAATGCGCGAACTTAATTCCACAGAAAATACCCTCATCCTTGTGGTGCTGGGTACCGCCATCGCAGGTCTGCTTTATGCAGCCTTGCTGGCGCGTCAAATCTTGGCTGAGTCCAAAGGGTCAGCCAAAATGCAGGAGGTCTGGGGTTATATCAAGACTGGGGCGAATGCCTACCTGCGTTCTCAGCTTCGTATTATCGCTATCCTAATTGTTGTCCTTGTGGTAGTGCTATTCTTCAGCGTATACGTCGTCAACCCGACACCCTACGCGATTCAACGCTTCTGCCCGGAGGTGGCAGAACAGGCCAAAGCTACTGTCGATGACGAGGTTGTGAGTGCGGGTGTCGCAAGTCGTAACCCGACACTGGTCACAGAAGCAGCAAGCGCTGATGCTGGCGTGGCGGAAAGCGCAACCAACGCGCTCATACTTCTCCAAAGCAATGCCGTCGTCTATGCCGAAGAAGCGGCTATCGTCAGAGCGGGTCTTGGTGATATTGAAGGCATCTCAGCCTGCGAAACGGCTCGCACGACTACCGCTTTTGGGCGGGCGGGTGCGTTCTTGATGGGTGCGATTTTCAGCGCGATGGTCGGCTTCATCGGCATGAATATGGCCGTACAAGGCAATGTGCGCGTGGCGGCGGCGGCAGTTGACCCCAAACGTGGTTATGCCGACGCACTGCGTATCGCTTATCGCTCTGGCACGATTACAGGGATGCTCACAGATGGACTTGGTCTGTTCGGTGGGACGATCATCTTTATCATCTTCGGCATTGCTTCGCCAGATGCCCTGCTGGGTTTCGGCTTCGGTGGTACGCTGCTGGCGCTGTTTATGGCGCTGGGCCTGTTCGCCTCGGGCGGCTGGCGAAGCTGGAGCACGTCGCCGACGGGAGCTATCCCAACTGAGCCGCCTACGGCTGCACCAACACGAACGGTAGTACCGCTTTTTGTACGGTCCTTGTAGGCGGTGAAGTAACTATTAAGGCTTGCGAATTAAAGTTACCGACCGGAGAAAGGACAGTGACCGTCGACAACAAAATTGAACAACAGACCACTGCATTTGCTCCTACTGGTGAAATAAGTGGTACATCAGACGAGAAAAGTCCGGAGGCAAAGACGTGTAACATCACCGGCGGTCTGAGTGGTATAGGAGAATGTATCGTAACTGGAATTATCGCTGGCATGGCTGCAATCGGCGGCTCCATTGCCTACTTAATTCTAATCATTGCATCGTTCATGCTCTGGATAGTCGGCGGACTCTTCAATTGGGTTGTCATCCGCACCGTGTTTGAATTCGGAAGTTATTTTGGCGCATCAGAGGGTTTGCTCGTAGCGTGGGGCATCATGCGAGATCTTGGGAATATTATGCTGTTGTTTGGATTCATATTTATGGGTATCGCGACGATTTTGAATACCCACAGTATGGACCAGTTCAGCGCACGCAGGGCACTCCCGCACCTTATTATATTTGCCGTGCTGCTGAACTTTAGTCTTTTTGCGTCACAGGTAGTTATAGACACCGCAAATGGATTCGCTTCTGTATTTACCGAGCAAGCAGGAATTAAAAACTGTAGTGAGGCAGCTACCGTGGAACAAGACACCTGCGGGAATGTTGGTATCGCTGGAAGTGTTCTTCAAATGGCTGGCATAGCAAACATTTGGGACGTAGTGAAAATAAGAGAGTGGGGTAACTTCCTACAAAACCCGACGCAACAGGCACCCGTCTATATCGGGCTTGCACTCTTCGTGACCATTACTGCAGTCGTGCTGTTGGCCGGCGCGATTATGCTGATCATTCGAGCCGTCGTACTCATGTTCCTTATGGTTACTTCCCCTATAGGATTTGCTGGACTCGCCATACCCCCGCTCCAAAAAATTGCAAATAAGTGGTGGCATACGCTTTTCTCCCAAGCTTTCTTTGCGCCTGTATACCTTTTGCTTATTCTCATAAGTCTTAAAATTGCCTCCGGACTCACCGGCTCTCTACTTTCTGGAGGGCAGAACGGTGAAGCGACCCTTGCCGCCGCACTCATCAATGGGGGAACTCTTGGTCCTCAGGTGTTTGTCCTTTTTGCCATTGTTATAGGTTTCATGATTGCATCTTTAATAGTTGCAAAACAGATGGGTGCGATGGGTGCAAGTTTCGCCACAAACACAGCTGGAAAATTCATTGGGGGTGCGACACTCGGCACCGTCGGTTTCGTGGGACGTAGAACGATCGGTCGAGGGGCGATAGCAGGCGCCACAGCGCTTCACGGTACATCATTTGGGCGCAGCGGTCTTGGGAAATTGGTTGTCGGCGGATTGAATAAGGGAGGCAAATCAAGTTTCGACTTGCGTGCCACTCCGCTTAGCAAGGCGGCAGGCGCCGCACACATTGATATGGGAACCGCTCAAAAAGGTGGGTATGAGAAGATACTGCATGATGCCGAGGAAAATCGTGTGAAATATGCGAAAGATTTAAGGAATACTAAGGGCGAGAAGGAAGTTATAGGAGAGATTGATACACAAATGAAAGCAAAGAAGCGTCTCGACCAAACCGAAATTCGGGAGATGGAAATAGACCAGGAAACTGAACGAATACCACTTAAGGACGAGTTGGACGACAGACGTAGGGATGTAGCCGATGCGCGAGCACGCGGCAACCAAGCTGCACTAATGACCGCCGAATTAGGATTAAATAATGTGACGCGTGCATATGATGAGCTGCGCGAAACGCAAGCAAGAGCGCATAAGGAGCTTGAAGGACAACATGAACGATGGATGGCTGGGCAAGAGATTGCCAAAAAAGATTTTAAAAACGCTCCACAAACAGAGTACGGGTTTAGGCTCAATAAAAAGGGCGGGGCGGTAGGGGCAGCGTTCGGCTACTGGGCGACCGCAGGACCATCAGCGGACCATCATGCAGCGGAAAAAATCCTCAAAGAACTCAACAAGAACGACAATCAAAAGTTAATTGACGCGCTCGGAGGCGTGCGGGAACGGATTAGCACACCTCCACCCGCGCCTCATCCTTGATCCTCATGGAACAAACAACCGATCCCATTCCACCTCAAGTCTCACAACTCGTGACGCTCGACGATGCCGTCGCTGCATTAGTTGCTGGAATGCCGGCTCCGGTGCAAAAATTCGTTACGGGGACCGAGCGCACGCGCGTGACTATGGCACTATCGAAAAAATACGCCCTGCACGTCGACCAAGCTGGGGAGTTTGAGCGGGCCTTCATCTTCATGTTGCTTGGTATATCGACTCCTGAAGAGTTTGTGGTCTCATTGCATGAAGCTGAAATTCCGCCAGAAGCCGTGAACGGCCTTATCGAGGATGTGAACAAGGAAGTGTTCATGCGGCTGCGCGATGAGGAACGTGCGCAAATCGCTCCTGTGGTGTCCTTTAGGAGCCAGCCACCTAAACCTGTAGTTTCTCCACCTTCGCTTTCTCCTCCACATCCTCCTTTACCGTCAGCTCCCCGGCTCGCGCCTATACCTACCTATAGTCTACTCCCGAGCCATGACGAGCCTGCGGGCCCACCACCTCATTTCGTAAACGTGCTTAAAGCCCCCCGAGCACCCAAACAAGTGCCACCACCAAGCATGCTTCCTGGCCAATTTCCTGAACCTTCTGCACCACGCTCCGTGACCAGGTCACCCGAACACCGCGAAGCCACTCAACCGCGTGTGGAGCAACCAACCAACGCCACCACTCGCATCCTCCACACCATGGCGCGTGATATGGAGGCGCTAAAAAGCGGTGCTGACCCCTATCAAATCAGGCGTCCCGCGCCGGCTTTCGAACCTACCCCCAATCTTCCTAAAGAACATGCAGATGTGTCGACAGCACCCGCACCAGTGGTTCCGACCTTGAGAGCAGAGAGTGAAAGAGCCACCCAGCCTCTGTATGCTCCTGCTCCCGTTAATCCCTTACCGCGCATACCAGAACCAACAGATGTGGCGATTCGCACAAGTCTTAAAGAATACGGTAATGATCCGTATCGAGAACCGGTACAGTAGTTCGTAGCTATAGGTGTACGCCATCAGTTATACTGTCTGTGATGGAGTACCAAGTTCCTCAATTCGTAGAAATCGAAGATAAAATTATCGGACCGCTTACGCTTAAGCAGTTCATCTATGTCGCGGGTGGTGGGGGACTTTGCGTCGGTCTCATTCTCTACTTGCCACTCTTTCTTGGCATCATTCTTTCGATACCAGTAGCCGCTCTCGCCGGAGCACTAGCATTTTATAAAGTAAACAACAAAAGCTTTGTAGACGTGCTCGAAGCCGGATTCAAATACTATATCGGGAACCATCTCTACCTGTGGAAGAAAGAACCAAAAAAAGCGCATCCTCGGCACGCCCCGCCGCCTCCAGAACCAGGACGCCACAAGCTCGGACTCACAAGCGGTAAGCTCCAGGAACTCGCGTGGTCGCTTGATATAAAGGATTCAGCGTCACCCAAACCTTAACTATGGCAGCTCCGCGTCCCACACAATCGTTCGTGCCCGTTGAAGAGGTTCGAAACGGCGTCATCATCCTCAAAGAGGACGGGTACCGCGGTATCCTCATGTGTTCGTCCGTGAACTTCTCGCTTAAATCAGAAGACGAACAGCGTGGCATTATCGGAGGGTTTCAAACCTTCCTTAATACGCTCGATTTCTCGGTCGAAATAGTTGTGCATTCTCGCAAAATGGACATCCGTCCGTATCTCGCACTCCTTGAGACCCGCGCCGATGTGCAACAGAACGAGATGATGCGTCTGCAGGTACGCGAATACATTGGATTCATCCGGAATTTTATGGAGTCATCGAGTATTATGACGAAACTTTTCTATGTCGTGGTGCCGTATACGCCCGCATTCGCAAATGAGCTCACGAATTCGCTTCCATTTATGAAAAAGCCAGCTGCATCAGAAAGGGGTCAGGGTGTCGACCATTTCGAGGAGCATCGTGTGCAACTTGAACAGCGCATGGCACTTGTAACCTCTACACTTGGAAATGCTGGCGTGCGTGCCGTGCCGCTCGGTACCGAGGAACTTATCGAGCTTTTGTATCGTTCATTTAATATAGGAGAGATGGAAAGCCCCATCAAGTTAACTCCCTAGAATATGTCTAAAAACCTTATCTACTTTGTTTCGGGCTCCCATGTTTTTTCTCTACGTACTTCTAGTACGTCTCGAAAAAACATCTGCCCGCGCCTCGTATCTGAGAGTTTTTCGGCAAATTCTTCAGATTAAATATGGCCCTTCTCGATTTTCTTAACCGCAAGAACGACGATACTCCGGAAATAACGCCGGTTTTACCCGCAGACATATATACAGAGGGCGCGCTCGCGCTCGCTGACGCCATAGCGCCAGCCGCGCTTAAAGTAGGCGCTCGCGAAATCGAGCTCGGTGCGAAGTTTTCTCGTTCCTTCTACACCATCGCGTATCCGCGCTTCTTGGCAGATGGTTGGTTCATGCCCATCGTAAACCTCGATCGCGTCTACGATATTGGTATTTTTGTACACCCACTTGAGACCGGGCAGGCACTTCGGGGCTTCCAGCGGAAGGTGGCTGAGGTGGAGAGCCAAATATCTGACCGAGAATCCAAGGGACTGGTGCGCGACCCGATGCTCGAAACTGCGTACCAAGATCTTGAGACACTCCGCGATCAGTTACAGCAAGCGCAAGAACGTCTTTTTGATGTAGGTCTCTACATCACGCTCTACGGCGATTCTAAAGAGGAGTTAGATAAGGTAGAAGGGGAGGTGCGAGGCATACTTGATGCAAAACTCGTCTACACCAAGCCTGCGCTCTTCCAACAAGAACAAGGCTTCCGTTCAACGCTTCCGCTTGCGCTCGACCAACTTGCGGTAAACACAAAGCTTAATTCCTCGCCTCTTTCGTCGTTCTTCCCCTTCGTTTCTTTCGACCTCACGTCAGATCGCGGCATTCTGTATGGCATTAACCGCCACAACGCATCATTGATACTGTTTGACCGCTTCTCGCTTGAAAACTACAACTCGGTCGTTTTTGCGAAATCAGGTTCAGGCAAATCGTATGCGGTGAAGCTCGAAATACTTCGCTCCCTTATGTTTGATACCGATGTTATTGTTATCGACCCCGAACGCGAATATGAATATCTCGCCCAGGCGACTGGCGGTCGCACCTTCAATATTTCGCTCTCGTCAGAACACCATATCAATCCGTTTGATCTTCCACCCGTGAAGGAAGATGAAGAGCCTGACGACATACTCCGCTCCAATATTATTAATCTTGTGGGGCTCTTCCGCAT
>ENA-ORBV01004835-ORBV01004835.1-microbial-mat-metagenome-genome-assembly--contig:-NODE-4835-length-25428-cov-7.988403_pt1 | contig 25428 bp, 21 predicted proteins | sample MGYA00237777_ERZ505514 | MGnify/ENA primary metagenome ERZ505514 (study PRJEB26160, sample SAMN06269048) | microbial mat metagenome | isolation source: Oligotrophic lake microbial mat | place... | reverse complement strand
CCATCAGCTCGCGCGCGTAGTTCTCGTTCAGCCCGCGGGCGGCGCGGGGCCGCCGTGCGGTGAGGCGCCCGGCCGACGAGTCGGGCCCGACCGACTGGGCGTTGTCGAGGTAGAGCAGCATCGCCGGATGGCCGACCACCGCGCCCAGCATGTCGCGGAACCGGCCGGTCACGTGCGGGCGAATCGCCTCGCGCTCGACGGCGCCGGCGATGCCCGCCACCTCGCGGCGGCGGATGGAGACGGTGAAATGATTGGACCAGAAGGCGACCAGGCGTTCGCGGAACGGCTGGTCGCTCTCGATCTGGGCGCGGGTGCGGGCCGCCGCCTCGGCGACGGTCGTCTTGCGCTGTTCCTGGAGGACCTCGCGCGCCGCCTCGTTGCCGCCCGCCGCGCGGGCCTCGACCAGGGCGGCGAGCAGCGGCGTCGAGGCGCCGAAGCCGGCCAGCGCGTTGGGCAGGCAACCGTCCGCCAGTTGCCCGTTCAGCCAGCCGCGCGGGTCGGCGGCGGCAAGGCTGGCCTCGCCCGGCCGCGCGCCGAGGCCGAACCGGGTGGTCGCCACGAAAGCCGCCATGGTGGTCATCGCCGGTAACTCCGCTCCAGCCAGTCCCTATCCCTCTAACGCCGGCCGTCGTCGAATCCTGCGCGGCGGCGGCAGGAAATAAGGCGAAGCTGGAAATGTAAAGTGGGCGCGGCCCTCGGTCGAAATGCCTTCCTCGCTTGCCTTTGGTTGCTTTAGTGTGATAACCATATGGTGTGACGGAGCCGCGCGATCCGACCCTTGATGTGCTTCTCGACCTCGACGGGCAGATCCTCGTGGTGGATCCCGCGGGCGGTCATTGGGTCCGGTTTGTCGTGACACGGGTTCCGGTATCGTCGGAGAAACCGCACGGTCTCGACTATTCGCTGACGCTGCACGGGCCTGATGGCGAGCGGCTGGTGGCGCTCGTGGACGACCAGGCGTATGTCTGGAAGATTGCCGATGGCGGCGAGCAGGCGCGCATGCAGCTCGTGAGCGAGTGGTTCGCCCTGAGCCCCGACGGGAGCCGCGCCCTGATTCGCGACGACGAGCTGAACCTGATCGTCTGGGATCTTGAGCGCAACACGGAGGTGACCAGGCTGCGCGATGCGCCTGACAGCGCGATTATCCACGCTGCCATTAGCCCAGATCGCAGCCTGGCGCTGGTCGCCTTCGACGAGGGCGTGCCGCAGCTGTACAGCGCGGTGGACGGCAGCCTGATCCGCAGCTTCGAGCAGGACAAAGACGCTAACGTAAGCTGGTCGCTGGCCTTCAGCCCAGACGGCACACTGGCGATCGCGGGCACGAGCGACATAGATATCCCTGCTGCGCGTGTTTGGGATGTGGCCAGCGGACAAATACGCGCGCGGCTTGTGGGGCACCAGGATGTGGTCACCGCCGTGGCGTTTAGCGCCGACGGCACCAAGGCGATCACCGGCTCGTGGGATCGCAGCGTCAAGCTCTGGGATCTTGCCAGCCAGAGCGTCGAGCGCAGCTTCGAGGGCCACACGCGCACGGTGCGCAGCGTGGAGTTGAGCCCCGACGGCCGGCTGCTGCTCTCTGGCGGCGATAACAGGGCGATCATCTTGTGGGATGTTGCGAGCGCAACCGAGCTAGCACGCTATGCCGAGAACGACGGCCTGATCTTGAACGCTGTGGCGCGTGCTCAGCCCCGACGAGCTTGTAGTCTGGGTGCGCGAGAATCGCTACCTTGCCAGCCTGAGCTGCGCGGAGCAGGCGCGCTACCGGCTGGCCTGTGCAGACGGGGCTCCGTAGGCATGTAGCGTCCGCAGATTACGCAGATTGCGCAGATGATGGGCCGCAGCAGCAGGCCATCGGCGACTTATGGCATATATGGCAAACGACGGGCAGCAGATTGTCATCCGCGCGTTGCTTGTGCTCGGATGAAATGTGGTAGAGTTAAAGGCCGATTTAACCATCTGACCACAAGGAGCGTGCGATGGCGGAGATCACGGGGGTGATCAGCGCGATGCTGACCCCGTTCACAAGCGATGTTGGGCCGGTGGACTACGAGTGGCTGCCGGGCTACATGCGCTTCCTTGAGGCTGGCGGGCTTCACGGCGTGCTCACCCTGGGCACAACCGGCGAGGGGCCCTCTATGAGCATCGCCGAGCGCGAGCGCGTGCTAGAGATCGTGCTAGAGCATCGCGGTGGCATGGCTGTGCTCGCAGGCACGGGCTGCGCAGCGCTCACCGACACGATCGCCCTCAGCAACTACGCCCTCGTCCACGGCGCCGACGCGGTGCTAGTGATGCCGCCCTTTTACATCAAGGGGCCGAGCGAGCTAGGCGTGCTGAGCTACTACCGCGCCCTGTGCGACGCGCTCCCCGCCGACGCGAAGGTGCTGCTCTACAACATCCCCCAGGTGACGGGTGTGCCGATCACGACGGCGATCATCGACGGCATGCTGGAGAGCCACGGCGCGCAGCTGTTCGGGCTGAAGGATAGCAGCGGCAGCTGGGAGAACTCCAAGGGCCTGATCGAGCGCTACCCGCAGCTGAAGATCTACACTGGCAGCGACAAGCTGATCGCCCCGGCGCTGGCGGGCGGCGCCGCAGGTGCGATCACGGCGCTCTCCAGCGCCTTCCCGCGCGTGGCGCGGGCCGTCTACGACGCACACCAGAGCGGCGACTCGGATGCCGCCCAGGCGCGGCTCACGGCGCTACGCGGCCTGGTGGACCCGGTGAACACGCCGCCCGCGCTAAAGGCCGCCCTGGCCTGGACGAGCGAGCTGCCCGAGACGAGCGTGCGCCTGCCGCTGGTGGGCCTGTCGGACGGCGAAGTGGCGAGGCTGCACGCGGGGTACGAGCAACTGATGGGGTAGGTGGGACGGTAGACGGTGGACGGTGGACGGTGCCGGACTCTACCGTCTACCGTCTACCGTCTACCGTCTGATCAGGCTACCCGAAGAAGCGCACGATGTGGCGGGCGAGCCAGGGCGTGGCGTTGGCGAGGCGCATGAGCGGGTGGGCGAGGGCGGGGATCAGGATCTCGCCCTCGCTGTCGCGGGCCACAGCGCGGACGATGGCGGCCGCCACGTCGTCGTCGGAGAGCCAGGGGATGAGGAAGGCCGTGCGCGGCACGCGCTCGATGTGGGCGCGGCGAAAGAAGGGCGTGCGCGCGGCGCCGGGGCAGATGGCAACGCAGCGCACGCCGGTGCCGGTGAGATCCTGCTGCATGCTGCGGGTGAGCGCGATCAGCGCCGCCTTGGTGGCGCCGTAGTAGCCGAAGTTGCGCATCCCCAGCAGGCCCGCCATCGAGGCCATGTTGATGATCTGGCCGCTGCGCTGCTCCAGCATATGCGGCAGCACGGCCCGAATGCAGCGCGCCGCGCCCACCAGATTCACCGCGAGCATCTCCTCTAGCTCGGCCACGGGCGCCTCCGTGATACTGTTGAGCACCCCGAAGCCCGCGTTGTTCACCAGCACGTCGATGCGCCCGAAGCGCGCCAGTGTGGCCTGCACCAGCCGCTCCACGTCGTGCTCACGCGTGACGTCGGCGGGCAGGGCCACCGCCTCGCCGCCGGACTTGCGGATCGCGGCTGCCAGCGCATCTAGCTGCGTGTGAGAGCGGGCCGCCAGGGCCAGCTGCGCGCCAGCTGCGCCACAGCGCCGCGCCGTGGCCGCGCCAAAGCCGCTGGAGGCTCCGGTGATCAGGATGACACAGCCGCGCAGGTTCATGCATCCTCCTTCAGGCTCAGCCACACCTGATAGACGACGCTCTTCTGGAGGCCAAGCTCGCGGGCCACGGCGCGAGCGGAGGTGCTGCCGTTGTGGCCCTGCTCGCGCAGCAAGCGCAGCCGACGCGCGATCTCGGCCTCGCTGGGCGGCCCGTTCACAGCGAGGGGCACATGGATGCGATTGCGGTCGCGCTTGCGCTCGCCGCCCGGCGCCTGCCCGGCGACGACCAGGGTGTACTCGCCACGGGGCCGCTGCGCGCTGAAGTGGCTGATCAGCTCGCTGAGCGTGCCGCGCCGCAGCTCCTCGAAGCGCTTGGTGAGATCGTTGGCCGCCACGACGCGCCGGTCGCCGAGCACGGCCAGCATATCGCCCAGGGAGTCGAGCAGGCGGTGGGGCGCCTCGAAGCAGATTAGCGTGAGGGCCAGATCGCTCAGCTCAGCCAGGAGCGCCCGCCGCTCGGCGCCGCGCCGTGGCAGGAAGCCCACATAGGCGAAGCGCTCGGTGGGCAGACCGGAGGCCACGAGGGCCGCCACGGGCGCGCTCGGCCCCGGCACCGGGGTGATGGTGAAGCCCGCAGCGATGCAGGCGCCAACCAGCTCGAAGCCGGGGTCGGAGATGCCGGGGGTGCCCGCATCGGAGACAAGGGCCACGTCGCCCTCGACGAGCGCGGCCAGGATCTGATCGACGCGGGTGAGCTTATTATGCTCGTGATAGGAGATGCAAGGCGTAGTAATCTCGTAGCGGTCGAGCAGCCCGCGCGTGTGGCGGGTATCCTCGGCCGCGATCAGCCTGGCCTCGCGCAGCACACGCAGGGCACGCAGCGTGATGTCCTCAAGATTGCCGATTGGTGTGGCGACCAGATAGAGTGTGCTCATAGGAATGCAAAATGCAAAATGCAAAATGCAAAAGAACGCAACCCGCCGCTCAGGCTTTTGCATTTTGCATTTTGCATTGTTCCCTCCAATACTCCAGGAGCTCGTCCACAATCTGCTCCATGCCGATCGTTGGAGCCCAGCCGGTGGCGGCGCGCAGCTTGGCGTTATCGCCCAGGAGGATCGGCTCGTCGCTGGGGCGCAGGCGCGCCGGGTCCACACGCAGCTCCACGGGCATGCGGCCCCGCTCTAGCACCAGCTGCACGATATCGCCGATGCGCGTGGCCTGGCCGGAGCAGAGATTGTAGACCTGGCCGGGGGCGCCGTGCTCGATCAGCAGCCAGAGCGCGCGGGCCACATCGCGAGTATGCGTGAAGTCGCGGCGCGGCTCCAGGTTGCCCACATGCAGCACAGGTGGCTGGAGCCCAGCCTTGATCGCGGCCATCTGCTGGCAGAACGTCTGGATCGAGCAGCGGTCGCCCTGGCGCGGGCCAACGTGGTTGAACGAGCGCGTGACTACGACGTGCAGGCCGAAGTTATCGTGGTACTGGAGCCCAGAGAGCTCGGCGGCGACCTTGCTGACGCCGTAGGGGCTGCCGGGGCGCATAGGGTGACTCTCGGCGATCGGAACCTCGTCGGGGCGCACGCTGCCGTACTGGGCGCTGGTGCCGGCGATATGGACGCGGGCGGCGGGGGTGTGGCGGCGCACGGCCTCTAGCAGGTTGAGCGTGCCCTCCACGTTGGCGGGCATGGTGTGGACAGGCGCTTCCCAGGAGGCGCTGGGGTAGCTCTGGGCTGCCAGGTGGAAGATGCGCTCGGGGGCGGCGGCGGCCACGGCCTTATCCACAGCGAAGGAGGCCCCGATATCGCCCTCGTGGATTGTCACGTGGCCGCGCAGGTGGGCGATAGGGCGGAGATCGCTGCGCCAGCGCTTGAAGGCGTGGAGCGCGAGGCCGGGGACAGTGAGCAGATGGTCGGCGAGGAAGCTGCCGACGGGGCCGGTGAGGCCAGTGATCAAGACGCTCACAATGCCTCCGGTGCAGGCGTCGGATGTACGGAGGCTTACGTCCCACGCCTACTGGGCGGGCACCGGGAAGGAGTGGACGAGCGTGTTGCGGGCATCGCGCAGCTCCACCCGATCTCCCGCCTTCCAGATCGCGCCGGACTGACCCCAGTAGAAATCGCTGCTGTTAAGGTCGTTCTGGCCAGGAAGGCTGAAGACAAGCAGGTCGGCACTGGGGCCAAGGCTGAAGGTGGGGAAGACGAAGGGGGGCACGCTGGCGCGAGTGGCGTCGGGCCGCGAGGCGTTGATCAGACGCCAGCCAGCGAGATTGATGGCCCGGTCGCTGGTATTACTGATCTGGACGAATTCCTCATCATCGGGGAAGGCCGGGTCGATCACCAGCACGTCCAAGATCACCACATCGCCTGTGCGCGGGGTGGGGGTAACGTTACCAGCCGGAGGCGTGCCGGTAGAGGTGGGGCTCGGCCCGGCGGTGCCGGTGAGGGTAGGCGTGGCGGTGGGGCCGGTAGGTGTAACGCTGGGCGTGCCACCCACTACTGTGGCGCTAGTAGTAGTCGGGCTGAGCGTAATCACAGGGGCACGGGTGACCTGAGGAGGCTGGGTGGGGGAAACGCGCGTGGTTGCACCCGGCGTGGGGAGGCCGGTGGGCGTCTCGGTAGGCCCGCTGCCAATTGGCACATTTACAAAGCAGGTAAAGCGCTCGATCACGGCGCGGCTGCTGCGCAGGCGCACCTCGACCGGGTAGCTGCCGGGGCGCTCCTGGGCGCGCAGGGGCAACCGGTAGGTTCCGTTGGCATCGGCGAGGCCACCGCCCACAGCGCGACCGCCCAGATAGACGAGCAGCGGCTCACGGGGGGGGGCGCTACCCTCAAGGAAGACAGTCTGGCCGTTGGGGCAGGCGATGGGGGTTGGGTCGGCGGCGCGCAGCGGTGAGGCGAGCAGCAGAATGCCGCCGAAGAGAGCGACAAAAAGCGCTGTAGCGAGTTGTGCGCGGGATACCAATAGGCTCAAGGGGGGTGGCGCTGGGGGGCGCCGAAGTGCGTGGTACAATCTTGGTGGGCGATAGTGGATTCGAACCACTGACCTCCACGATGTCAACGTGGCGCTCTAACCAACTGAGCTAATCGCCCACACGGCGGGTATGCTACCATCGATGCCACCCTGTGTCAAGCAGGGGAACAGGGCACATAGGGTTGATGCGACATCCGCGTGCCGGTCGTTTTATCCGCAGATGTCGCAGATTTCCGACCCATTTCCGGCCCATTTCTGACCCACTGTTATGCAGCCTCACCCTGATAGCGCCACGCTGCTCGCCCGCCTGCCGGCGCAGCTTGGCGCGCTGCTCGCACGCACGGCTCACGCCGCCGAGGCCCAAGGGGCGGGGCTCTGGCTCGTTGGTGGCGCCGTGCGCGATCTGCTGCTTGGCCTGCCGCTTGGGCGCGACGTAGATCTGGCCGTCGAGGGCGACACGCCGGCCCTTGCCGCTGCCCTGGCCAAGGCGGAGGGTGGGCGCGTAGTGGCCACCCACGCGCCCTTCGGCACGGCCAGTGTCGAGCTGCCGCGCGCTGGCGGGGGGCCGCTGGTGCTCGACCTTGCCCGCACCCGTGTGGAGCGCTACGCCCGGCCTGCTGCTTTGCCGGAAGTGGCCCCCACTCCGATCACGGATGATCTCGTTCGCCGCGATTTTAGCGTGAACGCCGTGGCGCTGGAGCTGCGCACAGCTGGTGGCGCCCTTGGCGCGGGGCGGCTGCTCGACCCGTTTGGCGGCAGGGACGACCTGACGGCGGGCCTGCTGCGTCTGCTCCATCCCAACAGCCTGCGCGACGACCCGACGCGCATACTGCGCGGGCTACGCCTGGCCACGCGCCTGGGCCTGCGCCTGGAGCCCGCCTCCGCCGCGCAGCTCGACGCGGCGCTGCGTTCTGGCTACCTCGCCATGCTCTCAGGCGAGCGCATCCTCGCCGAGCTCTGCCTTGCCCTGGAGGAACCGCGCCCCGATCAGGTTCTGCACACAGCCGACGCCTGGGGCGTTACCGCACAGCTGCTGCCCGGCCTCAGCTGGGGGGCAGAGCTGGCGGCCCGCTGCGAGCGGCTGGCGGTTGCGATCAGCAGAGGTGAGGCTCTGACGAGCGCGCCCCTGCTCTGGGCCGGCCTGCTTTTATACGAGCTTGCTCCGCCGGAGCTGGCGGCGCTGGCGGCGCGCTACTCGCTCCCTAGCGAGGCGGCCGGCCTGCTTGGGCAGCTTGAGCCGCTACGCCGTGCGGCGCCGCTGCTTGCGCTGCCGCTGCCCAACAGCGCGGTGGAGCGTCTGCTACGGCCCTTTAGCCCGGCTGGCGTGGCTGTGCTACACTACGCGGAACCGGCGGCTGCGGGGCCAACGGCGCATTACCTGCGCTCGCTGCGCGCCACGCGGGCGCCCCTGGACGGCCACGATCTGCGGCGGCTTGGGGTTGCGCCCGGCCCGGCCATGGGCCGCCTGCTGGACGAACTGCGCGCCGCCACGCTCGACGGGGCCGTCGCCACACGCGAGGAAGCCGAGGCCTGGGTGCGAGCAAGGCTCGCTGGCTGATGCAATCTCTACGGGCGGGCATGTTCTCCACAGATGACACCGATTTCCGCCCTATTGCTGGCCCCAACGTTGTGCGGAGGCGGCATCCCCTGTCCCTTGTACCCTGTACCCTGTGCCCTTGTATTAGCGAAGGAGGACAAGCATGGACGAGACGCTCCAGATGCTCAAAGAACTGGCCGAGGCGCCGGGCGTGCCAGGGCAGGAAGAGGCCGTGGGCCGCGTGATGCGCCGCCACCTGGAGCCGCTAGGCGAGGTGAGCAGCGACAGCCTGGGCAGCGTGATCGGCCGCAAGGAAGGACCTGCGGGCGGGCCGAAGGTGATGCTCGCTGGCCATCTCGACGAGATCGGCTTTATGGTGACGCGCATCACCGACGAGGGCTACCTGAAGTTTCAGACTCTGGGCGGCTGGTGGGAGCAGGTGATGCTCGCGCAGCGCGTGGAGGTTTACACGCGCCAGGGGGCCGTGCCTGGCGTGATCGGCTCCAAGCCGCCGCATATCCTGACGCCCGAGGAGCGCAACAAGATCGTCGAGAAAAAGGCGATGTTCATCGACATCGGCGCCTCGTCGCGGGCCGAGGCCGAGGCCTGGGGCGTGCGCCCCGGCGACGCGGTGGTGCCGTTTGGCCCCTTTGTGCAGCTGCGCAACCCCGACCTGATTATGGCGAAGGCCTGGGATAACCGCTTCGGCTGCGCGCTCGCCATCGAGACGCTGCGGCGCCTTCAGGGCCAGCCCCATCCCAACACGCTCTTCGCGGTGGGCACGGTGCAGGAGGAGGTGGGCCTGCGCGGCGCCACCACCACGACCAACCTCATCCAGCCCGACATCGGCATCGCTCTGGACACAGGCATCGCGGGCGACATGCCCGGCGTGAACGCGGACGAAGCGGCGGGCAAACTTGGCGGCGGGCCAGTGCTGCTACTCTACGACGGCTCGATGATCCCGCACACCGGCCTGCGCAACCTGGTGATCGACGTGGCCGAGGCCGAGGGTCTGCCGCTCCAGTTCGACAAGATGCCGGGCGGCGGCACCGACGGCGGGCGCATGCATATCTTTGGCGGTGGAGTGCCCACGATTGTGCTCGGGATCGCTGTGCGCTACATCCACACGCACGCCGCAATTATGAGCCTGCGCGACTTCGATCAGGCCGCCCAGTTGCTGGTTGCGCTCGTACGACGTCTGGACGCCGAGACTGTGAGCCGACTCAAGGGCTGATGTGCAATAGACGGTGGACGGTGGACGGTGGACGGTGGACGGTGGACGGTGGCTTGACACAGCCAGAGGCTTGGGCTACAGTTTGATTTGATTGACCAGTCAGTTGAGATGGGGGTGGCCATGCCGCCGCGCGACGAGCAGGACTACGAGCAGCGCAGGCTTCAGATCATCGACGGGGCGTTGGCGGCCTTCTCCGACAAAGGCTTTGACGGCGCATCGAACAAAGACATTGCCCAGGCCGCGAAGATCGCCTCGCCGGCGCTGATCTACCACTACTTCAAGGACAAGCTCGATCTGCTGCACCAGCTGCTGGTGGCGCGCATGCCACTGCTGCGCCTGATCGACGACGCCCAAAGCCTGCTGGAGGAGCCGCCCGAGGTGGCGCTGCCGCTGCTGGCCGAGCAGATGCTCAAGGCTTATTTGCAGTGGCCAGCGATGGCGATCCTCAAGCTGGTGCTGGCCGAGTCGGTGCGCAACCCGCGTGTGGCCGAGATGGTAAACGAGGTGGGACCAGGGCGCGGCCTACGGCTGCTGGCCACCTACCTTGAGCGCCAGATGGAGTGCGGTCATCTGCGCCGGATGGACCCGCACGTGGCTGCGCGCAGCTTTGTAGGCCCGCTGATGGCTTACATCCTTACCCGCGAGATCTTCCAGCAGCCGGAGAGCATCGCGATCACGCCCGAGGCGATGGCCCGCAGCGCCACGGAGATTTTTCTGCGCGGGATGCGCGTGGAGGATTAGCACTACAACGAAGGTTGTCATTCCGAGCGCAGCGAGGAATCTGACGGGGACGCCCAACAAGACCCTTCGACTGCGCCTGCGGCTCCGCTCAGGGTGACATGGGTATGGCGTTCTGATGCGGCAAAAGGTGAACCTTCGTTGTAGTATTAGGACGGCCTCACTAAGGGCAGGCTGGGTTGGGGTTTTGCTCGACCGCGCCTGTGACTTTGCAGTCTACCTCGGAGTAGAGCGTACTAACCCGCGCGCCGAACAGGGTGACGGCGCCGATCACGACCACCGCGATCAGCAGCAGCAGCAGGGCGTACTCCACCAAACCCTGGGCGTGCTCGGGCCGCCGGAGCCAGGCGACAAAGCTGCGAAGCGCGCGAGCGGCGTGCTGGATGGCACGGTGGAGAGGCAGGATTGCAGGCGACATGGGTACATCCACAACAAATAATTGCCGATGTGGATACGGTACGGCCTGTGGATAACGTTCTGCCTACAACGAGCGTCTGTCGTTTATGACAAGTTGGTCAGATCTCACGAGCCCGCCTCAGTGCTCGCCGCGCAGGCGCTGGGCGAGGCCCGTGAAGCGCTCCTGGGTGCGCTCATCTGCCACGGCGGTCGCGAGGGCGCGCTTGTCGCCGGTGAGCACCGCTAACTGCCGCGCCCTGGTAACGCCGGTGTAGAGCAGGTTGCGCTGAAGCAGCCCGCGGTGCTGCATCAGCAGGGGCAGCACGATGGCCGGGTACTCGCCGCCCTGGCTTTTGTGGACGCTCAGAGCGTAGGCCAGGCCCAGCTCATCGAGGATGGCGAAGTCGTAGGCCACGGCGCGGCCATCCTCGAACTGCACCGCGATCTGCTGCTCCTCGTGGCTCACGGCGGCGATCACGCCCACATCGCCGTTATACACATCCAGATCGTAGTTGTTGCGCTGCTGGATCACCCGGTCGCCCTGACGAAACACAACAGAGCCGAAGCTCTTCTCCGCCTTGCCCTGAGCCGCCGGGTTCAGCGCCTCCTGGAGCAGGCGGTTCAGGTTCGTCACGCCTGCGGGGCCTTTGTGGGTAGGCGAGAGCACCTGGATGTCGCGGCGCGGGTCGAGCCCAAAGCGGCGCGGGATGCGGTGCGCTACCAGCTCCACCACGCGCTCGGCGCAGGCCTCGGGTTCTGGCGCGGGGAAGAAGAAGAAGTCGCTATGGCCCTGAAGCTCGGGGGGCTCGCCCCGGTTGATGCGCTGGGCGTTGAGCGCGATCCCGCTGCCTGCCGCCTGGCGGAAGATCTGGTCGAGGTGGACGCTGGGCGCCACGCCGCTGGCCAGCAGATCGCCGAGCACGCGGCCCGGCCCCACCGAGGGCAGCTGGTCGGCGTCGCCCACGAGCAGCAGGTGGGCCTGGGGCGGCAGGGCCTTGAGCAGCTGGTTGGCGAGCAGCACATCCAGCATGCTCACCTCGTCTACCACAAGCAGATCGCACTCCAGCGGCCACTCGGCATTGCGTTTAAACGAGCCGCCCGCGCCGGGGGCGTACTCCAGCAGACGATGGATCGTCCTAGCCTCGGCGCCCGTCACCTCGCTGAGGCGTTTGGCGGCGCGGCCCGTGGGCGATGCGAGCAGCACCTTGTAGCCGCGGGCGGCGACGAGAGCAACCACGGTGCGCAAAACGGTGGTTTTACCGGTGCCAGGGCCACCCGTGAGCACGCTGACCTTCGTGGTGAGGGCCACGCGCACGGCCTCCTGTTGGCGCTCGGTAAGCTGCATGCCGCGCCGATCCTCCAGGTGGGCGAAGACTTGGTCCCAGCGCGCCTGGCGGTAGAAGCCGGCCATAGCGGAGGGCAAACGCAGCTGGCGTATGATCGCGGCGGCCACGCCGGTCTCGGCCATGGCGAGGGGCTTGAGGTAGACATCAGACGATTGACGATGGACGGTAGACGGTGGCCTGACGACGATCTCGATCTCGCCAGCCTGCGCTGGATCTTCCAGCACCGCGCGCACAAGCGGCGGCTCGACGTTGAGCAAGGCGGCTGCGCGCCTGAGCAGATCTTCGGCGGGGAGGTAGCAGTGGCCATCGTCGGTGGCGGCGCCCAGGCTATGGCGCAGGCCGGCAGCGATGCGGCGCGGGTCGTCCGGGGCGAGGCCGAGGGCGGCGGCGATCTTATCGGCGGTGAGAAAGCCGATGCCGTAGACCTCGTCGGCCAGGCGGTAGGGCTCGCTCTGCACGATCTGGATAGCGGCGTCGCCGTATTGCTTGTAGATGCGCACGGCCATGCCGGTGGGCAGGCCAACATCCTGGAGGAAGATCATCACCTCCTTGATGCGCTGCTGGGCGCGCCAGGCGGCCTTGATCAGCTCGACCTTGCGGCGGCCGAGGCCAGGCACCTCGATCAGACGATCCGGCTCGCGCTCGATCACCTCCAGGGTGTACTTGCCGAAGGTGTCGGTGATCTTCTGAGCAGTGGCGGGGCCAATGCCTTTGATCAGGCCGGAGCCGAGGTAGCGGCGCACGCCGTCGATGGTGGCGGGCATGAGCGTGCGGCAGGTGATCACCGCGAACTGGCGGCCATGGTCGCGATGCTCCTGCCACTCGCCCTCGAGCAGCAGCGTCTCGCCGGGGCGCACGCCGGCCAGCTTGCCTACGATCGTCACCTGGAAGCGCTTGCCGGCGGGGGTGAGCTTCCCGACGGTGTAGCCGTCCTCCTCGCTCTGGTAGGTGAGCCGGTCGAGGGTGCCTTCAAGGGTATGCATCAGTGCTGAGTGCCGAGCGTCTGGACCACGAACGTCTGGATCACGAACGTCTGGATCACGAACGGCGGGACCACGAACGGCGCGAAGGCGGGCGAAGGGCGCGAACGCGAAGGTCTGGACCACGAACGGCGCGAAGGCGGGCGAAGGGCGCGAACGCGAAGGCGCGAAGGATGTGGTGCAGTATAGCATTGGTGGGTGTGGTTGGGTTCGCGGTGGTTCGCCCACCTTCGTGGCCTTCGCGATCCAAACGCTGCGCTTGTCGGCTAGAATGAGGCGACGCGCAACCTTGCGCCAGGCCCTGCGTACATATCTGTGGAATGAGCCGAGAATCTTTGAATAGTGGCTACTATATGCAATCGCTCACCCGCCTGATCGGCCTCGGCTTCATCCTCCTAACGCTGGCCGCCGTGGCTCTGAAGGCTGTTGTGGCCCTGCCCGGCCCGCTCGGCTACGCGCCGGTGAACCTCGGCCTCGGCCCAGCCGGCCAGCCGGTCGAGATCGTGATCTGGTACGGCACCGAGAAAAAGCTCTGGCTCGAGGAGTCCGTGCGCCGCTTCGAGCAGTCAGGCGCCACGGTGAACGGGCGCCCGATCAGCGTGACGCTTGTAGGCCTTGGCTCACGCGAGATCGCCGACCGTGTGGCCCGTCAGGAGTGGGGCGACGACCCGCAGCCCACCGTGGTAAGCCCCGCCTCTAGCGTCTGGACCGAGGTGCTCGCGGCGGATTGGGCCACGCGCAACGGAGGCCAGATCATTGTGGGCGATGCGCCGCCGCTGGTGCTTACGCCGCTCGTGGCCGTCGTGTGGGAGGAGCGGGCCGCAGTGCTCTTCCCACGTGGCACCGATCAGTTTTGGCAGCAGCTCCACGACGCGCTCGAAAACCCGGAGGGATGGAAGGCGGTGGCGGAGGCCAATGGCTTTGCCCCAGGCACGCCCGAGCACGACAAGGCCCTCGGATGGGGCTTCGTGAAGTTCGGCCACACCTCGCCGCTCACCTCCAACAGCGGCGCCCAGGCGCTGATCCTGATGTCGTATGGCTTCTACGACAAGACCAGCGGCCTCGTCAGCGCCGATATTCTCAACAAGGAGTATCAGGCCTGGATCGAGCAGATGGAGTCGGCCGTGCTCGACTTCGGCGACAGCACTGGCACCTTCATGACCAGTATGGTCCAGTTTGGCCCAAGCAAATACGACCTGGTGCTAGTGTATGAGAACCTGGCGATTGAGAATATCGACGCCGCACAGGGGCGCTGGGGCCAGCCGCTGCGGGTTTTCTACCCGCCCGCCACTATGTTCAGCGACCACCCGTACGCGATTCTGGGCGACCCGCTGACCACGCCGGAGGAGCGGGCGGCCGCCGAGCGCTTCCGTGACTTTCTGCTGGAGCGGCCACAGCAGGAGCTGGCCTTGCAGTTCGGCTTTCGGCCCGCCGACCCCGGCGTGCCGGTAGTGACGAGCAGCCCCGACAACCCCTTCAACAAATACGCCTCCTACGGCGTGCAGGTGGACATCGCCGAGCAGGTGGAGACACCTTCCGGCGACACGATCGCGACGCTGCTGGAGTTCTGGCGCCGCCAGATCGGCCCAATTGCGGCGCGCTTCGAGGGTGGGAACTAAACTCATGGAGAGGACATCATCGCCATGCGCTGGCGCCTGACACTTCCACTGATCGTCGCGCTGCTGCTCTCGGCCTGCGGCGGCATTAGCAATCTCGGTGGGGGCAACACCGTCGAGGTAAGCGTCGTCTACGGCAGCGAGAAGCGGGCCTGGCTGGAGGCGATGACCGAGGCCTTCAACGCCCAGGGCGTGAAAACCGCAGCGGGGGCCGCGATCCAGATCAAGGCCACCCCGATGGGCTCCACCGACTCAATGAACCAGATCCTCGCCGGCACGCTCCAGCCCACGGTTTGGAGCCCTGCGAGCGGCATCCTCCTGCCGGTGGCCAATGCGCGCTGGGCTGCTGCGAACGGCGACGCGAAGCTGGTGGGCGATGCGCCGCCCCTGGTGCTCAGCCCCGTGGTGATCGCGATGTGGGAGCCGATGGCGCGTGCGCTCGGCTACCCCGAGAAGCAGCTCGGCTGGGCAGATCTCGCAGAGCTGGCCACCAGCGGCAGAAGCTGGGGCGACTACGGCTTCCCCGAGTGGGGCAGCTTCCAGTTCGGCCACACCCACCCAGACTACTCCAACAGCGGGATCACAAGCATCTTGGCCATGGCCTACGCGGCCACGGGGAAGACCCGCGACCTCACGCTGGCCGATGTGCAGAACCCGAAGACCTACAAGTTCATCCGCGATGTGGAGAGCGGCGTGATCCACTACGGCGAGAGCACGGGCTTCTTTGCCGAGCAGATGTTCAGCCGCGGCCCGGCCTACCTCTCCGCCGCCGTGCTCTACGAGAACCTCGTAGTAGACTCCTACAACCGCGAGCGCTACCCCATAATGGGCACGCCGGTTGTGGCGATCTACCCCCGCGAGGGCACGTTCTGGAGCGACCACCCCTACGCCATCCTGAATGCCCCCTGGGTAACGGCGGAGCAGCGCGAGGGGGCGGAGGCGTTCCGCAACTACCTGCTGGAGCGACCGCAGCAGGAAGCCGCCCTGCAGTTCGGCTTCCGCCCCGCCGACCCGACTGTGCCGCTGGGCGCCCCGATCATCCCGGCAAACGGGGTTGACCCGAGCCAGCCCCAGACGCTGCTCGACGTGCCGAGCGTGCCGGTGATCGAGGCGGTGCAGGTGGCCTGGGTGAGCAACAAGAAGCGCGTGGATGTGCTGGCCGTGCTCGATGTCTCCGGCAGCATGGAGGAAGAGGGGCGGCTGGAGCAGGCCAAAGTGGCGCTGCGCGACTTTATCGGCACGCTCTCCGACGACGACAGCTTCGGGCTGATCACCTTCAGCAACGACGCCAACGTGCTCTCCGAGGTAACTCCGCTCGGGCCGAAGCGCCAGGAAATGCTCGACCGCATCAGCGGGCTGTTCCCGAGCGGCAACACCAGGCTGGTAGACACGGTGCGCGAGGCCTACACGCTGATGAGCGCGCAGCCGGAGGGCGAGCGGATCAGGGCCATGATCGTGCTCAGCGACGGCGCCGACAACCGCAGCGCCGCAAACGCGGTAGACGAGCTGACCACAACGCTCCAGGGCGAGGAAGAGGGCACTAGCATTAAGGTGTTCACCATTGCCTACGGCACCAACAGCGATGTGAACCCCGAGCTGCTCAAGCAGATCGCCACGGCCTCTGGCGCGAAAAGCTATCAGGCCGCGCCCGATCAGATCCAGCAGGTCTACCGCGACATTGCCACGTTCTTCTGAGTGCTGAGTGCTGAGCGAAGGGGCAAGATGCCGAACCCATTTCTCTACGCGGCGCGCCAGCCGCTCGCCATGATTGTGCTGCTGTTCGCGCTGCTGGGCGGGGCGTTGATCTACTTGTGGCTGCTGCCGCTGGGGCTGCTGGCCTATGGGCTGATGGTCTTCCTGGGCGGGCGCGACCCGCTGCTTGCAGCGGCCAGCCAGCGCACGCCGCGCCCGCGCATCAGCAGCCCCACCTTCCGCAAGCAGCTCAACGCGGTGGAGCGCACTCAGCAGGAGATCCTGCGCAGCGTGGCCCAGGCCGAGGGGCCGGTTGCGCGCCTGCTCACACGCATCGGCGACCAGACGGGCGAGCTGGTGGAGCAGGCCTACGAGCTCTGCGACAAGGGCCAGGTGATCGAGGGCTACCTGACGCGCGTAAATGTGCAGGAGATCCAAAACAGGATCAGCGCCACAGATCGCCAGATCGCCGCCACCGCCGACACCTACACGCTCCAGCAGCTTCAGGAGGCGCGGGCGGCCCTGGCCGAGAAGCAGCGCAACGCCGCCGACATGATCACCTACAGCGGGCGCATCCAGGCCCAGCTCCAGAACATCCACGCCAGCCTCGACAATGTGCTGGCCGAGACGGTGCGCCTGCGCACTGCCGACATCGTGGCCGCCGACTCGGTGACCAACCAGGTTGCCCAGCGCCTCGCCGACCTTAAGAGCGACATGGATACCTTTCAGCGCGTGCTGGACTCGGCGTTGGCGACGGCGACGCCGTAAGGACGAGCGACGAGCGACGACCGGCGACCGTCTGCCCCACAGTTTGCCCTCACCCCCCAACCCCCGCTCCCTGAATGGGCATAGCGTTACCCAGAACGTTTATGCGCGTGCGCGGCGTGCCCCAGGCCGTCTGGACCACGAACGGCGCGAACAGATGCGAAGGGCTGGACCACGAACGGCGCGAACGGATGCGAACGGCGCGAACGCCGGGCGTCAGCTGCGCCGCTGGCAGGCGTGTGCAGGGTGGAGGACGGCGGGGAGAGGCAGGTGCCAGGCAATGTGCGTGCGGCCGACCGCTGAAGCGCCAGGGATTTCGGTTGCCGGAAACGTCTGGAGGTGCGGTACTTCCGCGTTGGGACAGGCCGTAGCGGATTGCCGGGTAGATCGCGCCCAGGTTAGGGACGCGCCAGCGGCGTCCGCTGCACGCCGTGGTTCGGGGGCATCTGGCCTGATCATCGTGATATTTATGAACTCTGTTTCGATAGCCTTAGTTCGTACCTGCCAGAATTGACTCGATTCCTGTCAATAGTCTGAATTGTGTAAACCCCCGCACTTCGTAAAGTACAGGTCACTTCGGCAATAGTTGGATGATTTGCATTGCAGCCTGGTACCGGGCGTCCATTTGGATCATATACTTGAAAAGCTGGTTCTATTGTATCGGTTTTCCTAGTCATCGTCACCACAACTTTCTCGTCAACATTGGCAGAAAAGGTGTAGCTATTACGTCGAGCGACAGATTGAATGCTAGAAGTAATAGTTTCGCCATAATTAAGATTGCGGGCGTTACCAGGGCTGTTTAATTTTTGAATAAAAAATTCGTACTGCCCTGAGTTAACCCTATTTCGATCAACTACTTGTACAATATATTTTCCTGCGCTCCTAAGTTCACAGGACACTTCTGCAATTAATCGATCATTCGCATTACAGCCAGTTACTGGTTGGCCTCTCGGATTGAAGACCTCAAGCGCTGGCTCAATTAGGTCAGTTCGACGAACCATAGAAAGAATTACAATATCATCGTCGATAACCTCGAATGTATAAGTGTCTCGTTGCCCAATAACCGAAATAGTTCCGGTAAACACTTCGCCAAACCGGATAGCTTGCGCGTAACCTGGACTATTTAGTCTTTGTAAGTATATATCATATTGGCCCGCATTAGAACGTGAGCGGTCTGCTGCTTGAATAGTATAAGCTCCAGCACTTGGCAAAACACAAGCTACTTCTGCAACAGTGGCGCTGTTAGCGTTGCAGCCTGATATCGGCTGGCCATCTGAATTAAATACATTGAAAGCAGGTTCGAGTGTGTTTGATCGTCTTACCATGGTAATTAACACTCTATCATCACCGTTTGCAGAAAATGTATGCGCTTTTGTTTCTTCTCCAGTAGAGATGAGACAAGTCATGATTTGACCAAAGTCAATGGAGTTTGAACAGTCAATGTGATTTGGGCTTGCAACGCTAGTACTTGAACTATTCGGCTGTGCTTCATTCGTAGATTGAGCAATAGTTGGTATTATAGTGTTTTCAATAGAGATTGCTGTGATCGTCTGTGAAATTTGTTGTCGCTCCCTTTCCAACACTTCCTGAGTACTCACGAGAGAAGTTACTCTTTCTGCTGCGGAAGTAGCATTTGGTCCTGAAGTCGTCACTAAAACTTGTGCAGTCGCGATCTCGTTTTGAACGCGTAGTTGTGAGTCTAGAATGGCGATCATTGTAGCTTGTGCGCTGTCATCAGACGCAGTAGCCATAACTGACTGTATATACTGCATTATTGTTACAACTATAGCATCCCCAACAGGATTGTAAAAACCGTACAGGTATGCTAAGATTGGCGGGAGGCCAAAACGACCGATACGGAGCACCATACCATGGACGATGCCCTTGCGACGTTCATTCACCAAGCTCGGGATGCGCGCGAATATGCGCGGGCAGTGGCGGTCCAGATGACGCAGCACGGGATCGCACCCCGTGTTATTCAGGACACGCTTCAGGTGTCCGCCCCCTTTATCAGCAAATGGAAGCGCATCTACGCGGAAACGGGTGCTGATGGCCTCCGCCTCCGGTATCAAGGTGGGATCAGCCGCTTATCCGAGGCAGCGCGGGCAACCACCCTCCAGTGGTTACAGGCACAGAAGCATGCGAGTCTGCTGGTGCTGCAAACCTATCTGAAAGAGACATTCGGCGTGGAATACCGCTCTCCACAAAGTTACTACACCCTGATGCACGCCGCAGGATTACGCTGGAAAAAGGCGCAAGCCACGAATCCCAAAAAAGAAGCGCCCATCATCGCGGCGAAGCGCGAAATGATCACCACCTATGTCGAGACCTATCGTGATGAACTGGTGTCTGGGGAACGGGTGCTGCTCTTTTTTGACGAATGTTTTCTGCATTGGGGCGACGTCTGTGGCTACAACTGGGAGAAAAGCAACGAACGGCTGGTGATTCCGGTCGGAAACATCCTGGAACGACAAGCGTTCTATGGTGCGCTCGATGCACGGACGGGTGAAATGCATCTGATGCCCTATCCTACCGCCGAACAAGCGGCAACCACCGACTTTCTGAGCGAAGTACGGTATCGCTATCCTGAGAAAAAGCTCACGATCTGTTGGGATAATGCCTCATGGCACCAAGGGCCTGAGCTGCGCGCCTATTTGGCCAAGGTGAACGATCACCTCCCGCCCGACGAATGGCCGCTCACGCTCATCAATTTTGCGCCCCATGACCCGACCCAAAATCCGATCGAGGAAGTCTGGCGCCAGGGCAAGCTGGCGATCCAACAGCTGCGGCTCGCGGCAACCCACTTTCGCGAGGTGATCACGGCGTTTGAGGCACAGGTCGAACGCAAGATTTTTGCCTTCCCCAAGCGTCAGATGTATGGGGATTTACAAATCGTTTAGGCTTGCTATAGGGCTGCGATGGCAATTAGCCCGCTAATGCCTCCAATTGCAAAAATAATACCTCTGCGATTAGGACGACGGTTATTAGCCATATCTTTTCTCCGTAGTTGCTAGGCTCTCTCTGACAATCCGGTTCCGAGTAAGTAACTTCGCAACAAGAACTACCCGCCCTAATGCTGGTAAACGTGCTATTTATGTGGTGCCGAGCACCAGTTTTGCCAGTTCTGTGGGCTAAAGAGGTCGCGGTTTCGGTATAGGATTTACCCGATGTCGGATTGTCAGAGACAGCCTACTCTCGCATTACTCTCTTGTCGACTCATCCGATGAGTCTAGACTAAAGTTTGGTAGTTTAGGCGCATTCTCCAGCACTGAGTGAAGAACATCATTTATACTTTTCTCTGCTGTAATTCGTAATACCTCTCGGGCTTGCACACTCTGCACTGATTGTAGGCCTGTAATATACTCTTTCTCGATCTTTTCAAGGGCTCTACCTACCTCTTTTACAAGCTTTGGGTTGGCTTGAATCAATTGCGCCACCTTCTCCCTTTCGTATTGGAGTAACTTAACTCTCTGCTGTTGTTGTGTTATCATCCTCAATCCCTGTGTACCTGCATTCGCGACAATTTCTGCTAGATCCTCACGGTATGCTTGAAGTTTTCCCGAAGGAACACGGATTCCGGCAGAAAGAAATGTTTGTGTAGCACGATCTGGCCAGCGGCGGAAAATCCATAGGAGAAGTGTAAATATTACAATGATGGTTATGAGAAGTGTATTAGTTGACCAAACTATCCACAGCCAAGAAAAAAGCTGCTCCGTTGGTCCTAAGAAGTCTTGCACAGCACAGCCTTATGAATAAAGGAGAGTACACCAATAAATGGTATACTCTCGATCTGCGAGAAGTGATAGACTTGTGATTTCTAACTTGGAGATTGTTCCAAAAGGTCAAAAATTCTGCCCATCACAAATTGAGCATATGCCCGCTGAATAGTCGGCGAATTTATTTTTGCAGTATAGTTAGCTCCGATTCGTTCAATCTCTGTTACAGCAACGCCTGTCACTTCAGCAATTTCTGTGCCTAATTTTGCCTTTAGTTTGATTAACTCCTGTCTCAAAATTGAGTCCCTTGCCTCAAGGGCAATTTTTGATGCAAGCTTAGCCTCCTCTCGTAAGTAGTTAACATACTGCTCAGTTACTTCCGTGATCATTCGCTCACGTTGGATCGCCAAAGCTTTCCTATCAGTCCGCGACGCTTTGTAGTCTTGTAAAGAGCGGATCAGGTTACGCTGAAGACCTTGAGTTGCTTCGATCCACGCAAGATCTGGATTTTGGATCACAACTTGTGCAGATGAGTTGAATGATACAATATCTGTATCCTCACCTCGGGCTGCCTGATGAGAGGTTTCCTCGTCCCCTTTCAAATTAGCATCCTCCTTATCCCCGCCTTGAGCTACTTTGCTTAGATCAATCTTTGGGTCTTCCATTACACCCACCTCCATCGCATCAACCTCGGGTAATTCAGAATTACATGTTAGGTTGTAGATAGTCACTTGTCAAGGTGCTTTCTGAGGATGTTAGCACTGAACTTAGGCGTAGCTCTTGTGTTCTTGTAATCCCTGTTAAAGTTAATGGACAGTGCGATTGCCGCCTAACGCCGGGCGTCAGCTGCGCCGCTGGCAGGCGTCTGAAGGGTAAAGGACGGCGGCAAGAGGCAGCTGCCAGGCAATGCGCGTGCGGCCGACCCATAGATCGTGAGGAGCGGTGGGTTAGTGCGATCGCCTGAAGGTTGCGCATGGTCTGGTTGCCAACAGGCCGGAGCGCTTTGCCGGGTGAATCGCGCCCAGCCCACAAACCGCGCCAGCGGTGTCAGCTACACGCCCTGGTTGGGTGGCACGATATCTCAAAAGATTTTACAACGAAACATGTAAAGCTAATTGTCGTTTTATGCTTTGAAGGTCTGCTCCATATAGTTTCACCAATGCAACATCTGAAACCCTTTTGTAAAGGCTTTCGGCGCGACTATCAAGACGCATTGGTTTGGACTGCCACCCTGCTTTGAGCCCATGCTGAACCTCTTCTACACTCCATCCTACCTCTTTTAACAAAGGAATGAGATCAATGAGCTTTCCCGCGCCGTTTTGCGGCTGAAAACTAGCATCAGATACTGCCTTTAAGGTAAACCGTTTTCGCTTTTTTAATTGGTGTTGGTACTTGGCCCACTGATAATGCTCCTGATATGCCTCGGTACTATCAACAATGGGATCGGTTGGACTGATGTTATTCGCTTCAAGCCAATAGAGCTTTTCTTCAACCACAAATACAAGATCGCAATATAAGTGCGTAAAGTTCGGGAATGTATCGCCATTTACCCAAAAGATATAGTCGCCAACCTTTGGTGACATTTGCGTAATATGACAGTATGTATGAAGGAAGCATCTGTTCCAAATATACGGATCTTGGTTACTGTTGCGAATAGGATCGTGATAAATTGTTATATTTTGATGTGTGGTAGTTGTGCGCTTCGGGTGATAAATAATGTATCCACTCATGTTTGCCTACTCCTTATGGTAAAATATGCTGTATGCGCATGTGTTAGGGAATCGGAAATGCTTGTCCATCCCAGTTGTTAGTTCCGTACGTGCTGCACGGCTTCCTGATGCGGTAGAGCTCGCGTGGCTGGAGCCAGAAGCGGGATGATTAAGCTGAACCGATTCCCTAACTACAAATACTATTGACAAATTGTAATCACCCTATATAGTACTGCCATCACCCAACAATTCAATCATAACCATCAAGAGCGACCTGAATAGCGGCGTAATCGAACCAAGGCGTCAGCACCAGAATAAACTCTGACGTCTAGACATGCCGTAGATCAGCAGCGAGAAGAGCACGCCACGCCTGGATGACAGAGCTGTAATATGCTCTATCTAGCAATGTGCGACCGAAAAGCGCATATTGCGCTTACCTCGCTATATCTTGAAGCATCAGGACAATCGCATATGGTGGAAAGGATTCACTTTCTACCGTATTAGGATCGTTGTGCTCGCTCGCCACCCGCGGGCGCTGTCTGTCACGTCCTATTCACGTGGCGGTCACGTTTAGAGGCGGCGAGCTACCACATAAAAGACCTGGGGGGGGGTATTAAGGATCCTAATTTAAGGAGGTTTTGTATGAGGCTGAGACTCCGGTCGCTCCTGAGCGTGGTTGCCCTATCGCTCCTGGCCCTGTCGAGCACATCCGTCTTCGCAGCCCCGCGTGTGCAGGACAAGGGTGTGGTCTCACGCACGGTCTCGGCGACGAAGCAGCGCGAGGCCCTGAAGTTCTGGACGCGTGAGCGCCTGAACGCCACCACCGCGCTGGAGATGCCGGTCGGTACTGCGGCTGAGGCCGCCGCTGGCGCGACCGCCGTCAACGAGTCAGTCGCCGCCGGCCCCTCGGGCCAATCGGCCGCCGGCGCGCCCGCCGCCAGCGTCGACGCCGTCCTCCAGGCCGCCTACGCCGAGGACTGGGCCGCGATGGCAGGCGACCCCGCGCTTGAGAGCGCCGTCGACCTGGAGGTTGGTACCAGCCAGGTCTTCACCAGCTACGTCGTCAACCAACTGTCGAGCATGCAGACGATCTTCCCGCATCGCTGGTTCGGCCGCCTCTCCTTTAGTACGCCCGGCGGGACTTCGTACTGCTCGGCCACGGCCACCAGCAAAAACACGATCGTGACGGCGGCCCACTGCGTCTACGACACTGTGCAGAACCGCTTCTACTCCAACTGGGTTTTCACGCCCGCCTTCCGCAACGGCAGCGCGCCCTTCGGCACGTTCCCGGCCCGCAGCTGCACGATCCTCACCGCCTACGTCAACCAGCCCAACTACTCGATCAACGGCGCCGCCCCCCACGACGTCGCCGTCTGCAAGATGAACAACAACTCCGCCGGTGTGAGCCTGAACTCGGCCGTCGGCTGGGCCGGTCGCTCGTGGAACTTCCCCTACCTGCGCCACTTCCACACCGTCGGCTATCCCTTCCGCAACACCAGCCAGAACCTGCTGACCTCCGCCGGCCTCTACCTGCGCACCTGCGCCGCCGAGAGCTTCATCCAGTCGACCGAGGTCCGCGGTATGGGTTGCAACTGGGGCGGGGGCATCAGCGGCGGCGCCTGGTTCATCGCCTACGCGCCAGGCGTGGTCGGCGGCTGGGTCGACGGCGTCAACTCCGGCATCTTCGTTGGCCAGCAAAACCTCTACGGCCCGCGCTTCAACAGCAACAACATCGTCCCGCTCTGTAACGCCGTCGGCTGTTAGCGGTCTTTCCGCCCCCGTAGTCGCAGGAGGGCCTGGCAGCAATGTCAGGCCCTCTCCCCTTGCAGCCGCCACGGCTGGAACTCTCCGCCCGCCCCCGGCGTCTTTGAAGCACATCCCCCACAACACGAACTACAGACGCGACAGGAAGGAGAACCGCGATGCTGACACGGCGATTGCTAGGTATGGGTATACTCGTGGTGACACTGCTCGGGTCCGCCGGGTGCGGCGCGGCCGCCGGCGGGGCCGGAGCGCCCGCCACAGGCACCGCCGCGTCGGCGCCTGTGGCGTCGGCTGCCGCGCCCACAGCGCAGGTTCAGAGCAGCGACGAGGGCGTCGTCGCGGCGCCCGCCTCCGGGCAGACAGGTAGCTCCCAGGCCCCTGGACAGACGGACCCCGGCGCCGGCTCGGGCGAGGCGGGCGCCACGGCCGACGCCACCGGGACCGAGCCCGCCCAGACAGGCCCTATGACCACCTACACCGACAGCACCTACCAGTTCCGCATCGACCACCCCGCCGACTTCGTGGTGCGCCCCCTGGAGGCCGCTGCCCTCAGGCAGCTCGTCCCGCAGCCCGTCGCGGGGTTCGCCTTCCTCAGCCCCACGCGGGCCGCGAGCGACCTCGGCGCGATGGAGGCGGCCGACCTGGAGCTTCGCGTGCTCGACGCGGGCGGGTCGGCCACCATCGAGGACTGGCTTTCCGCGGGCGCCGCCACGGCCGGCGGCGGGCAAACCAGGCCGTTCCAGGCCGCCGGCGCCTCCGGCGTGGAGGTGTGCAGCGACACCCTGATGGGCCCGGGCTGCTCCTACTACTTCCTTAGCGGCGTCACGGTCTACCAGCTGATCCCGGCCTCGCTGGAGGGCGAGACGATGCTGAAGAGCTTCACGCCCGGCGCCCCCTAACCCAGGAATACCATGGGCCACCTCACCCAACTGCTCGCCATAGCGATCCTCGGCGCCGGCCTTGCCCTCACGGCTGCAGCCCCAGCCGGAGCGCGCCTTGACGCCCCGGCCGCGCCGATCGTCTGCCCGTCGGGTGAGATCACCATCCTGCGCGGCCGTGGCCCCCAGCACACGGCCCTGCTCGTCTTCTTCAACCACCGGCCTGTCGGCGGCGGCCTCACCGACGCCGCCGGGCGCTGGGAGATCCCGCTCCTCGTCACCGAGGCCCCCGGGGTCTACCCCGTCGAGGTGCGCACGCGCCTCAGCGACGGGCTGCTCCAGCGCCTCGACTGCTTCGTCGACCAGCCCATCGAGACGCCGGCGCCCGGCGAGGGCGCCCCGCAGCCCGCCACGCGCACGCCCATGCCCACAC
>ENA-ORBV01004834-ORBV01004834.1-microbial-mat-metagenome-genome-assembly--contig:-NODE-4834-length-25428-cov-8.577019_pt1 | contig 25428 bp, 22 predicted proteins | sample MGYA00237777_ERZ505514 | MGnify/ENA primary metagenome ERZ505514 (study PRJEB26160, sample SAMN06269048) | microbial mat metagenome | isolation source: Oligotrophic lake microbial mat | place... | reverse complement strand
TCCTTGTGTTCTATGCCTGGCAACAATTGGGCGCAGGGGACGCCAACCAAACGCCGATCGCGTACTCAACCTTCTATCGGGTAGTGAGCGAAGACAAGGTAGAGAAAGTCACGTTGCGTGGCCAAACAGTGCTGGGAACCTTGAAGGCTCAAGCTCAGCTGGACGGGCACGCGACGAAGGCCTTCCGCACGATACTGCCCCCCATCGCGGATGAGAGCCTGATGCCACTCTTGCGCGAGAAGCATGTGCGCGTCGAGGTGCAGAGCGAGGAACAGCCGCTGGCGTTGCAGCTCCTCAGCTCACTCTTTCCCTTTTTGCTGATTATCGGGATGTGGATTTGGCTGTCCCGTAGCGCACAGCGCATGTTCAGCGGCGGGGGGGCTCTCGGCAGTATGATGAAGGGTCGAACGCGCCGCTTCGAGCGAGAAACGGAAGTGCCGGTAAAGTTCGACGATGTGGCCGGCCATAAGGGCGCGAAGCAAGATTTGCAGGAGATTGTGGAGTTTCTAAAGTATCCGGAGCGCTTCAAGAAAATGGGCGGCAAGGTGCCGCATGGCGTGCTGTTGGTGGGTCCACCCGGGACGGGCAAGACGCTCTTGGCGCGTGCCGTGGCCGGGGAAAGTGGAGTTCCGTTTTTTTCGATCAACGGTTCGGAGTTTATCGAGATGTTCGTGGGCGTTGGAGCTTCGCGGGTAAGAGAATTATTCGAAGAGGCGAAGAAGGTTTCCCCCGCTATCGTTTTTATCGATGAAATCGACGCGGTGGGCCGTTCGCGCGGCGCCGGGCTTGGCGGCGGCCACGACGAGCGCGAACAAACGCTCAATCAGCTTTTGAGTGAAATGGATGGGTTTTCAAGGAACGACCTGACGGTGGTGCTCGCGGCGACGAACCGCCCCGACGTACTCGATTCAGCGCTGCTCAGGCCTGGCCGTTTTGATCGTCGAGTTTTGCTGGATCGACCGGAATTGGCTGCTCGGCGAGCTATCTTAGATGTTCACGTGCGAGGCAAGCCGCTTGGTCCGGATGTCGACCTCAATAACGTGGCGGCCAACACCCCAGGTTTTTCAGGTGCGGACTTGGCGAATCTGGTGAATGAGGCTGCGCTCGGCGCCACCCGGCGTGGAACCGAAGCCATCGAGCAGCGTGATTTCACGAGTGCCTTTGACAAGATTGTGCTCGGCGAGTTGCGCGAGACGAAACTTGACCCCGTCGAGAAGCACCGCGTCGCCGTGCATGAAGCCGGCCACGCAGTGATGGCGCATTTCTCAAAAGACGCGGAGCCCCTGCAGCGTGTGACGATCATTCCGCGGGGGATGGCGCTGGGCGTGACCCAACAGACGCCCGCCGCAGACAGACACATCATGACCCGGCCTGAGCTATTTTCGAGGCTCGGCGTCCTGATGGGGGGCTATGCTGCCGAGAAAGAAATCATGGGTGAGGTCTCTTCAGGCGCTGAAAATGACCTAAAACGAGCCACCGAGTTAGCGTTCAAGATGGTGGCGCACTTTGGCATGAGCGAACGTGTTGGCCCGGTGTTCCATGAACACCGCACCGAGCATCCGTTCTTGGGCCAGATGTTAGCAACGGAGGGCGGCACCAGCGACGCTACGGTCTTCGTCATCGAAGAAGAGACACGGCGGATTTTGACCGAAGCCGTTGCCAGTGCGCGCGCGGAGATCCAGAAGCGGAAAACCGAGCTCAACGCGTTGGTGGCTTGTCTGCTCGAAAAGGAGTCGGTCGAGAAGGATGAGTTGACGCTCATCTTGGGTGAACCGCGGTGAATCTGGGTGAGCTCGTGAAGCTGGTGGGACATCAACTCGGGAAGGCGTCGTGAAGCTCTTCGCGCGTTTTGGAAGGCTCTGTCTGCTGGCGCTCGTGGCTGCCTGTAGCGAGGTTTCCGCCCCCGCGCAGCAGGGTTCATCAGGACCTTCAATTGCGCCGCCGAGTCCCTCCAACAATCCCATTGGCTCGGTTGATAGCGCCGCTGACGCAGAAAAGCTGGCCGCGATCTGGCAGTCCAAAGCTGCCTGCGAGAGTTACTTCAAGAGCCGACCGGTAAAGGACCCCATGCCTCGTCTGGCGACTTGGAATTTGAGGTGGTTTCCGGATGGCACACCCGAAGTCAGCACCAAGGGCGGGGTCGATCTTGAGTGGCTGAGCTGTGTCATGGCTAGTTTGGAATTGGATGTGATTGCGGTGCAAGAGGTGAAGCGCACGCCGTTGGCGAAACAGGCGTTGGCGCAGTTCCTCGCCAATCTGAGTAGGCTCTCCGGAGTTAGCTACGCGGCGGAGCTCGACGCGTGTGGGTTGGACGACGACGCCCATGTTGGGTTCATCTACAACCGGGATCGGGTTACCGTGGATACCTGGCAGGATTATCCGTCGCTCAATCCGTATGGGGTGTCGTGTCAGGGGCGGCTGAGGACGGGCTTCGGTGGCTATTTCAAATTTGCGAACGGACCGGACCTGAGTCTGATCAGTGTGCACCTGAAGAGCGGCTCCGATGAGCGCAGCTACACGCTGCGGCGCCAATCCTTGGCAGGGCTGAAAACAGCCTTGGATCGTGCCTACGCACCCAACCCGGACGACGACCGCGTCCTGCTGGGTGATTTTAATAGCATGGGCTGTAGTGACTGCGCGCCAGCCGTTTCGCAAGCATCGGAAATGCAAACGTTGAGCCAGGAGCTGCTTGCGATGGGCGCTCAGGCGCGCGACCTCCCCATGGATCTTCAGTGCAGTCAATACTACATGGGGAAACCAGGTCTGCTGGACCACGTGGTAGCCGCCGGGCCCTTCTCCGAGTTCGCGCCTGAAGCTCGGGTGCGCGTGTCAGGCTATTGCGGTGTGGCGAAGTGTGCTGGGGTTTCGACGCCGCACCCTGCGTATGTTGGGCTGAGTGATCACTGCCCGCTCATTTTCGAGCTTGGCGCTGACGATCAGGATTGAGCGTTTTCGATGCAGTATTGGCTAGTAAAGAGTGAACCTGATGTCTACTCCTGGGATAGGCTCGCGCGCGAAAAGCGAGGCACCTGGGATGGAGTTCGCAATTTCGCCGCTAGAAACAACCTGCGCGCAATGGCCAAAGGAGATCTGCTGCTCTTTTACCATTCGAACATTGGCAAAGAGATTGTGGGGATCGCGAAGGTTACGCGAGAACATTATCCAGACGTGACCGCAGAGCTTGGGGACTGGTCGGTGGTCGACGTGGCGCCCGTGAAAAAGTTAGTGAAGCCTGTCACACTCGCGCAGATCAAGGCCGATCCCAAGGTCAAAGAAATGTTGCTCGTGTCGCGGTCACGCCTCAGCGTGATGCCAGTTTCGGAGGCGCATTTCGAGCGCGTGCTCAGGCTCGCCGAGACGCAACTCTAGGCTACTTGCGCAGGCTTTTTGGACTTCTTCTGGGGGCTGACAGAAGGGGTTTCTTCTTCGCGGCTTTCGCCGAGATCGATCAGCGTGGAAAGTGCTTCGATCTCTCGTTTAGTTTGGATTTCTCGCTGGCGCACGGCCTTGAGCTCTGTTTCGACGCGCCGCTGATCCGCCTCAATCTGGCGTAAGGCTTCTTTCAGGTTGTCGCGTTCGGCCTTGAGGGAATGGATGTCTAGAGCCACCCACTCTGAGTAGCAGATGCGAGGCGGGTGGGTGAAGGGGGATCCCGAGGTCGCAGTAAAAGCGGGACTGCGGGCGCCGCTGCTCTACCCAGAAACGTCTGGGAACGGCCTGCCCGGCTTGGCAAACAAGAAGCCCTGCAGGAGGTCGCAACCAAGCTCGATCAGGATGTCGCGCTCCTCAACGACCTCAATCCCTTCAGCCACCACCAGCATGCCCATGTCCTGTGACAGCGCCGTCATTGAGCGGACGACTTTTTGCTTGGTTGAATTCTTGTGGATGTCACGGATCAAGGACATATCGAGTTTGACGATTTCGGGCTCCAGCTGCGCGAAGCTGGACAGCCCGGCATAACCCGCACCCATATCGTCGACGGCGATTCGGTAGCCCATCTCGCGCAGCTCGGCGACGCGATTTCGCGCGTCTGCCACCTCATTGAGTGAAGCGCGTTCGGTGATTTCTAGGATAGCGCGGTTTGCCATCTTAGCGAGCGGAGTGTTCGGATCGACCAACATCGGATCGACGAGATCGGTCACGTGCAGGTTCACAAACAGCATGGCTTCCGGCACGGCGTCGAGCGGCACGGGAGATAACTCGCGGACGCGTCGTCCTAACAGCTGCAGTGTGCCCAGCCGGTCGGCAGCGTCGAGAATAGCGCCCGGGTGCGGCAGGCTTGGCTCAGTGCTGCGCATGAGCGCCTCGTAGCCGTAGATGGCTCGCGTCTTGGCAACCAAGATCGGTTGGTAGGCAATCCAGAGTTTATCAAGCGCGCGCTCAAAGCTGGCCTCGAGGCCAGCGCGATCGGCTGCCAGCATGCCGCCGTTGCCCAAGAGCTCTGCAGCTTGTTGTTTCAGGCGTGCCATGCGATGTACTTGCACGGCTCGCTGGATCTCTTTCTCCACCAAGGCGGGACTGAGCGGTTTGGTGAGGTAGTGCAGGGCACCGTATTCGAGTGCTGAAATCGCGGTACTGACCGAGGGATCCCCAGTCATTAAGATCACGGGAACGTGCAGATCGTGTTCGCGGACCTCCCGGAGAAGCTGGATCCCGTCCATGTTCGGCATGGAGATATCGCTCAAGATCACGTCGAACCGGCTCTTGTCGGCGTGCCCTACTGCGTCGGCACCATTCGTGGCGGTTGTCACGTCGTACCCCGCGCTTTGAAGCACACGCAGGAGGCTCTTAAGGACATGCGGATCGTCGTCCACCAGCAGAATACGCGGCGGAGTAGCTTTCGCTTTTTCGCCAGACCCAGGGACCATGGAATCTTTCTTCGACGAGGGTGGATGGGAAGGCGTGGCTTTGAGCCTAGGTTCCGAGCGCAGGGCCCGGATGACTTCCATCGGAGACAGGGCCTCAACCGCCACCTGATTGATGGGTGAGGGCTCGTGGGTTTGTGATTTCGCGTCCATGCGTTCCACTGGAGAAGGTTGGTGATTGCTACTCACTGGTGCGGCTGTACATCTCATTCTGGGACCCCGCCTTTGCGTTACTGGCGTCACGGGTGGGTAGTTGACTGAAAACCCACGGCACCTATCGGTGTTCCTTCGCTGAACGGACCCGTGACCGAGGCGCTGCACACAAAAATATTAAAAGCACGTCCCGACACTATTCAGCGGAACTAGGCTTCTGCGGCTCCGCCACCAGAATCCCATTCTTAGAAACTTGGAAGTATGCTCTGTGCGTCTTCTGCCGCGCACCTCGCACTTCGCGGGTGAGGTAATCCAGCGGGCTCATGCGTTCTTCGCTCCGTGGTCGCACCTCCACACGCATGATCCGCGCGCCAGGGGAGAGGCGAAATGTTAAGCGTTGAGCCCACACAGTTCCCGACGCGCGGTCCAGCGTTTCGCAGGTGGTGTCAGGTAGTTCTTTTGGGTGGATCCACGCCCCCTCGGACCAGACGAACCACACGATCTTCTGGGTGCCGCGAGACGTCACTGATTCACTTTCGGTCAGCTCCACAGTTGTCTCGGGCAAAGCGTTCATGATCTACCCAATCTGGGCGAATGCAGCACTTCCACTATTCCCACGTTAGCGTGCCCTTGAGTGCGTGTTCCAAGATATCGCTCATGCCATGCGAGAGATCCTTCGGGAGTTGGTTGGTTTCAAACAATCCAACCTCACGGATCTCCAGCGCGTTGATAGGCGCTCGTTCCGGCAATGTGACCTCTGCATACACCACCACCGTAACGGCGTGGAAACGCAGGTCCCGATTGGGCTCCGAGTAGACGCCCGCTAACGCCCCAACGCGCTCTACTCGGCAGCCGGTTTCTTCGAGCAGTTCGCGTTCGATCGAACTGCGTAAGGTTTCGCCCCATTCGAGGGTTCCCCCCGGCAGTGCCCAGAGCCCGGTGTCAGCGCGACGGATCAGTAGCCAGCGCCCATCGGGTGTGCGCGCGGCAGCAACAATCCCGACCACAGGGCGTCTGAGGACATGACGCGCCACCTCTTTGATGATACCCCACACGCCGCGCATGATTGCCACGGCGCTGAGCATGCCGGATCGACTCACGAAATCATCCCCCTGTGGGTTCCTGTGCGCTTGGCTGCGGCCTTTCGCGGGCGGCTGGCGCGCGATCCGCGGGGGCAGTCGGAGCGCTCTCGCCTGCCTCGGTATGGCGCTGGCTTGTTCGCGTAAGGAGCCACCTGGGCTCAACGACACGCGGACAAGCGTCACGGTTGAGGTGGGGAGCGCGGGTGGCAACGCTCGGAACGCGCCGAGGATTGAGGGCACCATCGATGATAACCTGCCGTTCGTTCCCACCGGCACCAAGCTCGGAAGCATCGCGTGGAGAACCTGGATTTACACGGATATCGGGGCGAAGCGCACTCGTTACGGATACTTGCGTGTCGGCCAGAGTGTCGATGCGCGTGGCCCTGTGGCAAAAAACGAAGGCTGTCAGGATGGTTGGTATCGGATCAATCCGCGGGGGTTTGTGTGTGTCGGTAAGGGGGCAACGCTGGATCTTCAGGATCCGCTGCTTGCCATGTCCAGCGTACGCCCCGTGCGTGGTGCGGCTTTGCCGCTTCGCTATGTCCGTGCCGGTGAGCCGCCGCCACTTCTCTACTTTAAGCTACCCTCCCAGGCCGAGAGTACGGCGATCGAGGGCGATCGGAGTGGACGTATCGCGATTTGGAAGGAACGAGTCCGCGCGCTCGGAGTTTCTGGGCCCACTGAAAGTTGGGGAAAAGTGCCTGCTTTCTTGGAAAACGGCACGAGCCTCACCAAGCCCTACGGAGTCAAACAACCCTTACGTTATCAATTGCACGCCGGCCGAGGCGGGCGTGATAGCGGTTTCGCATTGCAGACAAGCTTTGAGCATGACGGTCGCGTGTTCGGCCTGACTACTGAGAACGATCTCATTGCTCTCGATAACACCCTGGCGGCTACAGAAAGCCGTTTTTCAGGTGTTCAAATGGCGGCGGGCGAAGACCTGCCCGTCGGCTTCGTGAAGCTGGCGATGGCGACACGCTACGTGCTCTTGCCAAGCGGGGAGATGCGGGTCACCGAAGCGTTGCCGAAACGCTCTGCTGTGAAGCTAACGGGGCGTCGGCGTCAGGCATTTTACGAAGTTGCGGATGGCTCCTTCGTGCCAGCGGAGGCGCTTCTCGTCTTGCCTAAGCGCGACTCGTTTCCGAGCTTTGCCACGGGTACGCGCACGTGGATCGATATTTCAATTCTGAATCAAAGCTTGGTGGCCTACAATGGGCGCCAGCCAGTCTACGCGACGTTGGTGAGTACCGGGCGCGGTGTGCTTGCTGATCCTGAACGGAGCCTGGCAACCATTACTGGCACGTTCATGATCCACACCAAACACCTCTCGGCTACCATGGACGGCGATGATGATAGGGCAGATTCTTTAGAGCTTCGGGATGTGCCATTCGTACAGTATTTTCATCGAGGCTACGCGCTGCATGGCGTTTATTGGCACGATGATTTCGGTAAGGTGAGGAGCCATGGTTGCGTTAATCTGTCACCACGAGATGCCGCTTGGCTCTTTGAATGGACTGATCCTGAAGTGCCCAAGGAGTGGCATTCGGTCATCAATCTCGAACGTGGAACGGTGGTGCAGATCCACCCCTAGGGCAGAAGGTCTACCCGGTCCGCGTAGACCTCAAACTGCGTCGAAGGCTCGACATTTTCGAGTGCGAAGGGCGCTTCGATCACAGTCCCAGATTTGGGCTGCAACTCAGCCTCCAGTCGGACCGTGATTTCTCCCAGGACGAGTGGCGGTTGAGCGATGGGTCTTTTGTAGCTGACCGGAGTTTGCAAGGCGCGCCAGCGGAGCGCCATGTCTTTCGCTCCAGTGTCTGCCGTGTTGAAAACGCAGGCGCTCACGGTTCGTTGCCCGTTTGAGTTGTGAACGGTGGCGTCGCAGACCAGCACACTGCTCTGTGCCCAAACCAAACGTTGGAGATAGGGCGCTTCGTTGTCGCGAAGGGCATCTCGAAGCTTTAGGATCGCCTCCTTGGCCCGAGGATCTCCGAGGTAGGCGAGCATCATCGCAGCGTGCATGCGAACTGGCCGATGGTTGGCAGCCAGAAGTTCGAAAAAACGATCGGCTGGAGCGGCTTCGTCGCCCCCCGCTCCGATATCCCCGGGGACTGGGTTGTCGACCTCGAATTCGCTGCCTTCGCCTTCCACCTTCCACTTGATGGCTTTGCCTGCGTCGAGCGGGCCAGCGTAATACAGCACTCTATCTTCGGTGAAGTGGCGCTCCTTGCCGACACCGTCAAAGAACCGAACCGTGAGGCTGACCTCGGCGAGCGGCTCCTTACCGTTGTTCACAATGCCAACGTCCACCACGAGCAGGCTCTTCCGCCCCTTGGTTTTTCCCTTTTCGGACAGCGCAAGAATGCTCATGCGCTCAATGGGCTGATCCCACAATGCGGAACTCGGTCGTAAGCACCGGCAGCTTGAGCCCAGGCGCACCTCAGGCTCTGCCGGGTTGGGCTTGGGTTGCACTTTGGCGGCTTCGGGCGTTCGGTTCGGCGCACCTTCGATCACTCGCGTGGGAGTGGGCGTGCCAAAAAGAGGTGCCTCGTTTGCTGGTAGGCGCGCGTCTTCTGTTTGACTTGGGTGGCCTGTGAGAAGCCACCGCGTTGAAAGAACCGTTGCCAACGTTGCCGCCGTGAGCGTGATGACGATAGCCAATGTCGTTCGTGGCAGCACCCCTTGGAACGTGGGGAGCTGAATGCGTTTCTGGGCAGTGGCGGGTCCCGCAGCGCTGCGAAAGAAACCAGTAAAATGCCGCTCAAGCTCGGCGAGAAAGATCATCCGCGCGGCCTCGGCGTCGAGCGGCGAAAAAGCCAAACGGCGGTGCGTGGTGAGCCCCAAGCCAAGAATGACGGCCGTGCCCACGAGGCAAACCAAGAGTGCGGATGCAGGAGTCACGCTGCCCGTTCTCCAGCCCACCACCATGGCGGCAACTCCAAAGCAAAGCGCGATCGAAAGGACAGCAGTAAAAACAATCCAGCGCTGGCGGCGGAGCTCCTTAAAGGCCGCAGGCACCACTGCCTGAAAGCTGGTGAGCGTGAGTCGATTGTGAGGAGCCAGCGTGGGATCCAATTCAAGGTAGAGCTGAGAGCCCTCCGCACGTGCTTGAAGCAGGCGGGCCCAAGGGACGAGCAGCTCGTGGCCCGTTGTGAGCGCGGCGGGGGCGTAGTCGTTTCGGAACGCACTCACCCCTAAGAAGTTAAGCGTTAGCCCTGAAGTGCCACACTCGACCTCTACGGCACCCACGGCGTTGCTGCGCGCGGAGGCAACAGCTGTCGCTGAAAATTTCATACACGGGCAACGTGGACGTTGCCAGCCTGGTCCGCGAACTCCGTGATGCGGTCAATCAAGAGCTCGGCGTCGTAGTCGAGCGTCGCCACGTGGTACGAATTTTCAAGCACGAGTTCGGAAACGATGGCATTCGGGAGCGATTGCAAAAGAGCGATAGAATTGGCTGGATTGACCGAGTGATCCTCGCGTGAGCGCACCACCAAAACAGGCACCCGGATCGCAGGGAGATGCTCACGGACCTGCGGCAGCGCCTCGACCAATGAGTGGCCCGCGAGGACCGGTGTTGACTTGTAGGCGTGCTCATCCACGCAAGGCTTCTTCACGTCATTGCGTTTGAGGCCGGCTAGCGCCGCCGGTGCCAAAGGCATGACTTTGCCGATGAAGGGTGCGAATCTCACGGCAAGGCCTTTACGATCCAGGATCTGGGCGTTGATAGGCACGATTCCGACAACTTTCGGCAGGCAGAGTGTCCCGATGTCGATCGCGAGGGTTCCGCCCATAGAGAGCCCAGCCACGACGATGGCGTCGACGTGCTCGGAAAGTGCCAGCGTTACTCGGCGAACGTGTTCACGCCAGTCTGTGTAGCGCGTGCCAAGCATGTCCTTGACGTCCGTGCCGTGCCCAGGAAGGCGTGGGGCTTCCACACTGAACCCCCGCGCATTCAGTGCCTTAACGACCGGAGCTACGGAGCTCGGCCGGCCCGTGAAACCGTGGATGAAGACGATGCCAATCCGACCCCGCGCGCCCGAACCGGGCAGCGAGAGTGGGGCGCCGCCCTCGGCAAGCGGATAAGCGGAGGTTTGGTCGAGCGAGAGCGTGCCGTGTGAAGCAGTAACCATGTGAGTATCCAGTGTTTAGAATAGGCGCGCCTGCTTCGGCGCGTCTAGGAAGGGGAATCCGAGATGGTCGTAGGCTTTGCGCGTCGCGATGCGGCCACGCGGCGTACGCCCGAGGAATCCCTGTTGGAGGAGATAAGGTTCATAAACGTCTTCGATGGTGTCCCTCGGTTCGGCGAGGGCCGCTGCAAGTGTTTCCACGCCGACGGGCCCGCCTTCGTAATGTTCAATCAGAATGGTGAGCAGTCGGCGGTCCATCTCGTCGAGGCCGGCTTTGTCCACCTCTAAACGGTCACAGGTTAACTCGGCGATTCTAGCGTCAATTTTGCCATTTCCTTCGACTTGGGCAAAATCCCGCACGCGCCTAAGAATGCGGTTGGCGACGCGGGGAGTGCCGCGTGATCGGCTTGCCAGCACCCGAGCGGCCCCGACCTCGCACGGAATATCGAGGAGCTTGGCACTCCGCAGGATGATCCGTTGAAGCTCATCGTCTGAGTAAAAATCCAAACGCAGTGTCACGCCGAAGCGCTCGTGGAGCGGTTTGGTCAAAAGCCCGGTGCGGGTCGTGGCTCCGATCAGCGTAAAAGGTTGCAAAGGAAGCGAGATGCTGTCGGCAAAAGCACCGTCGCCAGTCATCACATCCACGCGAAAGCCTTCGATCGCTGGGTACAACGCCTCTTCGACCGTAGCACTCAGTCGGTGGATCTCGTCGATAAAAAGAATGTCCCCGCGCTCCAAGCGCGTGAGCAACCCGGTCAGCACGCCTTTGTGTTCCACGACGGGCCCACTCGTGGTTAGCAAGTGAACGCCCATCTCGCGCGACAGGATGTTGGCGAGTGTCGTCTTGCCGAGCCCGGGGGGGCCACACAGAAGGATGTGGTCGAGCGGTTCTCCGCGCTCGCGAGCGGCCTTGACGTAGACCTTGAGGTTGGCTTTGTGTCGTTCCTGGCCAACAAATTCCTCGAGGGATTCAGGTCGAAACAAGCGATCAAAACGGTCGTCTTCGCCGCTGCCGGCTTGGCTCTCGATAGCGCGCGTCGGTGCGCCTATTGCGCTGGGCTCGGGATCACTGGTCTTCCTTCTAGCCATCCAGGCCGACCTTAGAGCGCATTCCGGCTCAACGCCAGCCAGCTTGCGCGGCTCCTAAATGTCCTGGTTTGACCTGTCAATCGTCCACAGGCAGGCTCGTGCCTTGGCAACCTTTGGAGGTGAGTGAGATGCGCTATCGAAAGCTGGGCAAGTCCGATATTTCTGTGTCTGAGGTGAGCCTCGGTTGCTGGACGCTGGGCGGCCTCAATTGGGTCAATGGCAACGCGAATGGCTGGGCGAACGTGGACGAAAAGGAAGTCGCGCGAGCGATCGACTATGCCCTCGCTCGGGGCGTCAACCATTTCGACAATGCCGATGTGTATGGCAACGGTCGAGCGGAACGCATGTTGGCGCGCATCTTGGGCTCACGCTCGAAAGAGCTCGTGATTGCGACGAAGGTAGGACACTTTCCTGGTACGGCGGAGCATGCCTACGAGCCGCAACATATTCGACATCAGTGCGAGCAATCACTGGTTAATCTCAAGCGCGACTACATTGATATCTACTACTTGCACCATGGTGATTTCGGTCCCGACGATCGCTATCTGGAGGGTGCGATTCAAACGGTGCAGGATCTGAAACGAGAGGGAAAGATCCGGGTGATTGGTCAGTCTGCCTACTCGAGTGCTGACTTTCTGCGTGTGGTGCCGAAGCTTCAGCCCGAGGTGCTCCAGAGTTGGGCGCATGCCATGGACACCCAGTTTATCCACCCGGGCTCCAGCGTGCGTCGCCTGCTGGATGAAGGGCAGATGTCGTTTGTGGCGTTTTCTCCGCTCGCTCAAGGCATGTTGCTGGGGAAGTACAAGCCGGGGCAGGTGCCTGATTTCGAGCCAGGTGACCACCGCCGCGGGAGTGATCGTTTCAGCGACGAAGCGCTGCAAAAGATTGAGCCCAAGCTGGCCAAGCTGAAGGCCCGTTTTGGCGACTCGACTCAAAGCTTGGCGCGTGCGGCACTTCAGTATTTGCTGGCCGAGCCGTGCGTCGCGTGTGTGATCCCAGGCTTTCGCAACTTGGCCCAAGCCGAGATCAATGTTGACGCTGCAGAGGTCCCGTTAGTCGAGGCTGAGGTCGCTGCGATGCGCGAAATCTTTGGCGAGTAGCGCGCTCAGGCGAGTGCTAGCGAAGCTCGCGGAAGGCCTCGATGGTTGGCACGCTCACAGAGAAGTAGGCACCAATCGGCTTTTGTTCCCGCACGTCGACGGCTCCGTGGTGCAGTTCCACCACCGAGCGGGCAACGCGCAGGCCGAGGGCTAGACCTCTGTGTTCACCGACTCCGGCTTGCCGTGTGGGATCCAAGACGGCCAGCAATCTTCTGCGGCTGAGGCCGGCCTCCGGGATTTCAATGTCCATGCGAATTCGATCCTGGCTCTCACGGACCACGTGGATGCGTACGATTGGGCCTTTGGCAGCACGGATAGCATAGCCAATAAAGGTACCGAGGGCGCGCGGCATACGGATGCGATCCACTAAGAGTTTGGGGCGTTCCTTGGGCAGAGCCGTCACGATTTCCACCTTACTCTCACCTCCAAGATAACGCCCAATTTCGATGGCCTGTTCCACCAGCACATCGATCTCCGCGAGCTCCGGCAATAGCGTGAGCAGGCCAGCTTCGACGCGTGCTGCGTCAAGGATGGTCTCGATTAGCGCCAAAAGTTCCTTGCCTCGGCGTTCGATAACGCCCAAGCTTTCGGCCTGCGCCAAGCTGACCACGTCCGTCTGGCGAACCAGCTCTCCGAAACCTAGAATGGCGTTGAGCGGGCTCTTCAGGTCATGGCTCACGCTCGCAAAGAACAGCCCTCGCATTTTTGCCGCTCGCTCCCGGGCGTCGATGGCTCGCTGCTGAGCGCCCGAAAATTGTCGGAAGCGAGCCGCCAGCTGCTCAATGCTCGCTCCCAACTCTGAAATGGCTGAAAACGTGGCCAGGGAGTGCGCTTCGGGGACGCTGCTCGGCTGGGTTTCCGTTCCGAGTAGCCGGACGCGGCGGGCAGCGTTCACGAGATCTCGGCGCAAGACTTGGCCAAGGCGGAGCCCCGCGAACCCGGCCACCAGCACTGCGCACAACGAAAGAAGCAATGTATTTTCGCTGAGCGTCGGAACCGACGAACTCTTGAACGCCACTTGCGCGCCTCCACGATCGAGCGCTGTCGTCAGGGTGACAATGCCATTGTTTCCGCGCCGGATCCCGTACTCAGTCTTGCCATCAAGCATTTGGGCGGCAAAGCCGAGACTGGCAGCAACACCGAGGGCGGGGACCAGGCCTGCGGCTGGCACGACCCCCGGGCTCTCCTCCAGCACCGATCGCGCAAAGGCACGAGCGGTCTCCTCGCGTGCAAGTTCGTCGGTACGCCTCAGGTGGGCGTTGACGATCAGTGCGGCCCCCATCGCGAGCACTCCGACGGGCGTGAGCACGGCGGTCAGCAGGCGCAGCGTCACATGTTGCCGAAGCCGGCCCTGTTGCTCGGCGAGCTCAGCCAACTCGCGCATGGCTTCGGGCGGGGCCAGCGCCAGTGCGCGCAGGACGTTCACGCGGATCACCAAGAATAACGGCAAAGAAACCGTGGAAATCATGATCACTCCGAGCAGCGAAAGCGTGATGCCGGTCGTGAGATCCAACACTTCCGGACGCCACAGCGTCACGCTGATAGACGCGCCCAAGGTGGATGGCAGCACCCAGATCCACAATAGGCGTGGGGGTTCGTCACTCAGTCGGCCCAAATCGTTGGCGTCGATGGACGAGGATTGTAGTGTCAAGGCGCGCAGAGCAAACCGATACCTACGGAGGCGTAGGAAATTCCAGCCTATCGCAAACAGCCCCCCGGCGATGAGTCCCAAAGACAACGCCACCGGTCCGTACACGGCCGGCGCGCCCTGCAGCAACACTAAGTGGGAGGACAGCAACGCTAGAAGGACCCCCACCGTGAGCGACGCCAGCAGTTGCCACGCGAGAATTCGTCGGACCAAGCGGGCAGCGTCGGAAATCATCCAGCACCCGACAGGTGAGAGCGCGAGCTTGCGGTCAACAGCGGGGGGATTTCTGCGGGCATATCTTGGGGCTCTGGTGGTTGGCGCGGCAACAGGACGGCAAAGCTTGAGCCAACGCCGAGTTCACTCTGCACACCGATCGAACCACCATGCATTTGTACGAGCCGTCGTGTGATCGCTAGACCAAGCCCCGTGCCGACGCGCTGTGCGCTCAACTCTCCAGATTGGCGGTACTCCTCGAAGATGGAGGCCTGTTCGGATTTCGGAATGCCGGGGCCCGTATCGCTGACGAGGATGCCTATGTAGTCGCTCTGGGGGTCGACGCTGACGACGACTTTCCCACCGCTCGTGAATTTAACTGCGTTGCCGACGATGTTGGTGAGGATCTGGCGCACTCGGCGGGCATCTACCTTGCCGAGTGCGGTGTCCCCGAGCAGCAATAGTTCAAGACCCTTCTTGGCGGCAGTGGGCTGCAACTCCCGCACCACGTCGCCAGCGATGGCGTAGACGTCGGCTCCTTGTCGGTTCAGCCGTAGCTCTCCCGATTCTAGGGCAGAGAGATCGAGAATGTCGTCGATAAGCGCTGCCAGGTGCTCCCCGCTGCTGCGGACTTGCGTGAGGTTTTCCTGTGCGTCTGGGCTGAGTGGGCCGTCCACTTCGCTCAGCAAAATATCGGTGAAACCTAGAATCGCGTTGAGCGGTGTCCGTAGCTCATGGCTGAGAGCCGCAACGAAGGCGCTGCGATCCTTGTCGTAGGCGAGTGCGCCATCGAGGTCCTGACCGTAGGCTCGTTCCGCTGCTTCAAAGCGGTCCACGACGATGTTGAATGCATTGGTGAGGAGGCCGACCTCGTCGATCGCGCGCACCGGTATCACCTTTCCCGAGGGTGCCGCGCCTTCGCGTGCCATCTCGGCGATTCGCCGGCGCATGTAGGTCACGTCCGCTCGGACGTCGCGGGCGAGCGCAAAGCCTACGAGCGCTGAGACTCCGATCAGAATAGTCGTGAGGGTTGCTAGGGAGGTGATGAGCGAACGGGTGGTAACCGGGGCTTCCGGTGCGGACACGAATGAAATGAGCGAAAGGTGCGCGAGGGGTGCGGGGAGGGGATGAGCGTAGTAGCGCGTGCGGCCAAGCAGCGTGACCGCTTCGCCAGCACCCGCTATCAGCAAGCCCTCGATCTGACTTTGGCGTGGTGGTGCCAGTGTGGCATCCACGATGATGGAGCCGTCTTGGCGAACCAACAGCATCTCGGTGCCAGAACGCCGCGTGGCTCGCTCCAAGACCACCCGACGAGCCTCCTCGGGCGTGGCACGCAACCGTTCAACCAGCGTCTCTACGAGGAGCTGAGCTCGAAGCGCGGCAGCGTTGTCGCTCTCGGATACCAGATCACGGACTCCAAACGCACCGATCGCGAGCGCGGTGGAAAGACCCAAGAGCACCACAATCGCGGGCGCAATGACGACAAAGGAGAGCCGGCCGGAGAGGCGCCTAGCCATCCTGCGCCAATTTGCCGAATACGGCGTGGTCGAGCCAGCGCGAGCTCACGTGCTCAGCTTGGCGTGCAATGCCTTCGAAGCGAAATCCCAGGCGTGAGATAACGCGTAAGCTTGGGTAGTTGTCGGTCGCCGCTGCACAGCGGATGCGGTGAACGCCCAGCCGCAAGAACGCGAAGTCCACACAAGCAGTTGCCGCTTCTGTCATGATACCGTGCCCCGTAGCGGTCCGCTTAAGCCAATAGCCAAGCTCACACGAGCGATGCAGATGCACACAGGCATCCAGTCCGACGACGCCGAGAAAACTCGAAGTTGCTCGATCCCGGATCGAAAAACGCACCGCGCGTCCGAGATCCCAATCGTGAGCACAGGCTTCCGCAAAGCGGTCGGCGGCCTCGGGCGTATTGTTGAAAGGGACCCACGGCAACCATCTCTCCAGGTTGAAGCGTGTGCTTTCGATCGCTTCCCAGAGCTCTGCTGCGTCATCGCGGTCAATCGGGGAAAGTCTGAGGCGCTCCGTGGTGAGTGGTTTCCGCTTGAGTGAGATGCGCGACGGGATGGACAAACCGACCGGAAGCGGCACTGGCTCGGCAACTTCAAAAGCTGCGCGGAATTCGCTCGCTTCGGGTTTCACTGACATTCTGCCCTCAAAACGAACGCTTCCAAGTGTCCAGCTTCGAAATCGCGCCAGGCAACGTACCACACCCCCGAATCCTCGCCGGCCACTACAGAAGCATGGGGCTGAAAGCCAGTGACGCGGGTGAGAATGCTGGCGGGGCCGACACCTTCCTGACTCAATCGAGCGAGCTTCAGCCGAGCTTCTTCGAACCAAACCACCACCCTGTCCGAAGCATTGTGGGCAATGACCGGGCGGGAACCAGAAGCGGCGAGCGACCGCCGCCAACCGAGCGCGCCGCTGGCAGTGAGATAGGCGAGGCTCGCATTGTCGGTACCCGTATCCCAGGCTACGTAGCAGTCCCCCGCGCCGGAGCAATCGAGCTGCGGTTGCACGTTTTTCGCTTCGGATTCGCTCACGGGCAAGAGCTGACCTAAGTGGAGATCGGTGGGCTTAGCTTCGGGTCCTCCCCATGGGTTTTCAGCGGCGACGCCCGCTCGCAATTGGCTATCCCCGCGCTCAATGATGAGCGCCTTGATCTGGGACCGTGCGGGGGTGAGCTCCTGAGCAAAAACGATGCGCAGCTGTGTGCTGCTCACGGCCAGCGAGGGTTTGCTGCTGCCGCGGGTAACTCCCGCTCGAAATCGCGGTGCCAGCGTGAGGACGCGAATGGCAGGTCCGGTCGGAACGAGTGCGGCCGTCGTCTGTCGAACTAAGAGCGACGCGCTGCCATCGGTGTTGCTCTCTTCCCACACGAACCATAAATCTCCTTCCGGAGCGATGGCCACGGCTGGGGAAAACGGGGTGCGCTTCGGCGTGGAAAGCCGCGTGGGCGCGGCCAAGGCTTGGGTGGCTGGGGTAAAGGCGCGAACCAGAAGGCCCGCGTCGTCACCAGTATCCGAGTAAACCGCTGCGATGTGCGCACCTAAGTTAATGAGTGTGGGGTCGCCGACCGCCACAGATTCCGGGCTCAAGGCGTAAGCCGGAGACACGCGTCGCAAGGCGTTATCCACCAACGCGGCTGAAACCTGGCGTTTATCCGCGGCGAGATGATTGTCGGCCCAGGCAAGGAGGGGCCCGTTGGCAGTGAGCACGACGCTTGGACGTGATGCCGGCTTCAGCACGTCAAAGGGGCGGGGGCGCCCCAGCCCGGTCACGCGGCAACGGTTGCTGGCATTTTGCCGTTGCTCCACGATAATTTCGCAGCGTTGGAGTAGCGAACGCGCAACAGGCGCTTGCCCAAGCGCGACGCCCTCTTCGAACTGTTTGAGAGCCTTATCGGGATCGCCATCCATTAAGCTCAGTTGGGCCGCATTCACCTTCAGCGCGTAAGGTTCGCGCTCCAGTGGTTCGGCGCGACTACCGGCTTCCTTCGCTGGACCTTGGTGAAACATGAGCCACGCCACGTAGCCGGCTAGCGCCACCCCGAGCGCACCCAAGGCCAGACCCATTGCCCAAGAACCTCGTCGCGGCGCAGGTGCCAATAAGGGCACCGGGCTTCCGTGTGGTGTCGGTGGACTTAACAAGAGCGCCGGCGCGAGCTTGAGCGGGGGAGCATTCGGAATAGGCGCCACCGGTGGAGCCAGATCTGTGTCGCTCACGAGTTCCGCAGGGGCTCCGCCTTGCGCGAGCGCGGCGCGGAGGCTGTCAGCAAGCTCGCGCGGGGTTTGAAAGCGTTCCTCGGGTAGCCGGCTGAGCGCACGAGCAAACCAATCGTCAAACCCGGGAGGGAGATCTGCAAACAGCATCGAAGGCTTCGGCAGCGGGGCAGCGGCGATCTGGGCTAAAATCATGGCCACACCCTGCTCGACGTTCCACACCGTCTTTCCAGTTAGGCACTCGTACACGATGCAGCCCAAGGCCCAGAGATCGGCCCGGTGATCCACGCCCCCGTGTCCTTTGGCCTGCTCAGGACTCATGTAGGCGGGAGTGCCAAACAGCGCGCCTTCACGGGTTAATCTTACGTTTTCTCCATCCGCGTTCGTTTCGTAAAATTTGGCGAGGCCAAAATCTACGAGCTTAGATAACAGACGCCCGTCCTCATCCTGGGTGAGAAAAATGTTTTCGGGCTTCAAATCTCGGTGAATAACTCCCACCTGGTGCGCCTTGCTCAGTCCGCGGGCGGTTTGTTCGATCACCTCAAGTGTGGTTGCCGGATCCAGCCTTCGGACGCGAGTGAGGCGTTCGTAAAGGCTCTCTCCCTCCAGGAGCTCCATCACCAAAAAGGGGCGCTCCTCGTACATCCCCGAATCGTAGACCTCACAGATATGCGGGCTTCGAATCGCTGCCGCGGCGCGCGCCTCACGCAGAAAGCGTTCTCGCACCACCCGGGAAGCCACTAGATCTTGAGATAGCAGCTTAACTGCAACGCGTTTGCCAATGTCGACGTGAACCGCCTCGTAGACGACGGCCATTCCCCCGCGGCCAACCTCGCGTGTGATTCGAAATTTTCCTTCCAAGACGGTTCCCACCGGAAGCTCGGACTGATGGGTGGCCGTCATGCAGGGGGACCTGAGCTTAGCTTGCTACTAAAAGGCGGTTCAATTTGTCGGGGAGAATGTCCGGAGCGCCCTCGGAAATGAGGTGAAGTGGCGCCGATGAAAGCGTGTGCCAGTAGAGCACGCGCAGGGGGCGGCCTTCCGGCCTGGGGATCTCCGGGCACGGAGAGGGGTGCCTCATCCCGTGCAAACTGGGATGGTCGAGCAGGCGAAGCGCCACCGCGAACGCCTTCGCAGTGTAAGTGAGGTCCAGCTGCAAACCCTGCTCACGTGCAACGTCGAAGGCCCTTTCACCAGCCACCGTCGCCCGTCCATACCCTGCGCCCAAAAAACGATCCTCAATCGCCAGGTGACGACTGAGCTCGCTCAGCCCCACCTTATTTTCGCGTTGCAACGCTTGGTGGGCGAGGCCGAGCAGCCAGGGACGCGTCACGGGTCCCAGTTGGACGATGGTCACCCCGAGCACCAGGCTCCTAAGGCCGGCGTTGGCGACTCCAGCCACCAGCCCAGCCGTCGTCCCACCGGATCCCAGGGCGACGACAATGACGTCGGGCGGAGGCAGCTCTCCCGCATCCACCTGCGCCTTGAGCTCGTGTGCCGCCGCTACATAACCACGAGTTCCGCGCACATTCGTGCTCCCCAGCGGAACTAAATAGTCTCCACGTTGGTGGAGCTTGGCAGCGGTAAGCGGCAGCTGCCAGCCGTGCTCAACGGTGTGTATCTCTACGCCTTGAGCCAACGTGGCTCGGAGCATGTGGTAGGCCAAGGGCGACCAAGGCCGAGGACACAAGACGCACGCGGCCTTCAGGCCAAGCTTGTTCGCGAACAGGCCGGTCGCCACTGCTTGATGGCTACCCGCGGCACCGAGCGTCACCAGGCGCTCTGCCCCCTTGGCCCGCGCCCTGTCCAGGATCCCCTCCAATTTCCTCACCTTGTTGCCGCCGAACACCGGGTGCGTAGCACCGTCGTCCTTGAGGAAAAGTTCGCCTTCACCCGTCCAGAGGGGAGTCAGCGCCCGCACCGGGGTGGGATACACGCCCAGTTTCAAGAGCCACGCTTTCCGCTGGAGATGAAGTGAGTCGGAAACATTTTGGAAACCATTGGACCGCTACTCGATTGGCAGGCTCTGAGTGCAACCGGGGCACTTGCCCCCTACCAGGTCGAAGAGAGGCAGCAGATGAAGAAAATTGAGGCCATCATCAAGCCGTTTAAGTTGGACGAGGTCAAGGACGCCCTTTCTGAAGTGGGCGTTCAGGGCATGACAGTCACCGAAGTCAAAGGCTTTGGGCGCACGGGAGGCAAGAAAGAAGTCTACCGTGGCTCCGCCTACGTGGTCGATTTCGTGCCCAAGGTGAAGCTCGAAATCGTGGTCCCCGACGACCTCGCACACCAGGTGGTGGACGCGATAGAGAAAGCCGCGAAAACCGGCCGAATCGGAGATGGCAAGATCTTCCTTTCCACGATCGATGATGCAGTTCGTATTCGCACGGGTGAGCGAGCCGAAGAGGCTATCTAATTTCGGCAGCGTCTGGCTGATATGCCCAGTGGGTGAGCCCGCGCGCAGCCCAGGCGAAAATCGCCGGTTGCCCAGGCGTAAGCCATTGGGATATCTGCCGTGGACGTGACGGATACGGCCTCCTCCCCTGTGCACCTTGCCGCAGAGCCCGTAAGGCAACCCAAGAGCCGCCTTATCTGGCTTCGCGCGCTGGCGATCTCAGCGGTGGTGGGGTTCGGATTTTGGTGGTTGCTGCGCAAGGGAGCTCTGCCCATTGTGCCGCCATCATCGGCTTTCTCGGAGGTTCGTTGGCCATGGGTCTGGCTTTACGTGGGCATGTGGGTGGTCCTGCACACGTTCCGTTGCTGTCGCTGGTATTTCCTGGTGCGCCCCGTCTGTGAAGTGTCGTTCTTGCGACCGCTTCTCATCTCGCTGTCGGGATACGGCGCGCAAGTGATTCTTCCGTTCCGAATGGGCGAAGCCGTGCGCCCAACCATGATCGCTCGTCGCGGAAATCTCACGTGGCTAGCTGCTGCCGGAACCGTCGGTGCCGAGCGTGTCGTGGATGGCGCCTTCCTTAGCTTGGGCCTCGGGGCAGCGCTCCTGAGCGTGCAAACGCTCGACCCATTACCGACGCACCTGGGACAATTGCCGTTGCCTTCCAATTTAGTTCGAGCGGCAGCCATGGCAGCTGTGGTCGTCTTCCTCAGTCTCTGCGTCGTGATGTGGGTTTTCTACGCGCGGAGGATTTGGGCAGAAGCGATTGTGCGTCGTACTGTTGGGTGTGTCTCAGGACGCGCCGGCGACGCGATCATCAAGTTCCTCTCGCGGGTCTCAGAAGGTCTCGCGTTTCTTTCGGTCCTTCGCTATTCACTTTGGTTCCTGGGTCTAACTGCGATATACTGGGTGCTTTGCGTTGCCAGCATGCAATTCCTGTTTCGCGCGGTGGGCCTAGTGGACGCCACGTTTCTCCAAACCATGATCGTGCTCGGGGTCATGGGGCTCGGGCTAGCGATGCCCAATGCTCCTGGTTTTTTTGGGTCATTCCAGATCTCCTGTTACGCGGCGTTGGTCATGTTTTTCCCAGCTCCGATCGTCCTCAAGGAGGGCGCGGCGTACGTCTTTCTGCTCTACGTGATCCAGTTGTCCGTCACACTGGTGCTAGGCCTGGTTGCGTTCTTGGCTGAAGAATTCCTCGCGAGAGCCTCGCTCATTCGGGAGTAGGCGCCGAGCCAGCTGGTTAGAGATTAACGTCGAAAGAGATCGTCCTGGCGAAACTCGAGCCAGAGGCGGGCCACGTCAATCAGGGTTGCTTCTATGTTTTTTCTACTTGCGGAGGACGAAACACCACTCGTTCGTTCGTGATAGTCAACAGGGATCTCGATGACGCGCAATCCAGCGCGATGTGCGCGAATGATTCGTTCAGGCATGGCGAAGGCAGTTGCTCTTGAGAACACTCGCTGTGACTGGAGCACTGAACGCCGGTAAAGTTGAATGAATCCCCAATCAGAAATGGGCACGCGAAATACTTGACGAATGAGGCTTCTATGCACCGTAGAGACCCAGCGACGTGGCAGGCTTGTGCCCGGGTAGGCTAGGCGGCGCGCTACCAACACGTCCGCTTCATCGCGGTGGTCAAGAAGAGGCGGCAGATCGCTGAAGTCGAATGGGTAATCCATTCCGTTGTGAGTCACCCACTCATGGCGAGCTAAAGCAAAGGCCTTCAGCAGTGATCCGCCCTGTTTCAAGTTCTTTTCGTTGTGAACGACAACAATTTCTGGGAACTCGCGGGCCAGCTGTTCGCAGATCTCCCCGGTGCGATCCAAGCTCGCATCGTTGACGATAATTAGTTCAAACACCCCCACCATTCCCCTAAGCGAATTTACAGAACGCCGCACTGTGCTCTCGACAATTACCGCTTCATTGTAGGCGGGGAGGATCACTGAGAGCGAAAGCTCGGGGTAGCGGGGTGCTGTCATTCGGAAAGTTTTCTTCCTTGGAGTAAGGCGCGAGCGGGAACACCGACGACGACAGCGCCCGGTTCCACATTCTTGGTAACGACTGCACCCGCTCCAATCATGGCGCCCGCGCCAATTTCCAGACCACACAAGATAACAGCGCCGGAACCGATGCTGACCCTGGTTCGAATGACGGTCGGCTCACATGTCCAATCTGCCGCGCGTTTTAGCGCGCCCTGCTCATTTATCGCCGACGGCAACCGGTCATTGATGAACAGGACCCCATGCCCGATGAAGCATTCATCATCGATCGTGATTCCTTCGCATATAAACGTATGGCTCTGGATCTTGCAGCGCTTTCCGATGCGGGCCCCCCGCTGAATTTCAACGAAAGCGCCGATTTGTGTCTCATCGCCGATGCTGCAACCGTAGGCGTTCACGAACGAGAAGATCCGAACATCACGCCCAAGCTCGACGTCGTCTGCGATGCGAATGAAATTGCGAGCATCTTCCTCTAGATTTCGATTCATGCGAGACACCTGTCACCCGAGCTCGTTGGAGGCTGCTACGACCGCAGCGATCACGTCATCCACTTCTTGGTCACTGAGTTCAGCAAACATTGGAAGAGAGATCTCTTCGGCGGCCATCCGTTCGGTGTGGGGTAGCTCTCCCCGCGGAACGCCGAGCCACTGGTACGCGGGCTGCAGATGAATTGGCGTCGGGTAGTGAATGCCAGTCGAAACCCCCCGCAGCTCCAAGAGCCTACGTAGTTCGTCACGTGCTGAGCAAAACACTGGGAAGATATGCCACGAAGGCTCTGCCCAAGAATTTTCGGCGAGAAACCGCAGGTTGCGCAGATTGGAGAAAGCGCTCCGATACTTCGCCGCAATGGCGCGTCGACGCGTGTTCCACTGGTCCAGCTGTTTCAGTTTGATCGAAAGGATGGCACCCTGGAATCCGTCCATTCGCCAGTTGAAGCCTAGCTCGACGTGATGGTGCCTACTTGCTTGGGCGTGGTCGCGCAGCAACCGAACGCGAGCTGCAATCGCGTCATCGTTCGTCATCACCGCGCCTGCGTCACCCCAGGCACCCAGGTTCTTTCCCGGATAGAAGCTCGTCGCGTTCACCAGCCCGAATGTTCCCGTTGCCTTTCCTTTGTACCTGGCGCCAATCGACTGTGCGGCATCCTCGATCACCGGCAGGTTGTGCCGATTGGCAATCTCGAGGATTGGATCGAGATCGGCAGGATGCCCATACAAATGAACGACGACGATGGCTCGCGTTCGGGAGGTGATGCGTCGTTCTATTTGGGAAGGGTCCATCCCTGCCGTTCGGTCCTCGACGTCGATGAACACAGGCCTAGCCCCACAATAGCTAATGGCCCATGCCGTGCTGATCCAGGTGTGACTGACCGTAATCACTTCATCGTCTGGTTTGACACCGGCACAGATGAGGCTTGCATGAAGAGCGCTGGTTCCGCTGTTGACTCCCACTACGTGTCGAACGCCAAGATATTCCGCAAAGTCCTGTTCAAAAGCTTGCACTGCCGGCCCATTGGCAAAACCTTGCGAATCAATGACAGCCTCGAGCGCTTTCAGCGCCTCGGCCTTGAGCGATTGGGTTTGGCGCGCAAGCGAGAGGAAGGGGACACTCATATTTCAGCGCTCATTGGCGAGGGGAAGTTTTTCGGCTGGCTACAGTAAGACACGCGTGCCGTCGGCATTGAGAGAGTGAGTGATGGCGCTCAAGGTGCGTACGACGGATAGCCCAGCCTCGCCGGTTCCTGGAGGGAGCGGCCCCCCCCTGAGACAACTGGCGATCTCCGCCACTTCGACTTTGAGTGCTTCCGACGCATCCAAGGCTGGAGCCCATAGATCTCCCCGTCGGTAGGTCACCTGGACGTTCTCTAGCGTCTCGTCGTCCGGGGCCTCAAAACTGAAGCCCTGGTTGTACACCTTCACCTTCTCCGATGGCTCAAGCTCATCGTAAATGAGTGAAGCAATGCTACCAGGAAAGATCATTCTCCGGACCTTTACAGGGCTGAGCCAGGAGAGGTGCAAATGTGCCGTGAGCCCATTCGGATACTCGATGCTAACGTGCGCCACATCGGAGAACCCCCTTGGATTGTGGCAGTCGCCGCGGCCCTGGACACTGAGCGGCTGGGCACCCAACACAAAGTCCAGGATCGAAAGGTCGTGCGGCCCGAGATCCCAAACCACATCGACGTCAGGCTGAAACAAACCCAGGTTAATTCGGACCGAATCGACGTACAGAAGTGCTCCAAGCTTTCCGGAACTGTAAAGCTCTTTCACTTTCCGAACGGCGGCCGTGTACGGAAACGTATGGTCGACAAACAGTTTGACGCCGCGCTGGTTCGCGAGCTCAATGAGGATTTCAGACTCAGCAACTGTCGACGTCATTGGTTTCTCCAAGAGGACGTGGCAACCCGCGTCGAGTGCTAGCCGGGCGAGCGAGAAGTGGTGCGCAACGGGTGTCGCGATCGCGACAAACTCTGGCTTAGCTTCGGCAAGCATGCTCGCAAAGTCTAGGTAGGTTCGAGTCCAAGGATAGTTTTGGCCTACGCGTTCAAGCCTGGTGGGGTTTAGGTCGCAAAGGGCGCACAATTCGTAGTCGCCAGAGCTTTGCAGGTTTCTTGCGAGATGGGGGCCCCAGTAGCCTAGGCCGGCAACGGCGGCTCTGATCTTGCTCATGTCCTGATGGAGGTCCTGGTGGGTCGCGCCTGGTCTTGTTAGTGCGCGTAGCCTGCTAACATGAGGCCGCTCCGCCCGCCAAGCGGGTACTGCCGTCTCGAGCGCTTTCCGACCGTGTTTAGCCTAGTGAGTTGGAGTTACTTGTTACGTTGACCTTGCGTCCACGACACGGGTGGAGATACTCGGCGCGTGTCACCCCGATGGGTCCCAGAGGCTTGGTCTAGACGCTGGTCCCAATTCCGGACCTCCTACGGCAAGTTTTTTGAACCAGACCTGTTCATCGCGATGGCTGGTATCGTTGGCATGGCGATCTTGCTGAGGCAGTTCAATCAGCATATTCCCGTTCGAAATTGGTT
>ENA-ORBV01004833-ORBV01004833.1-microbial-mat-metagenome-genome-assembly--contig:-NODE-4833-length-25435-cov-4.848332_pt1 | contig 25435 bp, 21 predicted proteins | sample MGYA00237777_ERZ505514 | MGnify/ENA primary metagenome ERZ505514 (study PRJEB26160, sample SAMN06269048) | microbial mat metagenome | isolation source: Oligotrophic lake microbial mat | place... | reverse complement strand
CTTGACTGCGGCCTGCAAGGCGAGCGCTGCGGCTCCAAGTGTGCCCGCGCACACCTGGACAGCGCGAAGAAGGCAAGTCTCCGGCTTGACTGCGGCCTGCAATGTCGACGACGCCGCGGGCTCCTGAGCGCAAGGAGAAGCAACGCCGCTGGCGTGCGCCAGCGCGGCTCCATCGGGTGCGGTGCGTTGTCACTATTGAGGTGACCTTGCTGGTGCGCTCAAAAGCTGGAGTTCATACGGCGTATCCAGCGCAAGAAAGCGGTCAACTGCGGTTTCTAGGTTCAATCCTGTGGACGCTGACGATGGCGTGTTCGCTCCAGGGTAAGGGCACGGCAGCCGGCATGGTGATTGTGGCCGCTCCATGGTGCAACACCTGTTTGATGGGCCGCAGCGTACCTTTGTCATGGCTTACATCGGCATGGCGCTGGGCTTGTCAACGGGTTGCCAGGAGCCGCGCTTTTTTGGCTGCGTGAGGTTCACAGCGCGGTGAAAGTATGCAGGCCGTATTGCCCGGTTGATTCCCTCTCAAAAACGACGCAATGCAGGGTTATCCACGGCGGCAATCGCTGCCTCTGATAAGCAATAGGGTCGCTGCGGCGGATAACCCGTGTTCAAAGGTGGGTCTTTGCACGGTTCCCGAAAACCATTCAAGCGCGGATTTGCGCAACCGCTAACAGGGCGCGTGTCCTCTGTTGGCGACGGTACTCGGCGGGCAGATCCATGCGCACATCGGATGGCAGGGCAATTTCGCCCAGATGGCCGTTTTGGCGGCGGTGCTGCTGCTGCTGCTTGCAGCCTGGCGCGGATTGCCAGAGCCGAGGTTGCCAGTGCGAGGTTGCCAGAGCCGAGGTTGCCAGTTCGAGGTAATGGGCATTGGTTGCCAGCGACAGTTTCTGCCTGTACGCCGCTGGCGTTTTCCCTGCCGTTGATGCGGGTGGGCATCGGGCATCGCTTGCTGATGCCACCCGCTATGGCCGGCACGGTGGCTGTGGTGCCGGCGCTGGCCGGGGTGGCCGCAGCAGTGGCTGGTGTGTCGCAAAAACTGACCGGTGTCTTCGGTGCCTACCTGTTAGGCGCTTTGACGCACCATGGTTCGGTGCAGCTGGGCCTGTTGATGCTGGCCTCTAACCTGTGTGCGCTGGCGGCCCGGATCGTGTTGCACCGGCGCTGAGCGGCGCGTACGGTGGAAACCTATCCGGCGCGCAAACTGCCCAGACCCGGGCTCATCATGGTCTCGTCAATGGTCTTTTCGGTCGCCTGGTTCGGCGCCACAAACTCCAGTGTCATGACCCGCGCCAGTCGCAGCAGCGCACCGGGGCGTAAGGGCAACTCCTGATCCCGTTGCATGGCTACACCGTCAAGTTCCGTGAGCTGGGTCGACAGCGCCTTGATCACATACCCGCCCGGTCGGCTCAACAATTCGAAGTGTTTGCGACTGATCTGCTTGCTGGCGGTCTGGTCGGGCAGCGCGAGGATGACGTCGTTGATCGAGATGCCCTGCTGCGCTTCGCCGCGGCCGAAACACAATGTGTCTAGTTGTGGCAACAGGATGCGTTCGCCGGATTCGCGCACGATGAGGTAGCTCGGAAAACACAATGGGTCGCGCCAATGCAGTTCGAATAGTTCCACGGCTCGGGTAATGCCCTTCAGTGGCACACTCGCAAGCACGGCGCAGGCAGCGCGGTGTTGCGGCGCGAGTTGCTGGAACATTTCGCCGGACAAGCGCAATTGCCCCGGTTGCGCGGTGCTGGCAATACGTGCACACAGGTTGACGCTGTCACCAGTCACTTGCTCGCCATCGGTCAGTACCGGGCCCCAGTGCATGCCGATGCGCACGCTAAGCTGGTGGGCGCGCGCACGACCCTGGTTGGCGGCCGACATCGCGTTCAAGAATGCGGCCATGGAAGTTGCGGCGGCGTTGGCAGATGCAAAACAGACAAAAGCGCCATCGCCCGCAGTGCCCACGAGGCGGCCCTGATGTTCAACCAGGTGTTGCTCCAGCAAATCGAGATGCAACTGCTGCAGCCGACGGCCGGCTTCGTCGCCGAACTGGGCGAAGTAGCGGGTCGACTCGACAATATCGGTGAAGGCCAATGCTGCGTTGCGCTCGAAGCGCCGCGTCAATTCCTGTGACAACACGGTCTGCAGCCGGATGATCTCGGTCATCGTCAGGGCAGCAGCATCGAATAAACTGGTCATGGTGTGCAGGGTGACGGTGCAGGATAACGATAGCGTGGCATGGGGTCAACCGCGGCGGCGCGGATTTCAGTCAAAATTGCCCCGATGGCAATGCATGGCGCGATTTGATGGAAAAACTCGGAAGATATAACATAATCCGCGTGCTTGGCAAGGGGGCCATGGGCATGGTCTACGAGGCGCGTGATCCCAACCTGGATCGCCGGGTTGCCATCAAGACCATCAAAGTGGACAACCTTCCCGAGGCTGCCATTGTCGAATACGAGGCACGCTTCCGCACCGAGGCCCGTTCCGCCGCGCGGCTGCAGCACCCCAACATCGTCAGCGTGTACGACTCGGAGCGCCACGGCGATACGGCCTACCTGGTGATGGAATTCGTGCAGGGCGAGGACCTCAAGCAGCATCTCGACAGCGGCAAGCGCTACACGCTGGAAGAGTCGTTGGCGATCCTGCGGGATCTGTTGGCGGCGCTAGACTACGCACACCAGCAGAACATAGTGCACCGCGACGTCAAACCGGCAAATCTGCTGGTCGAGGCCAGTGGGCGCGTCAAGCTGACGGACTTTGGCGTCGCGCGCATCCAGGACTCGGGCGAAGCCACCCGCACCAAGGGATCGATGGTCGGCACCCTGAAATACATGGCGCCGGAGCAGGTACAAGGGCTGCCGATTGATGCGCGGGCTGACCTTTTTTCCGCTGGCGTCGTGTTGTACCAGTTGTTGACCGGCAAACGGCCGTTCGACGGAGACAGTGAATTTGCCATCATTCACCAGATCATCAGCCAGCAGCCGCCACCACCGAGCAGCATCAATGCACAGCTGCCAGCGGCGCTCGATGCAGTCGTGGCCCGTGCCCTGGCCAAGGACCGGGCGCAGCGTTTTACCACCGCGCGCGAGTTCGCGCTGGCCTTGTTGGATGCCAGCGGACAGGCGCTGGATGCCACTGCGGTCCCGCCAGCCAGCGCACCGGCTGGAACCGGTGGCAGTCTGGGAACGGGCTCGCTTGGATCAGGCTCGCGCGGCAACGGCTCGACGGCACGGCTGGCACGCAGCGCCGAGGACTCTGGCTCGGTTGTCACGCAGGAGCTCGAACTCGTCTACTGGAAGGACGTCAAGGACTCGGATGACCCGTTTGATCTGGAAGGCTTCCTCAACCGTTTCCCATCCGGCATCTATGCCGATCTGGCGCGCCGGCGTCTGAAAAAACTGGGAGATCTGAGCCGGGGCGAACATTCCGGCACCATGCCCGCGCGCGCCCAGGGCGTGGACGCGGGGGGACACGACGATGCGACACAACAAATGGCGTATGCGCAGGCTCCGCAGAGGTCCAGTTCAGCCGGGGTCGATCGGCTGCCAACGCCAACGCCAACCGCAGCGCTGCCTGGCGCTGCGCAATCCCCGGTTGCCGCCATGGCCACAGCAGATGCCGCTGCAATCCCGGGCGTGACAGTGCATCCGCCGCCCAAACGCGCGAAGACCCCGATGCTGGCGCTGGCTGCAGCTGTGCTGGTGGCCGTCCTGGCAGGCGTGGGTTTCAACATGTCTGGCGAGCCTTCGGCGGCGCCGCAGGCCGTGCCGGTTGTTGTGGCCCCAACGCCTGCCGATACGCCGCCTGTCAGCGCGGCGCCTGCGTTGGAAAAGCCTGCCCCCACCGCAACAGCAGTTACCCCGGAGACAAAGGTGGCGCCGCCGCCCACCAACATGTCGACGGTCAGAGCGGCACCTGCGCCAGAAAAGCCTGCTCCTGCCGCAGCAGTCATCACCTCGACGACAAAGTTACCGGGGACAAAACCGGCCGTGTCAACCGACAAAGCAGTGGCCGGCGTGCCGGCGGTGTCGGCAAAGGCGGAGACAACGCCGACCGCAGCGGCGCAATCGCTGGCGCCCATTGCCGCCAAACCGCCTGCCGCCACGGCCGTGATACCAATGGGAGCGCCCAATGGACCGGAACAGGCATGCGCCGGTAGGGTCCTGCTTGGCTTTCAAGCCTGCCTGAACGAGCAATGCGCAAACGCGGCGTTTGCGGGCCACCCGGTGTGCGTGAAGCGCAACGCCGCAGAAAAGTTGCGGCTCGAGTCCAAGGGCACAGACCGCTAGTTGTGGCCGTCGGCAACCACAGCGATGCCAATGTGGCGCAGCTGGTGGAGCGGGCCAACGGGGCACTGGAAAGCCAGCGCATTGGCACGGTGGAGACGGTGTTCGGCGAAATCTGCACAACAAGAAGCTGTGCCGGTTCAAATGTGGGGGCGCGAGAAGGTCAACACGCAGTGGCACCTGTACTTCATGGTGCACGACATCAAGACGCTGGCCAACCGCGGGCGTAGGCATTGAGGTGTGGGCAGAAATGCCACAGGACATTCTGGAACGCCCGATCTGGCTTGCCACAGACCCGGGAGTGGGCAGAATCGGCGGCATGATCACGCCGCCGAAACCCCAATTGATCGCTGTGCCAGCGGAGCGCGAAATGGGGTATCTCGACAGCCTCTTCAGGCCCCGCGATCCACGCCAACAGATGCACCATCTTGCTGGACAATCCCGCACGCATCGAGCTGCCGCAAGCGCTCGTGCGGACCAGCCGCCCACCATCGTCTGGCATCCTTGCCAGGCTTCTTGGGTGGCCAGCGCTTGCGTCTTGTTATGGACCGCTCCTGCGCTTGGGCCGAACCGATGCCATTCCCCAATGCATCTGTGACCCGATTCCTCTGAACACGCTGGAGTCGCTATGCCACGCAACACCACCACTGAATACACCCAAGCCAAAGCTCGTCTACCAGGAGCAGACTTCGCCGATTACTGCTGCGAGCTGATAGGGAGTTTGGGCGATGTACGAGCCAAACGCATGTTCCTTGGCTGGGGTTTGAGTGTGGATGACCTCACAGTAGCTGTCATCGCCTGGGACACTCTGTACCTCAAGGCCAATGCCGAGACACAGCCACACTTTGCAGCCGCCGGCTGCCAGGTATTCGAACACGAAGCCAAAGGCAGAACGAGGCGAATGCAGTACTACACTGCCCCTGAAAGCGCGCTCGAGTCCCGCACCGCCATGCAGCCCTGGGCCGCTTTGGCTATGCAGGCAGCAGTGGCTGCGCGCAAGCCGGCAAGAGCGGTGAGGCGAAGCGTGGCAGCGAAAGTCGTGGTGGTGACCAAGTCAAGCAGGTCGAGCAAGCGCTAGAACATAAGCCAGACACTCCTGACACAACGGTGTCAGGAGTGTCCAGGCAAACTTGGTGGCTTCAGAGTTTTCTTGAGAGATGAACCACATGCCACACACCATCGTCAATCCCGAAGGGCTGCACAACCCGATCCCGTTCGGCTATAGCCACACCGCCAGCATCCCGGCTGGCACGGAGCTGGTGCTTGTCTCTGGGCAGTACGGATCGAAAACGGACGGTGCGGTTGTTTCGCCCAACTTCGCCGAACAGGTGCAGCAGGCGTTCCACAACCTGGGTGTCGCGCTTGCCGCCCATGGGCTCGATCTCCGCCATGTCGTGCAGCTCAGGACGTACGTGGTGAACCCTGACTTCGACAAGCTCGGGGTCATCGGCCAGGCCGTGCAGGCCGGGTGTGGCGACACCCCTCCCACACAGACCGTCATCGGTGTGGTCGGCCTTGCCATGCCTGACATCCTGTTCGAGGTCGAAGCCGTCGCTGCCCGACCCTGAAAAGTCGGGTGCGGGAGCAAGGATTGGAGTGGTGACAATCCAGCATGCGCCCGGCAGATCGCCTGTTTCAGATCGTCCAACTCATTCGCGGCCGCCGACTGACGCCGGCGCGGTGGTTGGCGGAGCGTTTGGAGTTGAGCGAGCGCACCATTTACCGGGACATTGCCCAACTTCAGGCGCAGGGCGTTCCGATTGAGGGCGAGGCGGGAGTTGGGTATCGACTGGGACGCGGGTTTGACTTGCCGCCGTTGATGTTCACGCTCGAAGAAGCTCGCGCTTTGGCAACTGCGGTGCAGCTCGCGCAGCAATGGCTTGATCCAGAGCTGGCTGCATCAAGCGAGGCGGCGCTCTCGCGTGTGCGCAGTGTTTTGCCGGTCGATGTGCGTGAGCGAACGCGCACCTTGCACGTGGTTTTTCCGCCATCGGGCTTGAGCGATTCGGTTCGCAGCAGCATGCAGTTGCTGCGCCAGGCATCACAAACGAAGCACAAGGTCCGCGTCGAGTACCGCGACGCCGCAGAAACTCGAAGCGAGCGGGTTCTACGCCCGCTGGCATTGTTTTATTGGGGCAAGGTTTGGACGCTGACTGCGTGGTGTGAAGGGCGGCAGGCTTTTCGCAACTTTCGCCTTGACCGAATTGAGACCTTGAAGTCGCTTGACGAGCGCTTCGAACATGAAGAGGGCAAGTCTCTGGACGACTTTATGGCACTTGAAGAGTGTGCGGCTGGCTCGCGTTGACTTCGTCTTTGAGTGGCTGCGTATGGCCCTCGCCAGCTCTTCCCCGACGGGATGCTCGTAACGCCAGTGCCACGCTTCTTGACGGCACCTGGATAGCCCATCGCGCAAGACGGGGTCTTTATCTTCGAGCTGGGCGTCCCTGAGTTGCCATCCAGCAACATGAATCCGCAAGGCGCAGCAGCGAATCGCGATCAACGGCGCAACGTCAGCCAAGTTGACCTGCTGATGCTGAACCAGCGGCGTCAACCGGGCTTGCTGGCGTCCGGCTCAACGCCCCGGTAGAACACCTCGACTGCGCCCTTCAAGGTAATCAGCATGGGTCGGCCTTTTCGGTCCAGCGTCTTGCCAGCGGCGACTTTGATGAATCCTTCGCTGATGCAGTATTCCTCGACGTCCCTTCGCTCCTTGCCGTTGAAGCGAACGCCAATCTCGTTTTCGAAGACGGCGGCGACATGGTGGACGCTGCGCGGGTCGACGGACAGGTGGTCGGGCAGCGGCGGGCGATCAGAAGGGGTGGGCATAGGACCCTATTGTCCGGCGTGAAGCAATCCAGTGCCGCTCGGGAACTGTCGAATTTCGCCGACAGGGTCATTGTGCCGACCGCTGCCCTGGCTTGTTGCGGCAACCGCAATACAGGCCCCGGCACGCGCAAACAGGGGCAAGGTCCCCAGCGCCACGTCAATGCCATGCGCAACCCCGGCAGCGAGCCGTTGCCCGGTGTGAAAGTCAAACCATGCCGCAGGACCCTTCGGCAAATAGACGGTGCGGCTGGTCGCACCCTGTTCCACTACCGGGGCCACCAGCAACGCGTCGCCGAGCATGAAATCGTCACAGTCCTCGAAGCAGCGTTCGTCGTCTGCAAAGTCGTAGAAGGTCGGCCGGATGATGGGTTCGTGCAGCGTGTGCGCGCGTTCGAACAGCTGCCACAGGTAGGGCATCAGGGTATAGCGCAGCCGGATCGCAGCCGCCACATGGTGTGTCACCTCGGGGTGCAGCCATGGCACGTTGTTGGTTCCGTCGGCCTTCCATGAGTTCATCACCATGCGCGGGTTCAGACAGCAGGCCTGCACCCAGCGCACGAACAGCTCCGGCCCGGGCGACGGGCCGGCGAATCCGCCGACGTCGTGGCCGACGTTGAACATGCCCGAGAGGCTCATTTGCAAGCCGGTGCGGATGTTCCAGCGCAGCGTTTCCCAGCTGGTCGTGTTGTCGCCGGTCCAGGTCTGGGCATAACGTTGCAATCCGGGTGGGCCACCACGCGTCACCGCAAATACCGGTTCATCCGGGCGGTGTGCCGCCTGCGCCTCGAAGCTGGCGCGGGTCATCAGCAGGGCATGCAGGGGGCGCGCGCGGTGCATCGGCATGGCCTGCCCGAAGCCGTGGCAGGTGGCCGCATCGTCCATGATTGCGTATTCGTTGTTGTCGTTCCAGCCCGCATCGATGCCAAAGGCCAGCACCAGGGAACGCAGGTTCTGCTGCCACCAGGCGATCACGCCCGGCTGGGTGAAGTCCAGATGGGCACCTTCGCCATTCCAGAACTGCTCGAGAACGGGCAAGCCTGTAGCTGCGTGATGGATAAAGCCCCCTTGGGCCTTGATTGCCTCAAAGGCCGGGTGGTCGTCCAGCAGGCAGGGCTTGATGTTTGCCACCAGCCGCATGCCTGCAGCCTGGAAACGTGCATTCAGGGATTTCGGATCCGGAAACTTGGACGCGTTCCAGGTAAACACATAACGCCGCTTGCCGCGCGACGAATAACCCGAGCCATAGTGAAAGGACGAACAGGGGATACCCTCCTGCCCGATGCGCGTGATGAACGCGTCGAGCTGCGCCTGTGCGTCGGGAGCGTCGGCCAGCCCCATGGCGGTCTGCGCAAAACCGAGCGACCAGCGCGGCGGCAGGTGGGTGCCGCCGATCAGGCGCACAAACTGCGCGATCACCTCGCGCGGCGAATTGCCGACCATCATGTAGTAGTCCAGGTCGCCATCGTCGATCTCGACGTAACGGAACAGCTCGTGGTAATTGTCGTGTTCGCAACCCAGGTCAAAGGTGCACGCGGCCAGCGTATCGTAGTAGATGCCGCTCCACTGCCCGGTGGCGTTTCGGCTCAGCACAAAGGGCCAGTGTTTGTAGAGCGGGTCGCCACGTTGCGGGTCGTATCCGAGTGAGTCCAGCGCCATCGTGCGCAGGCGTCGGCCGTGCAGGTTGAGTGGCCCGGTCTTGTCGCCCAGGCCGTAGTAACGCTCGGTCCGGTTGCGTTGCAGGTAATGGCGTGTGGCGCGGGTGCGCTCGCTGTGGAAATAGGCGGAGGTGCTGCGGTCCTGTGCCACCACGTTCCCGCGGTGGTCGCGCCAAGTCAATGCGAGGCGGTCGAGCTGTACCTGGATTGACAGGCCATCGGTTTGTAACTGCAGCTGGCCGCCCTGCTGCGTGGTGCGCACCGGCGGCAGCGCAAACCCGTCGAGGGTGTCTCTGGGCCGTCCGGTCCAGGCCACATCCGGGCCTGGCTGTGGTGCGATCGCCCAGGTGCGCGGCTCACGGTAACCGCCAGCCGCCTTGAACCGTACCCTGGCCATGGTCGGCTCCAATAGCTGGATGCCGAACAGGCCGCCAGCAGGCAAGGCCAGATCAACGCCATAGGGGTGAATGGCCAATACGCTGGCGACGGCGAATGTCTTCATGGAATCCTGCCGGGAAAGGAATCGCCTGGCCCGAGCCAGGCGGCATTGGACCCGCTTACAGGCGCAGGCCCTGGCTGTCGAAACAATGCAGGTGCGCGGTTGACAGGCCCAAACGTACAGTATCGCCGCCCCTGGTGCTGGTTTGTCCGTTTAGGACCATCTCGAACGGCGTGTCCGCGCCCACTTTGCCGTGCAGCAGGCTGGTTGAACCCAACTGCTCGACCGACGACACCTGCATGGCGATCGGACCATCGTTGGCAATTTGCGCGTGTTCCGGGCGCAGACCAATGGTGTGGGTGCCCTGGGGCACCAGGGCATGGCCACCCTGGCGCGCCTCGTCGGGCAACAGGGCGACCGGCAGGAAGTTCATGCGTGGGCTGCCGATAAAGCCAGCCACAAAGGTATTCAGGGGCCGGTTGTACAGCTCCAGCGGCGCACCCACCTGCTCCACCTTTCCGGCGCGCAGCACCACGATCTTGTCGGCCATGGTCATAGCCTCCACCTGGTCGTGCGTCACGTAGACCATGGTGGCTTTGAGGCGCGCATGCAATTCGCGGATTTCGGCCCGCATCGACACACGCAATTCGGCGTCCAGGTTTGACAACGGCTCGTCGAACAGGAACAGCTTGGGCTCGCGCACGATAGAGCGCCCGATCGCAACGCGCTGGCGCTGGCCCCCGGACAGTTGGGTGGGTTTGCGTTGCAGCAATTCGCCCAGGCGCAGCAGGGTGGCGGCGGCGCTGACCTTGGATTCGATCTGCGCCTTGGGCACGCCGATGTTTTCCAGCCCGAAGGCCATGTTGTCGTACACCGACATGTGCGGATACAGCGCATATGACTGAAACACCATGGAGCAGCCGCGGTGGGCCGCCGAGATGTCGTTGACGTTTTGTCCATCGATCCGGATGTCGCCACTGGTGGGAGCCTCCAGACCGGCAATTACGCGCAGCAGCGTGGACTTGCCACAACCCGAAGGCCCGACGAACACCACAAACTCACCGTCTTTTACCGCCAGGTCGATGCCGTGCAGGATGGTGGTGGCATCAAAACTTTTGACGATGCGTTGCAGGTCGAGTGTGGCCACGCGGTAGTCCCCTGTTGGAATATGCCTACTTCACGCCCGCGCTAGCGATGCCGGTGGTGATGTATTTTTGCAAGAAGGCGAACACCAGCGTGATCGGGATCAGCGTGATCACGGTCATTGCCAGCAGGTAGTGCCACTGGGTGTTGAGTTCACCCTGGAATGAGTTGAGCGCCAGTTGCAGCGTGAAGAACTCCGGCTTGGACAACACGATCAAGGGCAGCAGGAAGTCGTTCCAGCGCCACATCACGGAAAAGATCGCCAGTACCGCCAGTGCCGGCGCCGACAGCGGCAGGATGATCTTCCAGTAGATGCGCCACTCGCTGGCGTGGTCCATGCGTGCGGCCTCGAGCAGCTCGTCGGGGATGGTCAGCATGTACTGGCGCAACAGGAATACGCCAGTGGGGGTGGCGATCGCCGGCAGGATCACGCCCCACAGGCTATTGAGCAGGCCGACGCTGTTGATGACCAGGAATACGGGCACCAGAATGATGGTGGGCGGAATCATCAGGGTGGCGATGATCAGCATAAACACCGCCTTCTGCCCCCGGAACTGGTACTTGGACAGGGCAAAGGCGGCCATCGAATTGATTAGCAGGGTCAGCAGAGTAGCGACGACGGTGATGAAGACGCTATTCCACAGATATTTGCCGAAACTGAACTTGCCGAAAAGATCGGTGTAGTTGTTACCTGCAAATTGCAGCTCGTTGATCGGCTTGCGGTCGTTGATGTTGACGCGAATTTCGGTCTCGGGCTTGGCCGGATCCACCATGGTGGCCATGATGCCGATGCGCCGCACCTGCGCCATTTCGCGCAGCTCGCCACTTTCTGTTTTTGTCAGGAACAAGGGCAAGGGCTTTTCATGGCCCTGCACGGTCACCGACTTCTGGCTGTACGGCAGGAACGTGGGCGGAAACTGGCCGATCGCGCTCTCGGTCTTGAAGGATGACATCACCAGCCACAGGATCGGTGCGAACATGGTGAACAGGCCGACCAGCAGATACGCGTAACTGAGCCAATCGGTCCAGTCGAGGCGACCGCGGCCGTGCGTGCGGGTGAGGAAGGTGGTGACACTCATGGTTTTAGCGCGCCCGCTGTCCGGCTTCGCTGGCCTTGGTCAGCCGCAGTTGGACAAAGGTCAAAAGCATCAGACCCAGCGCCAGCACCAGCGACGCAGCTGCCGCCAGACCGTAGAGGTGGATCTGTTCGGCAAAACCGGTCTGGTAGATGAACTGCACGATGAACGTGGTGGCCGAACCGGGCCCGCCGCCCGTGAGAACGAACACCTCGTCGAAAATTTGCACCGCACGGATCATCGCCAGCACCAGCACCACGATCAGGTTGGGCATCAGCAGTGGCAGCGTGATGCGGCGCAGCGTGCGCCACGGCGAGGCGGCGTCCATTTCAGCGGCTTCGTACATGTCCTTGGGAATGGCCTGTAAACCGGCCAGCAGGATCAGGGTGTAGAAACCCATATGGGCCCAGATCGATACGAACACCGTCCAGAAGAATGCCCAGCCGGCGTCGGTCAACCAGCCGATGGGTTCGTTGCCCGTGGCCACCAGCGCGGCGTTGAACACGCCCTGGCTTTGCAGCAGCCATTTCCAGATCAGGGCGACCACGACCGGTGACAACAACACCGGATAGAAAAACACACCGCGCCAGAAACCACGCCCGATGATCTTGCGATTGAGCACCAGCGCCGTCACCAGCGAGAACCCGACCATCAGCACCACCTGGATCACGCTGAACTTTGCGGTGTTGAAGATGGCCCGCCAGAACACGTCCTTGCGGCAGGTCTGGATGTCAAAGTAATTGCGGCACTCGAACAGGATGCCGAAGTTCTCAACTCCGGTGAAGGGCCGCTCGAACGGCATCAGCTTCACGCCCCCGGTGGCGGCGTAGACAAAGTTGATCAGGATCGGCAGGAAGGTGAACAGGCCGAACACCATCAGGTTCGGCGCAACGAACAACCAGCCAATGCGCGAAACACCCAGCACACGCTGTCCGAGCCGGAACAGTGGCTCGAACAGGTTGAAGAAAATACCCATTAAGCGCGTCAGCCAGTGCATGGGCCGGTGATCCAGGCTGAGTCTATTGCCGCGCTCTGGTGAAGGCGCGGACTACTTTTGCGCCTGTTTCACCGCGTCTGCCATGTCGGCTGCAATCTTGATCATGGCTTCGTCGGTGCTCATCTCGCCCACGATGGCTTGTGTCACACGGGTCACGGTCGGCAACATGAGCGCGCGGTTGAAGCGATAGCCCTGGAACTGGTAGGCGGCAGGTGCGAGGTTGGCAACGCCTGCGCTGAACGTCGCCAGGGCGGCACGCGCGCCTGCCGTGGCAGTTGGGTACGGCACGCCTTTTTTGGCCAGGCCGGCATGCGCCGGAATGTTCTCGGTGCGGCTGGTGAACTCGGCGTAATTGGCTTCTTGCGCCAGGAAGTCCAGAAACATGCCGACCTCTTTCGGCGACTTGCTGGTTTTCAGCGCCACCCAGGCAGCTCCACCGGGGATACCGGTGCAGGCAGCAGGACCACAGGGGTTGGGTACTGCCACCCAGTCAAATGCATTGCCGATGTCTTTTTGCAGGCGGTTGATCTGCCACGAGCCAGACAGCACCATCGCCACGCGGCCGTTCTTGAACTCACCGATCGAGTCGGCGTAACTGGAGCCACCGGAGCCGCCCCAGACTTCCTTGAGCATGGCCCCGTCTTTGTGCCAGCCGACAAACTTGTTGATCGCTGTCTTGTAGCCCTCGTCGAGCACCAGTTCGCCCTTGGCGTCGAGAATCTTGGCGCCATAACTGATTGCCGGGCCGGCGAAACGGTGGCCCGAGCGGTCCCAGGCGAGAGCAGCCTGGGTTTGTGTGGCTTTCGACACTTTGCGGGTGGCTTCGACCCACTCGTCCCAGGTCGCCTTCGGCCCAGGCATTGGAATCTTGGCCTGTTCAAACAGGGTCTTGTTGACATAGGGGCCGGTCATGGTCAGCTGTGACATGAAGCCGTAAATGCCCCTGTCGGTGGCACTCGGGCGCAACCAGGGCAGAGTGCCGCCAAAGTTGGCTTCCCAGTAGGCGCGGTCCTTGACATGGGCGCTGATGTCCATGTAGTGCTTGGACAGGCCGCCCAGATCGGTCACGCGCGCGATATCGGGGCCTTGTCCGGCAGCCAGTTGCACCGGCAACTGCTCGACGATGGTCTTGTAAGGCACTACGTCGATGATCACCTTGGTGCCAGGATTTGCAGCCTCGAACTTCTTGGCCAACTCGGCGGTGACCGTGCACTCGATACCGTCCTGGTAACACATGACGCGGATGTCGGCCGCGTGGGATACCACTGGAATACTGATGGCGGCTGCGATAGCGGCCAAACGGAGACAAAAGACAGGAGTTACCATGGTGAAGTCCTTGAAAAAAATGGGTTTGCGCTGCCGACCATGCTATGGCAAAAGCACACTGAGCGCACTATGGTTTGTACGGATCAACTCATGTAGATGACTGAACACCGGGTGAGTAATCCAACCGCCGTGGCACTTCCCGACCTGCTGCGTGACGATGCCGGGACCGCGGTCCGCAGCACGGCACACTGGTGGCGTCGGCGCGAAGAGGTCCACGACAGCCTGCTTGCGCTGGCCTACGGGCCTATGCCCATTGGGCCACATGCCGTTCAATGTGAGACCCTGCATACGGCGACGGTACAAGGCTTCGGAGGGGCGCGTCTGTTGAGCTGCCGCATCGGGACGGGCAACGGCCACGGATTCATGTTGCGCGTATTTGTGCCCAACGCCGACGGCCCGTTCCCGGTGTTGTTGCACGGAGATGGTTGTTGGCACTATGCCAGTGACGCGGTGATCGCCGCCGTACTGGCCCGAGGCTATACGTTTGCCCAGTTCAACCGGGTGGAGATTGCGGCGGACCCTGAGCCGGGAGCGAACGTGGCGCTTCGGAGCAGTCGCTTCTTCCCGGGGCAGCAGTACGGAGCCCTCGCCGCATGGGCCTGGGGCTACCAGCGCGCGGTGGACGCGCTGCGGCAATTCGAATGGGTGGATGCCGCATGCATCGCCGTGGTCGGGCACTCGCGCGGCGGTAAGGCGGCCTTGCTGGCCGGCGCGACCGACCAGCGCATCGCGCTCACCAGCGCCAACAACTCCGGAGCCGGAGGCGCTGGCTGTTTTCGCCTGCTGGGTTCGGGAGCGGAGACCCTGGCCGACGTTGTGCGCGTTTTCCCCCATTGGTTTGGCCCGGGCCTGGCGCAGTTTATCGGCCGCGAGCATGCCTTGCCGTTTGATCAGCATTTTTTGAAGGCGCTGATTGCGCCGCGCGCCTTGTTGACGACCGAAGCGCTGGGGGATCTGTGGGCAAATCCTTCGGGTAGCTGGCACACCCATACAGCGGCGCGCGCCGTTTATGGCTTGCTGGACGTGCCGCAGCGTATCGCGATTGCCTACCGCGCGGGGGGACATGGGCACCTGCTGGCCGACTGGCTGGTTCTGCTGGATTTTGCGGACTGGGTGTTTCGTGGCAAACAGCGCCCCCGAGTGCAGGACGACAGTCCTTTCGAATGATGCCCGACAGTCTCCTGGAAGCTGCCGCCGCCTGGAAAGCTTGACAAGGGTTATTGCTGTCCCACCTGACACGGGACTTGGTAGGATTGCGGGAACTTCCCTGAGTAACACCATGAATGCTCCATTGCACCGAGAAATCCCCGCCGCAGTCCTGGACGACGCCAAGGCATTGTCCAGCGCCACGGAGAAATGGGATAGCGACATCGTTCCCCAGTTGACCCACTATGTGACGATTCCAGCCAAATCGCCGGGATTCGACGCGAATTGGGAAGCACACGGGTTTATCGATACCGTGCTGCGCAATGCGGCAAGCTGGGTCGAGGCGCAAAAGGTGCCAGGTCTGTCGCTCGAGGTGCTGCGACTGCCGGGCCGTACGCCGTTGCTGTTTTTCGAGGTGGCGGCAACCCGGCCGGCGTCTGCGCAGACGGTATTGATGTATGGCCATCTGGACAAGCAGCCCGAATTCACCGGCTGGCGCAAGGACCTCGGGCCATGGACCCCGAAGGTTGAAGACGGCAAGTTGTACGGCCGCGGCGCGGCCGACGACGGTTATGCGGTGTACGCCAGTATCGCGGCGGTGCAGGCGCTCAAGTCTCAAAACGTACCGCATCCGCGCATCGTCGGGATTGTCGAGACTTGCGAAGAAAGCGGGTCGTTTGATTTGTTGCCCTACATTGACGCCCTGGGTGCACGCCTGGGCGATGTGGCGTTGGTGATCTGCATGGACTCGGGTGCCGGCAACTATGACCAACTGTGGCTCACCACCAGTCTGCGCGGAATGGCCAGCGGAACGCTCAAGGTCGAGGTGCTGACCGAAGGTGTGCATTCCGGAGATGCTTCGGGCTTGGTTCCGTCGAGTTTTCGCATCCTGCGCCAGGTGCTCGACAGGCTCGAAGACAGCAGCACCGGACGGCTGTTGCCGGCAAGTTTCCACTGCGAGGTTCCTCCCGAACGGCTGGCGCAGGCACGGGCGACGGCGGCGATTCTGGGTGCCGAAGTCGTGCAGCGCTTCCCGTGGGCCCACTATGACTGTGAAGGCGCCGCCCGGTTTGTGCTGCCAACGACTGCGGACCCGGTACAAGCCTTGTTGAACCGGACCTGGATACCCGCGCTCAGCGTTACCGGCGCCGAAGGATTTCCGGCAATCGCCGACGCCGGCAATGTGTTGCGCCCGTACACAGCATTCAAGCTCAGTCTGCGGCTGCCACCCCTGGTCGACGCCGCGCAGGCCGTGCAGCAGATGAAGGCGCTGCTGGAAGACAACGCGCCGTACCAGGCGCGTGTCACCTTCGAGAGCGGCGCCCGCGCCACGGGCTGGAATGCCCCGACGATTGCACCCTGGTTTGAGCAGGCCTTGCAGGCCGCGTCCCAGGCGCATTTCGGCGCGCCCTGTGGCTATATCGGCCAAGGCGGTACGATTCCGCTGATGAGCATGCTGGAGCGCGGTTTTCCGAAGTCGCAGATGATGGTGTGTGGCGTTCTGGGACCCAAGAGCAACGCGCATGGCCCGAACGAGTTCCTGCATGTGCCGTATGCCAAGAAGCTGACTGCGGCGGTGGCCCGGGTCATTGCACAACTGCCCTGACACCGCTGTTCGCAGTGCCCCATGTCCGTCTCCAACTTCAGCCCCCTGACCGCCAAAGACGGCACCAATCTGGTGGTCGTCGACTGGCCGCTGGACCGTGGACCCGTGCGTGGGGTGGTGTTGATCGTGCATGGTCTGGGCGAACATGCCTGGCGTTACGACCACGTGGCAGAGCGTCTGAACCAGTGGGGTTTTGCCGTGCGCGGTTACGACCAGTACGGGCATGGCGAATCCATGGGTCCGCGTGGGGCGTTGCCAAGTGCGGACCGCCTGTTGTCGGACCTCAGTGAAGTGGTTGACGAGTCGCGTGCCCGCATGAACGTCCACACGCCGTTGATTGTTCTCGGCCACAGCATGGGCGGACTGGTGGCCGCGCGGTTTGTCGCGTTGGGCACGCGGCTGGTGCAGGGCCTGGTCCTGTCGTCCCCGGCCTTGGACCCGGGTCTGGGCATCTTCCAGAAGTTGTTGCTGGCCGTGTTGCCAAAGATTGCGCCGGACTTCCGGGTGGGAAATGGACTGAATCCCAACCTGATCTCGCACGACGCGACTGTGGTGGCAGCCTACAAGGCGGACCCGCTGGTACATGACCGCATTTCCGCGCGGCTGGCAGTTTTTATTGCCGACAACGGCCCCGCAACGATCGCCGCTGCGCCAGGCTGGTCAGTGCCGACCCTGTTGCTTTATGCCGGGCAGGACAAACTGGTCAACCCCAAGGGCAGCCGCGCCTTTGCCCAGGCCGCGCCCAAGGAGGTTGTGACCTCGCATTGTTTCGAGAGCCTTTACCACGAGATTTTCAATGAGCGCGCTGCCGACCGGGAACTGGTGTTCGCACAACTCAAGAAGTGGCTGGACGCGCGGTTTTGATGACTAAGACCTCCGTAGCAAACCGCCGAGCATGCCCATAAGGTCGCCTGCGCTACCCAACCCGGCGGCGGGTGCCTGTCCTTGCGGGGTCAGTCTGTCGATCAAACCAGGCAGGATCTGCGACAACTGACCAGCCATATCACCCGTGTTCAAGCCGAACTTGCCGGCCAGTTCGGAGAGCGTATCCGGCCCCAGCGCCTGGCTGATCTGAGCGCCCGAGATCGCCTGGTTTTCACCGCTGCCGACCCAGGAGGCGATCACGTCGCCCATGCCGGCCTGCTGAAACTTCAGCATCAGGCCGCCCTGGCTGCCATCGTTGGCCAACATGCCGGTGATGGCCTGCAGCATCTGTGGATTGTTCGCAAGCGAGCCAATCATGCCAGCCAGGCCGCCCCGCTCCCGGGCGCCACTACCGCCCAATACTGCCCCGACTACGGAATCCAGCAAACCCATTGTGATCTCTTGTTGACAAAAAACGAATTGTGCCCCGAGCAATGGGCATTCTGCTGTGACGGCGACTCGGCTAAAGCGCCGCGTTTTGCCGCGCCCGTTCGCGCAGCAGCAGCCAGGCGAGGGCGGCTCCAGTCAGTGCCACTGGCACGATTGACCCGAGATTGAGCAGATGCCAGCCCTGCGTCGTGACCAGCGCACCCGACGCAAACGAGGTCAGGGCCATCACCCCGAAGACGCAAAAATTGATGGCCGCCTGCGCCCGGTCCTTTTCTTCCGGCCGATAGGACTTCAGCGACAGCGTGGTTGCCCCTGTGAACAGGAAGTTCCAGCCGACACCGAGCAGGAACAGCGCGAGCAGGAACTGCTGAAGGTCAACCCCCGACAGGGCGATGGCAATACAGGCCCCGTTCAGCAGCACTCCGATGGCCATGATCGGCAAGGCACCAAAACGGCGGATCAGGTGCCCGGTAAAGAATCCTGGCGCGAACATGCCAATCACATGCCACTGCAGGACCAGTGCCGCGTCCGAGAACGGAAGTTGGCAAATTTGCATCGCCAAGGGTGTAGCGGCCATCAGCAGGTTCATGACGCCATACCCCAGTGCTGCCCCCAGGGTGGACACAATAAAGATCGGCTGGCGCATGATTTCTGCCAGCGGCCGCCCGCTGGATGCACCGGCAACCAGCGGCGGCACCGGCGGGAACTTCATCATGGCCACCAGCACCATGGCCAGCACGGCCACCACGGCGAGGGCGAGGTACGCGCCGGCAAACGGTGTCGACAGCACGTCTTTCGTGCGTGTCGCAATGTTTGGCCCGATCACGGCACCAATCAGGCCACCGGCCAGCACCAGTGAGACCGCCTTCTCGCGAAAAGCCGGCGCCGCCAGCTCTGCGGCGGCGAAGCGGTACAGCTGGCCGTTCGCACTGTAGTAACCTGCCACGACCGTGCCGACGACCAGCAGCCAGAAGTTCTTGTCGAACACCGCGTAGGCGCACAGCAGCGCTGATAGCAAGGCCACCAGCAAACCAGCCTGGAAGGAGGCCTTGCGGCCCCAGGCGCTTTGTGTTTTTGCCACCAGCGCCGTGCTCAATGCGCCGCCCACGACATATCCCATAACGGGCAGCGTGGCCATCCAGCCCAGGGGCGCCAGACGCAGTCCGATCAGACCGTTAATCGCGATGAAAATGATGTTGTTGGTGAGGAACAGACCTTGGCAGACCGCCAGCAGATACAGGTTACGGTTCATCCAAGCAGTGTAAGCCCGGCCAGTGCAGCGGTCTCCGAGCGCAACACCCTGGTGCCGAGCGACACCGGAACAAACCCCAGACTGATCGCCATTGCCTCTTCAGGCGGGCTCAAGCCGCCTTCAGGCCCGGACAACAGTGTGACTGCGCGCGGCTTGAAATCGGGCCCCGCGATCAGCTGGCGCAACGGCATGGACCCGTTTTGCAGTGACTGTACGAAGCGTGCATCACCGGCCACGCCAGGCGGCAACGCAGTGGCCCATTGCGCGAAGCCAGACGCGGCCCGTACCACGGGTACCTGGTTGCGTCCACACTGTTCGCACGCTGCAATCGCAATGCCACTCCAGTGTTCGGTGCGCCGGCGTGCGCGCTCGTGACTCAGCCGTACCACGCTGCGTTCAGTCATCAATGGCTGAATCGACGCGACGCCGAGTTCGGTGGCTTTCTCCACCAGCCAGTCCATGCGCTCGTTGGCCGGCATGCCAATTGCAAGGTGAATGGCGCGTTCGGTCTCACGTTCGGTCGGGCGATATCCGATGACCGATACCTGCACATCCTGGCGGCCCATGCTGAGGATCCTGGCGCCGTATTCACCACAACCAGCGTCGGCCGCGCCGCCTGCGGAGCCATTGAACAGGCAAATCGTGTCGCCCGGCTGCAGGCGCAAAACCTGTACGTGGCGCGCCACAGCCGGGGCCAGCGACACGGTCTGGCCAACCGCCAGCGCGCTCGCACAGTGAAAACGCGGAGCCGAAGGCATCGAAAACTACACCCGGCCAAACGCAAAGCCGCTTACGTCGGTCGTACCCTCAACGCCGTCTAGCAGGCGCAGCAAGGGCCGCAGTTCGCGGTAGCGTCCGGCAGTTGCGCGTAGGTAGGCAATGAAACGCGGTGTGTCTGCCAGGTACTGGGGTTTCCCGTCGCGCAGTGTCAGGCGTGCGAATATACCGGCCACCTTGAGGTGGCGTTGCAAGCCCATCCACTCGACGCCGCGGTAGAAGGCACCAAAGTCGTTTCCGACCGGCAGACCAGCGCGGCGTGCCTGTTCCCAGTAGCGAATGGTGACGTCGAGCACAAAGTCTTCTTCCCAACTCACGAATGCGTCCCGCATCAGGCTGGCGATGTCGTAGGTGATGGGGCCGTAAACGGCGTCCTGAAAGTCCAGCACACCCAGGCGCGGGTCCAACTGGCCGTTGGCGTCGACGCCGTTGGGCATCATCAGGTTGCGCGGCATGAAGTCGCGGTGCACATAGACGCTGGGCCAGCCGAGGTTTTCAGCGACGATGGTCGCAAACGACTGTTCCAGCGTCCCGAGCATGGCAGTGTCTGGCTCGGCGCCGCGGTGTCGGCCAAGATACCAGTCTGGAAACAGTTGCAGTTCGCGCCGCAGCAGGACTTCATCGTAGGGCGGCAGGACACCGGGGCGGGACGCCAATTGCCAATGGATCAAGGCGTCGATGGCCTTCAGGTACAGGCCCAGATTCGCCGCAGACTTGTCATGGTCCATGCCCTGCAGCATGGTTTGCGGCCCAAGGTCGCTGAGCAGCACAAAGCCCTGCGCCCGATCCCATTCCAGCAGTTGCGGCACACGCAGACCGGCCTGCGCCATCAGCTTTGCGACTTGCTCGAACGGTCGGCAATCCTCCTTGTCTGGCGGGGCGTCCATGATGATGAGCGTGCCCTGCGCGCCTTGCACCCGCAAATAGCGGCGAAAGCTGGCGTCCGCTGAGGCAGCGCGCACGGTCGTGCCTGCCAACCCGTAGCGTGGCGTAAGTTCGCCGAGCCAGCGTGCGAAGGCCGTCGCGCGGGCCGGGTCGGCCCAGTGCACCGCTTCCGGGGCATTGTCTGCGCTGGTCGGTGCTGCGGATGCCGGGGTCTGGACAGGTTGGCTCATGGATAATCGATTCTACAAACCCGGCTAATGCGTGAGTAGGCGCCGCCATCCTTTCCCGAGACCCGTTTGACGCTGATGCGCTTACCGATGCACGACTCCAGAGCCCCGGCGGCGCCATCCGGACGGTTTGTGTCGCGTGCGCTGTGGACCTGTGTGCCGGCCGGCATGCTCGCAATGGGTGGCCCGGTGAGCGCGCAGCCTGCTTCGGACCCGGTGCTGCCAGCGCTCAAGAGCAGCCGTCAACTGCGCGACCAGATTCCTGCGCAACAACGCAGTACCTTGCCGACTTTCATGTCCGGTGAAAGTATTTCGTCGCGTGCCGATCTCGACTCGGTGATCGAGGGGCGCGCCGAATTGCGCCGTGGCGACATGGTGATCCGGGCCGATCGGCTGGATTACTACCAGCCCGATGACCTGGCGAAGGCCCGCGGCAACGTGATGGTGAACCGTGCCGGTGACGTGTACGAAGGTACCGAACTAGAGCTCAAGGTGGAGTCGTTCGAAGGCTTCTTCCTGAACCCCCGCTACCGCTTTTTGAAGAACGCGGGGCATGGCGAAGCGCAGCGGGTGGACTTCATCGACGAGCACCGCGCGGTGATCCGAAACGCCAGCTTCACGACCTGTCGGCGCTTGCCCGGGCCATCCTGGATGCCGGACTGGATAGTGCGCGCCGCCAGTATCAGTATCGACAATGAGGAGGAGGTTGGCAAGGCGCAATCCGCTGTGCTGACATTCAAGGGCCTGCCCCTGTTGCCGATCCCGGCCTTCAGTTTTCCGCTGAGCGACAGGCGCAAGTCGGGTTTCCTGCCTCCGACCTTCGGCGTGGACAATATCAACGGGCTTGAGTTGGCCGTGCCGTATTACTGGAACATCGCGCCGAATCGGGACGCCACCGTGTTTCCGGCTTTGCTGAGCAAACGCGGCGTGGATCTGGCAGGCGAGTTTCGCTACCTCGAGCCAACTTACGCAGGGCAGTTGAGGGCCAACTTCATGCCGTCGGACCGCTTGCGCGACAGCAACCGCTGGGGCCTGGCGTATTCGCACGCAGGGTCACTGGACACCGGGCTCCCGGCCGTCGGCAAGCTGGCCGTGGGCCTGTCGCTGAACCGGGTGAGCGACGACAACTACTGGCGCGACTTTAGCCGCGTCAATCCGTGGCTGACGCAGCGCCTGTTGGCCAACGACCTGTCGCTGTCCGGGTCGAGCGGCTACCTGTCGGGCAGCGTGCGGATGTTGAAGTGGCAGACGCTGCAGGATACGGCTGCGCCGATTGTCCCGCCGTACGACCGCATGCCGCAGCTCACGGCGCGTTACGCCCGCTCCAACCTGGCTGGCTTTGACTTCTCGGTCGACGCCGACAGCACACAGTTCAAGTCGGATCGCACGCTTACTTTGCAACCCAATGGACGGCGGGTTTACGCGGCGCTGCAGCTCAGCCATCCGTGGGTGTCCCCGGCCGGCTTCATTGTTCCCAAATTGCAGTTGCATGCCAGCAACTACCAGTTCAACACTGCCCTGGCCAACGGCGCCACGTCTGCAACCCGTTTTCTTCCAACCTTGAGCGTCGACAGCGGTCTCGTATTCGAGCGTGACGCCAACTACTTTGGCCGCGCATTTCGCCAGACCCTGGAGCCGCGGGCGTTTTACGTATTAACCCCCTTTCGCGACCAAAGTCAGCTCCCCAATTACGACTCGGGCTCGAATGACTTCAACTTTGCGACGATCTATTCCGACAACGCGTTTGTTGGCAATGACCGCATCTCGGACAGCAACCTGCTGACGGTTGGCCTTTCCACGCGCCTGCTGGACCCGGCTACCGGCGGTGAAGCCGCGCGTTTTGGGATTGCCCAACGCATTCGCTTCAAGGACCAGCGTGTCAGCTTGCCGGGAGGTGCCGCCGTGTCCAAGGGTTTGAGCGATGTGTTGGTGGGTGCGACGGTCAATCTGGATCCGCGCTGGTCGGTCGACACGACCGTGCAGTTCGACCCTGGCGTGGGACGCTCGATCCGATCCACAATTGGTGGCCGTTACAGCCCGGGCAATTACCGCGTCGTCAGCGCTGCCTACCGGCTGCAGCGCGGCTCCAGCGAGCAACTTGATATTGGCTGGCAATGGCCGCTGAACGACTTGTGGGGTGATCGCGGCGAGGATCTCGGGGCCGGACGCGGCCAGGGCGAGGGTCGCTGGTACAGCGTCGGGCGGATCAATTACAGCCTGCGTGAAGGCAAATTGGTAGACTCCATACTTGGCCTGGAGTACGACGCTGGTTGCTGGCTGGGCCGGGTTGTACTGGACCAGTTGCAGACCAGCACCCGGTCGTCCAACCGGCGCATCATGTTCCAGCTCGAGTTTGTAGGTTTCTCGCGCCTTGGTATCAATCCGTTACAGACCCTCAAACAGAATATCCCGCGCTATCAGTACCTGCGTGAAACCACTACCAGCCCCAGCCGCTTTGGCAATTACGATTGACCGCACCATGACCCAACGTGTAGTGAGCCTGCTGTTCGGCAGCCTGTTGTCGGCTGCCGTGGCGGCGCAGGCGCAGAACCAGCCGCTGCCTGGCGCCACGGCGTCGGGGGCCGTCCCAGCGACCGGTCAAAGGGCGGCCGATTACATCGTCGCGGTCGTCAACTCCGAGCCGATCACCAATCAGCAATTGCGCGCAGAGGTGGATCGGGTTCTGCGGCAAATGGCGTTGGCACAACAGCGCGCGCCTGATGTGCGGGAACTGGCACCGCAGGTGCTGGAGCGACTCATCAATGACCGGACGCAATTGCATTTCGCGCGCGATGCCGGCATTCGCGTGGATGAAGCGGCAGTCGACGAGGCAGAACAGAACGTGGCGCGGCAAAACCAGATCGACACGGTGGAGATGTATCGGCGGCTGGCGGCTGACGGCTTTGATCGCAAGCAGTTCCGGTCCCAGTTGCGCGACCAATTGACTATTGTGCGGGTGCGTGAGCGCGAAGTGCTGCAAAGGGTCAAGGTGTCAGAGCTCGAGATTGACCAGTATCTGCGTGAGAAGCAGGCGTCGCAGGATGTCTCGTCGATGGAGTTAAACATTGCCCACGTCCTGGTCGGGTTGCCCGACGAGCCCGATGCCACGCAACTTGCGGCAGCGCAGGCGAAGGCGCAACGGCTGCTGGACCGCGCCCGGGCCGGTGATGATTTCGCCAGACTCGCGCGCGAGAACTCCGATGCTTTGAATGCGGCGGCTGGCGGCCAGATGGGCCTGCGCCCGGCCGACCGTTACCCGACTCTGTTTGTGAATGCCGCGCGTGATCTGGCCGTTGGTTCCTTGACCACCGTACGTTCCGGCGCCGGCATCCACGTGCTCAAGGTGTTGGAGAAGCGGGCCGCCGGTATGCCGGCATCGGCTACCGAGCAGACGCGGGCGAGCCACATTCTGTTGCGCTTGTCCGCACAATTGTCCGAGGCGGCCGCACGCGAGCGCCTGTTGGCGATCAAAAAACGCCTTGAGGCGGGCCAGGCAGATTTCGCCACGCTTGCCCGGGAAAGCTCGCAGGATGGCAGCGCGGCCCAGGGCGGAGATTTGGGTTGGGCTGCCCCCGGAATGTTCGTTCCGGAGTTTGAGGAAGTGATGGGTACGCTGGCGCCGGGACAAATCAGCGAGCCACTGGTGTCGCGTTTTGGCGTGCACCTGATCACTGTCATGGAGCGCCGCACAGTGGGCCTGAGCCAGCGCGAAATGCGCGACAGCGTGCGGGCAATACTGCGCGAGAAAAAACAGGAGGATGCGTTCCTGTCCTGGGTCCAGGAACTGCGTTCACGCGCTTACGTGGAAATGCGTCAGCCGCCTGGCTGACCGCGGGATACGGTGCGCGCGCACCAACCCCGCAAGCGCTTCGGCCAGCACTTTCTGACCGATGGCGCAATCATCGATGCCATTGTGGATGCGGTCGGACCGCGTCCGGGCCAGTGGATGGTCGAAATCGGCCCGGGTCTGGCAGCGTTGACCCGGCCTTTGGCACAACGTATCGGGCATTTGCTGGTGGTCGAGCTCGACCGTGATCTTGCTGCGCGGCTGCGTTCACAGGCCGATTTGACCGTGATCGAGGCCGATGTGCTGAAGGTGGACTTTGCGCAGATGCCGCGCCCTCCGGCTGCGATGGACATTGCGCGCCTGCGCGTGGTCGGCAACTTGCCCTACAACATCTCGACACCGATTCTGTTCCATCTACTCGGTTTTGCGCCGCACATCGAAGACCAGCATTTCATGCTGCAAAAAGAGGTGGTTGAACGCATGGTGGCAGAACCTGCCACGGCGCAATACGGTCGGCTCAGTGTGATGCTCCAATGGCGTTACAAGATGGACAACATCCTGCATGTTCCACCGCAAAGCTTTGATCCGCCGCCGCGGGTGGACAGCGCGGTGGTGCGCATGCTGCCGCGTGCGCAGCCAGCGCTGCTTGACGCGCGGCGCTTGAGCGAACTGGTCCGCGTTGCGTTCAGC
>ENA-ORBV01004832-ORBV01004832.1-microbial-mat-metagenome-genome-assembly--contig:-NODE-4832-length-25435-cov-6.319781_pt1 | contig 25435 bp, 25 predicted proteins | sample MGYA00237777_ERZ505514 | MGnify/ENA primary metagenome ERZ505514 (study PRJEB26160, sample SAMN06269048) | microbial mat metagenome | isolation source: Oligotrophic lake microbial mat | place... | reverse complement strand
AAGTGAGCCACTGGGCGAGATCGGCGCGGGTGGCGGGGCCGGTATTGCCGAGGGGCGGCAGAATGGCGGGCGTGCCAGGGAAGACATTCTCGCCTTTGCGGAGGAAGTCGCCACCCTGGTGGATGTACGCCTGGCGGGGCTCCGGCAGGTCCTTCATGATGAGCGAGGTGATGATTTTGGGAGAGAGCTTCTCGACGGCGCGCATGGTCGCACGGCGTTCGCGCCAAGCCTCGTCGGTGTTGGCGAAGGCTTCGAACACGACTGCGGCCTGCTCATCGTTGCGGCGCCCGACGTGGAGACCCAAGGCAGATTGCACGCTGGGCCGAAGCTTCTTGATGTCGGCATCCTTCAGCGAAGCCTCCCAGGCTTCCTGCTTTGGCTCAATCACCTTACGGTAGATGTTCAACTCGCCTTGCAGCGCCTTCAACTGCGACTGGATCACATCCTTCTTGCGCAACTCGGCGGGGGTGCCGAGCTCAAGAACGGGCTTTTGGACGTTGTCGCGATCGGCTTCTTTCACGGCTTCGTCGACGTTATTGAAGAAGGAGAAGAACTGGTAGAACTCCTTCTGCGGAATGGGATCGAACTTGTGGTCATGACAGCGCGCGCAACCGAGGGTGAGGCCGAGGTAGACGCTGCCGGTGGTAGCGACACGGTCGACGACGTGATCGACGCGGTATTGCTCAAAGTCGATGCCGCCTTCGAAGTTGATGGGCGTGTTACGGTGCAAACCGGTGGCGATCAGCTGATCAGAGGTGGGGTTCGGAAGTTTGTCGCCGGCGAATTGTTCGAGGGTGAAGCGATCGAAGGGGACGTCGGCGTTGAAGGCGTTGATCACCCAGTCGCGATACTTCCACATCTCGCGCGGGGCGTCGATGGAGTAGCCGTTGGAGTCGGCGTAGCGAGCCTGGTCGAGCCAGTGGCGTCCCCAACGCTCGCCATAATGGGCAGAGGCGAGCAGGCGATCCACTTGACGTTCGTAAGCGCCGGGCTGGATGTCGGCTACGAAGGTGTTCACTTCGGCCAGCGTCGGCGGCAGGCCGGTAAGGTCGAGACTGACGCGGCGGAGGAGCGTGCGGCGATCGGTAGGCTTGGCCATGGCGAGGCCAGCGTCCTTGAGCTTGAGCTGAATGAAATGGTCAACCGGATGGACGCCTTCGGGCACGGCCGTCTTCTTGGGCGGCAGGAAGCTCCAATGGGTGGGGATGGCGGCGGCTTTGGCAGCCATCGGCATGCCGTCGGCGATCCATTTTTCGAGCACCGCGATTTGGGTGTCCTTGAGCTTGCCACCGGGCGGCATCTTGATGGCGCCCGTATGCTTCACGACTTCAAGCAGCAGTGTGCTTTCGCCAGGCTTGACGGCAGGGCCGTGTTTGCCGCCCTTGAGGATGCCCTCTCGAGAGTCTAGCGAGAGGCCGCTCATGGCGGTTTTAGCGTTATGGCAGCCGAGGCAAGTGTTGAGGACGGCACGCGCTTCAGTGCCGTCGTTGGCTAAGGCCAGCGGGGCTTGTGCCGCGGCCAAGGGAGCGAAAACGAGCGAAAAGAGAATGGATCGTCTCATGGCTAGCTGTACAAGAGATTATCACCAAATGAGACCCAGGTTAAGGCCTGGTTAACGTTACTTCAGCAGACGGAAGCGTCGACTAGCGGCGATCTTGGCCATCTCCGCGGCGAGGCGTGACTCAATCTCGTCGCCGTCCCATTCACGAAAGGCACCTTCGGAGACAATCAGCCGTGTGGGGGCGTTGGCCGGACAGCGCCGGGAGACGCGCGGGCGAAGCCGGGCGGTGACGAAGACTAACGGCATCGCCATATGCAAACGACGCGCGAGGCGCCGGATGAGAAAATCGAGTTCAGGCTCTTCGTGAGCGGTGACGAATCTTTGAGCGAGTGCGCTGGGCATGACCTTAGGCAGATCAGCGGAACGTGGCCCCTGCTTCTTGCGAGTCTAAGGAGTTTTGCGGTAAATTGCGCCCACAAAATTTTGTCAGGGCCGATCCACTTTTTTTATGATGCCGAGCGCGGCCAGAGTGAATCGGGCCGCCTCGACGCCGCGATATTGGGCTTCTTCAAAGATGGGCAGGCCGGAGACGTCGGAGTTCGCAATACGGAAGTTCGGCCTTTCCGTGGCCTTTCGCCAGGCTTCGCTCTCAGTGAGGAAGCCGGGCCGAGGACGGCGCATGGCGTGGCCTTGGCGAAAGATATCGATCCTGGACACAACTTTCCGTAGGCCCGGATGGGCACGTTCGAGATCGGTGAGAATCGCTTCTTTCCAGAAGTTCCAATCTTGCGACTGCAGCCGGCGGCGCTGGTTGAGGGCGGGGCCGGTAAGGGGCAGATAGTAAGTCCAGACGGCGCGGTTGACGCGGGAGGCGAGCGTCTGGTGGGTGGCGTTGACGTAGCCGAGGGAGGGCGAATCGTAGATGACATTGTCCCAGGCAGTTTCGATGGGCTGCTCGATGACGAGGTTGGCGGTGAGCCAGGGCGAATATTCGAAATTGGGCTTGGGCAAGCCTTTCATCAGATAGGGCAGGACGAAGGAGGGCGCGGCATAGATGATGGCGTCGGCTTCCACGTTGAAGCCGGTAGTGCGCAGGTGCCAGCGGGTGCCGATGCGTTCGATCGCCCGGGTCCAGACGGTGGTGACGATGTGCGCCTTCAGTTGTTCGGCGAGGCGGCGGGCAATCCAGCCGTTGCCTTCGGGCCAAGTGAACGGGCCCTTGGCGGAGTGCTGGCGCGCGGCGTGATAGTGGATGCCAGCCCAGGCGGAAGTTTCGGCCGAAGAAGAGCCGTAGTCGTCGCGGCAGCCATAGTCCACTTGCCAAGCGAGGTAGGGCGAGGTGAGCTTTTGCTGCACCAGCCAGTCGCGCATGGAAAGTTGGTCGAGCGCACGATCGGGCGGCTTGCCCAGCGCCATGGGCAGTTGGAATTGGCCGGTGTCGGCGAACTCCTCCATGCGGGCCTCGAAGGTATGGCGCTGGTCGCGGTCGGCTTTGGTGGTACCGGCTTCGGGGTCGAGTCCCCATTGCCAGCGGCCATGCAGAAAGAGCCGCTCTTGTGGCGAATGGCAGAGCCAGCGTTCGTCGAGGGCACCTTGGGCATCCATGAGTCCAAACTCGGTGAACAGCTCGCGGACCAGGGCCGATTCGGGGTTGGGAACGGGAACGTAGTGCGAGGCCCAGGGGTAGGCGCAGATGTCGTTGTGGCCCGAGCGCGCATTGCCGCCGATCTCTTCCTCGCCTTCGAGGATCAGGAAGTCAGTGAAGCCTTGCTTGCGCAGCCACCAGCCGGCGCAAAGGCCGGCCATGCCACCGCCGATGATGATGACTTTGGCGCGGCGCGTGCCGGCGGGGGGCCGGTAAATGGCCCGGTCACGAATTTTGTGCCCTTCGTTATGGTTCTCGTAAACGAAGCCGCCTTGGATCTGGCCTTCGCCCTTCACGGTGAGGCCGAGCAGGGCGGGCGCGAGCTGTCGCCGCGTCATCGAGAGATGTTTCGCCATTCCGCTTCATAGTAACGGACGAGGACCTGGTCGTTGAGGCGATTGGGTTCCACGGCCACGGCCTGCATGTCGCGGGGGAATTCAAAAAGGCCGCGGATATTGGCGGAGGTGAGGAACTTGAGGCCCACCGGCACGGTGAGCGGTGGCTCGTAGGGTTGTTGCCCGGCGAGCACAAAGCCCCATTCGCCGAAGGAGGGAACATAAGCATGGTAGGGGCTGATGCGCCAGCCGGCCAGGCGCATCGTTTCGACGATGCACCAATACGATTGGCGGGCGAAGAGCGGCGATGTGCTCTGCACCACCACCAGGCCGTGCTCCGCGACGTGCTTCTTCAGCAGGCGATAGAAGGCCGTGGTGTAGAGTTTGCCGAGCGAGAAGTTGGTAGGGTCAGGAAAGTCGATAATGACGGCGTCGTAGACGTCGCGGCTTTGTTCGAGCCAAGGGAAGGCGTCGGCGTTGTGAACCTTAAGGCGCGGCGAATTAAGGGAATTGCCGTTCAGGGTTTTCAGCATCGGATGGGTCTTAAAGAGCGTGGTCATCTCGGGGTCAAGGTCGACCAGTGTAATGCTTTGGACGGTGTCGTAACGGAGGACTTCGCGGGCGGCGAGTCCGTCGCCACCGCCCAGGATGAGGACATTTCTCACTCCAGGTAGTGAGGCCAGGGCGGGGTGGACCAAGGCTTCGTGATAGCGGTACTCATCGCGGGAACTGAATTGTAAGTGGGAGCTGAGAAAGAGGCGGATATCGTCTTTCCAGCGAGTCAGTACGATGCGTTGGTAACGGGTTTGGCGGGAGAGAATGACGTCGTCAGCGTAAAGGCTATTGTCGGCGGCATTGCTGATTTCATCGGCAAAGATGAGCCCGGCGCAGAGACAGAGAAACGCAATGGAGCCGGTGATGCGGAGCCGCCAGGGGTGGCCTAATTGCTCCCGGAAGAACCAAGTGGACCAGAGGGCGACACCGACATTTAGAAGGCCGAAGACGATCGCCGAGCGGACTAAGCCCAGCTTCGGGACGAGTAACAGGGGGAATAACAACGACGCGCCCAAGGCGCCGAGATAGTCGAAGGTAAGCACGTTGGCGACTAGGTCAGAGAATTCGAATCTCTCTTTGAGTATGCGCATTAACAGCGGAATTTCGAGGCCAACGAGGACGCCTACAATCATGACGACGCCATAGAGTAAAGGCCGAAAGCCTTGGCCGTAGGCGAAGCCGAGAAAGAGGATCGACGAAGAAAAGCCACCCACCACGCCGACCATGATCTCGATGTTGATGAAGCGCGCGACCAATCCGCGAACCAAGAACTTCGAGAGCCAACTGCCGACGCCCATGGCGAAGAGGTAAGTGCCGATGATGGTGGAAAACTGCAGGACGCTATCGCCGAGTAAGTAGCTGGCGAGCGTGCCGGCGATAAGCTCATAGATGAGTCCGCAGGCGGCGATCAGGAAGACGGAGATAAAGAGGACGATCGCCATGTGAGGACTGGCCGCTTAGTGGACGGCCGCGGCAATGATAATGCCCACGGCGAGGGCCATGAAGCCGACAATAATTGCCAGGGCGACGTTCTTTTCCTCAATGATCTCCTTCCAGAGATCGTGAGGAGTGAGTCTGTCGATGGTAACGAACGAGATCGCAAAGATCACGATGCCAAGCACCGCATAAACGATGGCATTTACGAACGCCATAAAGTGAAAACCAGTCATCTTATTTGCCTCCGGAATAACGAGTGTAAGTGGAATAGTGGGAGCGATAGGCGCCCGGGTTATCGCGCACGGACTTAGGGGCGACCTGGTGTTCGTTGATAGAAGTGAAAGAGTAGCCGCGCCACTCCGCCACGCCGGCACCGCCCAGTAAGGTGAGCCCGTAAAGCCAGTATTTGAGATTGCCAAGAAAAAGGTTAGTCATCGTCGTCGTCGCTCGAACTGGAACTGGTCGCGTAGTCGCTTTCGGCCCAGCGTTGGGTTTCAAAGGTGCCGCGTTTGATGGTCCGCCAGAGAGCGGGCAGCATCAGCAGCGGGATGGCGAGCCACAGTAGCCAGAACTTAGGGACATCGCGCGTTACTTTGATCGTATACGAAGCGGAGTGGAGTCCGGCGTCGTCGCTCATATCAGGATCGATCCGCAGGTAGTACTTGCCGGATGGGACGCTGGGAATGTTGACACTGACCTTAGGGTTGCCTTCGGTCCAGCGGCCGTCACTGTCGGTGCCGGAGTAGTAACTCACCTCGCGGCCGAAGTCCCAGGCCTGGCCGGTTTCGGTATTGATGAGGGACATGTCGAGATACATCCAGTCGTTCAAAAGGTCGGTTTCGCTCTCGATTTCGACGTTCGAAGTACGGCCCTTCAGTTCGAAGATGTCAGTGACTTTGGCGGACTCTTTGTCGGCGGAACTGTAGTGGAGACGTTGGTCGAAGACGACTTCGTTGCGCGAGATGACTTTGAGAAAGATGCTCAGCACGAAGAGCCCCACGAGCAGCAGCACAAAAGTACTCCAGGTCGAGCCGAGATTGGCTGCCGGCGCCGGTTGATTGGCGAAGACGCCACTGGCCAGCGATAGAGGGGTAGTTAAGGCGAAGGCCTTAGCGATCTCTTCGCCAGTTTGGTAAGTTCCGACCGAGTAAGTAACTTCGTCGGGTGTGATTTCTTCCGAGAGTAACTTCGGTGGCGCGATGTAATCCTTGACGGTAACCTTCTGGCCGACTTCGAGCTTCCAGGGAAACTCTCCCATGGCAAAGGAGGTTTCGGCCTCGGCGGTCTGAAAGTGCCGGTAAGTCTCGCCTTGGTACTTAAGAGCCGGCTTACCCAGGTAGCGAGTAGTGGTTTCCGGTAGACCTTTGGCTGGTTCGATGAAGTTCCAGTGGCCGCGGTAGACGCTGAGGTAGCGGAAGCCGGCGTAGGGATTGAAGAGTAAGTACTCCTGCCAACTGTAAGTGGTGCCATCCACCATGATCTGGCGCTCTTGCATACCGATTATTTCGAACAGCTTCCCGCCAAAGCGGCCCCGCGAGCCGAGCGGCAACAAGGGCCGGACGCGATTGGCATCCTGGAACTGCTTCAGTATTGTAAGTTGCGGATGGCTGGTATCGATGACCGTAAGGCACTGGATACAGACCGCCGAAAGCGAGTGAGAGTAACCACGCAGTTCGACGCTACCGCCGCAGTTCGGGCAATCGATGGCGCGGACCTTCATTGCCAGCCCTCAAACTGCTTCACATTGCGCAGTTTCAAATCGTCGTAATCCACCAGATTACCCGTAAACACCAGAGGCGGTTGCTCACTGTAATCGACGGTGGCGAAGCGCTGGTTGGCGCTACGCAAGTCCAGGAAGTTACTCTCGGTTTTATCCCAAGTGGTGAAGGGCATATCGCCTTCGACGCCAATGTAGCGGGCGCGGGTAAATGTCGTGACAGTAAATAGCTCTTTACCCAGAGCAACTTGTACTCCACGAGTAGCCTGGGCGGGCGCGGTGGACTTGACGAGAAAGGAGATCGCGTATTCCAACTGCGCATCCGACAGCCAGCCGAAAGTGCCGTTACTAAAGGCCAGATACCACTCATTCCAACGGCCGCCCAGGTATTCGTAAACGATGCGGCCGACTACCTGGAAAGCTTGTCCGCCGTACTGACCCTCCGTGCCGAGCTGAATAGGAGAAGCATCGATCAGTGGATCCGCCACTTTGCCGACTAACTGTAAGTCGACGCCTTGACGCACCAGTACTGACTGGCAGAACTTACACACGGTCTGCACGGCTTGCAGGAAAGTAAATTGGATCGGCGCCCCGCAGTTGGGGCAATTTCCGCGAAAACGATCGCTACCGGCGAGCGGGTTCATAACGCCGTCTCCCCATAGGGCCGTTCGAGAAAGCGCACTCCCACGGCGCTCGCGGCCAGGATCGAGCGCAGGCGGCCCTCAAAGTCCCAACGATCGCGCGGGCGGCAGCAGAATAAGTTGAGGCACAAGGTGCCGTGTTCGGGAAACGTATGTACCGTTAAATGCGACTCAGCGAGTAACACCATGCCGGTAATGCCGCCCGGCGAGGGGAATCGATGCCAAACCGGCGGCATGACGGGGTGTAAGTCGAGGTCGGCGATCAGAAGGTCAAAAAGCGAGGCGAGAAGCGCCATATCGCGCAGGCGGTCCGGCTCACAGCCGGCCGCCTCCACCACCCATTCAGAGCCCGACATATTCGTCAGTTAACTTTGCGCCGCGCCGCATTCCGGACAGAACTTCGCACGCCCGGGAATCGACTTGCCGCACTCCATGCAAAAGCGGTTGCCGGCGGCCACCGGGGCATCCGCGGCTGGAGCCGCCGGAGCAGCCGGCACGGGAACTCCCAGGCCACCAGGCACGCCACCCTGCGGCGGAGGTTGCCCACCCAAGGGATTCATAGCCCCGGCCATCTGCTGCGCCATCGTGAATCCGGCGCCGAGCCCAGCACCGATGCCAGCCACACCACCTTCGTTGGCCGCGGCGATCGGCAGCGACTGCGCCACCTGGAACTGCGTATAACGCCGCATGTCGCCGATCATGTTCATGCCGATCGACTCATCGAGCCGCTTTTGCAGTTCTTCCGGCAGCGACAGGTTCTCGACGACGAAACTGTCAAGCGCGATGCCGATCTCAAGCAACGCGGGCCGGATCTTCTCGCCTACCTGGAGCGCCAACTCGTCCTGGTTCGCGGCCAGATCGAGGAACGGAATCTTCGACTCGGCGAAGGTGTCGGTCATGCGGCCGATGATCGTTTGGCGCAGTTGCGCTTCGATGTCGGCGACCCGGTAGATCTCGCGGGTGCCGGAGATTTTGCTGTGGAAGGCGCGCGGGTCCAGCAGGTGCCAGGAGTAAATACCGTAGCCGCGCAGGCGGACGGCGCCAAAATCCTTATCGCGGACGGTGATCGGCTGCGCGGTGCCCCAACGCTGGCTAATCTGCTGGCGCGTGGAGAAGAAGTAGACGTCGCTCTTGAAGGGCGACTCGAACATCTTGTCCCAATTCATCAGGTTGGTGAGCAGGGGCAAGTTCTGGGTGTTGAGCGTGTAAAGGCCGGGCCCGAAGACGTCGGTGACGCGCCCCTCGTTCACAAAAGCCGCCATTTGGCTTTCCCGCACCGTCAACCTGGCGCCGTTCTGGATTTCCATATCTTGCATCGGGTACCGGGCGGCCAAAATACCGTCCTCCGCCTCGGTGTATTGGATGACATCAACGAATTGTTTCTTGAGGAAGTCCTTGATCGACATGACCTTGGGGAAAGCTCCTTTCCAGCTTCAAGCAGTATAACGGAGTCCGCCCGGAATTTGTTCCCGAAATCGGGCGATGTTCGCAGGCGAACGGTGCGAGAATGGCCCCATGCCCTCGAATCCCTGGATGCTCCTCGCCGTCACCGCGAATCTACTGGCGGCCGACCCTCCCCCGCCGCGCGTCTTCGCGGCGGCCCAAATCGAAGCTTCCTATCGCGTGCTGCTTGATCGAGGCTCGCCGCTCTTAGAGTCGATCGTCAATATCATCCAGCAGAAGGGGATCACCGATGGCCATGTGACGGTAACGGCCGGTTCGGTGAGCGAATGCACCTACCACTACGTCGCGTCGACGGAGGAGAAGCCCAAGGACGTGATGCGGACGGTGAAGGGTCCTTTTGAGATTCTGAACGCCGGTGGCATCATCGCCGCGGGGGAACCGCATATCCACATCACGCTCTCCAGTCCGCGCCAGGGAGCCTTTGGCGGCCATCTGGAGAATGGTTGCCGGGTGCTCTATCTGGCGGAAGTGACGATTGTGAAGTATGCGGGCGAGCCGCTCCAACGGCGGAAGAACGCTAACGGCGTTTCGCTGCTGGAGGCGCGTTAGCAGGCCAGAACCGCAAGCTGGTGGAGCACCGCATAGCTGAGAATCTTGTCGTCGGCTGTGGCAAGGCGTGCCCGCAAATGACGAGCCGTGGCAACCAGAAGCCGGTCGGCTGGGTCGCCATGGAGGTGGCCGGGCAAAAAGCTACTTTCCACGGCGGCTTCGCGAGTGAGCGGTGCGAGCGACATGCCAGGGGCTTGCAGGGCGCGCTTGGTCCATTCGGCGGGCGACATGGACAAGGTGAGACGGCCTTTGGAGACCAGCATTCCGACCTCCCAAACTGAGATGACGGAAACCCAGCAATCGTCGCGTTTGCAGGCCCGTTCGATGGCGCGCCACGCCCTCCGGGCGAAGCGCTTTTCCTCACCCGAGACAAACCAGACCCAAGCGTGCGTATCGAGCAGCAGTGGCTCAATCATCCGCTGCGGCTTCCCAGACCTCCCCCGTCGAGAATAGATCGCCGTGAATCTGCACGGTGCCTTTCATCAGTCCACCATAAACAACTTTGGCACCCGGAGCCGGTTCCATCGGGATGATTCGCGCGACAGCCACGCCCCGTTTGGTGACGATGAGTTCCTTGCGCTCTTCTCGCACCTCATCCAGTAAGGCCAAACATTTCGCTTTGAATTCGCCCGCAGGAATCTTGGTAATCACTATGGTCAGAATACCATGGTCATCTCGTCCGAAAGCGCTGTGCGCCCCAGTAGATCGCCCAAAGCAGCATGATTACCATTACGCCCCGTAGCGCCATCGCGAGGGTGAAGTCTGGGAGAGGGAATTTGCTGAGTTGGCCGAACCGATCCTCCATCCAATGCCAAGCCGTGTGGGCGATGAGTGCGGAGAGAATGATGACGCCGATGCGCTCGGCCACCCAGTAGCGGAAGAGCAGGGCGACGGCCGGCACCATGACGGCCAGGGCCGCCAATTGGCCTAACTCGACACCGACATTAAAGGCGAAGAGCGCCGGCACTAGGTGGGAACCGGCGAACTGCAGCGACTCGCGCAAGGCGAAAGAATATCCGAAGCCATGCACTAAGCCGAAGCCGAAGGCCAGACCGATGCGAGCGTGGCTATGGCCAGCAAGGTTGGCGAGGGCAAGAAAGACAATAGAAAGCGCGATCGACAATTCGACGAAGGGAGGGAACCACAACCCATCCGGCGCCCAGCCGAGCGCGGAGGCGGCGAGCGTGAGGGAGTGCGCGGCGGTGAAGGCCGTCGCCACCCATATTAAAGCTCGGAATTGGCGCGACGAGAGGACGAGGCAGAGTAAGAAGAGTAAGTGATCGAGACCGCTGAGGATATGGAAGAAGCCGAGGCGGACGAAGAGGGCGGCGGCTTGCCACCAGGTGGGTGCGAGCGGAAAGGCCTCCTGGTCGCCGGGGAGGAGGAAGGCCCGCTCGCCGAAGTGGAGCACGGTGTTGACGCGCTCGCCGAGGCTGGCGAACGCCGGGCGGATTTCGAACGGCCCTTGCGGATCGCGGATCGGGTATTCAAGCGCGACATCGAAGAAGACTTGCTTCCAGAAAAGGCTTTGTTCGTTAGTGGGCAACGGCTCGTCGAAGTGGGCGCGGGCGCGGTCATAAGTGGCGAAGGAGGTGTCGGACTCGAGCGAAATCTGAGTGGCGGTGACTTTCGCGGGCGAGAGGGCCTGGCCGTTTTCGTACAGCGTGACGGCGTCGGCTACCCAAATTTTGGCCAACCCAGCCAGTTGCGGCGAGAGCGCGGCCACATTGAGATAGCCGCCCGCGAGAGCAGGGAAGTCGACATCGCGCACGGATTCGAGGGGAATGCGGACCAGCACGCGCATGGTCTGGCCCACGGGATGTACCTGCATGCGCACAGTGACTTGAGCCGGAGCGTCATGGGCCCAAGCGGTCGACGCGAAGACGAAGAGTAAAGCGATCCGCAAGGGTGTATCATAGCGAACGCCATGGGAATTTCATACCGCAAACCAATTGCCTTCTTTGCCACCTTCACCGCCCTCGCCGTTAGCGTGACTTGGCTCGAAAAACGGGCCACCGTGGAGGCGGCCGGCACGCTGGCGCCTCGTTTCGAAGTGGATCCGCTGTGGCCCAAACCATTGCCGAATCACTGGGTGATCGGGGCGACGATCGGGGTCGCCGTCGACGGCAAGGACAACGTTTGGATCATTCACCGGGCGGGGTCGCTCGAAGAGAAGGAGCATTATGCGACTTGGAGCCCGAAGGCCGCCGAATGCTGCGCGGCGGCGCCGTCTGTCCTGGGCTTCAGCGCGGCCGGTGACCTGATCGCCAGTTGGGGCGGGCAGAGCGGCGAAGGGTTTGACTGGCCCTCGTCGAACCATGGCATCGACGTGGACCACAAGGGCAACGTATGGATTGGCGGTAACGGACGCGGCTCAGTGCCAGCGGCGCTGGCCCATGACGAAGGCAAGATGTCCGCCGCGGGACGCGTGCACGACTCGATGCTGCTGAAGTTTACCCAAAGCGGTAAGTTCCTGATGCAACTCGGCAAGCCATTCGAGAGCAAGGGCAGTAACGATATTGCGAACTTACGCTTGCCGGCGAAGTCCTTGGTGGATCCGAAGACGAATGAACTCTATGTCGCCGATGGCTATGGGAATCGGCGCGTGATTGTGTTTGACGCCGATTCCGGAAAATACAAGCGCCATTGGGGCGCTTACGGCAATAAACCCGACGACACTGACCTGGGGCCCTATAATCCGAATGCGCCGGTGCCGACGCAATTCCGCACGCCGGTACACGGCGTCGCGCTGGCCAATGATGGCCTGTTGTATGTCTGCGACCGGACGAATAACCGGATCCAGGTATTTAAGACCGACGGCACTTACGTGAAAGAAGGTTGGGTAGCGAAGCCGACTTTGGGAGATGGCGCGGCCTTTGACGTGGCCTTATCGCGCGACCCACAGCAGAAGTATTTGTATGTGGCCGACGGGTCAAACATGAAGGTACACGTGTTATTACGCGACACGCTCGAGATACTCACTACTTTCGGAGACGGCGGTCGTCAGCCCGGGCAGTTCTACGCCGTGCATAGCATCGCCACGGATTCAAAAGGCAATATATACACGACCGAAACTTACCGCGGGCAGCGCGTGCAGAAATTCAATTTCCGCGGCTTGGCTCCGGTCGCGAAGCAGGATCAGGGCGTGGTCTGGCCGAAGCGTTAGCGCGGGCGCAGAGTGCCCAAGCCGCCGTCGATGCCAATCACTTGGCCCGTCACCCAGTCGTTGGCGGGATCGAGCAACCACGCAATACCGGAAGCAACATCTTCCGGGCGGCCGATCCTTCCGAGAGCGTGCATGGAGACGGAGGCCTTGAGCGAGGCTTCGTTCGAGGTAATGCGAGTGGCGAGGGGCGTATCCACCAAGCCGGGCGCCACGCAATTTACCCGAATATTTCGTGGCGCGTAGGTAGCGGCGGCGGAGAGAGTCAACCCGATAACGCCGCCTTTGGCCGCCGCGATGGCTTCGTGGTTTGCCATGCCCGTACGTGCCGCGGCCGTGGCGCAGAGCACAATGGACCCACCCGTCGACATTAGGGCTTTGGCGCCAGCGCGCACGGTAGCATAAGCGGTGGTGAGATTGGTCTCGATCGTCTGCTGCCATTCGGCTTCGGAAGTGAGGTGGGCAGGCTTCAGCAGAATACTGCCGGCGCAGTTGACAATGCCGGTGATCGGTTCGGTGAGGGCCTGTTCGAGGTCAGCGACTCTGGCGGCATCCACCGCCTTGACGGGCATGCCCAACTCATCGCCCAACATCACTAAGCGGCCTGCGTCGCGGCCGACTAACAGCATTTGCGCGCCGCGCGCTTTCAGCATCCGCGCGAGGGCGGAGCCAATACCGCCAGCCGCGCCGATGATCACGATGTTACTATTTTCAAAGCTCATAAAGTTCGCAGTACTTTCTCGGCGGCAAGCCGCCCGGAAACTAAGGCTCCATCGATGGAAGCCTGCTCAAGATGATCGCCGCAGACATGCCAGCCAGGCGGAAACGCGCGCGGCTCGGGTTGGGCGTGCCCAATGCGGTAAGTGCGAAGGAGCCGCCACTTGCGCGTGGCGGGCCCAAACCAGCTTGCCATTTGCTCGCGGACTTCGGCTTCGTCGGGATTGGCACCTAACACGGTAGCCGCCATCAAAGCGGCTCCGGGCGGGGCGTACGATTTTGCGACGGCACTGACGACGCAGAAGTTATTCACCGGGCCGCGGCCATCTCCGTTCAAGACTAAGATCGCCTCTTCGATGGGCGGATGATCGGCCGCAAAGTAGAGGCAGGAGACGGAGCGAGACGCCATGGCGGGCACGTTAGCGAAGCCAGCGGCGGTGGGGCCGTCCGTAGCGAGAATCACGGCCGATGCGGTAAGGTGGTCGCCATTCTCCAAGGTGACGGAGTTGGCGGAGACCGACCTTACTCTTTTCTTCAGAAGAATATTCAAACCGTCGGCGAGTTGCCGGCTGATTGCGCCCATCCCGTCGCGCGGTAGAGAGGTGTCGCCGAGAGCCATCATCCGAAAAACAAACTCGGCCATCCGGCTGGACGTGCGTAACTCCCGCTCCAGAAAGATCCCACCGAAAAAAGGACGAAAAAACTGCTCAATAAATTGCGGCGAGAAGCCTTGCGCCTCAAGGTACCGTTGAGTCGTGGCGTCAGAACTGCCAACATGGATAGCTCGGTAACGCATACGAGCCACCCGCAACTTATCTGCAAAGGAACCCACGGAGGAAAACAAACTGGACAAGGCGTGGGACGGGCGGCGAAAAGGGTCACTTAGGCGGTGCCGTTTTCCGTGGATTTGAATCAGCGCGCCCGGTTCAAATGGCATGAGGTGCAGAGCCGGATAATCGAGCACCGCTCGAGCTTCAGGATAGGCGGTGAGTAAGACCTGAAAGCCCCGGTCGAGCTGAAAGCCCTGAAACGAATCCGTACGCACGCGCCCGCCGATGCTGTCGGAGGCCTCGAGCAATAAACAATCCACTCCTTTGGCGTTTAGGTAGCGGCCACAAGCCATTCCGGCCAAGCCGGCACCGACAATGAGAACGTTTGCCATCCTAACAAGCATAAAGCCCGGCAGGGATGCTGCCGGGCTTTATCACTGACAGGTCTGAAGAAGCCTACATCTTCGGCATGATGACGGTGTCGATCACGTGGATCACACCATTGTCGGTACCGATGTCGGTCTTTACTACATTCGCGTTGTTGAGCATCACCTTGCCGTCCTTGACGGCGATCTTGACCATGCCACCTTCGACGGTCTTGGCCGTCTTGAGCTTCACTACGTCGGCCGCCATCACCTTGCCGGAAACGACATGGTACAGAAGGATCTTCTTCAACTTAGCCGGATCCTTCAAAAGACCTTCCACGGTGCCCGGGGGTAACTTGGCAAAGGCATCATCGGTCGGGGCGAAAACAGTGAACGGGCCAGCGCTCTTAAGCGTGTCCACCAAGCCAGCGGCCTTCACGGCGGCGACCAGGGTGTTGAAGCTACCAGCGGCAACGGCGGTGTCGACAATGTCGGCTGCCGAAGCGGAAAGAGACAAAATCGCCACGCAGGCGAACATCTGAACGAACTTTTTCATTTGAATTTCCTTTAAGTGGGCTCATCGCGAGCATCTACCACTGCTGAGGAAGATGTGACCTCGCGAGCTTGAGCTTTATTATTTTGATGTAACTTGCAGAAAGTTCAACCGGAAGTCGTTAGTACGATGGGTGATTCAATGTTCAGTGGCGCCGATCGCGAGGGGTGGGGTCGAAAGATCCGGGGACCTTGAGTGATGCCATGACATTGGCGGACTCTCCCTCGACGCCCGCAGTGGTTCCGGAGGGGGATTTCGCTGCCAACTTGGTGCAAAGCGAGGTCCTTTTTGCCGGGACGGCGTCGGAGGTGCCGGAGAAACTACGGCATCCGGTAAACGATCTCGCCGCCCAGCACCGTCATTTTCACCTTCGCGCCGATCACTTCCTTCGGCAAGATGGTCATGATGTCGCGGTCGAGCATAACAAAGTCGGCGAGCTTGCCTGCGGTGATGGAGCCCTTCTGATTCTCCTCGAATGCGGCATAGGCTCCGTCGAGGGTGAAGGATTGTAGCGACCGTTCGCGGCTGAGAGCTTGGTCCGGCTGGAAGCCGCCGGGGGGATTGCCGTTGTGGTCCTGCCGGGTGAAGGCGGCGTAGAAGCCCCAGATGGGGTTGGCGTCTTCGACGGGGAAGTCCGAGCCGTTGGTGATGCGGGCACCGGCTTTGAGGAATCGGTGAGTGGCCCAGGCGCCTTGCATTCGGTCCGGACCGAGGCGCTGGCCAGCCCAGCGCATGTCGCTGGTGGCGTGGGTGGACTGGATCGAAGCAATCACATCGAACTGTCCGAAGAGCGCGAAGTCCGGCAGGCGAATCACTTGGGCGTGTTCGACGCGAAAGCGCTTGTCGTTCTTCCCGGTAATCCCTTTGGCCCTGAAGGCGTCGACGAAGGCCTCAAGGACGGTGGAATTGGCCTTGTCGCCAATGGCATGGACCGCCACCTGGAAGCCGGCGTCGAGGGCTTCGATGGAAGCCTTCGTGATCTGCTCCTTCGAGAGAATCAGAATGCCGGAGTTGTTCTTTTCGTCGGTGTAGGGCTGCCAGAAGGCGGCGCCGCGCGAACCCATCGCGCCGTCGGAGACGAGCTTGATGGTGCGCAGGCTGAAGCGGTCGTCAATGACGGGGCCTTGCTTACGGACCTCGTCCCACAACTCTCCCGTGCCACCCACCATGGCGTAGACGCGGATCGGTAACTGCTTCTTGGCGACGAGGCGGCGGTAGGCGTCGACCGTCAGGCGATCGATGCCGGCGTCGTGGATGCCGGTGATGCCCAGGCGTGCGCACTCCTGGGCGGCGCGGGCTAGGGACGCTTCCACTTGCGCCGGGGTCGAAGGTGGAATGAGCTTGGTGACGAGGCCCATGGCGCGATCGACGAAGATGCCGTTGGGCTCGCCCTTGGCGTCCTTCAGGATCTGGCCGCCGGGGGGATCGGGCGTGTCGCGGGTGACTTTAGCGAGGGCCAAAGCACGGGAATTGGCCCAGCCGGCGTGGCCGTCCACGCGGCGGAGGAAGACGGGGTGATTGGGGAGGACGGCGTCGAGATCGCCTTTGTTTGGCATGCGATCGCCCCAATTCGCCTGGTCCCAGTTCCGGCCCGTGATCCAAAAAGTACTGGGCGAAACGTCCGCCTTTTGCTTGAGGGAGAGCGCGATTTCGGCCGGGGACTTGAACTTGCGGAAGTCATTTGAGGTGAGCAGGTCGCCCAGGCCGCGCAGGTGGGTATGCGAGTCGATGAGGCCGGGGACGATGGCTGCGCCTTTGGCGTCAATACGTTGCGTGTTGGGGCCGATGAACGGCGCGACCTTATCTCCCACGTAAATGAACTTGCCGTCCTTCACAGCCAGAGCTACCGCTTTCGGCTTTTTCGCGTCCACTGTGTAGATGGTGGCGTTTTCGACTACTAGGTCGGCGACCTGCCCGTAGGTTAGGGTCGCGAAAAGAAGCGCGAGAGGCACTAGAATGGGAAGCATGGCTGAGAGTATTACATACCCGCAATCGCAAGCAAGCGTAGTGCCGATTTCGACGGTGCAGAATATCGCGAGCTGGGCGGCGGCCCTCGCGCTGGGCATCTTCTTCCTGGGCGCGGGCATTTGGAAAAGCCTCGATCCGCTCACTTGGGCCACCATCATCACCAACATGAAGGTGCCGGCCATCTTGTCGCAACCCTTTACCGTGGCGCTCGCGACCGGCGAGATCTTTTCCGCGATCCTCTTGATCATCCCGCGCTTCCGCCGCTGGGGCGCGCTGCTAACGGGGGTGATGCTGCTGGGCTTTATGGGCTATGTGGGTTGGAACTATACGGCGCTCAAAGGCATGGACTGCAGTTGCTTCCCGGGCTTGAAGCGCGCGATTAATCCCGAGTTCTTTTACAGTGACTTTGGGATGCTGGTGGCGGCCGCCATTGCCGGCTGGTGGGCTAAGCCTTCCAGCGGCCTGCGTCCGGCGGCGATCCTGCTTGGGCTCGTGGCGCTGTTCTCGGTCGGCTCTTACGCGATGGTGCTGCGCGGCCAGACAGGGGTGGAGGCGCCCGAATCCGTGATGGTAAACGGCGCGCCCGTATCCCTGCGCCAAGGCAAAGTGCTGCTCTACTTCTACGACCCCATGTGCTCGCACTGCAACGACGCGGCCAAGGCCATGGCCAAGCACACCTGGCTTACCGAGAAAGTGATTGGCATTCCCACCGCCCTGCCGCAGTTCGGCCAGCAGTTTATGGATACGACCAAGCTGAAGGGGGTGGTGTCGAATGACGTCAAGGAGCTGAAGAAAGTCTTCCCCTTCGGCGACCCGCCCTTCGCTGTTGCGTTGGAGCATGGCCGCGCCAAGGCCCAAATCCGCCAATTCGACGAAGTGGAACCCGCCGCTACGTTGCGCAAGCTGGGCTTTATCGAGTAAGGTTCGATATCATCGGGAGATGGAGAGTACGCTCGAAGCCCCCGTTGTCCCCGCCCTGACTGAGTCCCAGCAGGTGATTGAACTAGAGAAGCAATATGTCCTGCAAAACTATGGGCGTTACCCGCTGGTGCTTGATCGCGGAAAAGGCTGCTACCTCTACGACCTTGACGGCAAGAGATACCTGGATTTGATCTCCGGCATCGGCGTGAACGCTCTGGGCCACGCGCATCCGCGCATCATGAAGGTGATCCGCGAGCAATCGGCCAAGCTGATCCACACCTCGAACCTTTACTACCATCGCTATCAGGGCTTGCTGGCGAAGAAGCTTTGCGAGACATCGGGTCTGGAGCGCGTGTTCTTCTGCAACTCGGGTACCGAGGCGGTGGAAGGCGCGATCAAGATGTGTAAGTCGCATGGGCGCAAGATTTCGCCCGACAAGTACGAAATCATTTCCCTGGACGACTCCTTTCACGGACGCACCATCGGGGCGCTCTCGCTCACCGGCCAGCCCAAATACCGCAAGGACTTTGAGCCGCTGATGCCGGGCGTGAAGTTCGTCCCCCGGCGCGATGACCGGGCGCTCGAAGCCGCTTTTAGCGAACGCACCTGCGGTATCTTCATTGAGGGCATTCAGGGGGAAGGCGGCATCAACCCCATCTGCACGCGCTTCTTCCAGAAGGCGCGCGAATTGGCCGATCGCTACGATGCGCTGATGGTGTGCGACGAGATCCAGAGCGGCGTGGGCCGCCCCGGCGTGCACTATTCCTACCATCTGCACAACCCCGTGATTATGCCCGACATCATGGTGGCGGCCAAGCCGGTCGCCTGCGGCCTGCCGCTGGGCTTCGTGGTGTCGAATGAGCGCGCCGCGGCGTCGATCGCGCCCGGCATGCACGGCACGACGTTTGGGGGCGGGGCACTCGCTTGCCGCGTGGCGCTTGAGTTTTACGACATGCTCGACGAACTGCTGCCGCAGATGAACCGCGTGGGCGAGTACTTCCGGGCCGAGTTGCGCGGCTTGCAATCGAAGTTCAGCTTTATCAAAGAAGTGCGCGGCGCGGGCCTGATGATCGGCGTCGAGCTCGACCGGCCGGGCAAACAGATGGTGACCGATGGCATGGCGCTGGGCCTCTTGTTCAACTGCACGCATGACACGGTGCTGCGCTTCCTGCCCCCGTACATCCTGACGGAGAAGGAAGTAGACCTCGCCATCCGCGGTTTGAAGAAGGTATTCCAGCAAGCCAAACGGGTTAAGCTCTAATTTTTAGGACCCTAGCCGATACGTTCGACTAGGGTGTTGACCAGCGTACTCATTTTGGCGAACGAACCACGCCGGCGGCTCTTTCAGGCAATCGTGACGGATAGCGGCACCCTGATGGTGCACACCGCGCTCGGCCATTACCCGAATGTGAGCGAAATGCAGCGGCTGCTCCGCGTGGCCGATCCGCAGGTTTGCTTTGTCGACCTTACCTATCCCCATGAGGCGATGGAGTTCCTGAACGAAGCGCGGCGCCAGTGGCCGCGCACGGCTTTGATCGGGATCGATCCGCCAGAGAATGTGAACCTGGACGTGACCGGCTTTGGCGCCTATATCGAGTTGCCGCCGGACCAGGAGCAGTTGAAGGAAGCCGTCAGCCGGGCCGTGCGCCGTTCAAGCGGCGGTGTCTTCCAGAATCTGTGGAGCTTTCTGCCCGCCAAGGCCGGATGTGGGTGCTCCACCGTGGTGGTACAGACCGCGCTTCAGCTCGCGCAGATGGGCAAGCGCGTCCTGGTGCTCGAATGTGACCTCCGCAGCGGCGTTATGTCGCTGATGCTCAAGGCCAAACTCTCCGGATCGATGCAGAATGCGCTGGGCGCGGTGCGGGCGCAGGAGGGGCACCGTCTAAACGCGAGCCTCACCACGGTTGGCGGGGTCGACTTCCTGCTGTCGAATCGCACGCGGATGGAGCAACTGCCGGACTGGAGCGATTTTCATGGCCTGCTGGAACTCGCCATGCCCCGTTATGACCTGGTGCTGGCCGACCTGCCGGAGTTGGTGAACGAAGCGACGGCCGAGGTGGTGCTGCGTTCTCAGGGCATCTATCTTGTGTCCACCCAGGAGTTACTGGCCGTCGAGTTGGCGCCTCGCCGTTTGGCGGAACTGGCCGCCTGTGGCGTGGCATCGGAGAGCGTGAAGGTGGTGCTGAATCGCTTTCAGCGGCAGGAACTGGGCGCGCGCGAAGTGGCGGAGCACCTGGAGCGTCCCGTCGCCTTCCAGTTGCCGAACGACTACCCGGCGGTGCGACGGGCAGTCGTGGCAGGTGCGTCAGTCGATCGGGATTCGAGTTTGGGGAAAGCCTACCGGCAGGTCGCTGGCGTGCTCGCCAATGGGGGCAAGATGCCGGAGACAGAATCCGGTTGGGGGGCGTTGTTGGGGAAGCTGCGGCGCGTTGGCTAGTTGAGCGCCCGGCGCATCGAGGCGTGGCCCTGGATGGTAATCGGGCTGCCAAAGACGTTTAACACGGGCTGAAAGTTGAGGCTCACCTTTACCGCGACATTCTGCGGCTCGAGCGTCGTCTCCACCCGCACCAAATCTTCCGGCAGGCCGGCCGCGAGCGACTTGACGTATTTGGTGACCGTGCTGCCGTCCACTTTCCGCGACGGACGGCTCGCCTCGAGCGATGCCCACCGGGCCCCTTCCCGCGCCAGATACGGCATCAGGTTGGTGGCGTAGACATAACGGCCGAGGTCGGCGATGGCGAGCAAGGTGATCATCAGCACCGGTAGCACCAAGGCCACTTCCAGGATGCCGCTGCCGCGGCGCGAGTCGCGTTTCATCAGTTGATCCTCACCACTGCCGTTTCTGCAACGTGGGCCGGGAAGGCCCCAGCGGGGTAACGAAACATCGGGTCCAGCGGCAGGGTCACCCGTACGCGGACATAGCTCGCCGCGCCTGGGCAACTGGCCGGATAGGGTTGCTCGGTTTCTGTACTGGGGCATTCGGAAAACCGGTCCACCGATATCTGCTTCTTTTGCCCGGGCTCCTGCGCTTCAATGGCGGCTTCAATATCGTTGGCGGCCAGATCCGGCCCGGCAAAGCGTTCGGGATTCAGAATCACGACTTGTGCGCCAGAGCGGGTCGCATTGCCGGCGATCAGGTTGGTGGAGAAGATGCGTCCATAGTCGATGACGCCCATCACCATCACGACGAGCACCGGGAATGCCAAGGCGGTCTCAAGCAAAGCGTTGCCGCGGCGCGGGTCTCTCATTCCCCCAGCTCCGCGCGCTCATTCCGCCGCCGGGCCACGGCCCGGGCCTTCACTTCGGCCGTCGGCATGTGAAAGATGCGGAAGAAGGAGGTGGGCACATTCTGCGAAATCATCACTTCCACGGCTTCGTTGTCCCCACGGAAGTCGCCATACTGCGGCGGCGTGTTCACCGACACCTGCACCGTGTTGCGGGAGTGCGTAAAGCCATTCAGCCGCGCGACCGACCTAGCCGCGTCTGGGGCCGCCTCGCCCCGCGCCGTCCCCATCGCCCCCGCCATGGCCGCGGTATCGGCCGCCGTCTGCATGCGGCTCTTCACCCCCGCCAGGTAGCCGGCATCCATCGCCAAACCCAAAAAGCCCACCAAAACGACGATCATAGCGCCGGTCGCCAGGAGCGCGATGCCTTTGCGTGCTTTTCTCTTCACCATTGGTACATCGGTACGGGGGGAACGTTCCTGTAGATCCCGCGGTTCGGGTCAGCTGAAAAAGATCGTCCTTTGGGTGAAGACCTGACCCGTCACAGGGGATGACTTCCATTTTCAGAAATCGTTTATCGGGGCCGAATTGCTTCAAAATTCGGTTAAGATTCCCAAAACCCCCAATAACGGCCCGCTCTTGTGTGACAATTTGATTAAAGAAAATTAATAATCAAGGGGATCTCTCTATTGGTGTGGAAATCTCAACCGAAGTATTGTAGACTCGCGGACGAATCAGACTCGGTAGCGTTAAGGCTATGATTTTTCATAGGCTTGGCTTCCAGAGAACGAATAAGAGGAAAAATGACAATCAAACAGATAACCATGTTGTTTGCCAGTCCGTTACTGGCTGGCTGCTTGGCATTTGCCCAAGTCTCTACCGGTTCTTTAGGTGGCAACGTCTTGGACAGCAATGGCGGGAGTGTTCCCGGTGCGAAGGTGACGGCCACGGCGCTGAACACGAATCTCAAAATCGAGACCATTTCGAACGACACGGGCGCCTACGCGTTCCCCTCTTTACGGGCTGACTTCTACACCGTCGTCGTAGAAAAGACCGGCTTTAAGAAGCTGAATCGAAGCAACATTCAGGTCTTGATCGGCCAGCGCCTGGACTTGAACCTTTCGCTTGAAGTGGGCGACGTCCAGCAGTCGGTCAACGTTTCGGCCGAAGCGCCCTTGCTGCAGACTTCCACGAGCGAAGTGGGCCAAAGCTTCTCTCCCAAGTTTATGAACGATATTCCGCTGTTTACGGGCGGCATCCGCAATCCGCGCGCTTTCGTTACTTTCATGCCGGGCGTTAATACCGGTGCCGAGGTGAGCATCTCGGGTTCCGGTGGCCGTGCGCAGGAGGTGCAAATTGACGGCGCTTCGGCCATCATCCCGGAATCAGGCGGTACGGTGTTCAATATGCCCGCGGCTGAAATGTTCCAGGAGTTTAAGCTTACTACCGGCTCCTACGCCGCCGAGTTAGGCCGTTTTGGCGGTGGCATCGAAACCTATGCCACCAAGAGTGGCAGCAATTGGTACCACGGTACGGCCTTCTTGAACATGCGCCGGGATATCTGGAACGCCAACGCTTGGGCGCGTAACGCGAGCACCAACCCGGCCACCAACTTTCGTCCCAAAGAGCGCCAGAACGAAATCGGCGGCGCGGGTGGCGGCCCCATCTTCATTCCAAAGGTCTACGATGGCCGCAATAAAACTTTCTTTTACTTCACCTACACCCAACGCTTGCTGCCGGCGGTGATTAGTTTCCCAATTTCTACCGTGCCCACCGCCGCAATGAAACAAGGTGATTTTTCGGGGCTCGGCGCGCAGTTGGTTTACGATCCCGCCACCACCGCCAGCGGCGCTCGACAGCCCTTTCCGGGCAATCGAATCCCGGCCAATCGTTTTAGCACCGTGGCTAGAAATCTTATCCCCCTGATTCCGGACCCCACCCGCAATCTGCTGCTGAATAACTACGATTTTGTCAACCAGACCGTGATCGAGCAAAAGATCTGGAGCTTGAAGTTCGACCACGCCATCACCACGAACAATCGCATCTCTTTTTTCCTAAGTAAAGAAAATGGCGGAAGCAGCGATACCACGAATTTTGCCGGTCCGATCGGCAATGGTTTGGGCTTCAGCGGTCAGTTGCCGTATAACCTTCGGATCAACCATGACCTCAGCCTCTCTCCGAATTTTCTGATCCACAGTACGCTCGGCTATTCGGCGACGCGCCAATTGTGGAACAATCCGGTGCAGGCTGGTTGGGCCTCGAAACTCGGCATTCCTGGCCAGACGGCCGAGGCTGACGCGTTGCCGCGCATCAACTTTCGCGGCGCGGCTGGCCTCACTCCCTACGGTGTGCAGGACGGCAAGGTAGCCAACGGCGGCCAGGACAACGACACACTTCACATCAGCCAGGGTATGACCTGGATCAAGGGCAAGCACGAAATCAAGTTCGGTTGGGATCACCGCCGCCTGTCCACCTTTGGTTTCGATCTCGCGGGCTCAAACGGCCAATACTTCTTCAGCCGCAATCAGACGGCCGTGCCCGGCAGCGGTGCCGGCAGCGGCCACGAGTTTGCCAGTTTGTTGCTTGGCGCGGTGGAAGAAGCCAATCGGAATATCCTCCCGATAATTTTGGATCCCATCAACTATCGGTACACTGCCGGTTACTTTTCCGACAACTGGCGGGTCAGCAAGCGCCTGACCCTGAATCTGGGTATGCGCTATGAAGTACCCGTCGGCTTCCACTTCCCTAGCGGCAATTGGGGTAGCCTCGACCTGAACAAGCCCAACCCCGGCGCTGGCAACCTTCCGGGAGCCTTACAGTTCTACGGCAATGGTCCAGGCCGCATCGGCAAGCTTCGTCCGTACCCGACCGATTTTTCGAATATCGGCCCGCGTCTTGGCTTTGCCTACCAGTTAACATCGAAGACGGTGTTGCGAGGCGGCTGGGGTATTTTCTACCAGACGCTGGGTAATGGTGGCTGCGGCTGCCGTCCGGGTTTCACCGCCCCCAACGCCCTGCAAGGAAACTTCATCGATCAGGTTCTCAATTGGGATGGTGGCATCCCGATCGGTCCAAACTACGCTCCGCCTCCCAACTTCAATCCGGCTCAGCTGAACTTCCAGGGTGCAGATTTTTTAGGTCCCAACTTCGGCAAGGCGCCTCGCATCAGCAATTGGAGCTTTAACATCCAGCAGGAGTTTTTCAAGTTCCTGATCGACGTCGGCTATATTGGCAACCGGGGCCGGGGCTTAAACTCCACAATCAACATCAACCAACTGCAGACCAGCCAGCTATCGAGGGGTAGCTTGCTGCAGCAGCCTTTGAGTTCACCGGCTGGCCAAGCCGCTTTGGCCGATGGAACCGTTCGGTTACCTTATGCCGGCTACCCGCTTACGCGGACCGTGGCGCAGGCGCTGCGTCCCTTCCCGCAGTATCTAGACGTGTTCAGTCGTAATTCCGGCCAGGGGCTTACGTGGTACGACTCCTTGCAGGCGAAAGTGGAGCGCCGTTTCGGCAGTCTCCAGATGCTGGCCAACTACACCTGGTCGAAGTCGCTGGCCAATGCTCACTTCCGCCAGATATTCTCGCAGCAGTTCAACGTGGGCGCTCAGGATGCCTACAACCTCAGTGACATGAAGTCCTTCCTGCCTTTCGACCAGCCCCACGTGTTTAATCTCCTGTTCAGCTATGACTTGCCTTTCGGCAGGGGCAAGCGCTATATGGGTAACCGGAACGTAATCGTCGACGGATTGTTGGGCGGCTGGACCGTCAGTGGTATCGCTCGTTACAACGCCGGTGCCTTGATCCAGGTCAATTCGCCCGGCAATCCGCTGGCAGGAGCCATCTTCTCTACTGCCACGAAGGCGAACATTAATAACGGTGTGCCGATCAGTACCGGGGTCAGCTTCAGCGACCTCGACCCCAATAACCCCAACGTTCGCTGGTTTAACGCGGGTGCCTTTAGCCCAGCGAGCGCGTTCTCACTCGGTAACGCGGCTCTCTACTATAGCGACTTCCGTCAGCCCATGGTAGCCAGCGAAAATCTCGGTATCGCTAAACGTACCATCCTCTTCAAAAACGACCGTAACCCGGTGGAACTGCTCTACCGCGCGGATGCGTTTAACCTCTTCAACCGTACACGCTTCGGTGGCGTCAATGGAGTCATCGGTAACGCGAACTTCGGACGCCCCAGTGGCCCCCAAGTTGGCGCACGCGCGATCACCATGGGTTTGCGCTTAAGCTTCTAACTTTAGCGGTACTCTTCGAAACAGAAACGGCCCGCCCCGAGGCGGGTCGTTCTCTTTTGCACCTGACCTTAGTAAGCTAGATAGGTCGATCCCATTGTTCCCCTTACGCTAGAAGGTTCCAGCGTCCTTCACCAGATGATGCGCCTGAAGTGGCCGGCTTGGCG
>ENA-ORBV01004831-ORBV01004831.1-microbial-mat-metagenome-genome-assembly--contig:-NODE-4831-length-25436-cov-4.677550_pt1 | contig 25436 bp, 30 predicted proteins | sample MGYA00237777_ERZ505514 | MGnify/ENA primary metagenome ERZ505514 (study PRJEB26160, sample SAMN06269048) | microbial mat metagenome | isolation source: Oligotrophic lake microbial mat | place... | reverse complement strand
CGTTGTATTCCACGACGACGTCGAGCGAGATGATGTCACCGTCGCGCAGGATGCGCTTCAGGGAGCCGATGCCGTGAACGACCTCTTCGTTGACCGAGAGGCAGGTGTAGGCGGGATAGCGGCGCGAGTGCAACTGGTAGCCGTGGCAGGCGCTGCGGGCGCCGAACAAGGCGATGAGATCGCGGCCGATTTGATCCAAGTCGTGGGTCGTGATACCGGGACGAACCTGCTCCTTCAGCCGCGACAGGACAGTCGCGGCGACGGCACAGGCCTCGCGCATCCGCTTGATCGCTTCCGGATTTTTGATCGGGATCATCAGGCGGCGGCAGGAAGGTCTCCACGGAGGAGACCGGAGGTGCGGTAGTAGGTGACGACGGGTTCCGCCGAAAGCGGATCAAGGGCGAAGCAGCCGGTGAGGTTTTCACCGCGGGCTTCGAGCCACTCGTCGAACACCAACGCTTGGAGCAGCGTAGCCGGGAAACCTTCGAGAAGGAATCCCGCATCGGGTTTGCGCGCCCAGAACCATTTGCGCAGGAGCGCCATGGTCAGCTGGTTGGGGTCCCGCGGGAGGGCGGAACGGGTGCGTCGCGAAATCTCCTGTTGCACAAGGGACGCAGGAGAGACGTGCTCAAGATTCAAAGAACGACCTTGGAGAAGCAGACCCGCGAAGTGCGGGCCGGATGGACCAAGGAGAAGGAACTTGGCTTTCGCCGAGGCGAAAGTCGAAAGGGGGCTGGAGTGTTCAGTCCCTTTCACCGAAGTAAAGGGTTAAAGAGCGAAGTGGCGGACGGCCCAGGCAGTGAGGCCGATGACCAATATAACAACCATGACCGCAGTGAGTTGCATAACCGCCTTGTCGCTGGCGGCCTCTCCCAAGGCGACGGTGGAGGAGGTGCTGCGGCCGCGGATACGACCCTTCTTGAGGAAGCCGTCGTAATGACGCTGCAGGAGGAAGGTTTCGATCTGGCGCATGGTGTCGAGAATGACACCGACGGTGATCAGCATGCCGGTGCCGCCGAAGAAATAGGCGATGCGCGGCGGGACCTTCAGCTGGAACAGCAGCAAGTCCGGCAGGATGGCGATGACGGTCAGGAACACGGCGCCGGCAAGCGTCAGGCGCGTCATGATGAAGTCGAGGAAGCTGGCCGTCGGCTCTCCCGGGCGCACGCCGGGGATGTAGCCGCCGTATTTCTTCAGGTCGTCGGCGATCTGGATCGGCTTGAACATGACCGACACCCAGAAATAGCTGAAGAACAGGATGAGCAGCGACATCAGGGTGTAATACATCCAGTGGCCCTGCAGGAGGTTGTTGGCGAACTCCACCAAGAATGGCATGTTGAACGCCGCGCCGACCTGCGAGAAGATCTGCTGCGGGAACATCAGGATCGCGCTGGCGAAGATGACGGGCATGACGCCGGAGTAGTTGACCTTGAGGGGCAGGAAGGAGCTCTGGCCGCCATAGACCTTCTGGCCGACGACCCGCTTGGCATATTGGACCGGGATCTTGCGCTGACCCTGCGTGACCGCGATGATGCCCATGGTGACGATGAGGAAGAGGGCCACCATCATGATACCCTGGGGCAGGCCGAGTTGGGCCACGCCGACCGGGGCGAAGAAGAGCTGGTAGGTCGCGACGGCCGCGCCCGGGATGTCGGCGAGGATGCCGATGGTGATGAGCAGGGAGACTCCGTTGCCGATGCCGCGCTGGGTGATCTGCTCGCCCAGCCACATGAGGAGCATGGTGCCCGCGGTCATGTAGATCGTGGAGAAGATCAGGAACGTCCAGTGGCTCATGATCACGATCTGGCCGTAGGTATTGACGTCGTAGCCGGCGAAAAGCTTGCCCGGGTTCTCGAGCGTGAGCACGAGGAGCACGGCCTGGATCACGCAGATGACGACCGTCAGGTAACGCGTGTATTGCGTGAGCTTCTGGCGGCCGACGTCACCCTCCTGCTGCAGGCGGCTGAGCGTCGGGACGACCGCGGTCATCAGCTGGAAGATGATGGACGCGCTGATGTAGGGCATGATGCCCAGGGCGCAGACGGCGCCCTTCAGGAGCGCGCCGCCGGTGAACATATTGTAGAGGCCCATCAGGCCGCCGCCGCCAGCGGCGGTCTGCGCCTCGAAGAACGTCAGCAGCGGCTTCGGGTCGATGCCGGGCAGCGGGATGTGCGCGCCCACCCGGGCCACGAAGAGGAGGCTGAGTGTGTAGAGGATGCGCGAGCGGAGCTCGGGAATCTTCAGGGAATTGGCGAAGGCGGAAAACATGTTGGAGTAAACGGACAGCGAGCAGTTGCGAAGGCGACGGGCTGAAGCCCTACCCTACCCGGTTCAGGCCGTGATGGCCTGACCGCCGGCTTTCTCGAGCTTGGCCTTGGCCGAACCCGTGAACTTCTGGGCCGTGACCTTGAGCGCGCGGCTGATTTCGCCGTCGCCGAGGACCTTGAGCAGCTTGACGCCCGGGCGGATGAGACCGGCCGTAGCGAGCACCTCGGCGTTCACCTCGGAGATCTTGGCATCGAGCGCGGCGAGATCGCCGACGTTCACGACGGCATAGCTCGTGCGGAACTCGTAGTTGTTGAAACCGCGGTGCGGAAGCTTGCGGTAGAGGGGCATCTGGCCGCCTTCGAAGCCGGGGCGGATCGAGCCGCCGGAGCGGCCCTTCTGGCCCTTGCCGCCGACACCGGAGGTCTTGCCGTGGCCGCCGCCTTCGCCGCAACCGACGCGCTTCTTGCGGTGCACCGCACCTTTGACGTTAACGAGATTATGGAGACGCATTTTCTGGATTCCTGATTTTGGCGCCGGCCCGCAGCAAGTGTGGGACGACTCGGATTATTAAGTTGAACCAACTTAGGCGCGCAGCGCCTTGAAGTCTGCCTCGAGGCGCAGCTTGCGCAGGCCGTTGAGGGTCGCGTGAACGACGGCGATGTGGTTCTTGGAACCCATCGACTTCGTGAGAACGTTATGGACGCCGGCCGCCTCGAGGACCGCGCGGACGCCGCCGCCGGCGATGAGGCCGGTACCGGTGGACGCGGGGCGGAGGAAGACCTTGCCGCCATCATACTCGCCGAGGACCTCGTGCGGGATGGTGCTGCCCTTGAGCTTCACGGAGACCATGCGCTTCTTGGCGGACTCGGTGGACTTCTTGATGGCGTCGGGGACCTCGTTGGCCTTGCCGTAGCCGATGCCGACATTGCCCTTGCCGTCGCCGACGACGGACAGGGCGGAGAAGCTGAAGCGACGGCCGCCTTTCACGACCTTGGCGCAGCGGTTGATGAAGACGACCTTCTCGAACATGCCGGGCTCACCCGAATCATTGCCGGGGCCGGAAAAAGACCTGTTATTGTTAGCCATGGGAGAGAATTAGAATTGCAGACCACCCTCGCGGGCGGCTTCGGCAAAGGTTTTGACGCGGCCGTGGTAGGGGCGACCGTTGCGGTCGAACACCACGGAGGAGATGCCGGCGGCCTTGGCCTTGGCGGCGAAGGCGACGGCGAGGGACTTGGCGCCGGAGACATTGCCCTTTGCGCCGCCCTTCTTCACCTCGGGATCGAGGGTCGAGAGGAACACGAGGGTCGAGCCGGCATCGTCGTTGACGGCCTGCGCGTAGATGTGCTTGCCGGAGAACTTGACGCTGAGGCGCGGGCGAACGGCGGTGCCGGTCACCTTCTTGCGGATGCGCCATTTGCGCTTCTGGAGGAGCTGGGCCTTGTAAACAGTTTTCATGGTTGGGATCTCGGTTAGGCGACGGTCTTGCCTTCCTTGCGACGGACGCGCTCGGCGTGCTCGCCGACGATGCGGACACCCTTGCCCTTGTAAGGCTCCGGCGGGTAGTAGGCGCGGATCTCGGCGGTGACCTGGCCGACGAGCTGCTTGTCCGCACCCTCGATCTTGAGCTTGGTCTGGTCGGTGACCGTGACCTTGATGCCTTCGGGGATGTCGTGGAGGATCGGGTGAGAGTAGCCGAGCGCGAGATCGAGCTGCTTGCCCTTGAGCGCGGCCTTGAAGCCGACGCCCTGAATCTCGAGTTCCTTGAGGTAACCGACGCTGACGCCCTTCACCATGCCGGCGATGACGGAGCGGGCCGTGCCATACATGGCGCGGGAAAAGCGGGACTCGTCGGTGGGCGAGACAAGGACGCTGTTGTCCTTCTTCTCGATCTTCACGACGGACGCGAAAGTTTTACTGACCTTACCCTTCGGGCCTTCGACGGACACGGTGGTGCCCTTGATGTCGATCTTGACCTTGTCGGGGATCTGCACGGGTTGTTTGCCGATTCTGCTCATGGTGGTGGGGTCCTTCTTACCAGACGGTGCAGACGAGTTCTCCACCGAGTTTGTTGCGGCGGGCGTCCTGGTCCTTCATGAGACCCTTGGAGGTGGAAATGATGGCGATACCCAGGCCGTTGAGAACGCGGGGAATCTCCGTGTAACCGGTGTAGAGCCGGCGGCCGGGGGTCGAGGAGCGCTTGAGGCCCGTGATGACGGGGGTGCTGTCGACATACTTCATAGTGACAATAACGGTCTTGTGGCCGCGCTCGTCGGTGCCAGTGGCGACGTCACGGATGTAGCCCTCGTTCTTGAGGATGTTCGCCAGGCTCTCCTTGAGCTTGGAGTGCGGGGAGACGCACACAGCGAGACCGGCCTTCGACGCATTGCGGAGGTGGGTCAGGAAATCACTGATCGGATCTGTCATGGATGGATGTTTTGGATGTTGGCCCGTCGGATCATATCCGACTTCCGGCGGGAAGTGGTTTACCAGGAGGACTTGGTGACGCCCGGAATCTTGCCGGCGAGCGCGAGTTCGCGGAGCGTGATGCGGGAGACACCGAAACGGCGGTGGAAGCCACGCGGGCGGCCGCTGAGCGAGCACCGGTTGCGGATGCGGACCTTGGAGGAGTTGCGCGGGAGCTTGGCCAGCTTTTTCTGGGCGGCGAAGAACTCATCGTCCGTGGTGGCCGGGTTGGCGAGGACGGCCTTCAGCTCGGCGCGCTTGGCGGCGTGCTTCTCGACGAGGCGGATGCGCTTTTTGTTACGTTCGATGGCGGAAGTTTTCGGCATGGTCGGAAAGGTTAGGCAGCGGAAGATTTGGTCGGGGTGGCGGCGACCTCGATGCGGCGGAAGGGCATGCCGAGGGCCTTGAGGAGCTCGCGGGCCTCGTCATCGCTCGGGGCGGAGGTCACGAGGGTGATGTCCATGCCCATGGAGCGCTTGTTGTTCTCGACGACGATCTCGGGGAAGATGGTGAAATCGGTGATGCCGATCGTGTAGTTGCCCTGGCCGTCGAGCTTGTTCGGCACGCCGCGGAAGTCGCGGATGGTGGGCAGCGCCACGGCGAGGAGGCGCATGAGGAAGTGCCACATATTCTCACCGCGGAGAGTGACGTGGCAGCCCGTGACTTGGTTGGGCTTCAGCTTGAAGTTGGCGATGGCCTTCTTCGAGCGGTTGAGCACGGGCTTCTGGCCGGCGATGAGGCCGATGTCGCGCGCGGTGTCGGCGATCTGGTTCTTGTCGGCCTCGGAGGAGATGCCGGTGTTGATCACGATCTTCTCGAGCTTCGGGATCTGGTGCTTGTTCTTGTAGCCGCGGGCGGCCATCAAGGCCGGGACGACAGTCTCGGCGTAGTGTTTCTGGAGAGGAGTAGGTTGTTTGCTCATGGTGCTAACCGGATTTCCGACCCGGATGCTGATGGTTGATTTAAGTTAGGGTCCCCTCGCCGGCTCAGGCCTTGGCCGCCGGGGCGGCGGTCTTCTTGCGCTTCGAGGCGTCGAAGCGCGACTGGAGCATGAGGTTCGACACATGGATCGTGCCCTCGCGCTCGGCGATCTTACCCTGCGGGTTTTCCTGGGACTTCTTGAGGTGGCGTTTGATCATGGCCACGCCCTCGACGACGGCGCGGTTCTTGGCGCCGCGAATCTCGAGGATCTTGCCGGACTTGCCTTTGTGGGCGCCGGCGATGACGACGACCACGTCGTTCTTCTTGATGTGGAATTTCTGAGACATGTTAGAGGACCTCCGGGGCGAGCGAGATGATCTTCGCGTAGTTCTTGGCGCGGAGTTCGCGGGCGACGGGCCCGAAGATGCGGGTGCCCTTCGGGTTGCCGTCCTCGCCAATGATGACGACGGCGTTGGAATCGAAGCGCAGGTAGCTGCCGTCGGGACGGCGGAGCGCGGCGCGCGTGCGGACGATGACGGCCTTGTGGACCTCACCCTTCTTCACGGTCGCGTCGGTGCTGCTCTCCTTGATGTTGATGGTGATGATGTCACCGACGTGGGCGTAGCGGGAGGGATGCCCGATCTTGCCGATCATGGACGCGCGGCGCGCGCCCGTGTTGTCGGCAATATCGAGGATGGAACGCATCTGGATCATGGTAGAATCTCCGGGGGAGGGTTAGGCTTTGTTGGCCTTGGTGGTCTTGGTCGGAACGGCCTCGGCGACGTCCTTCTCGGACACAGCGACGATGTCGACGCCGACGGCGGCCTCGACGACGCGGATGACGCGCCAGCGCTTCAGGCGGCTGATCGGGCGGGTTTCCATGACCTCGATCTTGTCGCCCATCTTGGCCTCGTTCTTCTCGTCGTGGACGTGGAGGACGGTCTTGCGGTTGATGACCTTGTGGTAGAGCGGGTGCGGCGTCTTGTAGGGGACGGTTACCTTGACGGACTTGTCGCCCATCTTGGAGCTGACGAAACCGATGAGGGTCTTGCGGCGGTTGTGGCGTTCGTGAATGGACATGGAGGGAAGCGGTTGGCTCAGGCGGCCTTGACCTTGGCGGTTTTCTTGGACGCGAGGGCGGTCAGGAGGCGCGCAATATCCTTGCGGTAGGTGCGCAGGAGGTGCGGCTTCTCGACCTGCCCGGAGTTCTTGCGCAGGCGGAGCTGGAGGAGGGCCTCGCGGGTCTCGCGGAGCTTGGTGGTGAGCTCGCTGGGGGCGAGGTCGCGGATTTCTTTGGAAGTCATGGTCGGCGGTCTCCGGGTTATCAGGCGGCGGTGCCTTCGCGGACGATGAAGCGGCAGCGGAAGGGCAGTTTGGCGTCGGCGAGGCGGAAGGCCTCCTTGGCGATGGTAAGCGGAACGCCGGCGAGTTCGAAGAGGACGGCACCGGGCTTGATGACGGCGACGTAGAACTCGACCGGACCCTTGCCCTGGCCCATGCGCACCTCGGCGGGCTTCTTGGTCACGGGCTTATGGGGGAACACGCGGATCCAGAGCTTGCCCTTGCGCTTGAGATGGCGGGCGATGCAGACGCGGGCCGCCTCGATCTGCTGGCCGGTCATGGGGCCGCGGGACAGGGACTGCAGGCCGAATTCGCCGAAGGCGAGCGTGTTGCCGCGCTTGGCATTGCCAGCGCGGGAGCCTTTCATCGACTTGCGGTATTTGGTGCGGGCGGGAGATAGAGCAGGCATGGGATCAGTGGCGGTGAGCTTTGCGTGTAAAGCCGGAGGCCGGGTAAGGGATTAGTTGGCTTCGTCTTTTTTGCAGATCCAGCATTTGACGCCGATCTTGCCCCAGACGGTCAGGGCCTCGGCAAAGCCGTAATCGATGTTCTCGCGCAGGGTGTGCAGCGGGATGCGGCCCTGACGCTGCCATTCGCGGCGGGCGATGTCGGCGCCGCCGAGGCGGCCCGAGCACTGGATCTTGATGCCGTCGATGCCGAGCGACATCGCGATCTGGATGGATTTCTTGATGGCGCGGCGGAAGGCGATGCGGCGCTCGAGTTGGAGCGCGACGTTCTCGGCCACGAGCTGGGCCTCGATCTCGGGCTTCTTCACTTCCTGGATGTCGAGGAGGACTTCCTTGCCGGTGAGCTTGCCGAGGGCGACCTTCATGTTCTCGACCTCCTGGCCCTTCTTGCCAATGACAATGCCGGGGCGGGCGGTGAAGATCTTGACGCGCACGCGGTTGCCGGCGCGCTCAATGAAGATGCGCGGCACGGAGGCCTGCTTGAGTTTTTCCATCAGCGTGGAGCGGATGATCTGGTCCTCGTGGAGGAGCTTGGCGAAATCCTTCTTGCGCGCGAACCAGCGCGACTGCCAGTTGCGGCGGACGGCCAGGCGAAAGCCGGTAGGGTTGGTCTTTTGTCCCATGGGAAAAGTTAGTTGGTTTTGCCGTCGGAGAGGATGATGCGGAGGTGCGACATGCGCTTGACGCGCGGCTTGGCCGAGCCCTTGGCGCCGGCCTTGAAGCGCTTGAGCACGGGGCCGTTCTCGATGAGGGCGCGGTGCACGGTGAGCTGGTCGGCGGTGATGCTGTTGTTGTTCTCGGCGTTCGCCACGGCGCTCTTGAGCGTCTTGACGAGGAGGCGGGCGGACTTGCGCGGCACGAGCGTGAGGAAGTCGATGGCCTCGTTGACGGGGCGGCCCTGGATGAGGCGAGCGACTTCGCGGACCTTCTTGGGCGACATGCGCGCGTTGCGGGTGAGAGCTTGAATTTCCATGGTAGTGTTCCGGTTGGGCCGCAGCCTCAGATTTCCTTGCGGGTCATGCCGCCGTGCGCCTTGAATATGCGGGTCGGAGCGAACTCGCCGAGCTTGTGCCCGACCATGTTCTCCGTGATGTAGACGGCGATGTGCGCCTTGCCGTTGTGCACACTGATGGTGTGGCCGACGAACTCGGGCGTGATGGTGGAGCGACGGGACCAGGTCTGGATGGGCTTGCGGGCGCCACCGATCTTGGCCGCCTTCTGGATTTTTTCCAGGAGGTGGTAGTCGACAAAGAAACCTTTCTTGATGGAACGTGCCATGGTGCGGAGTCGTTGGGATTATTTCTTGCCGCGCGGCGGACGGCCGTTGGCGCGAACGAGGATGAAGGAGCTGGAGAGCTTGGTGCGGCGGCGCGTCGGGAAACCCTTCGCGAGCTGGCCCCAAGGCGAGACGAGGTGCTGGCGGCCGCCACCACCCTTGGACTTGCCCTGACCGCCACCGTTGGGGTGGTCGACCGGGTTCATGGCCACGCCGCGGACGCGGGGACGCTTGCCGAGCCAGCGGTTGCGACCGGCCTTGCCGAGCGAGCGCTTGCCGTGATCGGCGTTGGAAACCTCGCCGATGGTGGCGCGGCACTTGGCGTTGACTAGGCGGGTCTCGCCGGAGGAGAGGCGGATCTGCGCGTAGCCGTTTTCGATGGCGACGAGCTCGACCGAGGTGCCGGCGGCGCGGGCGATCTGGGCGCCCTTGCCCGGGATCAGCTCGACGGCGTGCACCTTGGTGGCCGGCGGGATCGCGGACAGAAGGAAGGAGTTGCCCGGCTTGAAGTCGTTGGTGTCGGTCTTCAGCGCGCTGTAGACGGTGTCACCGACCTTCAGGCCGAGGGGCGCGAGGATGTAGCTCTTCGTGCCGTCGGCGTAAGCGAGCAGCGCGAGCAGCGCGGTGCGGTTGGGATCGTATTCGATCGCTTGGACCTTGGCGGGCATGTCGAGCTTGCCACGCTTGAAGTCAATGATGCGGTAGAGCTTCTTGTGACCGCCGCCGCGACGGCGGGAGGTGATGCGGCCGTAGGCGTTGCGGCCGCCGGACTTGCTCTTGGACTCGACCAGCGAGCGCTCGGGGCGCTTGTCGGTGATCTCGGCCGGGCGGTTCAGGGTGGTGAACCGGAGGGACGCGGTGAGGGGACGGAAGGATTTAAGGGCCATGGTGGGTGGGCTCCGGGAATCAGGTGAGTTCGATCTTGTCGCCCGTCTTGAGGGTGACGATGGCGCGCTTGCTGTCGGACGCGGTGATGGGACGGCCCTGGCGCGAACGCTTCGGCTTGCCCTTGCGGTTCTGGATGTTCACGCGGGTGACGGTGACCTTGAAGGTCTGCTCGACGGCCGCGCGCACCGTGTGCTTGGTGGCGGAGGGATAAACCTCGAAGGTGTATTGGCCGTAGTTCGAAGAGAGCTTGTTCGACTTCTCCGTCAGACGGATGGTTTTGAGAATCTGTTCGGCGTTAATCATGACTGACCTCCGTTGGCGCGGGCGATGATCCGCTCGAGAGCCTTGCTGGAAACAACGATCCAGCTGTAGGCGACGAGATCGAGGGTGTTGAGCTTCGAGGCGTCCTGCAGAGTGACGCGGTCGAGGTTGCGCGCGGCGCGCTGGGCCTCGGTCGTGAAGGGGGCGTCGACGATGAGCACCTTGCCCTTGGGGGCGATGCGGCTGATAACCTCGCCCATGAGCTTGGTCTTGGCCTGCTTCGGCGCAAAGTTCTCGATGACGCTGATATCGCCGGCGGTCGCGCGGTCGAACAGGGCGCGGCTGAAGGCGAGGGTTTTGACCTTGCCGTTGATCTTTTTGGAGAAGTCGCGGGGCTTCGGGCCGAAGACCACGCCGCCGCCGGACCACAGGGGGGAGCGGATGGAGCCGGCGCGGGCGCGGCCGGTGCCCTTCTGGGCGTGCGGCTTCTTGCCACCGCCGCGGACTTCGCCGCGGGTCTTGGTGGAACGCGTGCCTTGGCGGGCGTTGGCGCGGTGCGCGACGACGACTTCCTTGACGGCCTGGAGGCCGCGGCTGCCCTCAAAAATCGGGAGGTTGAATTCCTTCTCGGAACTCTTGGTGGCGTCGGGAGTGAAAAGTTTGAGCTTCATGGATTACGTTCTCCGGTGGTCTTAGGCTTTCTTGGCCGGCTTGGCCTTCTTGCCAGAGCGGATGATGACATCGTCGCCGTTGGCACCAGGGATGGCGCCCTTGACGAGGATGAGGTTCTTGTCGGCGATAATCTTCACGACGCGCAGGTTCTGCACGGTGCGGAAATCAGTGCCCATGTGGCCGGGCATGCGCTGGTTCTTCCAGGAGCGGCCGGGAGTCTGGCGCATGCCGATCGAGCCGATGCGGCGGTGGAACATGGAGCCATGGGAGGCGGGGCCGCCGCCGACGCGGAAGCGCTTCACGACGCCCTGGAAGCCCTTGCCCTTCGAGACGCCGAGCACGTCGACGATCTGGCCTTCCGAGAACACCGCGACGGTGATGACGTCGCCGGCCTTGCCGGAGAACGCCTCGGGGAGGCGGACCTCGTTGAGCACGCGAGGCGCCGACTCGAGGCCGGCCTTCTTGGCGTGATTGGCCTCGGCCTTGGAGGCGTTCTTCGCCTTCTGGGCACCGAAGCCGAGTTGCACGGCGTTGTAGCCGTCAGACTCAACAGTCTTGATTTGGACGACCGGGCACGGGCCGGCTTCCACCACGGTGACCGGGATCAGGACGTTTTGAGCGTCGTAGACCTGGGTCATGCCGATTTTTTTACCGAGTAATGTAGCGATCATGGGCTAAGTGGTAGGTGGCGCGGGGCGCCGTTTGTTTAGACCTACTTTAGCAAGGGCCGGGGTGAGCCGGCTGGCTTGGCTAAGATGGTATGTGGGTTGGGAGAGTTTAGACGTTGATGGTGATATCGACGCCGGACGGGAGGTTGAGTTTCTTGAGCTCGTCGACCGTCTGGGCGGTGGGCTCCAGGATGTCGATGAGGCGCTTGTGGGTGCGGGATTCGAACTGCTCCATGGACTTCTTGTCGACGTGCGGGGAGCGGTTGACCGACAGCTTCACAATGTGGGTGGGAAGAGGAATCGGACCGGAAACGCGGGCGCCGGAGCGCTTGGCGGTTTCGACGATTTCGAGGGCGGACTGGTCGATGACACGATAGTCGTAGCCCTGGAGTTTGATGCGAATGCGTTGGCCTTTCATGGCGGGATAAAGAACGAGGGTTGAGGAGAACTAGGTGCGAGCGGGGCCCTTGGCGTTGGACTCCACGATCTTGGCGAGCTGCGAGTTCGGGACCTGCGCAAAGTGCGAAGGCGTGATGGACGCGCTGGCGCGGCCCTTCGAAAGCGAGCGGATGTCGGTGACGTAACCGAAGAGGAGCTCGAGCGGGACGTGCGCGGTGATGATACAGGCACCAGACTTGTTATCCATGCCCTGGATCTGGCCGCGGCGACGGTTGATATCGCCCAGAAGATCGCCCTGGTATTCCTCCGGAGTGGTGACCTCGACGCCCATGATCGGCTCAAGGAGAATGGGGTTGGCCTTCTTCATCGCGTCCTTGAACGCGAAGATGCCGGCCATCTTGAACGCCATTTCAGAGGAGTCGACCTCGTGGAACGAACCGTCAACAATCTTGATGATGACGTCGACCACCGGGAAGCCCGCAATGACCCCGTTGTTGGCGCCCTCGAGGATACCCTCGGTGGACGGCTTGATGAATTCCTTAGGGATAGAACCGCCGACGGTTTCGTTGATGACCTCGACGCCCTTACCCTTTTCATTCGGCTCCATCTTGATGACGACATGGCCGTATTGGCCCTTGCCGCCGGACTGACGGATGAACTTACCTTCGCCGTCCGCGGGCTTCTGGATGGTCTCGCGGTAGGCGATCTGCGGCTTGCCGGAGGTGGCCTCGACCTTGAACTCGCGCTTCATGCGGTCGATGATGATCTCGAGGTGCAGCTCGCCCATGCCGGCGAGGATGGTCTGGCCGGTATCCTGGTCGGTCTTGACGCGCAGGGTCGGATCCTCGGCAACGAGGCGCTGGAGGGCAACGCCGAGTTTTTCCTGGTCGGCCTTGGAGTTGGGCTCGATGGACATCGAGATGACGGGCTCCGGGAAGGACGGCGGCTCGAGACGGATGTCGAAATCCTCGTCACACAGCGTGTCGCCGGTGATGACGTCCTTGACGCCGACGACGGCACAGATGTCACCCGCGTAGGCGACTTCAATTTCCTCGCGCTCGATGGCGCGCATGAGGACGAGGCGGGACACGCGCTCGGTGCGGCGGGTGCGGGGATTGTAGAGGGACATGCCGCGCGGCAGCTGGCCGGTGTAGACGCGGAAGAACACGAGACGACCGACAAAGGGATCGTTCCAGAGCTTGAACGCGAGGCCGGCCATCTTGGCCTTGTCGCTGACGACCGCCTCAACCGGCTTGCCGTCGCTGTCCTGGCCCTGCATCGGGGGAACGTCGATCGGGCTTGGGAGGTAGTTGACGACGCAGTCCAGCAGGCGCTGCACGCCCTTCTTCTTGAAGGCGGAGCCGGGGAACACGCCGGTGAACTGCAGGGAAATGGTGGCCTTGCGCACACCAAGCAGGAGTTCATCGACGCTGATCTCCTCGCCGTTGAGATATTTCTCGGCCAAGACGTCGTCGAAATCAGAGACGGCCTCGATGAGCTTGTCGCGGTATTCCTTCGCCTGCGCCTTCATGGCCTCGGGGATCGCCACCGAGACGGGCTTCATCCCGAGCGGGTCGGCCGGGTTGTCCTCGAAGATGTAGGCGACGTTCTGCACGAGGTCGATGAGTCCGGTGAAGTTCTCCTCGGCGCCGATCGGCAGGTAGAGGGCGTGAGCGTTGGCCTTCAGCTTCGTGCGGATGTCCTCGATGCAGCGGAAGAAATTAGCGCCGACGCGATCCATCTTATTGATGAAGGCGATGCGGGGGACGCGATATTTGTTGGCTTGGCGCCAGACCGTCTCGGACTGGGGCTGCACGCCGGCGACGGCGTCGAACACGGCGACGGCACCGTCGAGCACGCGGAGCGAGCGCTCCACCTCGGCCGTGAAGTCCACGTGTCCGGGGGTGTCGATGATGTTAATGCGCTGCTTGATGCCCTTCCAGGGGCCCCAAGAGGCGTTCCAAGCGCAGGAAATGGCGGCGGCGGTAATCGTGATGCCGCGCTCGCGCTCCTGCTCCATCCAGTCGGTCACCGTGGTACCCTCGTGGACCTCGCCCATCTTGTGGACGGCGCCGGAGTAGAAAAGGATGCGCTCGGTCGTGGTCGTCTTGCCGGCGTCGATGTGCGCGGCGATGCCGATGTTGCGGGTCCACTCGAGCGGGAAGGGACGATCCTTCGAGTTGACCGGCGAGACCTTGGCCTTGTCGGTGACGACAGTGATGGCGATGGGTGCAGTAGCGGACATTCTAGAAATTCCTTACCAACGGAGATGGGCGAACGCACGGTTGGCTTGGGCCATCTTGTGCATTTCTTCCTTCTTCTTCACGACGGAGCCGGTGTTGTTGTAGGCGTCGACGATCTCGGCGGCGATGGCCTCGCGCATCGGCGTGCCTTTGCGGCCGGTGGCCGCGTTGACGATCCAGCGGAGGGCCAGGGACTCCTGACGCTCGAAGGAGATCTCGACGGGAACCTGGTAGGTGGCGCCACCGACGCGGCGGCTCTTGACCTCGAGCTTCGGGCGGGCGTTTTCCATGGCGCCCATCAGCAGGTCGACCGGGTCGCCCTTCTGGAGCTTCTCGCTCACCTTCTCGAAGGCACCGTAGACGATGCGCTCGGCGAGCGTGCGCTTGCCGCTCTTCATGATGACATTGATCAGGTGCGTCACCAGGGCGCTGTTATAGCGGACATCCGGGACGGTGGGGCGGTGCGTAGCTCTGCGGCGACGTGACATGGTGGCTTGAAAAGAACGAGGGTTAGGCCTTGGCGGCTTTCGGGCGTTTGACGCCGTATTTGGAGCGGGAACGACGGCGCTTCTCCACGCCGGTGGCGTCGAGAGTGCCACGCACGATGTGGTAGCGGACGCCGGGGAGATCCTTAACGCGGCCACCGCGCACGAGCACGATGGAGTGCTCCTGGAGGTTGTGGCCCTCGTCGGGGATGTAGGAAATGACTTCCGTGCCGTTCGTGAGGCGGACCTTGGCGACCTTGCGGATGGCCGAGTTCGGCTTCTTCGGCGTGCGGGTCATGACCTGCACACAGACGCCACGGCGGAAGGGGTTACCCTGCAACGCCGGAGCCTTGGACTTCGCGACGACTTTGCGACGTCCCTTTCTCACGAGTTGGTTGATGGTTGGCATGTAATTGAATGGAAGGTTGGTAAAAGTGGAAAAGGCGCGGAACCTACCGGAGACGATGCCTCCGGCAAGCACTATTTCGCGCTTTATGTGAAAACACGAATTTCAGAGGGAAAACCGCCCGAAATCGTGGCGTCAGGTGCCTCGCTAGTTTGGCTAACGCGGCTGTAAGTGACGAATGGAACGCTGAGGAAAGCAGGCGGCTTCCTACCCTATCAAGAGCTAAATCAAAAAAAGTCCGGAAAAGTTATTCACAGGGCGTTGCCCAAGCTGAAAGTCCATTTGTAAAAGCACCCTATCCTGCCCTTCAGACCCGGTCAGCCGACAATCTCATGAGTAAATTTCTGCTCTTATTCGCCAAGGCTAAGGAGGGTTGGTTTCGGCTGCGGCAAAACCAAAAAGAACGCCCGGCTTCGAAAGGCCCGGCGAGAAGACACTCGGGAGCTAGGCTCCACCGGCTTCTTTTGGCGGGAGGACTTTAAAAATTGCCATTTTAGGGGGAAAACAAGGCGTTTTTGGTGCCATTCCCCACCCCACTTTGTAATCCGGGCAAAGAAAAAGCCGCGGACTTTCGTCCGCGGCTTTGAAGTGTTTTGCAGGGAGCTTAGCTCGCCTCGGCCGTGGCCTTGGGAGCCTCGTCCATCGGGATCTCGCCACCGAGCGGGAGGGTCACACGGAGCTTCTTATAAGCCGGGAGGCCCGTGCCCGCCGGGATCAGATGACCCATGATGACGTTTTCCTTGAAGCCCTTCAGGTGGTCGACCTTGCCCAGCGTCGAGGCGTCGGTGAGGACGCGCGTCGTCTCCTGGAAGGACGCGGCCGAGATGAAGCTCTCGGTCTCAAGCGAGGCCTTGGTGATGCCCAGCAGGATCGGCTCGGCCTCGGCGGGTTTGCCACCGGCGGCGTCGATGCGCTTGTTCTCGCGCAGGAACGCCACGCGGTCGATCTGCTCGCCCCAGAACCACTCGGTGTCACCCGGATCGGAGATGCGGACCTTGCGGAGCATCTGGCGGATGATGACTTCGATGTGCTTGTCGTTGATCGAGACGCCCTGAAGACGGTAGACTTCCTGCACCTGACCGATGAGGAACTCATACAGTGCGGTCGGCCCGAGGATCTCAAGGATCTCGTGCGGATCGGCGGAACCCTCGGTGAGGTGCTGGCCCTTATGGACGACATCGCCGGCCTGCACGATGATGTGCTTGCCGTGCGGGATCAGGTGTTCCTCCTCGGCGCCGGACTCTTCCTGGCGGACGACCAGCTTGCGCTTGCCGCGGATGGAACCTTCGAACGAAACGACACCCTCGATGCGGGCCATCTCGGCGGCTTCCTTCGGGCGGCGGGCTTCGAAGAGCTCGGCGACGCGCGGGAGACCACCGGTGATGTCCTTGGTGACGGACGCCTGACGCGGGGTCTTGGCGAGCAGCGCACCAGGCTGGATGATGTCACCCTCGGCGACCGCAACCTGCGCGCCCGTCGGGATGGAGTAAGCGGCGACCGGCTTGCCGTGATCGTCGCGGACTTCGATCTGCGGGTTGAGATCTTCCTTGTGCTCGATGACCACGGTCGCGATGCGGCCGGTAGACTCGTCGAGTTCGCGCTTCACGGTCACACCCGGGATCATGTCCTTGAAGTGGAGCGTGCCGGCTTTCTCGGAGAGGACCGGGATGTTGTAGGGATCCCACTGGGCGATGGTCTGGCCCTTGACGACCTTCTCGGTGTCGGAGACGGAGAGGAAGGTGCCGACCACGATCGGATAGGACTCCAATTCGCGGTCGTTCTCGTCAAGGATCTGGATGGAACCGGTCTTGTTAAGGACGATGTTGTGGCCCTCGGCGGTCTGCACGAGGCGGAGACCGCGGTATTTGACGATACCGGAGTTACGCACCTTGATCTCAGGATTCTTCGAGCCCGCGGAAGCGACACCACCGATATGGAAGGTGCGCATCGTGAGCTGCGTGCCGGGTTCGCCGATGGACTGGGCAGCGATGATGCCGACGGAGTCACCGATCTTCGCGACCTTGTTGGTCGCGGGATTGATGCCGTAGGACTTCGCGTCGATACCGCCCTTGGTGGCGGACGTGAGCGGGGACATGACCTTGACGCGCTCGATACCGAGCTCGTCGATCTTGGCCGCGGTGTCCTCGGTGATGATCTCGCCGGAACCGACGAGAACTTCGGAAGGATTGATCGGGTTGAAGACGTCGTCGCTGGAGAAGCGGCCGATGATGCGCTCTTTGAGGCCGACGATTTCGTCGTCACCTTCGAAGATCGCCTTCTTCCACACGCCGTCGCGCGCGCCGCAATCGTCTTCCGCGATGATGACGTCCATCGCCACGTCGCAAAGTTTGCGGGTGAGATAGCCGGCGTCAGCGGTCTTGAGGGCAGTGTCGGCGAGACCTTTGCGGGCGCCGTGGGTCGAGATGAAGTATTCGAGGACGGTCAGACCCTCGCGGAACGAGGATAAAATCGGACGCTCGATGATTTCGCCCGAAGGCTTGGCCATGAGTCCGCGGGTGCCGCACAGCTGGCGGACCTGCTGTTTGTTACCGCGGGCACCGGAGTCCATCATGATGTACACCGGATTAACCTCGGGCCGGCCGTCGTTGTTTTCCAATTTCGCGAACACGGCTTTGGCAATGCGATCGGTGGCGCCGGTCCAGATATCGATGATCTTGTTGTAGCGCTCGCCGGAGGTGATGATACCTTTTTTGTACTGGGATTCGACTTCGTCGACCTTCTTGCTGGCATCGTTCACGATCTCCTTTTTGTTTTCAGGAATGATCATATCGTCGATACCGATCGAGATGCCGGCTTGCATCGCAGTCTGGAAGCCGAGCTCCTTGAGCTTATCGAGGGTGATGACAGTAACGGGCGCACCCGCCACCTTGTAGGTGTTGAGGATGAGATCGCCGAGTTTGCCTTTCGGCGTCGGGAAGTTGATGAAACCGAGACCAGCGGGCCAGATTTCGTTGAAAATCACGCGGCCCACGGTGGTGCGGATAATTTTGCGCTCCTTGTTACCGTAGACGGTGTCTTTCTTGTAATCGGGATTGGGGATATCGACCCAGTCGTGAACTTTGATCGCCCCGTCGGCCTTCGCGTAGAGCACTTCCTGCAAGCCGGCCATGAGCGGCACGCGCACGCCCTTGGCGGGCTTGGTGCGGGGCTCGATGCTGAGGTAATACGCACCCAACACGATGTCCTGTGACGGAGTGAGGATCGGCTTACCGGAGGATGGCGAGAAGATGTTGTTCGTCGACATCATGAGGAGCTTGCACTCCAAGATGGCTTCGAGGGACAACGGCACGTGGACGGCCATCTGGTCACCGTCGAAGTCCGCGTTGTAAGCGGTACAAACGAGCGGGTGAACGCGGATCGCGGAACCTTCGATGAGCACGGGCTCGAAAGCCTGGATCGAAAGACGGTGGAGCGTCGGCGCGCGATTGAGCAGCACCGGATGGCCCTTGGTGACTTCCTCGAGAATATCCCACACTTCGGGAGATTTCTTCTCGATCATCTTGCGCGCACCGCGGACGGTGTGCACGAAGCCGAGTTCCTTGAGCCGGCGAATGATAAACGGTTCGAAGAGCACGAGCGCCATTTTCTTCGGGAGCCCGCATTGGTTGAGCTTGAGCTCGGGACCGATGACGATGACGGAGCGGCCGGAATAATCGACGCGCTTGCCGAGCAAATTCTGACGGAAGCGACCCTGTTTACCCTTGAGCATATCGGACAGGGACTTCAACGCACGGTTGCCCGCGCCAGTGACGGGACGGCCGTGACGACCGTTGTCGAACAAAGCGTCAACCGCCTCCTGGAGCATGCGTTTTTCGTTATGAATGATGACGTCAGGCGTCTTCAACTGCATCAGATTCCGCAGACGATTATTGCGGTTGATGACGCGGCGATAGAGATCGTTCAGATCGGAGGTGGCGAAACGGCCGCCCTCGAGAGGAACGAGTGGACGAAGGTCAGGCGGGATGACAGGCAGAACTTCCATGACCATCCACTCGGGACGGGACTTGGAGCTGATAAAACCGCCGATGACCTTGAGGCGCTTGGAGAGCTTCTTCTTGATCTGCTTCGAGCGCGTGGCGCGCATCGTCTCGTGCAACTCGGCGACGACGGCTTCCATGTCGATCTGCATGAGCACATCGCGCACGGCCTCGGCACCCATCTTCGCGGTGAAGGCATCAGCGCCGTACTCTTCCATGGCCTGCTGATATTCCGTTTCCGTGAGGAGCTGCTTGAGTTCGAGCGGAGTTTTGCCCGCGTTCACGACCATGTAGTTCTCATAGTAGATGACGCGCTCGAGCGAACGGGCGGTCATATCGAGCAGGAGACCGAGGCGGCTCGGCATGCTCTTGAGGAACCAAATGTGGGAGACCGGCACGGAGAGCTCGATATGGCCCATGCGCTCGCGACGGACGCGGGCGATGGTCACTTCGACGCCGCAGCGATCGCAGACGACATCCTTGTACTTGATGCGTTTGTACTTGCCGCACGCGCATTCGTAGTCGCGCACGGGGCCAAAGATTTTTTGGCAGAAGAGACCACCTGGCTCTGGTTTGAAGGTACGATAGTTAATCGTCTCAGGATTTTTAACCTCACCCTTCGACCACGCGCGGATAATTTCCGGCGAGGCGACGGTGATGGAAACGCTGTCGAATGGATTCTCGTCAGATCCGAGGACCTGACGGACTTCTTCACGGGCTATTTCGTTGCTCATTGTGTGATGCTCCCAGTGTTGCGTTTAATAAAGATTAGCGGTTACCGCCGAGGGCTTCGGACAGTTGTGTGCGCTTGCCGAGTTTAATGTCGAGGCCGAGGGCCTGCATTTCTTTGACCAAGACGTTGAACGATTCCGGCGTGCCGGCGCTCAGCGTGTTGTCGCCCTTGACGAGCGATTCGTAGATCTTAGTGCGACCATTAACGTCGTCGGACTTGACCGTGAGGATTTCCTGCAGCGTGTGCGCCGCGCCGTAAGCTTCGAGCGCCCACACTTCCATTTCGCCGAAGCGCTGGCCGCCGTATTGGGCTTTGCCGCCCAACGGTTGCTGCGTGACGAGCGAGTAGGGACCGACGGCACGGGCGTGAATCTTGTGCGAGACAAGATGGTTCAGCTTCAGCATGTAGATGTAGCCGACCACGACCTCCTGGTCGATCTTGTCGCCACTGCGACCGTCGAAGACCACGCTCTTACCCGTGGTCGGCAGCTTGGCCTCCTTCAGGTATTCACGAACGCGCTTTTCAGGAATGCCGTCGAAGACCGGTGTCGCGACCTTCAAGCCGAGCTTTTTGCAAGCCCAGCCGAGATGGGTCTCGAGCACCTGACCGACGTTCATGCGTGAGGGCACGCCGAGTGGGTTCAAGCAGATTTCGACGGGAGTACCATCGGGCAGGAACGGCATGTCTTCTTCGGGCACGATCTTGGCGACCACACCCTTGTTCCCATGTCGACCGGCCATCTTGTCACCGACTTCGAGCTTCTGCTTGGTGGCGATGTAAACTTTGACCTGCTTGATGACGCCGGCGCCTTCAGTGTCGCCGGTTTCGATCGAACCGATCTTGCGTTCGCGGTCACCTTCGAGTTCGTCGAACTTGGATTGGAACGAGCTGATGATCTCCATGATCTTGATGCGAACCGGTGAAGGATCGATCTCGACGTGCTTCGCCACGGCGGCGAGCTTGCGGAGGAGGGTCTTGGTGATCTTGCGATTCGCCGGGATGATGATTTCGCCGCTCTGGCCGTTGATGACGTCGAGGGGAATCTTCTCACCGAGGAGAATGTTGGAGAGCGCTTCGGTCAGCTGCTCGCGCAGTTTGTCCATCTGCGTCTTGTAGTCTTCCTGGATCTGCTTCACCTGACGGCGGCGATCAGAAGGCGACAGGCGGTCGCGCTCGGCATCGAGCCGGGAAGTATTGATCTTCACGTCCATGATCATGCCGGTCACGCCGGAGGGCACGATGAGGGAAGTGTCCTTCACGTCCGCGGCCTTTTCGCCGAAGATGGCGCGGAGGAGTTTTTCCTCTGGAGCCAGTTCGGTTTCAGACTTCGGGGTGATCTTACCGACGAGAATATCGCCAGGCTTCACCTCGGCACCGATGCGGATGACGCCGTTGTGATCGAGATTCTTCAGCGCTTCTTCACCGATGTTCGGGATGTCGCGCGTGATTTCTTCCGGCCCGAGCTTGGTATCGCGAGCGGTGACTTCGAACTCTTGAATATGGATAGAGGTAAAAATATCCTCCTTCAGCACTTTCTCGGAGATGAGGATAGCGTCCTCGAAGTTGTACCCATTCCAAGGCATGAACGCGACAAGGACATTACGACCCAAGGCTAGTTCGCCACCTTCGGTACAAGGACCGTCAGCAATAACTTGCCCTTTCTTCACGTGTTCACCACGTTTCACCAGTGGTTTCTGGTTAATACAAGTCGCATTGTTTGAACGCATAAACTTACGCAGTTCATAAACCCAAACACCCTTATCGGGATCAGTCTTAATCTTCTTTTTGCTATCAGGAACTTTACCGTCTTCAGTAATAATGATTTCTGTTCCTGTTACAGAGGCCACCTTGCCTGAGTGCTCCGCCACAAGGACGACTTTGGAATCGCGTGCTACACGTTCTTCCATACCCGTACCCACAATAGGCGCTTCAGTTTTCACTAATGGAACACCCTGACGTTGCATGTTCGAACCCATGAGCGCACGGTTAGCATCGTCATGCTCTAAGAAAGGAATCAAACCAGCAGCCACAGAGACAAGCTGACGTGGAGAAACATCCATGTAATCAACCTTAACAGGCTCCACTTCCATGAAATCGCCCTTATACCGGACGGAAACACGGGGGTTAATGTAAGCACCCTGTTCGTTGATGGGAGCATTCGCTTGCGCAATGACGTAATTTTCCGCTTTATCAGCGGTCAAATAATCCACTTGCGTAGTGACTTTGCCCTTAACCACCTTGCGATAGGGAGATTCCAAGAAACCGAATTCGTTAACGCGAGCAAAAGTGCTCAGCGAAGAAATTAGACCAATGTTTGGACCTTCCGGTGTTTCAATCGGACAAATCAAACCATAGTGAGAAGAATGCACGTCGCGCACTTCGAACCCGGCACGGTCACGAGACAACCCGCCTGGCCCAAGAGCCGATAACCGGCGCTTATGAGTCAGTTCAGCAAGTGGATTCGTTTGATCCATGAATTGAGACAACTGACTGCGCCCGAAGAAGTCGCGGATCACCGCACTTAAGGCTTTCGGATTAATAAGCTTCTGTGGTGTCATCCCTTCGGTGTTCACATCAAACAACGTCATGCGTTCTTTAACCAAACGTTCCGTGCGAGCCAGACCGACTCGGCATTGATTAGCCAAAAGTTCCCCCACCGTACGAACACGACGACTGCCAAGGTGATCAATATCATCGATGGTACCGTCAACACCCGCGCGGAGTTTTAACAAATATTTTGTAGCAGTGACAAAATCGTCGTTTTCCAGCACGCGCTGTTCAACATCGACATTCATCGTAAGCTTTTGATTCATTTTGTAACGACCCACACGACCTAGGTCATAACGGCGAGGATCAAAAAATAACCGTTTGATCAAAGCTTTTGCGTTGGCGACGGTGGGAGGATCTCCTGGACGGAGACGACGATAGATATCCTTCAACGCCTCTTCTTCGTTGCGCGTTGGATCTTTCTTCAGAGATTTGATGACCGTGTCGTCATCCTTGACGTCAACGACCTTAACGGTCGTTACACCCGTTGCGAGAATGGACCTAACAACGTTCTGTGAAAGATTAACGAAAGCTTGGGCGACAGAAAGTTCGCCGTCTTTTACGTCATGAACAAGAACCTTCGTTGAAATCTCCTCGTCAGAAAGTTTTTCTGAAAGTTTAAAGTTTTCAATTGTATAAAACAACTTAAGGATTTCTTCATCTGTGCTAAACCCAAGGGCGCGCAGGAAAGTCGTTGCCAAAAACTTACGACGACGACGACGGCGATCCAAATAAATGTAAAGCAAATCGCTCGTATCAAATTGAACTTCTAACCACGAACCACGGTCAGGAATGATGCGGAATCCGTATAATGTTTTGCCGTTAAGATGAACATTCGATTCAAAACAAATACCAGGAGAACGATGCAACTGACTGACGACAACACGTTCTGCACCGTTAATAACAAAAGTACCGCGGTTAGTCATGAGCGGCAATTCGCCCATATAAACTGTTTCTTCCTTAGAACCCTTATCATCACGCAAACGGAAAGTGACGTGCAATGAAGCGGAAAAAGTAATGGCTTCGCGGATCGAATCAAGATCCGTGATCTTAGGTTCACCAATCTCATAACCCACGTACTCGAGAGCACATTTCTCGTCGTAACTCGTTATCGGAAACACTTCGGTAAAGACAGCTTGTAATCCAATATTCTTCCTTTTAGCAGATGTAAACTCCCTCTGCAGAAAGTCCGCATAAGAACGGAGTTGGATTTCGATCAAGTTTGGAACTTCAATAACGTCCCGGAGTTTTCCGAAGTATTTGCGCTCTACAGTCATGTTCATGTCAGCTTTAAAAGTTTGGCAACAGCGGCCCGGTTTACGGGTCCTTATCTGTCACTCTCTGGGTCCGATTTTATGTCATTCCTTTTTTATGAAGGAAAAACAAAAGCCAAACTCCCACAGGAATCGGTTAACCTGTGGGAACCGGCGAAAATGCAAAAGATTACTGGATCTCAACTTTGGCGCCAGCTGCTTCGACTTTTTTCTTGATGTCTTCAGCTTCTTCCTTAGTGACACCTTCTTTGATGGGCTTAGGAGCAGCTTCAACGAGGTCTTTAGCTTCTTTGAGGCCGAGGCTGGTGACAGCACGGACTTCTTTAATGACGCCAATTTTGTTCGCGCCTGTTTCCTTGAGGATAACATTAAAAGAGGTCTTCTCTTCAGCAACAGGAGCAGCAGCTCCACCTGCACCAGCAGCTGCAACAGCGGCAACGGGAGCAGCGGCGGAAACGCCCCACTTGTCTTCAAGTTTCTTTACAAGTTCTGCAGTCTCAAGAACGGTCAAACCGCTCAACTGCTCAACGATAACACTTAAATCTGCCATATATATCTTTCTTTGAAGTGTCGTAGTCAACTGCACCCGCAGTTAAATTAACTCCAGTGGGCACCAGAGCTACGATTTACTTTTTATGTTTATGCCCTATTTTCTACGGTTACCCGTAAAATTTATTAAATTATTCCGCACCTTGCTGTTTTTCAGAGTGCGCTTTGATGACTTGCGCGATCTGGGTAGCCGGTGTGTTAAGCAAACGAACCAACTGCGTCGACGGAGCCAGAAGCAATCCAAGGAACTTGGACTGTAACACTTCGCGCGACGGAAGATCAGCGATGGCCTTAATCTGAGCTGCGTCAAGAAGCACATGATCAAGGATCCCAAGCTTAATTTTTGGTTTTTCGAATTCTGAAGCAAAAGTCTTCAAAATCTTAGCTGCAGCAGATATGTCTTTAGCACCCGTTACGATGGCCATTTGACCAGCAACAGCTTCTTTCATATCCGGCAATCCAAGCTCACGCGCCGCAATTGTCAGCGCGCTATTCTTAATCACCTTATACTCAGCTTGCACACCACGCAACCGCTTGCGCAATTCGTTAAATTGATCCACTTTTAATCCCTGATATTCAGTGACAATCAGGTATGGAGAAGCGTTTAAACGCGTCTTCAATGTTTCCACAATAATAGCTTTTTCTGCTCTCATAGGTTCACTTTCTCCAATTAAGCTTTTGCAAAAGTTGACACATCAAGCTTGACCGATGGACTCATCGTCGTACTCAACACACCGGTTTGAATAAACACACCCTTTGCCGAAGCAGGGCGCGCCTTGACAATCGCGTCAAGGATCGCATTGATGTTTTGGGTCAACGCCTCATCATCAAATGCAATCTTTCCAGCAGGAACATGCAAATTCCCTGCCTTATCGATTTTAAATTCAACACGACCAGCTTTCACTTCTTTAACAGCCTTGGCAGTGTCCTCAGTAATGGTTCCAGTTTTTGGATTTGGCATCAAACCACGTGGTCCAAGAACCTTACCCAATTTCCGGACTTCGACCATCGCTTCTGGAGTCGCCACAGCAATGTCAAAATCTTGAAAACCTTCGTTACATTTTTTGATAAGATCTTCGAACCCTACGAATTCAGCACCTGCAGCCGTAGCGGCATCTGCAGCAGCTCCACGGGCGAACACAAGCACACGCACGTTCTTTCCGCTTCCATTAGGAAGTGCGGCCGTGCCACGGACCATTTGGTCTGATTGTTTAGGGTCGACGCCTAGTTTGAGCGCGAGATCAACCGTTTCATTAAACTTTACACGGCTCATCTTTTTGAGAACTGCCACCGCGTCTTGGAGACGGTAGATTTTATTAATATCTACCGCTTTGACGGCTTCTTTATACCGTTTACTTCTTTTAGTTGCCATTTTTATATTTCCTTAGTGGTGCTTTCCCAGATCACCAGACCTTGGGAGGTTTCGGACTGGAATTTAACCAGCCCTACCACGGGGTTGTTTTTGTAAAATTAATCGAAAAAGACCTTTTTAAAGAACTGAAGACATTTGATGGATGTTGGAACATCCGTCCAATTCGTGGCACGACTGATAAATGGTCTATGCATACTTTTGG